>Ga0307517_10000873_pt1 | contig 51313 bp, 47 predicted proteins | sample 23_EM_MG_FD_194515 | JGI IMG/M metagenome (GOLD analysis project Ga0307517, IMG submission 194515) | Populus trichocarpa ectomycorrhiza microbial communities from riparian zone in the Pacific Northwest, United States - 23_EM | ecosystem: Host-associated > Plants > Roots > Unclassified | place... | reverse complement strand
ATCCGAAACTTGCCTGTTTCCGGTTCAGCGGGGTGAATTGTATGGCAGTCCGGAGCTGCCACGGATTTTGTCCGGTTCAGCGCGGTATCCGGTTCAGCGCGTTCCGGGATAGCGAGGTGCGACTGTACTACTGTATACAGGATACCTAGCCTCATGTCAAATCTCCGCACTCTCGCTGATTCGACCGAGTTTGAACTACAGGGATACCGTAAGGGCGGGAATAATTGATGCTAACCTCTCTAGGACATTGGAGTCACTTCTCCCGGTAACTTAAAGTGTTTGTGTGTTTTTGCTGTCTCAACTAAAGGCTAAAGGATACCCTTTTCGCCAAAGGGGGGGGGTTCTGGAAATTCTGGCGCCGTTCGCGATTACTCCAGTTTTCGCAAGTACGGTATGGGTCGATAAAAGCCGGGAAGGGCGCTCTATAAGTGCTACAGTATCGTGGATGATCCTAGTCCGTCTAACGATAAAGTAACGAACATCTGCCTGAAACTGGTCCGAGCTGCATCGTGCACGTGTATGCTCGGCTTAAAAGCTTATTGAGCTTGGCAGGTTCAGGGGATTTCGGGTTAAAGTGAGAGATTATATAAGCGGGTAACCTGCAAGGGCAGTCTAATGGTTTTGAGGGTTAGCGAGACTCCACTCTATTAGATATGTATTGTCTCTACAAGTACCGGTAGAGGGTAGAGTTGGCTTAGGCGTGTGATCGGTGGTGACAACAAGCAAGAGGAATGCCAAGAGTGAAAACACGATTGCACAGCCCAGGAGCGAGGCTGTGGGCAAGTTCTCTTCGTTCAATAACGTCTCTCTCAATCTCACCACATCAAGTAACTAACGGCAAAGACGGGAGGATATATCAACCACAGCAAAGTCCTCTTATCCCTCCATATCTAGTCTCTCCCATGTATGTCCCTCCTTTCCTTTGCTCACTCCCGTGCTAACAAAGGAAAGACAAACTCCCACTGTTCCTAGCCTCCAGGCGGACCCCGCTCCTCTTCAGTTTAAATAAAGATATCGAATGATCAGCCCCCCAAAATTCCAGCACTCGACTAACACCATCCTTCATCACAAATATCCTAACCTGCGGAAAAGGAAATGTCGCAATCTTTAAGTCATAATACCAACTCTTTCAACACGAGCTACACTATTAACGTGTCGAATAACGTTACTGTTGTTGATGACCGACCTAGCTGGCTATCCCCACTAGATCCCAGGTCGTGGCACTGGGGCATCCAAGATCATCGAGCCGAAAGTGTAGGAGACTTCATGCGTCCGACTCTTTCACGCTCTCCCAACAGGTTAGCTTCCCGAGTGACAACAAACCATAGCATAGGGCGTTGTATGCTAAAAGCTGAGAAGGAGCAGCAGAAGGCCCCCTGCACTTCAAGTAGTTGATTTCTTGTGACTAATTGTAAAATAAACAGATCGAGAACTGAAGAGCATGGGCCCGGGCCTGAGCCGAAGCGCTTCCCCTGTCAACTTGGCTGTGGAAAATGCTTTGTTCGGAAGACTGACCAACGACGTCACCATGACATGGCCTCTATCCACCACCCGAAGAAGTCATGGATATGTCCGATTTGTGGAACCGGGTTCAATCGCTTAGACAACCTGCGTCAGCATTCGGATAATCGACCTAAACGGTGCAAACAAATTAAAGAGCAAATGGAGCCATTGAGCGAACAGAACTCTTACTTCCCCCTCACCTCTAGCACTGGCTTCGAGATCCTGGATACCCCTATGAATCAAGATGCATGGATCGAACAGAGCTCTTGCCCGCCCGCCGCTATCACTAGCCCCGAAATCCTGGATACCCCTATGAATCAAGATGCATGGATCGAACACATATTGTTTTTCCCCCTTATCCTTGTATCCGGTTTAGTTTTGTGTTTTTTTGCCCACCACCCGACTGGGCCTGGGTGAGTCTAGCAAAGGCAGGGGTTTTTAGAAGGTCCTAGTGGTGGATGAATCTTGATGAACCTATAGAAGCGACTTGGCCTAGGCTGAACCTGGCGGGATTGTGTTGAGGGAACGGAATTTCATTGACGAATTATGACTGTCTCTTTAATCCTGAAATACGAGCGGGACGGAGAAACTTTCTTCCCAATTTTGATACCAGAACTGTGAACAAGAAAATAGTTTAGAACGTACAGACATGTTAGCACGCCGATCAAGAAAACCATCTACACAATTTAGTCCCAACTTATCTCCTGCGGGCCTTTAGACCCGCCGGACCCCACCCACACCCTTGACTAGTCATTTGCGGGATATCCGTTAGCGCACCGCTTGAATTCCGGCTCCCAAGCCATCACCGGCTATCATCGAGCTCTATTCCACTGATCTCGATGGATTTCGGGATTTCGGGATTAAAGCGAGAGACGATCTCGGATTTCTTATCGTATCTTATGAGAGTAACAAGCGCACAAAGCACTGATTCTGTTTTAAACCACGGAGAATCTCTCATTAGGCACCTAAGGAGTAAGAAACACCTCCGTAAGAAACACCTCCGTTAAAATCTACCAGCAACTTGGGAAGAGACACTCTACCCACCCATTAAAATCCCAAATTCGGGCTTCCGGTAGGATAAATATTAGTTCCCAAGTTTACCTTTTATGAAATACCTAGCTGGCGCAGTGGTTAACACTCCTGTCGCAATTAGCGGGAGCCCAGGAGTTCAATCCACGCTGACAATCAGTTATTATTGAACGATCCGTCATGTAGGGCAGGGGAATTAAAAAATCCTGCCCTATGGGGACTGGGAGATTGAAGAACTTGGCCCTCATCAATAGGGCTGTGGGGTTTAACAATCCTGCTACGAGGAGGTAGAATCCGACTCTAGACCTTAAAGGTTGGCGATCGGCGGGTAGCAGTAGAAAATGGGACGGGGGTTGGCAAAGAAAGAACTATCAAAAAAATTAAAAAAATAGAAATAGAAATAGAAATATATAAAAGTAAGAAGAGAGAAAGAAAAAAAATGTTTTTTTTACCTTGGGAAGGCAGCTGTTGCTCCTCCCCTTATTTATTGCCTTGTATACATACTGTAGCTTTTTTTCTTAGTAAAGCGAGGTAGTACTAGTATACACTGTACGATATGAGCGGGTAGCCTGCAAGGGCGGCCTAAGGACTAGTAGTTTTGAGGGTTAGAAAGACTACTCATTGTGCAGATTACCCGTACCCCCAGACATCTACGCTAAGGAGAACATGGATGTATATTCCCCCTACCTCCTGCTAGAGGACATGGCACTGCCAGAAGACCGCCGGTGAGTAGAGTGAGGATTGACTACGAGTACAGTAACCTAAGCCTATGCAAGGAGTTAGGACGGCAAAAGCCAAACTCTTGGCCCAGCGCCAGGAGGTTTGGGAACTATTTTGGCTGGGCTAGCCTTTCTCAGTTGTTTCTCTTTCTATTGCTACGTTATCTCTGCGCGAAGTTAACTAAGCTCCCAGTTCGCGATAAAAATATTTCTACAACCACCGTCCACCGAGCCGAACTGTTGCTGTCCCTCCAGTAGCACAATGTGCACGACGGGGCATAGCCTCGCTATTTGCCTGCCCTTGTGTTTTCGTGGATCTCGGGGGACTATTTCGCGCTCCGGGCTCAGGGTGGCCACCAGGAACTTGGGTGAATAAAGGAGAGCAGAAATCCACATCATGCCCGTGATGGCCCGCATTGGCTCTGATAGCTCATATCATTGACACACTCCTACTTTATCACACCAATTGAACCAGACACTCAATCACATTCAGGCCAACAGCGCACTCGCAGCCGGGGTTCCATCCAGCTCTCCTAGATTGGAAGGGGAAGGGAATACGTTAGTAGGAGGCTGACAGATCTGGTCCAGCTTGGGGTGGGTAAAGAGTGGGCCAGCAGGTCTTGTGTGGAGGCCTGGGAGATATTAGTGAATGCAATAGCTCACCATAGACGGATGCTGTGAATGAGTAACCCGAGCAGAAGACAACGTGCTGCCCCCTCGGGAGTGTCCTAGGTCTGGGACATGCTCCAGTGGCACCGCCGACCGGGTCGGAATAGAGCCCCCATTGTGTTCTATCCCTTAACCTGTACGATCGTTCACTCAGCTTTAGCGTGGCACTAATAAGACGCTTGATACAGGAAAAGTAATGATAGACAACACCCCAAGATAAATTAAAAGTACTTAGACATGTACCATAGTTGGGAGCAAATCTACGCAGACAACCTGCTTTCCATCATGGCCATGCTGAGCAGTACTCATTTAGCACTATTCTGAGCCCTACACCACACAGTTTTTCATATCACAATTATCCAAATAGGCTAGTGTTTAAAAGGGGCTGAATTATCTTAGCATCCTTTACGTCCATCATAATACTTACATCATAGCTGTCACAATTATTCCTAACTTTGCTCTCTTCAGTTAGTTCACCACCGATCGCTTCCACAACCAGGTGTATCCGCACTTAGAGCGAGTGCTTGAAAACGGTTTAAGGGATTAGAAAATGGGGGGGGCCGGAGCTCGCATTTTTGGGCTCACCATTGGTTTGTTCACCTTTTATAGGTGTGTCTGGCCGATTGGGGAGGTTCCGCGAATAAGTTGTTAGTCTGCAGGTACAACACTATTCCCCCACAACTCTGGCCAAGAGACAAGACCCCTGGATACCTCACGGAGAGGACCCCTCCTATGTTCGGAGTCATGACAGCAACATCTTGAAGCCATTCTAGCCAGGGGGTTATATACATCAACCTAGGGGTGGAGCTTCGAAGAGATGGAAGGGTAAGTCGAGGCCCTCAGCAGGAAGATCAACAGGCCTGAGAGCAAGGAGAAGCGGTTTCAAGAAATGCAAAATAAAGGCCGTGAAGGGAGAGAGAGAAAACACCACCCAAGTCGCAAAAACTACCCGCGACGATGGAGAAACCTAGCACCGAGGCTCCCATGGCTAGCCCCAACCACCGAACAAAGACATCCCTAGCATCGCTGCTTTGTTGCCGGATCACCGTTTCTCACTCGTTATAGAAAACTTACCGCAAACGACACTCGACGCTAACCCCAATATGTCCCCGAAATTGATCCGATGAAAGAAGAAACCCACCGCTCCCTGTGAGACATAATGTCCTGTAACCACCCGAGCCCTTGAATGCTTTATACTTTCAAGATTCCACCGAGAGGATGAACAATGGCATATATACCGCTGTCCCAACAGGAATAGCTGCTTTCGTTATTGTCACTTTTGTCGACAACCCCTCCGACGATAGAACCCCAACAACTGCAAAGAGATATCCCCACGAAAACCCAACTAACCAAAAACAAAAGAAGAAGAAAAGAGAGAAGAAAGCCCACCATCTTCCTTCTTTCTTGCTCCTCCATATAAGCCCCAAAGGCCCCCAAAAGAAATGCCACGACCAAGCACGGCAATCGACCCCACCAGCTACCGAACCGTAAGATTCTTCCCACACCCCACACCCTACCGATACTTCAAAAACTTCTTATTCCTCTTCTGCCTCGTCACAAAAATCATAGCCCCAAACTATGACTTTAGCTACTACCCGAATAAACTCGTCGACATATACACCTCAAACCGAACCCTCGACCTAGGTCCCATCCCGTTCGGTACCGCCGGCGCATCAATCCTCTTCCCCCAGATACCCTTACCGGGATTTCCCACCGCCACATGCGAAGGCCAGCAATGCCGGTTCGACCCAGCAGCAGCAGACAGGAACCTCACAGAGTGGAGCCGTCAGGAGCTCTGGCGGCGCACCAGGGCGGGGGCAGCACGACTAGGGAGGAGCGTAGGAGGATGGTACAAAGAGAGCGCCCTGGCGGGTGTATTTTCCAGCCAAGAAAATCAATCCCTCCCCCCCGATGAAATCGGGCTTCCCGACTCCTCCGACTCCTCCTCCGATACGATGAAAACCCTTACATCAACCTGCGAACTAACCCGAGCGGCATACTGGACCTACCGCGCCGACCACCCCATCTCCTTGGATAGTCCCTGGACGCATTGGCTGTCTGGACAGCTGAACGACGGACTGCACCACATCCCCTGTCCATACCTGGACTACGCCTTCATCGGAATAATCCTCCGTGACATACTCACCTTCCTGGCGAGCGCCGGGTACGCCGTTACCTTAGGCCTAGTATCGGTATTTGTCGTTGCTTGTAGACGCTACCTCCCCGCATACACCTCCCTCTCCCAATCCTTCACACGAGCAGTGCACCAGATCCCATTCCTAGACTCCATCCCCCAACTATTGACCCTCCTGCCCACCACCTGCCAATTCATTCTCTTCAGCGCAGCCTACTTCCTCCTCTCAGCCCACTCCATCATCACAATGACCCTCGGAATCCCGCCAATCCTCTCCGACGTACCCCTCTACTGGTTCGGACACCACCACTACAGACGCTACCACTCCACCACCACCTCCTCCTCCTCCCCCCTAGTCCTCTTCTGCGGCGCCCTCTTCTGGCTCGGATTCCTGGCCAGCTGGCGCAGCTCAGCCCCCATCTTCGGCCTGCTGGTCTCAGCAGCCCTAGCACTGGTCAAGCACACCTACTTCCTCCGACAGGTGGCGCGGAGACTGCGATATTATCTGCGCGCTTATGCGCGCGCTTCGCGCATGGTGGGTCCTTACCTTCCCTACCTTGCGCGGCAGGCGCTTGTCGACCTTACCATGCTGCTGATATATTTCACGGTGGGCACCTGGATCAGGGACGAGGTTTGGGACGCTGTCGTCCCGAATTGGGCCAAGTACTCGCCCACCGTCGGGATCCTGGCTGGGTATTTGGCGGTTCGGTATGCGCTGAGTGGCAGGCACGCTCGCGCGCGATGGGTATTTAGGGGGCTGGGCAGGAGTGAGGTCCTCAGTGCTACTGTCACACCTCTGCGCGGGGAGTTGTATGAGGGGTGGTGGGTTGGTGGGGGGGACTCGGTTGGGGAGTCTGAGGAGGAGGAGGAGGAGGAGGAGGATAGTATTTAGATTTTTTGTTATCATTTTTTATTCCACCTCACTCACTTCGCAGTCTGTTCGGGCGGTTTTTTCTTTCTTTCTTATATTGTTTGATAATAATAATAATTTTGTTTGTTTTTCCCCTTAAAGTCGTTTTCCCTTCCCCCCTTCCTTTTTCGTTTGTCATGATATCATAATTATGATATTATAAAGATTGTTTTGCTAGACTGGTCGGCGGTAGGATTGAATACGAGTGATTTATGATGAATATTGATTGACGTGCTGTCATAGGCACGGTAGATAGCACAGTGGGAGTTTAATAACCCAGGGGATTACGTGCCAGTGCGATACCAGCATCACACTTGAACACGGAACAATGCAGTACAATAAGCTAAGGTAAGTCAAGCTACCCCCCCACCCCCCCACCCCCTCTCCTCCGTTTGACTATAGTGGCTACGGGCATAGCAAACATTCAATCCACGATGACAGTCCCGGATAACCTAGCTCCGAGAAAATCAAATCATACCTCATGCACGCATTCCATCTATTCTGTGCCCGAATTCCTCTCGCTCGGGTACTTGCCGACCAGCGTCACGGCAAGGCATTCCATCTGTCCACCCATCAATGTTCTGGAGGAGCAGTACATGACAAACGAGTGATGCCGGATGCTGTCGATCAATCAATCCGATCATATGTTTTGCTTTTCCCGCCCTGCTCGGCACGGTACGATGGCTCGCTAACCTGGCCTAACCAACTAGGGTAGTGGTCCTCGCGACTTGCGCTCGCGTACAGCGCGGCCTGCATATGCCGTGCCGTCTGCGGGGCAAAGCGGACAAACAAATGGATAGGGAATGAAGGCATCACGATGACAGAATCGATTGTCCCGATTTTCACCCGCACCACAGGATAGATAAATGATGTATATACTGCCCAACACAACTTTTTTTAATTTCCGCCACCCTACAAGCCCTATTTAAAAGGAGAGGAAAAAAGAAAAGGCACAGCACAAGCTAAATACAAGATCCACCCCCGTTAAAAGTGCGGGTAGCGAATAAGTGCGAAGGGTGATAAATTGGAGAATTTTATCGTGAAATGCAAAATGAGGGTGAAATGCAAATAAAAAGGGCGTAATAAAGAAGGTATGCGAAAAGAGAAGAGCAGAAAAAAGGGTATACGCCTGAACCAATTGAATGAGTAATAGAGAATGAAAACATGATATGGACCCATTTGCACTCCGCCCACAACCTTGAGATATCCAAACAAAGGAAATGTAACGAGATGTAACTTAACTTAGCCTAGCCGTCTACTAATTGTACCCTCCGCATTGTATCTCTGGTTTTTGGGGTGGGCTTCTCTTCGTCCGTGCTTTCAAAACCAGATTCGGTTCGTTTGATAGGTTCAAATCCCCCCGGAACGGGTGGGGATCCTGCTCCACCACCTGTAATAGCTGTCGTAGCCCTACCAACGCCCCATCTCGTATCCTCGCTCTCTTGGCTATCCGTTCTGGCGATCCCCGGCGCCCTAAACGTTTTTAATGGCCCTGGCCTGAGCTCGTACGTCTCGGGCTCGTCTCCACTGGAATGCTCTCCTTGGGGGGAGTATCCGTCGTAATCGTCCAAGTCGCTTCGCTGCCTTCCTGCTCCGATTCTTTGTGCTTCCCGTTTGCGTGCTTGGATTGCTACCGACTCATCAGAAAATTTACTCCCGGACCCATTGCCACTGCCGATTGTACCAGGTGTGCCTACACTTGGTCCCCCGGCCATGGGTATCATCCCTGGATTATAAACGCCTATTTTTCCACCCTCTTCTTCATCGGCTACTAGGCCGCCTCCAGGTGGGTCATTTTCGTACACTCCGAGTTGCATTTGCCTCCGTTCGGTAGAGTCGGTTCCCCAGGATCGCATGGGATAGGCGCGCCCTTTCTTCCAGGTTTCAGAAAGAGGAGGGAAGTATTGACGGTAGGAGACATAGGCTACGAAGAATCCCATAATACCGCCAGTGATGACATCGAAAGGGTGATGGCGGGCATCCATGATACGGCTCACGGCAACAAGACTCGCGGCAAGAAGCGGAGTGAGTACGAGCATGGCTTTCCATACTTCACCACGGGTATCGAAGACATGAAGCTTTCCAGCAAGGAAAAGCGAAAGATATCCAAGACCAGCAAAAGAAACTATTGCTTGTTAGGGAAGTAGCATAGATAACAAAAAGGGAAAAACAACTTACTACTGGCATGGCCGGAGGGCCAGCTTTTAAAACCATCCTTCAAGATATGTTTGTCACCAGTGCAGATATCGTATGAGGCAAGACCGAATCCCGCAGCATTTTGGGCACCCTCCTTAGGTTTACACCTGGCAAGCATATCCGGTCTTGGTTTACCAGTAGTGTTTTTTAATGCGCCAGTAATAACAATGGCCCCGGCGACACTCAATCCCAACCCTAATATTCCACAATTCATTTGCCATAGTCTATCCGATATAGTCCATACTCCATTGTTACCTAGTATGCGTCTCCGGCTATTTGGGGATTTGTGGTGAGAATAAAGGCCGTCAATCAACATGGTCCAGAAGATAATAAAGACCAAGGGAAATAAACACGCTATGACACCGGCCCAAACAGCTGGTATCCTCTCATGTTCGGCAAATGGGTATTGTATGGATTCGTTATTGAGCGAAAAGTGTTGATGGAAAGGTTCGGCAAGATCAAGCGCCGAAAATATTAGAATGAAAGCTCTGCTCCTTGTTAGGCTGCGTCCGTGTACTTACGCCTCATGCTCGGATGACCCTATCCCAAGCTCTAGAGGGGTGCGAGGCGGATGGGATTCACTTACACTATGATAACATAATCGAAAATATAGCTAGATTTTTGTTTCTCTCGTGTTAGTGACAAGGAGAGTTGGAACCGGGGGGGGGTAGGCAAAGTCTGAGGGGACTCACGATAGGACCACTCTATTTGGAAGCTTTCGCTTGGTGAAGACGTCCAAGACCGGCATATTGAAGGGTATTCGAGAGCCGATATAGTCGGCTCGGATCCGAGTCTATGATCCTGGGCGAGATGGATGGATGGGGAGAGCAAGGGGTGAGGATGTCGTGTTGAAAAGAAACTGTTCCAGCAGAGCGTGTTTGTCAACAGAGCGGAGGGTTGTGTTGATGTAATAGAAAAGAATGATGACGAGGGGAATGCGAGGGATGGTATTGAGTAGATGTACGGACGGTATGGTGGTCGGAGGAGCAGATTGAATCGTGTGCCTCGTTACCGCAAAGCGTTTTTATTAAAGTGCAGCGTTTCACAGAGCCGCCTGCAGCGCCTTGAGCAATGAGGATCGAATCGAAAATGGAAAAATAGCGGAAGAAGAAAACAAATGCCCGAAGCGAGGGCTGGAGGAGGAGGGATGAAACAGGTCGATATTAAACGGGTGGAGGGGGGAAGAGAAGGGAAGGGAATGAAGTTGCAGGTATTGGATCTGAAGTGGATGCGATAAGGAACAAAGGTGAAAAGAGGAAGAAGGTGAAAGGGGAGAAGGGTGAGAAAAAGAAAAGAATGGGAAGAAAAGAAAACTGGAGCTTACGAGTCCCGGTAGACCATCCCAAGACTTGACTGGTGATTATGGAGACGGTGTGTGTGATGACCTCAACCGTTTGGAGCGATGACGCCCAAATCTCACTTTCGGGGTCATGACCGCTGGACAAGCGGGTAAGCTTCGCATCTTGCCCAACGAGAATTTTAGTGGGGCGGGGAGAGCCAGAAATCTCCTTGATCCAGCAATCGTGTCTCCGCCTATTGGCAGAGCGTGATATCGCGAAACCACCCACCGCCACTGATTCGCCTTTGGATGCAGGCCGATCTTGTGGAGAAGGCGCAAGAGTTGGAAGAAAAAAACTCTTCAGCCAGTGGTAAGGTCCTAGGTGACTTGCCACACACAAGAGATCCACAATCCGCAATATTATCCCTAACCGTGATCTTGGCTTCTCAAGCAAAAGAAGTTATTCATGGAACAGAGCGTCTATCTCTGGCGGCTGCTTCCGCGCTTGGCCAACCATTCCCAAATCTGGCTTCCAAGAAAGCAGAGACGTTTCGGTTGCCCGAGATGTAATTACGGAGCTGCCCCCGCCCACCCCACTCCAAGACAACCAGCCTCTTTTCTTACGGATCATTGGAATTCCGGTCTCCATGATTTGGAAGAATGCTCCACTCGAGTACCGTACCGTAGTCTGCTGTACGACGGGTACGGCACTCGGGCTGGCACAGTGCACGCCTTTTTACTTATGCTGGGTTGCGGTTATGGTATTGCACGCCTGTCAAGATCTCCGCAGAATGCTCGGGCCCGGGCAGGAGCGCGATAAGTTATCGCCCCAGGATAACGGCCGTCTATTGTGCCGCATCCTGCTGCGTCGTTCCGGTACCCCAATGAACTCACATACGGATCACAGTATTAGAGTTGGGAATTTTGCGATTTGGACCAAACTGGACACGACCCTTCTTTGATCGTCCTATTCTCCTACCATATTTACAAGCGTACAAACTGGGGGCGCGGGCGGGTTGTGTTTATTGATTGTCCTCGTACTAGTAGGCCAAACGAGCCAGAAATTAACCGCTTGTTTGATCGATGAGGATAAAGGGGGGTTCAAAGCCATTAGCTGCTGGTATGTGTCTCTGAGGCTTAAGGTGCGCAAAATACAGCGCTTGAAATCGGCTACCGGCATCTTGATATCGGCGGAAACACTGGCGCGGCCGAATTGGTGCCGGACTCCCCGTATGGGCATTGCTCGGCCGCATGGGTAGTATACCAGCCCACAACAGAGGGAGTAGCAGCAGGCTAACACCCCCTGCCGACTTTACCAAGAGCACACCTACTATTTATTATTAGAATAATATTTTGATACCCCCTGCAAAGGTTCCGTAGGTTCGCATATCAAAGTTTCCTTGAATGCTTTCCCCTTATTTTCTATATTTACGACTAATACAGCCTTTCCTTTTTCATTTTAATAACTTGTCTTGAGTCTTGTTTACATCCTAGCAATAGTACTTACTTTGTTCTCATTCCTACCTTCTTCTAGCCTGAAGCACTAGGAGTAAGACTCCCCTCATCTTTTGCACAGATTACATAGGAAAAAATAAGAAGAAAATAGCTTGTGTTCTGAAGTTGAATCCGCATTTCTTGCCTCTCATATATTCCATATGTTGAGATCGTATCGGTAGAACAGATCTGCATATCGAAATTAGAAATCTTGATTTAGGGAAATACCATTGCCCAATGGTTTCACCCTACCACTTAGTAGCTACCGTACAGTTTAATCGGGAATTACAATGGGTGTTGTTTCCGTGTCTATTTTGATCAATAAAGTTGAAGTCTGTGAAAATACTTGGGCAAAAATCATTCAACATTGGATCCTTTTATATATCATTATCATACGTCAAGATTTATTGCTCTAGACCCTAGTCCATTTGAGCAGTTATTAGCAGTGGATAGAGGTCTCCTTTTCCGAATCCCTCTCATCATCCCCCTTGAGGTTATAGTCATCATGTGGCCGAAGTCAAAGCTGTAATGCGTCCCTAAACCGTGCTGTGCCTGTGGACGCGGGGTGTCATGATTGACAAACAGCACATGGTACCCTACCATCCCACAATATCCATTGCATAGAAATGCGTGCTCTAAGGAATGAACCAAAATCAACATTAAACACTTCCTATATAGGAAAGTGCATCTCGAAATAGAATACCAAGGTTCTTGATCCCGCAGTGCCTGTGGAACCAGGATAATTAAGAATCTCGCTAGGAAGCTGGAATCATCTATCCAAGTAAGATCTGCCATATCCATATCAACAGGGGCTGAAGAGCATTCTTTCGAAATTCTGGAAGTCCCAAAAGTAGCGTTATTCTCACTTATGCTATCATACGAGTAGTTTTACCGTGATGTGCGGGAGGCGGCGGAAAGTGACGACCACTCTGTGGCGGTGCGCCCTAACGCGAAGACTAACAATTATCATACGCTGGGGAAGCATTGCCACAAAACACTCATCACAGTTCGTCACCTCCTTCCGCATGGTACCGTACGGTGTTTGAGCTAAATATGATAACTGTAACGGAAGCTACTTCGGATTCAAGTGCCTGTGAACTTTTAGATTCCGAAACCCGGCGATTAAAGCCGATCCTGGAGAGCTAGGAGGCTCCAGTCCGGTTTGAAATATCGAACACTAGCCTATTTGAGAAGTCGGGAGTGATTCTACGGAGACTTTCTTGCTTCCATCATGGGCCTACTGGGCAGTGGGGTGCTAGTTTCCCCCTATTCTGAGCAAATCACCTCTTACGAACAACTAATTTTTTCCTTTATCATGCTTGCTCAAATAGGCCACCCGTAGTATTCAACATTTCAAACAAGGCTGGAATGTCTCAGCGGGCGAAAGGATATCATAAGTTCAATATTCAAGATTGGATGTTTCGAATAGGCTAAGCTTTTTGAGAGAAGCTTGTTCTGCCGGTACTTCCTTCCCTTCTAGCAAGCCGATTATCCGGGGGGGTACTCGTAGGCCTGTCTGACAGGTTCGCGAGTGACCTTTCATCGGCCCATGATTGGATCGGACACTCATTCGGCCAACTGTGTGTCGCACGTCTCTCTCTTGGACACGAGACTTGGAGATTTGGCACTGCTCTGTGTGCATGTGTCACGAGCGGACGAGCCCAGGAGACCTGGAGCACTCGAGCAGGGGTTTCTGGCCGGTCAGTGATGGCTAGATCGGCTCCACACTGTCCATAGTTGGTACGTCGTTTGTGTCGAAACGCTAGATTCTAGATATCTCTCGTCTTGACTATTCCCCTACCCGTTAACAGCAAACCTGTTTCCATGCCCAACCTATGCTTTCCTATTCTTGATAACTACATTATAATTTCAACACTGGTGGGTGAAGTACTGTGCGTCTCTGGATATATCGGCTCACTGCTCGAGTTGTGTGACTTGGGCTCCGAAATTCAAGTCGGGGTTGATCGAGGGATCGGGTGCGGCACTTTCCTGGTAGGTATACAGTTTAGGAGAAGCGGCGCAAATGGCTCCGGGTATCCGAGATATCGGTGAGGTGGGCTGACCTGTGCAGGTGGTTCTGAGGTTATGGAGATTGCTGGGTTGGTTGGGTGGGCACGACGAACTGTAAAGCTCCTTGTAATCACTCCGCCCCTATCTTCTGGGATTGGCTGATGAGTGATTTATTGTAGAAGAACAGCAGATGCTAACCTGGAGAGCAGTGGAAGCTCGTTGAGAAGCCTCACTGGTCTAACGAATACCGGTGTGTTTTTCTATATCGGGCCACGCCTCTCGAGGCCCGGTGCAGTATCGAGGGCGTAGGGTAGCTGGTTGTAAATACCAACCTTAGGTTTCAGTGGCCAAGTGCACCACAATCAATTGGCTCACCCTTTGACATATTTTACTCCTTGTGACCAGTAAATCCTCAAAGCTTATATATCTTTTAAATGGACTGGAACTAAGTTAAGGGGTGCGAGTACACGTAGACGCTGTAAATATCGAGGGGGGAGGGGACGAGCGGGGGCTAGGCAACTAGCAGGAAGGCTTGTGTGATTCTCTGTTAGGTAGATTGGTCTATCTGCGGGTCTAGCTTCCCTCTTGCGGTGTGCTCAGCTGATTCCTAGATATTCTTGGTAGAGAGCGGCGTCTCTTGCATCTAGGGGCTTTATCTCTAACTGTTTTCTCACAACAGCTTTCTCTACTCCAGCAAAAGGGTTAAGGCCCCTGGAAACTGGGCTTTCTATTCCATCACAGAAGGAGACGCCAGGAGTCACACCAGTATCTATTTGTGTGTGTAGGGAGCTAATCTCTAGAGACCGCTATCGAGAGAGGGACCCTGAGGAAGCAGAGTGGAGAGCAGTATAGTTTACGGTGGCGTTTAGGTCAGGTATGAACGTGGGGAAACAGTGTAAAGCCACCTTGAAAACACCGGAATATGACTGCAACTTGCCCTTTCCCCTTGAACAGGAACCTTGCTATTTGTCGTGGGCCTGTATGGCAAAAAAGGGGTTCCGGGCACGTCCAGGATTAAGGGAGTTGGGTTTGGGGCTGGTTGGAATCTCTTCAGCTCGGAATTGGATGGCATTCCATTTGGCTCCTTTCTAATACTTGGCTTGATCTAAGGTGAGGGCTATCATGCTATTGAATCGTACTAGAATTCATTCACTTCCTACTGCCCACCTTTACGGCATCTTTACTGATATTGCATTGGGTGAGGCTAGGTTTCTGGTATCATGGCTCCGGCAGTGTTGGCACTTTCAAATAGTCATCGTATATGGTCTTTCCTTGAATATGGAACAATCGAAGAGGATGAGACAATAAAATGACATCACTATCGGCCAAACGTGATGGAGTAACCCCATCGTGGGATGTCATGTTAGGGAATATTAGTTAGCAGGCGAATGGGACTGTCGCCATGTCGAGGGTGACTGGTGTTTCTGGTGTTTGTGCGAAAGAGAGCCCATTGTGCGAGTGGCTACCACAAAACTGCATTTAGTCTCAGCTGCGTTCTCTTTCTCTCTGTACGATTATCATCATCACTCTACACATGGGGTGGCAGACACTTCGGTTTTCCTACCGCCTTCGTTCCGGGTCTCTTCTCAAGACGCTCGCCTCACGGCAGCCTCTTAGCGGTGCTTGTACGGCAGCAGTTATCCCTCCGCACGACTGGACCTCCACCAAAACGACCTCTTCGAAACAATATCTTAACTCTTGGAAAATAGTGTACGAGCTTGAATGAGACGAATTCAAGAGGGTTGTATTTGCCATCTTGATTCGGAGGATATAATCAGCCTGGGTGGGACGACCATCAAAGCTATTACCCATCCCCAAACCTACAATCATTACCATCAACACTAAGCCCTATATCCCACATTGCTGCATTACCAGTCCCGAGCAACATATTTACCAACACTATATCAAAGATGGATAATACGGCTACCCTGTGGCCTTCGTTTGTCACACAAGTGGTTAGCCACCTCATTACTCTTGCTTGTACATCCGCCATCACTCGCGACCCGATCCAAGTTCAAAATTATAGTGGATGGCTCTGCCTCTTGAGTATAGGAGCTGTCGGCCTTCTAATTTTCGGAGACTCAAAACACCTCTCGGCACTACTTGACCATATGGGATGGTCGCTATGGAAAGAACCCCTCTGGGTGATGGCATGCAACGTAGGGGTTTTCGCCTGTGTTCATTCCATCTACCTCATCACCACAACTGAATCGCAGCTCGTTTTGGACACTCCACCACCCCATACCCCATTCCCAGGTCCCGAGGAACCGGATAGAGGCGACTACACATTCACTTTACTGGCCAAACTTGGGGCTAACCAAACCAGGTTCACGAATAATAGAAGGAGGGAAGAGGACTTCCGGGTCAGTGCCGGAGAGTTGCCCCCATTCCTACGCGCTATAGGAGAAGATGTGGACGACCCTCCGAGTTCGAGAGCGGACGACGACGATGAAGATGACGGGATAATGGATGATTCACATTTTGGTCGGGATTTTTGGAGTCCCCATGATCCCACGGAAGGCTCACCAACGGTATACCCTGTCGGGAATGACTCTCAGGAGACTGTGCGACCTCCGGATACACGGCCCCGCATACGGCCTGAAAACTTACACAGACGTGCTATTTCCACCCCTGGGCTTCCACTTCAGGGGTTAACACAAACGGGGACAGCGACGGCGGGACCTCAAGCAGAGCTGGAAGAGAGAGACGGGCAAACTCCTAGCTCGGAGAGTCGACCGCCTGTAGGGGGGAGGACTCGTTCGGTATCACCAGATACAGCAAACAACTTCCCTTTATATACTGAATATCTGAGAACTAGGGCTGTCACCCCAGTGCTGTCTATCACTTCTCCGAGAAATGGGGAAAGCTTGTGAAGTAAGCCAGACTAGGTCTCTGGAGGTGAGGGCGGGGTGAGAGTCTGTGATGCTTATGCCTAAGGAAACTAACAGGGATGGCGAAGGTTAGCATTTTGATATAGATGATAGGTGCGATATTGGAAGGATTCTAGTTATGGGGACTTAATGTTATAAATGTTCCTTGGGAGAACACCTCTTTAGAAACTTTGACCTTCACAATGGTTTCATATCTGGTGGTCGGGGGATGGGCGGTGGCGCCCCGCTTAAGTTTTATTTTCTAATAAATATAGATGCTTAATTTCTCCGCCCGCATAGTAATAACTATTAGGAGCAAATTCAAATTGCTATAGAAGGAAAGGATATCACTATGATAGATCGCTTAAGCCATGTACTAACTTATCCCTCATTCAAAGCAAAGGTTTCCGAGCTTGTTCACCATTTCGTCTATCGTACTACACATATCATACCTACTAAATTTATAAAGGCTATAGCTTTGAAGTTAAGCCCTGACCGAGCTGGCCTCGGGACCATTTCAATATTTCACCCATAGTACCCTGTGTGCACAAACGATCACTCGTTTATCGCATGCACTCCTAGCCCAAGTTAAAACACGTATTTCTCTTCCTATAGGATTGTGCAAGCACCGATTATCGCCTGGGATTTTATTCCCGCATCACGCCCCCGCGAATCGGTCTCCCCTTCTGCACTTCTAGCGTTTTTCGTAGTAGTGGAAGTAGCGAATTCACCTATGTTTGATAAAGGGAGTTGGTGGTGGTGGTGTCGAAGGCGAATTAATTGGGCGCTCTGCTCTGGGGAATAGCCGTCACAGGGATTGCCGCCAGCGCAGCTTGTTGTGGAAGTGGGTAGTGGCTGTGATATGCGTGTTGCGGTGAGCGGTGTTTGGGGATGGAGGTAAGGTGTGATAGTAGAATTTTTGATTGTGGTGGTGGTGAGCTGTGGGGTTCTAACTAAGATGTATGATACTGGCCACCAAGCTATATATACAAGTCGCAGTACTGTACAGAGAACACCGCACCTTCCTATCATGACACCGTTACTAGCCCAAGGCTTTATCTGCGCAGACTGACTCTTCTGTTGGCGCATTCCGACATCACAAGTAAATTTCTGTCTCAGCCCCGATCCCTCAAACAGGCCTCTAAAAACTGTTCAGTCTCCGGAGTCAACTTCCGGTGCCCTTTCCAATCCCTGATAGAATTCCCGTCCACATTCCTCAGGTCGAGATCTAAATTCAGCCTCCCAAGCAATTCCTCCATAACTCCCAAGTGCCCGCCCATCGCTGCAAGATGCAAGGGGGTATTTCCGAGCTTATCCTGTACATTGACATCCACCCTGTGACACTCTAACAAAACAGCCACGGCCTCCTTGTCGCCCCGATGGACGGCAAGCTGCAACGGCGTGCAATCGGACAGGTCCCGAAGGTCCGTCTGGACCCTAGCATCACCGAGTAACAACCGGAGCACGGCTAGGTTATGCCTCTGGTAATTACGCATAACGAGATGCATCGGCGTGGAGCCATCTAGTGTATACGGAACATTCGGATCGACTTGGGGGTCCGCGAGGAATAGCTTGACGAGGGCAACATTCGCGTCCTTAACGGCGCAGTGCAGCGGCGTCCACCCGCTCGTATTCCGCGCATTGACTTGCACCCTCTGGTCGGCGAGAAGCAAGCGTACGCATCCTTCCGACCCACGGAACGTGGCGAAGTACAGCGGTGTGAGGGAATCGCTATTCACGATGTTGGGATCGAGGGCTTCCTCCTTCAGCAGTAGACGAAGCATCTCCTCGTTCTCCTTGTCTACGGCCAAGTGCAGTGGTGTGAAGCCTTGCCAGGAACGCGCGTTGATATCGAACTTTCCGCTGCGAAGCAGCACCTCCACGACCTCTGCGCACCCAACCTTGACCGCTTCGCGCAGTGCCATCCCAGGCAAGGACCTGATCGGGACCGCATCATTGAGGCCGCAGTCCAAGAGCGTTCGAACGACGGCTGGGCTTTGCCGGGAATATATCGCGTCGAGAAGGACGCTCCAGTTTGTGGCGATATTTTCCTGGATTCCCATGGAAAGGAGCTTTTTGACGGTGGTGCTGTCATTGCGGGAGGCGAAGGCGTAGAGAGCGCTTCTGGCGTATTTTTCTGCATTGGGTCGGAATAGGCTGGGGATTAGGACGGGAGCTAGGAGCCCTGCTAAATGGCGGTTGGTGCGTAGGAGGGAGTTGACGTCTGGTGGGATTAGGAAGGAGGAGATTTGCAGGAGGAGCTCGTTGGGGAAGACGAGGAGGGACATGGTCTTTGGGGGAGACGGTTGTCGTGCACCTTGCGGTGGGTTAATCGGGGGGAGAGGTGAGGTTGGGGCTAAATTACCCTAGGTTGACGGCAACCCAGCACCAGGTAGTGTAAGGTGCCCAACCCTTAAAATCAACAAAAACACCAACTTCCAACCATGACCACATCTTTGAAAAGAGATGGCTAGATTTATAGAAATTCCTAGGCGGTACGGGAAAACCTTCCCAATCCCCTCCGGAAAAATGAGAACCTCTCAAATATGATCCCTAGCAAAGATCTGCCCCCAAAACGTTACCTCAGAGGTAGCAATAGCATAGCAAAGCTTTCTCCGACCACACAACGGGGGGAATCATAAATTAGAATGAAAACTAAGGTCTAATTAGAATCGACTATCGATTTTTTAAGTCCTTTCTATGATCAAAAAGCTCAGTTTTTGGCATGCTAGCTTGCTCAAAAAATCGAGCGTTCAAGACGGTAGTATCATAGTTCATTTCTCTTTTGGCACTGCTAGTATGGTAATATACTACTTTAAAGTTTAACAATTCTCATGATTAAAATACCCTATCGAAATGATAGGTATTAAGCTTAAAAAAACTACCGTATAATTAATTGGGATCCGGAGGCTGTTTGGCACAACTGCAAACCATGGTTTGGTAGCCGTCATTCGGAAACTAACCAATCGTGGCCCTTAAAAGTGGATTACGTGAGCATGTTTTGGGACATGTTATTGGTCGGTTTCCCAATCGTGGTTGCCCAACCATGGTTTTGCAGTTGCACTAGACGACCCCCTAACTGCTTTTGTTTTACAGTACCGGTACTTTTAGAATTTCTTTTGGGGGTGTTCGTCCGTCGCAAACTCTTTTTACGGGTATTCGGTTGCTGGTGGACAGGCGGTAAATATTTGGTAGTTGGCTATAAAAAAAAAGGCGTTGTATGATATGATAGCTACAGTAGGCAATATTTGCTGGGCGCGTCTCTGTCAAAGATGTGGTTTGAAAAGTTTTTATTTTTCAAGAGGGCATGGAAAGGTTTCCTCTTTTCAGAAGAGTTTGTGTTTTTTGCCAAGCTCCTGCATTTTGTATGCATTATGTGGTATCATATCATATCAAAAGTAGGGCAAAGGGGTTTACTCCCTAAGGCTCATTACGGGTAAGAGTTCCTCACCTACTGTGCGCCATATTAACTTTACTCTTCAAGAGCATCTATCACGTACTCCGCTCTCTTCCGCAGCCCGTATTCGATGACTGCCGAGGTTTGTTCGACATGCCTCAGCTCTTAGTGCGCTAGGGACCTTTCGTCCCCTCGTGGCTCAGCGCTGCCAGCGCCGCCAGCACCGCCCCTGGTCTACCATGCTGCTTGTCGTTGGGGGCACCTGCGGGAAGAGGGGTGGCAGAGGGTGTGAAATATTTTGCGCTGAGGCTTCTGGGTGGATGTGATCAAGTTGCTCTTAGGGAATGAGGGGTACCCTGGTTCCGACCTGATCGTACCAACGATAGGCCTAGGGATTTGCGGTACCCCACAACGTAGGATCGTCGGTGGGGTGGAGGTTGTGGTTGCTTTACGGGTACCGGTATTGGAGATGAACGGATGGGGTCTGACTCCAGCGGTAATATGAGATTAGTATGGCCGCTAAGAAAGAGCATGAGGGAATTGTGGAGATGCTGTTGGAATAAAATGCGGATGTCAGCCCCGACACAGCAGATAGGTTGGGCACCTCACCACTTCTATTGGCTGCAATGAGGGCATGAGGGGGTAACAAAGGCGCTGCTAGAACAGATGGATGTCGATTCCAACACAGCCTACAGGTTTGGCTAACTAGGACCCTTGCGGGATGTTTGCAGCGATTGTTCACCGCATTACGATAAAAAACAGGGGTCTATGATATGTTTAGAATTGGTCTCCATATCGCACGGCTCGGTACCTTGCGGAGCGGGCGGGAAAGGTACACGGAGAGGACTTTTGGGTGACTGGATGGGGACAGCTAGGGTCCGATAGGTGCCGAGGATGGAGTGCACGTCGTCCGCAGTGCATACAAGTTTTATCAATTACAAAGTAGGTAATACTGTGTGGCACCCGCGGGCGAATGCCTGCACTGTATGTGGGATGCTGCTGGGACAGAAAGACATCTCATTCCAAGTTGACGGATGAGGGGTAATCAATAAATCTCCCCTCAACTATGGTGCCGGTACCCCATCAAGGTACCATACCCCTCCTAGGGTGTCTGCGGGGCCTGATATCCACTGCTGAAGCCCTATGTTTCTTCATGCGCTCGCTGAGTCCTCTATGGTTCATTGGTGTTACTTCAGACCTTCCCTATACAAGTATCAGGGATAAAGATTTCGTACGAGACAGGGTTATCAGTATTGCATTCCTTCAACTCAGCTAATGCTAAACCCGCGCCAAATCGGCATTGAGTTACGGCATGCCAAACCCCGGCGGCCCTCACCAAACCAACGGATGAAACAACCCAAAACCAAATAAAACCAAAACCAAATAAACACTACCAAACCAGGCTCACGGGCGCTCAGGGGAACCAGTCCCCTCCCGGATTAATGCGTCTTCCTGGCCCGCCAAACTCAGATAAGGAGACAGGGTTTATTTTGCGGGTTAACCTAAATTAACTGTTCGGATACTTTATCCCTACCACTTGTATATCCTTCTTTCCTTTTTTCCGAGGACTTTCTCGTGTCCGTTGCTGCATGTCATCGGCGACTTCACTATTTTTTCATTGTTAGCGGTCGCGGGGGAGTGCACAGGATCTTCGTGGGTCCAGATATTGAATACACATGCCTGGAGATGGGTAACAGGGAGGGGTCTGTGGTCTGCTTTGAAGACTACTGGTATGTCCCACCATAAAAATTCTTGAGATCTACCATTGGGTTATCAGCCGTACTCGAGCACTCCACCTGCCAGACCACGATAGGTTTAGTCTGATAGGTTAACAGAATTGCGAGTGCCGGTTAATGGGATCTGGCATGTCCGACGGGCTGGTCGTAGAGCATGTCGAGAAAACGCTCTTCCTTCTTAGGAGCCTTTGGCTCTGAATCCGGAGGTTACAGAGTTGCCAGGGGTAGTGGATTTCGGGAGTTTTCACGGTACCGGTGCTGTTCTCTGTTTTTTTCTTTTTTCTTTCTTCCCCCTGTTTCATGTTCGGCTCTCGCTTTTCTATTGAGGGGATGCTGCCTTTCTACTACCGGCATTATTATAGAAAAGACTTTAGTTGATTTTGTGCTCGTGTGGTAACAGGCAAGCACAGTTCCCGAAAATCGGCATTCGCAAAATATATGACAAAAATCCATGGGTGTCTGGGCGCCCATACAAATTCACGGCCTCTGTTTTCGGATACTTTCTTGTCTGCTGCGAGTGTGATATTGTAAGATATGCCGTAAAAAATGTGAGAGTGCGCAGAACGTGTCTGACAAGGAGTTGATAGATTAAAACACGAACATAATACGGGTTTTACACCCATTTGCCAGCCTGTGTGCTCCGAGTGATGGAAAGTGAAGCTTGTTTGGTATTGCATTTATCTAAGGAATCTTTCCTAGCGGGCTCGAACGGAGCCACTTACTTTTGATTAAGTCGACTCACTCTGTGATAGAACATCTATTCCTACGCGTAACAGTTGCGTATGTACTCGTACAAGTAAATATGTTTTTGTGGGGCTCACTTGTCACCGTTTGTGGAAATCTTTGTCTTCTAGTCTTTTTTTTTTGTTTAGGTTGCCGGCATTATTGCCATCTCTTTGTTCAACGGTCTTTTTCTTTTTCTTTTTTCCTTCTTGCTAACTGTTAACAATAGGTTGTGAGCGCGAGTCTGGTAGACTGCGCTGGCTTTCTTGGAGTTTTTACATGAAGGTGGTGTGTTTATGGGATAAGGTAGTCCCTGAATGGGTCTTTGGTTTGCTGAAGGTAGAGGTTTATTGGTTGAAGATATATGGTAAGTATGGCGAGAGCCGTCAACACTCTGGTTCTGCTCGCAAACGAGAGGGAATAGCCCTTCTATTGCTACTAAATCATCTATGGGCATTGTACCTAGCCTTCACCCTCTTGTTTTGGGTTGCTTGTAACTTACTTACGGAGCGCTCAGGCATCGAGGGGGGAAAAAAAGCAGAATTCTAACGTGGGTTCCCGTAAAGACAAAGAGGTCACGAACCTTATTCTTGAAGGCTTTGCGCAATTATTTCTGAGCCCGTCTCACTGTTTGAGAGTGTGAGTGAAGGATTTTGGGAGGATTTTATTTTATTTTATATTATCTTCGAAGTTTGGGCAGTTGATTATTATACAAGTACTGGCTTTTCTTAGAAGGAATTTAAATATGTTTTTAGTATCTTAGTGAGTAGGTAGGTATTATCCTAGATTATAGTCCTACTTCGCAGCTGAGGAGATATACTCTATCAAAAAACATTAATTGGCGGCACTCTTAGTACTCACGGACTGGAGAACTTAACGAACACCTTCCTCTATCGCTCGGGATCTATCAGCCTGATTTATTCCAGGTGGCTGCGTAACATGGACGAAGCAAGATTATATATCGACCTGGCGGCGAAAGCCTACACGAATGGCGCTTTCAATATGGATATTCTGAAGGCAATCGGTCTTTCAGGGTTTGGGGATAGCCTGGGGAGGTATGCTTGGATAGTTATCAAGCCGGTCGCGGTGCGCCTTCTGCTTAATGAAAATTTCTCGCATTACATCGCTCCCTTCGTTCTGCTCTGTTGGGATATCTGGGCGAATGATGCACAGTATCCTTTACGCACGTTGCACTGGCTCAACTTGTGAGCCCCCATCACTATCAACAAGATTGTGTTGTATCATTCCATCTCAATTGCAGTGATCCCGTTGCTCATGGCCGCTTTTACACTCTCATATCTTCGTATAGTTCGGAGTGGCAGCGTCCACCCTCTCGAGCTCTGGTTTTGGCAGACCTGCGGGGATGAGTTTGACTGGAGGTTGCAGTATAGGCTAGCACAGGTACTAGAAGAGAGGTAGATTCGGCGGAGGGTGGAGAGATATTGTGATATTCCAGAGACTCCTCTGCTGACGGCGGAGGAATTTATAGAGATTATAACTGTGGTGGACGGTATTAGGACACGGAAGGAGATAGCCCTTCAAGCATAGCTCGGTAGCTATAGGGAATATAGCCGGGAGAACAACGAATTTCCTATATTATCGGTTCTGGATGGGTACTATCGCGCTGGCTGGCTGGGATACCTCGATCTACATGCTCCGGGAGTTTGATTCAAATCATCGGTTTTGCAGTCCAGTAAGGTGGCATACAGATATAAGTACTGGAGTGATCGATTGTTTTAACGGGTACAAAATTAGGCATTCTGGGGATCTCATGGCGAATTACGAAGATTTGGTCGTTGGTTCGATATCAGTTATGAGGCCTGCTGATATCAGGCCTGCGCTAAAATTGATCAAAGGCGCCTTTAACCACCTCAGGTTCTTTTCCACGACCTATATGAGGAGTGGCTTGCATGCGCAGCGCCGGAAGTGGCCTGAGCGTGTTGCGATTCATGTCGAGTACCTACGCTTCCCGCCAGAGTTCGAGAGAGGCACAGTGAGGAAGCTCGATGTTGATGTGGAAAGGGATGAGCGGAAGACGCAAAGTACGGGAGATGGGAGGGAGAGTGGTTATGTTCAGAGGGACCGGGAGTTGATTAATATTTTGACTATTACTGGTGGTTTTTGTCCCAGTGGTGCTAGCAGGCTCGTATACTGATATTTGTGTGCTTGAAAATAGTTGATAGATATTGTGTGGCCACCCTTCATGTTGCTTATATGTTGAGGACATCTGATTTGGAAAGCTTGGAAGAGGTATTTTACATTCATTCCCACAAGCTAAATTTGACGTTATTGACTTGGAGCCCGGTGATATAGCTCCGCCGGCTTTTTAGATTTCTCATGAATCCACTTCGCGCAAAGATTTGGCTAGACCTACCTCGAGGGATCGCCGCGCTGGATGCAACAATGGAACATTGTTACCGTGGACACCACGCACCTGACGAGCCCTATCCTAAGCGCCGCCCATTCAGAGAGTTTCCCGGATCGGTCATGCGATACCCTAGCTTCAAAGGCGTTGGTCCGGCAGACCATTTCTATGTCAACAGACCAGCCGAGCTCAATTTCCCGCGTGGTTCGAGAGACTTCCCTCTAGGGCTTCACGCCAATATCGTTGAGTATGCTAATAGATCGTGCCCTTGCTTTTCCGGGAACTTTGATTAGAGATTTGCTTGATATGATACTTAGATCTTATCATTTCATTCCCTATCCCGAACACATGGGGACAGGGAGAGATGAGAAAGGGCAGCCAACTGGATTTACAATTCCGGAGTGCTGGGCTGAGCAGAGGGTCTCTTTTGACTACGAGGAGTTTATATCGTGGATGCTTGCCGGCGATTGGTATTTGCCCCTGCTACACCACCTGAGAACTGGGGGTGTGAGGAAGCCGATGATGCTTGTGTTGCGTGATCTGAGCGAGGAGAAAGCTAATAGAGCGAGAGAAACCTACGAGGCACAATTGGGAGTATATCAAAACGAGCAACGGAACTTCACTAGAACTCTGAGAGATTCAGCTGGTTTTGAGCAAGACGACAGAACTCTTGGATATGTCAATGGAACAGGTGTTGGTATCGCTTTAGCCTATAGACTGCTTCTCACTTGCGAAACCCCGAGAGTGTAAGTAAAGTAGCCCACTAGCCCAGAAATTGTGATTGGGTTAGGATGGCTAATTTCTGCGAGCAGTACAGCTGAGAGACTAAGCCACTATGGATATATGGAAAATATAGAAGTCTACCTATGGGCTACTGAGACCGCTCTCTTCAGACCACTTCCGGAAGTAGGTGTTTTGAGCTCAGGGAGAAACGTTCTTGGCACCTACCAATTGGAGTTGGCCTACGGCTGAGCTTTTAATAGGAGGGATCCTGAGCCAGCTCCCATCGTAGTTAACGGACTAATTGTAGACTTGGAAAGGTACTCGGATACCAGGGTTAGTCCGCGAACACCAGGATTTATTCTGAGCATGAGCTAAAGTGGCAAATATCTAATAGAAACCCTGAATAGATAGCTCAACCAATTTTAAAGCAGAAAGCGTTCAAGGAATTCTTCTGGTTTTCAACCCACACCCCTTAGTGCGTGCGCTATTCCCAATATCGTCGTTAGCTTTGTCAGCCCTGTGTTCGCGGACTAGCCCTGGTATCCGAGTACAAGTTCTTCCCAACCCACGAGCTTCTACCAGCAACCTTGGAAAGGGAGATTAGGCGGTCTTTTGCTGAAATGGGCATGGAGTACCCTGGATGGGTTCGCCCTCCACCGTCAGCAGGAGAAAACGAACAACCCGGAATAGAGGATCCCCGAGAATCACTCGGTCCGAGAACCATCAGAAATAGGCTAGGGAGCAATGGGAACTTCCAGCGGGAGATTTCAGCTACAAATTATGCAGTGAATAGTCTGATAAAGCATTCAGCTATCCAGAGTGACAATCTCGGCCTTGCAAGTGAGGCGGTGGAGAATCCGGGGCAGAACGTATTGGTGTATGCTCGGTTTTTGCTGCTGATTCGGGCGCACTTTGAGGGGATGAATGCGGTATTAAGACAAGGGATTGACGGTCTAGTGGCTGGGATTTTGGGAGGCTCTTGGTATCGCTCTCTCCCTCTCGAGGAGTAGGGAAGAATGCGGAATCTACGTAATTGGTATATAGACCGTGGGGCCGCTAGGAACACGACCCGTGGGCTCCGGGGGGGCATTTGCATCGAAACGCTTGTTGTTATGCTGATGCATGAGGTATCAAATTTTGAGGCCCTGGACGGCCATAGGAGAACTGCACTCAACTTGGAGGTTATACGAGAAAACTACGCGGCGTATATGAATGAGTCGATATACGAGACCCCGGAGGAGTGCCATTGATAGGCTGCAGCTTGGTGGGGTGTTTCAATATGAGGAACCGTTCTGGCATAAAAGGTTACAGGTCCGGATTGGACCGGTGTTGGCTGAGGGTGAGATTCTGGCGTCTCGGGTTGAGCGGTAATGCGGTTTCAGCGATATGGACGAGATTATGTACCACCTTGTCGGAGAAGTTGAGAAATTCACTAAACTAAACGAACTCCAAATTGAGTTATCTCGGTTGCTTGTGAACGTCTGCGAGGACGCAGGTGTACCCATAGATTACACTGGCCCCCGTAGGAATATTGCAAAACATATAATACCTAGCACACTCAACGCGATCCTTCGCTCTCTTCGCGCTACGCAGGGGGTTATCTCACGAGGCATTCCACGAGCTGTCTCGTTTTTGGGAAACATAATTCGGGGCCTCCCGAGTTGGGAGCCTTCACCGTTCCCGCCCGCCCAGCCGGACGAAATTGTAGGTGACTCCCCCAACGTAGTAGAATCCCCACCACCCACAACCTGGCAAATCCCCACCTGGTGTACCTACCTCCTCAATGACCTGACCCTCTACGACCAAACCCACCAAGCCGCCCCGCCCTCAAACTCACGTAGGGCGAACTGAACGCTCTAATATCTCTCTTAATCTCGGACCTACCTATAACCCCAAACGGCCAGATTCAGTATACTAAATGGTGGAGCAGAAGAGTACGGTACCAAACTGTCCGCATGGCCGACGAACACATTGAACTATTTCGCCTCCCGGACCTGGACTTGATAAGCACAACTTTAGAAGGAGGATATTCTTATCCTGGAGATGAGTTTGGAATGGACTTGGATGCGCTGGATTTGATTCGCCGAGAGAATGTCAGGGTGAGAGGAGAGGCATTACAGAGGGTTTTGGATGAGGAGAATGCAGACGATAGTGGTGGTGATAGTGAGAGGAGAAGGAGGAGAAGGGCGAACAATCTCACTTGGCGGGGGTGGAGTTTAGATGTTCGTGACTATTTTAGGCTTGTACCAGCGGGAAGGTGGAGGGATGAACTCTGATCGAATGATTTGGGGGCCTTGGGGGGAGGAGTTGTAATACTACGATATTATTATTATTATTTTCAGATTTTTTGTGATGTATTTGGATATTGAATCGGTCGAATCCCGTTCGTATATTTCGGCACTTGTTTTTTTCTTCTTCCTTTTGTTTTAATTTAGGGACCGCGCTCACGTTACCTACAAGTAATATCAATTGAAGATCACTACTGCATCACTTATCACTCGCATGTAGTAAAACTTCACCTTCCCCTACCTCTTTCTCTCATTTGCGCAGACCAATCCTATATCACACCTGACCCTCCAAGCACCCCCCCCCCCCCCAAGTCTGCACCTTTCCAGCACTTCTCCCGACCGTGCACTTTTCTGCACTTCCTCTGGCCTTTCGCGTGCCGGTGACACTCACTCCACCGGCTGGCCAGTGGTGCCCCAATCCTCTGTCTTTGTTACAGTAGTAGAGATCGATCAACCCCTCGGGCTGAGATTAATTACTTTGACAGCACATATGTGTACCTCCACGGCATACACGATGGCTGTCCAAAAAAGGTCATCAATAGGGCGTTCAATGCTGGCATGCGGGGGCTTAGGTGAGTGAGGCAATTGCTCATAGTTTGGGGAGAGAATTGCCCAGGATCGGAATAGCTATCCGGTCCTTAGGCTAAATATACGAGAGGGCGGAATGCTCTGCTGACATGATCAGGGTGAAATTTTCACTTGAGATGCTCAAGTGATCTTATAATATTGTAGTATCATACCGAGAATGCCATGAGGTAGGGGTTTCGTGCTAAATGCCCTAGAAAGAGCCATATCCGGTGAGTCTGGTGAGCAATGAACAGTAACACTGTTCTTGTGTAAATACTGTGCTCCCCATTGAGCCCCGTTGCCTAAGGGTGTTTAATACGAGCACCGAAACATATGGGACCTCCTTTCAGGTAGTTTTTTCAGCCCTCGGACTTCGGCCGAAATAATACTCCGGTCGCTGAGAAGTGTTCGGTACCCTTATTTCCCTAAGGAGAGCATTACCAACTTGTACAGGTGCTCGCTAGAAATTAGTGGACAAGTTAACTTAGAATAACCCGCGAAGTAGTCCCTGTCTAATACAAAAATATCTCCCCCAGCACTGGTACCTTAGACTTTCTTTGCCTCCCACTGACGATGTACTTGTATCATATCCGACCAGTCGTGCTCTTAATTTCGAGCAACAACACTTCTACCCGAGATGCAGATACAAGTGTCTAGGGAGCCGGAGTCCGGAATCCCTCCGCTCCAGTTTTTCAGGCAAAATTAGCACGCACGCGCAGGGAAAGCCTTAGAAGGGAAAAAGAAAAGCTTGATTTCTTCCGTTTACGGTATGCCACTGCATCCGAAAAAATCTTGACTGGAGGTGGAGGGGAAAAACAAAGTGCAAATTGGTTGTTGTTCCCGTACCGGTATTTCCCTTTGCACCTTCACTTTGATGCATGCCTAGAAATAACTGCATCCCGGGACCAATAGACTTGTGGAGTGGGTGTCAGGCTACCGAATGGAATGGAGGGAGTATGATATTACTATTCGACTAGTAGAGAGAGGGTCTCAGCCCTGGGGTTGAGAAACATTTGTGCAATTTTTTTTACAGGTTGAAAGACTTTTATGTGTAGCGCCTTCTCTGTATACCAGTACAAATCTGGCAGATCATGTCGAAGTTTAGCACGGGGAGAATGCTTTTCCAACCCAGCAGCTGAATGCCTCTTTTAGTCGGATCATTTTGGCTTTTGGGGTTTGGAATTCCACTGTATGAGCTGATATTTCTGGTTGTTTCTTTTCAAGTTGGCTGGCTATATTTTTTTTCCCCAATCCGTCGATGAGGTGAGAGGGCGGCATGGGTTCGTGAACTGTTGTTGAGGTTTAAGGACATTTTCTACTCCATTTTTTTATACTTTTTTTATACTTTTTTATAGATCTGTAAGGTTTGTGCTTTTAGTCTTTGCATTCATAGACAAAAGCAAGAAAGGTAGTCGAATAGACTAGTTGACGATATGGTTGGTGCTGCGTGGTGGTGGGGGTTAAGGTGCGAGTCTAGGAGAATGCTGTACTGGTACAAGTATAGTACACTCGGTATCATACAGGTACTCTAGAACCCAACTCGCCCACGTATTGAACGCAGTACCACGATGATCAGATACGCTAGGTGTGAAATACTTGGCAGGCCCAATCACCCCGCATCCAGACCACTGGGTATCATAGCCCAAGCTGTACGATGCCGTGTCTAGTGGTTATCGATAAGTCGCACATCCCCGGCCATAATTCAAGGTATTTCGTACTCTGGTTACCATCCGTCCACTCCAGCCTTACCGTCCGTCATACCCGGAGACATAGAGCAACTTACCACAGCCTGCAACCCCTCCCTTGCCCGACCAATTGAATCCCCAAAGAACCGAATGAAAAGCCCAGCGTGATCTCTATAGAGTCCAATTTTTCGGAACTAAGCGGAAGCAGAGCCCTCTGGGAAACTGGACCAGGTGTGTTGGGTAACGTGGTGCTAAATATGGTTCCCTGTGATGTCTCACATTTGGACTTGTACCACGATGCGGCGACTGGAATTTGAGTCTTATGATGCGGTGCCAGACGTCTGAAATCGAGGCCTCAGCACGGCTAAGTCCAATAACGAACCAGCCCCGGCAACGACAGAGTTTTCAGAGAAAAACCCTCCGCAAGGACTACTTGAAATCGGCTCCTCTTGAACTCTTTCTCTGGTGGGGTGAGTGCCGATTGGGGCATCTTGAAAAAGTGGACACACATATTTATGCCAAGCCGCTACTTTTTTACATTTATTGTGATAAATCCTTGCATTTTCTTCGTTTAACCGTAGTGCGACAGGGGCGCAGTCTCCTGGACGTCTGGTTAGTTCATTCAAGCTTTCCCTTAGCTCTAGCCCGACTCATGCTGGAACATACAAGACTGAGTGGAAAAAGAACGAGCTAACAAGAGGTCGGTTTTTGGTGTCCGGCACTGGGCGGCGCAACCTCGTCAATGAAGACGGGAGTTTGTTGGGAGTTCTAGTGCTTATTTCAAAGTGGGGATTGGTATTATCCTTGACTGCATGCGGTGGTGGCAGTGGATAGGGCAGGAGTGAAGCAGGCAGGCGAAGACTGGGATAAAGAAAGTGGGAGAAAAAAAAAGTTTATTTGAATGTCTGGGGTGACAGCTGGATTGTAACACAACAACTATGCCTCGCTGCATATAGCGCTACCAGCTGGTAATCCATGGCAGGCTACAATGTGTTGCACAGCACAAGTACCGGTACTGTGCAGTACTTGTACTTCTCCCAGGCAAGTATCCGGAAACGGGGGTTCGCAAAACATAATTATGGCACTAATCCACCACTCGTATTTCTGGATACCCCTTCCCTGGGACAAGTACCGTACCTAGTACAGTGGTGTATTCAAATCATTTGCGCTAGCAACTAAAAGCCCCACATCCCGTGACGTCCCGCACTCAACTATCCCATTTCGCACCCAAGCAGAGCAGTATTATTTTCTTTTAAAAAAAATCTTTCTCGCTCTTGACCTTTGCCTTCCCACAATGGGATCTACGCGGGATATATTTATAGAATGTTGAAGTTCTTTTTTCTTTCTTGCTTTTCACGGTTCTTTGGGGGAGGGAGATGAGGTGGTTATGGCCCTGATTGTGATTGGTGGGTAGGGTGCTAGGTTCGTATTGGAATGGAGCCATTGCTCCAACGTCCTGTATTTTAGTGTTGAAAGGTTTACCGCAAGCAGCTTGCTGGCTGCTCTCTTAGTACTACCGTACGTACTTGTACCACACACGCTGCGAGAAGCCGAACTCGGTCAGGACCGACGGATACTGTGCAAGTAACAGGTAGGAAGTGCCAGAAAATGCGAGTCCCAATTCAGTATGGGCGCTCAGACACACACGGGTGATTGGATATTTTGTATATTTTTCTAAACCTGTTTTCTAGGACTTGTTACCTCTTGTAGAGTGTGGTACTCGCGATGGCATTCATAGTGGTAGTATGATGGATAGCTTCAGAGGGAGATTCTGATCGTGAGACATGGATGGATGCCTTTTACATACGTATCATCCGTATCCTTTGTGCGAGTGGGCTTAGACATCGAGATAACCAACTCTCTCATGATGTGTTGCACCCCCAGATAATCACGGAAAGGCGTACAGAACAGCGCTCGAGGAAGGAAGCCTTGGTGATATTACTCGTGGGAGTCATTGGAACCACAGCCCCCACCCGATTAGGATCGACTCGATGGCCTTATGCTTTTTTTGATTTCTGTGAGATCACTTGAGCCTAGTTCTAAGGATAGTATCTAATATCGTGACTGGGGTGCTTTTACGTGGGCTTGAGAAATGTATAAATCCTCCCTCTCCCACCCGCACAAAGAACCTTTCTCTTCACCACCATCACTCTCATCTGCAATCGTCTAGCTTCATCAGCTCAACTCAAGCCGCCTTCTGCATTCGCTCTCAAAAGCCAATCCATCCAACTTTATAACCACTCGCTATAAAAACAAAATGAAGTCCATCTTCGCCGTCGTCTTTACCCTCTTCAGCTTCCTCCTCTTGGTCTCCGCCGCCCCCAACGGCCGCCCCGGCGACTCTGGTCTTTGCGAGCAATGCAACCCGTCCCCTCCCTTCAATAAATGCGACATTACCACTTCTTGCATTGTTACTGAGCCTAGTAAGCAAGATCATTGCGCTTGCCGGTAAGTCCCAAGAGCTCTCGCCATCTAGTGTATTTTTCGCAACACTGACAATGATGAACTATATAGTGCCGGATATATGTCTGACTACCCTGATAAGCAATACCGCCTCAAATTCAATGGGCAGGAGTACAGGGTTTTCGTCCGCCCCGGTGTCGTGTGCAACACTCTCTGCCCTGACTGGACCCAGGGTGCTTTCTCATGCCAGAATGTTCCCATCCATGATGAGTGCAACCTTTAAGTTCCCTTAGGATGACAAGATCGGGGATTCTCAGACTTGGAAATGGGTTGCGGGAGACCTGGCGCTTTGGCCTCCCCCGGCAAAAGTTGAGAATGGGAAGGTTTTTAGAATTGGGGGTTGGGTTTCTCAAGCTTGGGCAATTTAACGGTGGCCTCGCATCTTGGGCTCTGAACCGTCAATAGCTGGGATTGGTTTTATGAATGATTTCACTTTCTTTTCTTTATCTGGTGGAAGGCACACACGGTTGAGGTTCTCTTGTCACTCCTTTTTCGCCGTTTTGGCTTTGCGTAATACTTTTCTTGCATGCTTGCTTGATCGTTGTCTGGTTGTGGGACACTGGGGATGAATAATACACATGAAAATCTAGTCTTTTTTGAACTATCCCGAGTGATATTTTGTGATTTCTTTCGGACAGAAATATCCAAGGCTGCTTTAGGGAGGCTTGCAATACACAGCACTCCCTTGGAAGGGCATTTCTGAGTATACAAGGCTCGAGTGGTTCGAGGCTCAAGGCACTGTAGCTGCGAGCTCCGATCCCCGACTCTTCTGCTAGGTTGAAGTGGTGTGGTAGGAAGCTTCAAAGGCCCTAACCTAAGCCCGCGCTGTGCTCATTCGCACCGACTAGTTTTAGGCCTACAGATATTCTGACAGCGCCTCATTAGGTCCGGGCCTTGCCTATTCTTCCCACAATACCTTTTTAAAGTGAAAGCACTGGGCCTGATTCTCGGCAAATGACACTAGAACTTATGTTTCTTGCCTCAAACCCTACTCTCGTTCATTGCGGTAGCCCAAGGGAGAGATAAATAATGTTCCCGCTGCAAGCTCCTCAATCCCTTAAGCTATAATAATACTATGTAGAACCCGAAGGAGAAAGAGAGAAATTATCTCTTTCGTCTTATTTTCTTCCCTTTCGATTATATGACAGAGCGACACCACACTGCAACCTCAACTTCCCAAGATACTGTTCGATCAACAGCAAAAAGCGCTCCACCGAAAAGGCGACTTAGAGAGTCGTACACGCTATCCAATCGCTAGCCGCATACCAGAGGATCTCCCCAACCCAACGCACGGGCCACACTAGCTTGTCCAATGCTGCCGCCCCCCCCGCCTCCATCTGATCCCAACCCGGTCCTGGAGTGGCCTCTAAGGTTGAAGCGGTGGGAGCCAAGCATTTCCTTAATTGATAATTGCCCAACACTGTCTTATTTCCCACGCGGCATTCATAACGCCAAGCGAGGGGGCAGAATGGGGTGAGCGCCAGTTGAGGAAGTGAAACCGGGCGATGAAGGGTGACTGTGGGCGTCTTTCTGGTGAGTAAATGTCCCGGGCCCGAGCACTAATACTGTAGCTTGCGAGTGCTTGAAACTAGAGAAGTGATTTAGGGGACTGGTGGAGTATTTTTCCAAGGCGCTCATGTTGGAGTGTGAGTGAGTACTCGAGACGATTCATAAAGTATTCGGACGGATTGGCGCCAAGATTTGAGCCTTTAGGTGTAAGCGACGGCCTCTTGGCGCCAGTCCATCCGAATACTTTATGGATCGCCAAGTACTGTACTGTAGTTCCTCTCGATTGTGGCTGCCCCGGCAAGCCGTTTCGTGCACCAGTACGATATGATGTTGAGCCCATGTCTAACTCCTCACGAAACACCTAACCTTTCGGCACCACGCTCCTCCTACTACCCTGCTTGTAGTTTCCTTCCCTCACCTCACCTATAAAAGAAGAATATCGGCGCTATTAAACCGTCCCCCCCAGCTTGCGCCCTTTGCCCAAAGTTTGAGCCTTGAAATATCAATTACCTTAAACAGGGGAACGAAATCCCAGCGGATGTCAAGCTTATTGAGGTTTCGGTGGATTTGGGGTTTGATCGATCGATTCTTATGGGCTTATTTGTGCTTCCGACTGATATTTCGTAATGTTGCACTTGGCAGTGGGTCAGATATCGTTATTGAAGCCGCAGGCGTGGCCTTACTGGGCTTATTTTCGACAATTGGGTCTTCTATTGTGCCTGGACGTTTGCTGTTTTCTAGGCGTGCATGTTTAAGCGGAGTTGAACAGTGCTAACTTGGGTAGTTAACTCAAGGAAAACTGCCGCGTATCTCTTGCCACCTGGGTATTTTTCTGAACTTTGTGTGTGCTTCTAATATGATCCTTTACCCCATAGTGTTGATAGCGCCAAATTTCCCTTCCTGTATGTTACGAAATATATGAGATTTACTACATCGCGCTAAAATGCAAACTAAAAAACTAGCTTCCCACTTTTCTTAATATTATGTCAATGGAGCGATATCAAAGGCGCTTTAGGTCAAGTTATGATGCGGATTTTTTTCCATCACCAGGAGCGCTAAACCTAATATGAGAGTAATATTAGCCATAAATGTGAGGTAATGCACCAGTTGATATTTACTAGCCAACATCTAGAGTTATGTGATAGCTTTACACATATAACCCAGGGGGTTGAATCAATCAATCAACTTAATACGCTAATTGGACTAGTGCCTCTTTATCACGATGTAGGGAAATTAACACTGCAGGGGATAGAGAGTGGGCTGACGCAATCTTCTCGTTGTGTTCCCATGGAATATGTCTCCCTTCAATACGATTATCATTTAGAAGGAGTTACCCTGAATGGAGGTTGAGGAAAAGTCTGTTTTACGGATTACCCTAGTATCATACTAGCGTTTGCGCATTCGAACGGCCCGGATGTGATGTCTTGACCCACTCTCTCCAATTACCGACGAAGCTCGTTCGGTTGATGAGGGAGGCTTATTTCGGGTTAACGGTATGCTTAAAATGACTAAGTATACATGCTCTACGTCAATGCCATTCCGGAATATGTAGAAGATCTCGTCTTGGAGTGGTTAATGGTGTTAGAGGGGGGGGTTCTGTTGGGGCTTATATGGCCGGGAGGCGGTGGAATGGACCCGAAATACAACCTAGGTCTTGTTTCAGAGGTAAGAAACGAAGCACCATATACTCGGGTATGGACTTGGGTGATCGGACAGACAGGATTAGAAAACCTATGCATCCCCATAGTCTTGTAATCCCTGTCTGTCCGATCACCGACTCCCCTACCCGGGTGCACTGCTACCTTAGTATCTGACTTATGTCAGCTCCCCGACCCTCCCACACCCTTTCTATGGTTAACAGGAGGTAAAGGCGATATTTCAACCTCCTCGTGACCCACACCCGCTGCGTTAGCACCTCCTGTACTCGAGTATATCTCTCATGCATGGCTATTTGGCTTGGCCGTTGTATTTTTCCTCTGCTGCATCCCGTGGCCCTTGGAGTGGCGGGGGAAACGCACAGATCCAGGCCGAGCACTTTTCCTTTCCCGCTGCTGTTGACATGGATATATTATGTCTTGATGGGGGATAAAGTGGGTGGTGGGGGAATATCCAAAAGGATTGCGTGGTCGTTTTATATTTGCCTCCGCTCGATAGTACTCCTAAGACTTTTATATATTTGGCAGATTTGAATCGGGTTAGTTTGCGTTTTTAGGCCTTAAATTACTACACAGTTCTGGCACCAGATACTAAGAACTAGCCACCTTGTACTCGAGTATGATGAACGACAAGGCATCGGAACATATCATTAGCCCTAACCCTGAGTTTTAAGCGATAAGGTTCTGAGCGTGGGGCTACAGTACTCAATCGGCGATGATACCAGACTCGGATGTCATGCGGTGCTACTATTATGATACGGGATTGTAGGATAACTTTGTTAGTTGTCGGAACAGATTCCTCGGGGGACAGTTTACATGCTTATCGAGTTTGTATGATTGCCACAATTTAATGTGATGGGGAGAGGCAAGATGTTGAATTCATATGGAGTGTTTGAGGCTGAAAACAGAATTCAATGGGCCAACAAGCTGTTCTTGGATACCACGAATGGTGCTGTGCTCGAGTACTTTTATTGTTCCTAGGTCTCCTACGGCAGCACTCGAGTACTCCTCCCGGCATTCGCAACGTGGTGAGGGGCTGAGCCGAAATGATGGCACCATAGAGGGGAAAAAAAGAAAAGAAAAGAGGAAATCCCACCAATCACTGGCCATATTGCACGCCATTTGACCTAGCGTAGTAATGGGTAGGGGGTGATGGAGAACTGAAGCTGTCACCCTTTTCCATTACCAGCGACTTACTTACTATTCCATACTTTTGCCTATGGTAGCCTACTCTCCAACTTTTCAACCTCAAGGGCGCGCAAAGCCTCTTCACATCCTCGGTAAGGAGATTTAGTTAAGGGCAGATCAAAACCGAAATCGATTCGAACCGGTTATTACACGCGCAATTTACACGAGTCTTCTGGGCTAAAGCGAACAGGGGATCAAACACCATGAGTTCCGCCGTGTTCGAGAAGGACCTAACCTGCTCAGTGATTAACCCCTCTCCTTACCAATCTTACCCTAAGCAATCGCTTACGAGTTGCACAGATCTGTACGGACATCCTCTTCGACCCTGTGACCTTCCTCGACTGTCTCCATGCGAACTGCGGGGCATGCGCGAAATCGTGGTTCGCTTCGTTGAACAATTCCGAATCCGCACCAAGTAATGCGAACGCGGGCTCAAAGTTCACCTGTCCGGAATGTCGAGCGGTGGTACGGGAAACGAGTGCGGGCGGCCGGCTGCAAAACCTGGTCGATAACTTTGTCAAGAACAATCCCTTAAAGGATCGGACACCGGAGGAGAAGAAGAGCATGCGGTCCGTGTACAGGTCTGGCGATAGAGTGCTTCCGTCAGCCGGGGGGTCGAGCAGTACGCCGCCAGCTAGGGCGCCAGCGGCACCAGGGTTCATGCAAAACCCACCGGCTCCATCTCTTCCCACGCTACCGCCGGTAAGACCGCTGGGGAACATATTTCGCGTGCCGCTGGTCCCGTTGGCAACGCCACCGAACAGTGGCCCATTCCCATCACCTAGTTCCCCTCCCGCTTCATCTAGTTCCTCCCTGACAAGCAGCTTTGAGCAGCTATCTGTTACCAGGGACCCGGAATGCCATTACTGTTCCAAACCTCTGAAGTTCGCTGTGCGTGGGATATGCGGAACCTGTGAGGAAACCTTTTGCACACGCTGTTACCGTGTCAATGAAGGCTGTGGCTCCTCCTCCTCACCCTCATCGTCGTCCTCCCCACCGCACGTTGTAGTTTTCCAAAAGCAACGTCCGCCATCACAATCCCCTATTAGTTTTGGCCTCTTCTGCGTCGTCTGCGAGAGCTTCTGCGGCGATCCCAATGGTGATGGATTCTGGCTTTGCAGTTCCTGTCATTCCAGCGGTGACGACGAACTCTGGGGCTACTGCAATGCCTGCGTGGGGAGGGATAACTGCTGCACCCACGATCTAGAACTCTACGCGAAAGCCCCTCGTCACCCAATGTCCGCGGTGGCACAATCCCCAGCAATGGAAATCCTCCACCAGATTCGGCAACACAAACGCCAGGTAGCCCAGGGATACTCCGCAAACACCCCACAGGCTCGCCTACTAGCACGCGGATATACGAGAGTCACAAACGGCTGGACAAATTGTGACTTTTGCAACCAGCGGATCTCTCCGGATAGTGCTTTTCTCCATTGCCCTCAGTGCCAGGACGGAGACATGGACATTTGCATGCAGTGTTACGACGTGACCCGCTCGGGCGCAGATCCAAACTCTTCTACATTCAAATGCCCTCAGGGACACGATTTTTCCCTCTTAACGCAGTCCGGGAGCCCCGGGTCGCGAAAGGTTATACTGTCCCCCCCGCACGACCCGCCAGAGATAATCCCCCGCAGTCAGAATCCGTATCCGAGAACTGCCGTCGCACTGAAGGGGCACTGGCCAGACGAGGAGAATGCCCTGCGGGGGAATGTGAGTCAGGGCGACCGGCCGGGTGTTCGCATGTGGGAGCATGGAGACCAGCTGGCGTTCCCAGAGGGCGCGGTGATCACGGATGTGGCGCTTGCGTTTACCGAGGGGGTTGACTTGGATCGGGTTACGTACTATTGGGGGTGGTATGGTGGCGCTGGGGGCTTGTTCGAAAGTGAGTTTGTTAGAGTTACGGATTAACTTAGTCTTTATGAGTGTTGGTTTGTGGGAAAGATGGGTGGACAGATGGGTGGACGGGTAGTTTTGTACGGTTTCCTTCTGGTTGGCTGGTTGGTTGGTCAGCTCGGCTCATGGTTCGCTTGCTAGTTTATTTGTTAGTGTCTTCTGAATGCCCTCTGGCTAAGGTCAGGCCTTTCTTTCCCTTTGTGTTTGGGATTTGGGGTTTATGTGATGTGGAGGGTGATTTGATGGTATACGATGGGATAGCACTCCGCCATAGCGCGGCTACCGTGTGGGTTTAATTTGCAAAAATGAAATCGCTCGAGTTCAATTATTCAGAAGCCAAGTGCGGAGAATGTATGATTCTGGATATCCATGATCCGACGGGCGCTTTTTGTAACCCAAAATAACACTAGGCGCCGAGTCGTGCGTTGTGGGATAACTTATATATGATTCCATAAGTGGGTGCAAGGGATTAGATCATGTGGCTATCAAGACCTCTGTGATAACCACCCTCACAGCCATCCCGTTCACCTCCGCTGAGGCTGTAGAACTATGATAACTTTTTACCCACGCGAGTTTGTGGAGCAACCTACAGCCCTATTGTCGCACTCTGCGCCCCGAGGATCCAAGTGCGCCCTACGGGCCGGAATACCCGCTGCCATACATACCCAGGATACAGCCATAACCTCGCGATCCATAAAAACTGAATCCCCCAACCATGAGCCCAATGAGCCACGCCAGTGGAGGTCTCGGTGTTTCCTAACTCCCACTCTCATATTATCATAATATTATCCACCTTTTTTCCTGCCATACTCCTGTTCTGAGAAATAATCGGGATAAGACTGATACGGCAGTGTAAGAATAGCTTACTTTCGAGTCCATAGTTAGGCCGCCTTCTGCACGTATCATTATGGAGGTGCTGTATTATATAGTAATGATACATAATATTTCATAAAAATGGCTTATGTCATGCTCCGGAATAGAAAGTGCACTTGTAGCGTAGTCTACCCGGAGACAAAGGTTGTTCAGCGATGCCGGGATTTTTATTACAATATGCTTTAATAACTGCCTGAAAAAGTGTAGTATTGTATCCTAGCCACCTGTTGGAAAAGTTTTGCGATATGAGGGTGCTGCGAAGAAGGCCCCTTGGAGGGGGGGGGGTGATGTACTTGGCCATTTAAAAAGTCTCCGGACGCCCTGCACTTAGCAATACCTATCTTGACACAAAAGCGTCCGGAGACTTTTTAGATTGCCAAGTAACGGTATGATGCCGGTATTTGTGGTGTAGTGGATGGGGGCTTAATCATGCTTCCGCCGCGATAGGTGAGAGTTGGTGAAGAAAGGAAATAGACTATGCGGTTGTTTTGTGGGTATGTGGGGGGGGGGCCTTAATGTTTAGGACGGGACCGGAATTCTACTATTTGTGGGACAAGCCCGGTTAGTTACATCATGTGTGACCAATGCACAATTCCTCAGAGAGAAAAAAAACGGATTTTTGCAGCGTTTTTATTGCAAATGTAGCATTTTAACATTGTGCTTCTTTTTCTTTCTTTAGTTGTGGCCGCTCAACTTGCGGGCGTCCTAATAGATTTTTGTTGTCATTAGGGTGGCCGATAGGGTAGCTGCTGTCTGAATATGGCTTGTCTACCGCTCTCTTATTAGAGGTATTTGGGCGTTGGGGGAGATACAGTTTCCAGAAGGGATAGAAGGGACGGGGTTTTTTATATATTTTAACTTGTAGAATAGTCCTACAGACTCTAAGTAGCAATAATAACGAAAGTGGTCGCCATCTAAGCATTTTTCCTTGTGTGATTTCTGCTAGGACCATGATTCATGATGAAAGCGAGGCAGTAAGGGGGGCGCAAGGGACTTGTGGGTAAAGGGTTAGGAGGTGGAAGTGAAAATATATCGTAGGAGTGGAGGGTACAAGTGGCCACGGAAGGGGGGGGGATGACAGCCTAGTGTGGTTGGAGATGCCCGAAACGGGAGAGAAAAAAATAGAGGCGTACGATAACATATTATGATCCCCAAGTGATTTTGTTCCGTAGGTTGTGTATGTGTCTAGGCTTGACGTCAATCTAGGTGATGCTCAAGTTTTGGGCTTTCCGGAGCAATGTCATTGCCCTCAGTAATCGACTTCTCATTCGGCCTTAGCATCATCTGGTCTAAGAAACCTAGTAACATTCTACCGGGTAAATATCCTCAGCCCTGGGAGCAAGGCAGTAGGTATCCCTGCTGAGCATATTGTTATTAATACCTATCTAGGCTCTTCGGTCTTGCTAGTTAGTCCATAGTTCAGAAGGGGGCTAGGTACAATATATTTCATCAGCCTTTTTTTCCTTTCCACAAGCAACTACGTCGAGGAGAGACCCGGGGGGTGGTATATATGAGAGTGGGCCAACCTGTTGTCCCGGGTTAGCTTTCCCATCCGAGCTATGGGCACCTACTGAAATATTTGGAGGATTTGAAGTACTAGCATCACATCCCCGATATCGAGGCCGATAGCTGTGCATAGCTAAGCTGTGCGGCATTTCCACTATAGCTCATAGTCTTATACGATACTCCCGATACCGCCGCCATTATTCCCAATATTGCAGTTGGCAAGAGGGTAGTGGGAGGACAGCAAGAACTCAATATCTCACTACTGGTCTTGCTCGGGCCGCGTGGCTTCATATTCTGTTGTATGGAAGTAACGAGTGCACAAAGTATTACTTCAGTTTGAAGTTATAGGCACCTCTCACTAAAGACATCTAGAGAGCAAAAAAACCTCTGGAGTCTACCAACTCAGGAAGAGATACGCCGTGCTTCCCATTGAAACCCGGGATTTGGCTTTTAGTGGGATACGTATTTGTTCCCAAATTAATATTCTATGAAATACCTAGCTGGCACAGTGGTTAACATGTCAAGAACAAATTAACCCCTGTCTCAATGAGCATGCGCCCAGGGCCCAATTCAAGCTTGCAATGAGCTATTGTTGAACGATCCGCCATGCGGGGCAGAAGAATTAAAAAACCCCGCCCTATGTGGACTGGGAGATTGGAGAACCTAGCCTTCGTCAGTAGGATTATGGGGCTTATCAAATCCTGCTACGAGGTGGGAGAATCCGGCTCTAGACCATAAGGTTGGCGATCTGCGGGATAGCAGAAAGGAATGAAAATTTTTCCCCAATTTCCTTTGTCTGGGAAAAGTAGCTGTTTGCCTTGAAAGCTGTTTTCACTCTAGAAGGCTACGCTCTCCCGATTTGTTACCTTGTAAATATGGTTTTTTCTTCGGCAAAGCGAGGTAGAGATAGTGTTTAGTAAAAAACATGAGATTGGTAGATGGATAGGTACAGCTGGGATACCGTAGGTATAGTACACGGTGTTGAAATAAGATCCCTGCGGTATGATGTTCCCGGTATACCATACCTACTGTAGCACCCCGGGCCCGATTTGGTTATCAGATAATCAGATCGCAACTCTCAAACCCGTGGCACCTGATAAGATATCTCCCAAGGGTCAAACAAGCTCCCATGCCGCTTAGCCCTCCTAAATAGGTGCCAGAAGCAACAGTAAGGAAGCGTGTAACCCCGTTTCCAGGGAGCGGCTCGCGTGCAAGCATCCAACCAGTCGGGCACCAGACGAAAAAGCCCCGCTGACTGCCCTGTGCCAGTCGAAAAATCTTAGTAAGGTGGGGGGTACGCACCCCTCCACACGGCCCCGGCACCATCCCGTATGATAGCGCTTCGTCATTCAGGAACAGCACTGAATTATAACGTCATACTATCTAGCCGCAATATAGGTGCAATAGTAACGCAGTTCACGCGCACCGTCACCTTTTTTGGCGTCATATGGATTACTGGGCAAGGTATGGGGGGAGCTTGCGTGGAAGCTAGTCCCGCAGCTTAAGCGGTCGCCCGCAGTAAGGCGTTTGGATACAGTAGGGTCTATTTCTATCAAGGGCGGAGGGGTTATGAGTAGCGTGGCTTGGGCGAGAGAGTGATAGTTTGTGAAGGAATGTCTTGATAAGTTCATTTAGAAGCTCTTTTGTTTCGTTATATTTGCAGTGACAATTTAGACTGATGAAGCACTTCTTGCTAGGGAGGCAGCCTCAATCAGTCCGCGGGGGGAAGGTGGGAAAAAATAGACGAGTGAGGTATATCGAAGGCTGGGGGAAAACTGTTAATCGGTTCCAGGTAGCTGTAGGGTGCATGTCATTCTAAGTATCATAGAAGCCCTTTAAGGCAGAATCGGGGATTCTATTCAAAAAATGCCTAAATCACATCCTACTACGAGTGAGCAGTCCTATAATAAAGTCTTCATCACAAGATATCACCCACATTGTATTAAAATTCCTAATGAGGCCATCGTCCGAAATGAGTCACAAGAAATCAGAACAGAGACGACTCCTCCAAGCAGCAGCCATAGCATTCTAATAGTAAGGAGAAGGAAAGATTCCGAAAGAGTGTTGGTATTTATTCGTGAGCGTGAAACATGCTACATGACTCACAAAAAAGATATTACATAATAACATAGGAGTACATTTAGAAAAAAGTGCAAGGAAAGTGCATTCTACCGTCTAATGCAAATGAAGTGAGAGGAAATGGTAAAAACAAAAGAAATCAAGGGGAAATGTTGAAAGTGGGAATCGACAAAAGGGTAACGAATGGTTGAAGGAGAAAACACTCAATGTCCGAAACGCCGGGTAATGAAACAAGATGTAACTTAAAGAAAAGACGCTGTGATCGTTCGAACACGACCACAAAAAAACAAAAACAGTATTTGCCTTTAGAAGCAAAACTTAGAAACCCTCCGTAGCCGTCTCGGAGGAGTTGGTTGCTCGTATATACCAGCGTCGTACCCACCATCGAACCCCCTCCGCTCCCCACCATAAGCAGGGCTCTCCGGTGGGGTGTACTCCCGTCGCTTCCAGCGACGTGACATGTACAACGGGGGCATATCGTCTGTTCCCAAGTAGTACATGCTCTCTGCGTGGCTTACCGGCTCTATTGGTATGTGCTCCTCCCTGTACACAGTAGGGGGATCGGGACGCAGCTGTGGGTACGCTGGCATAGAGCGTAGCCTTCGGCGAGATCTGCGAATTCGCACTTCTCGGTCCGCTCTTTGCGCATTGAATTCTTGGAAAGAGCGAGGTTTCGCTGGGTAGGGATCTTCGGGTGTAAAGAAGTGTCTTGATTGTAGGTTCCAGGTGAGGTCTTGCTTTATGCTGTAGAGAGGAGATGGTGGAGAAGGATGGTGGCGGCTGTAAGAGTGATATGCCTCGACGTTGGGGGGGAGAGTATGGTATCGCATGTCGTAGGTGGTGTTATATCGGGGGTTGGAGGAGAGAGGGTATTGTAGAGTCGGCAAAGGTCTGAAGAAAGGTGTTAATTTTTCTCGCTTGAATGGCAGAAAGTGTAAGTGACGATATATAGCGACTAGGGGTAGTGGTGTCGATGCCTGGAAAGAGGAGACAGGCAATAATAATAAGAATGTAGGCAGCGAATAGAATGAGACGAAGCCAGAGATGTGTATAACCACGATGTATTTTATGCGGGGTAAGGATGGGAATGGATGGAGAACACAAACTGCGAAAATATTCTTACCTTTATTCCGTTTCTCAAGCGCTTCACAGAATCGGGTTTCTCCTCGCCCTCTTCGAAATCAAAAAGGCTCAGACAAGAATATATCATCCTTATCCCTTCATCGCCTACCCAAACCTCCCTTAGCCCCATGATATTTTACCACAGAATGTGGAACAACATCACAGGTTCTACTGACGTCCAAAACTCAACTATGACGCAAAATATCGCTATTCCCGTTTTACCTCTCGGGTGATCAACCGTGCGTGCGCCCCACCCTTATTCCGAAGTGCTCCAGAAGGTTTCATCCGAAGATAGAGGTTGGAATGTTCTCAGTGATCGCGGAAGGGGGCGGGCAGTGGTAATAAGTAGGATACCGGTATGCTCATTGGAGCGTCCCATGTGCTTGGGACGTCGCGTGGACCAGGTTTTAACCCGCAGCCGGGAAGCTGTATGACTGGACTCGCTTCGTGACCACTTGAAGGTGGGTCGATCGGAAACAAGATAAGCTCAGGGTGCAGTGCGCCAAACTACCACAAAAACTCAAATAATTAATAAAACCGAGTGCTATGTAGTCAAGAATTACCCACTTTGGAAGGAGGACGAAGAGCACAGCAAAAAAGAAGCTGCTCAGCCCCGCTGAAGCCCATAAAAAACACCAGACCTTACCGGAGGGGGCAACTCTAGCGAAATGATATGTACAGGGTTCCGTTATCTGAGTTTTTGCGGTGTTGCGCACTCAGGGATTCACTCCCGACACACCTGGCTGCCTTGGGCTTACGCTGTTCTTGTCACGCGTGGCTTGCGGCCAGCTCGCCAAGAATCTCTTGATATCACTCGGTCCGGATTCCGGAATGAGTTTAATACCGGTATTCGTGTCTATTTTGGTCTTTATCCCTCTTGACTAACATGTTTCCCTACCCTCTAACCCGAGTGTCGGTTGCTGGGCTATAGCCGTAAGAGCGAAGGGTCGGCACCGAGACTAGTGCGTTAGGATTTTTCAAGCTACGAGATGCACCGCAGCTTACTATATAATGCCGGTAGTGCAAGGCTTTTGTTTCAATAATTGTCCCTCCGGGGCTATGACTGGTCATTAACTCAGCTATTGACCCAGACCTTGGGAGAGTGTTGTCCTCAGCTTGGGGCAAGTGTATGGTGTTGGCTGAGGAATTTGATCTTCCCGGTGAGAGCAGAAGAGGCTCAGGGTGTTACAAAGTATTTTATTACGTACTTTCCGTACTACACTGTGCTCGTACTACTTCTCAAAATGAGGCATCCGATCATCCGATAGCCCACATAATCAGATTCTTTCCTCCTTCTACCGGTATCTGAGCCCCTGCTCCTGGCGGGGGCGAATCATACCTAGCAAGCCAGGAGGAATAGAAGGGAGAAAGAGAGGAAGCGAAAAAAGAGCCAAAACGGGATCACAGATACCCCTGACTTGGTAGAAGATATAATACAAAGAGGGGCTTCTTGCTAGGTCTCCTCATTGACGAGAGCCAAGAGTTGTTGAGCTAAAGGTCTTAGAATATTAGTACCTAGAAAAGGGGCGAATAACTTCCAACTCCCTCGAGGTCTCGAGTGGCCTACTCTGATCTATTATATACAATCTTCGAGAGAGGACTATATGTTTCTGGATTATCCGATAAGTTCGCTGCGATATTCTCACGACCCAAAATTATGCTTGCCTCCTTTCTTGCTTGTTGGGAGCCAACCCCACCGTCCGATAAGGGTACCACAGCCCTGGGAAGGCGGGCGGAGTGGAAGGGAGGGAATTTCTAATACATGAAAAAGGTCTGGACGAGAAAATACTGGTACATTATAGTGGGCCAACGCTTGTGGGAGGCAAACGCTGATGCTCGGGGTCTGTTCGTACCCAGAGTGGTTATGAGATCTTGAGTGAAAGGAATGAAGGAGGAGACGCGCCTGATAGATTATTTTGTCTTTCGGTCTCGATTTTACTTTATAAGGCTGTCGTCTCAGACGCCGATTCTTTAGGTCTCTCTTTGTGTATCATGATTAGAGTAATTGCATGCGTTTTCGGCGCCCAACAACACCTCGGGATCATGACTGCTTGGGGAGAAAAAACTTTACCCTCACTCCTGAACCCCATCACCTGAACCAGTTCTTATTGTTTCAGTTCAGCTTCTGTTCCTTGGCTGGAGTGATCAACCATTTTTCACCCCTTCTAATTTCCTAAATTCTCAACCGGTAGAGCTAGAGAGCCCTACTAATGTCTCGCTTTCTCCTTGGTTTCCTTCTTTCGTTTCCGTAGGCCAGCCCTAGGGTTAGGCTATCTGCATGTTTATCGCATACGGTGATTGGTCTTTTTCGCACCTCTATCGGAAGTTCTGTGGAAAGAATGAGAAGGCCTAGCCGAGCATGCGAAGCCATATTGGTGATAAGGAGTCGATGATAAGCCAGCGCCTCCTCGGAGTGCTTTTCAAGGCGTGGTAGAAACAGTGGGCTTCGCAATAGGGATGAAGATTAATCATTTTTTTCATGATACCGAGTCCGAAGCTGGGGGCTTCCCGAGCCCCTCTTGGACCAGTAAGCCCTAGGGTGTGTGTGTCAGCTGCGCTACAGAAAAGCTAGTTGATGGGTGGCTCACCCCTTGTTTCGCCCCCTCTTAGGGCTGAGGGTTTACTAACTGCCGGAATGTTTCTTCCGATGATTCTGATGAGGTTCTCATCAATATTATCAATTCTGAGTCACTTCATAATCATAATACTGCATCATTTCTTTGTCCAATCGCTAACCTGAATGTTAAAATGTCCGTACTCGAATAAATTCATAATGTGAAAAAAATTGAGCAACCTCTACCCCCCCCCCCGCCTTTTCCCTAGATGTATCGTTGAAAACCCAGCCCTTCGTGATTTTTGGTCAGACCCGGGGCCCCCTCCTAGGCTGTGTCTTGAATCCACCGAGTCTAGAGCGCAACAAGCGGGTAGATCGACGGCGCAGGTTAGATAGTAATATCATGGCAGGACCCGTTTGCGCGCCATCTCCCTCTCGTGGTTGGGATGATTGACAGAAATTTTGGCGGCGGTGGTAGACTACTCGAGTATGATATGTTAAAAGAGAAGAAATTTCGCGACTAAATGAGGGCCCCATCCCTTGTATGGTTCGTGCCATTCAAAACGTGGTGGGGAAAGGAGAAATATGTTATGATAGCCACACTTGGAATACTTAGTAATCTATGCTTTATTGTTTAAGAAGTGGGGTTTTGGTTTATATGAACTAAATATATTTTTCTCATAATATTATCATAATTAAATAATTTTATTCTTTTTTTATATATTTATAATACATTATTAGTTAAACTCTTTACTGTAAACACATGCAGAATACCAGGCTTGGCATCAAAATATGTACAGCCACATGTAATATATTTTTTCAGCCTGATGCATGTTTTGAATAGCACAAACCATACTTGGATGTGAGGATAAGTGATCAGAAAAAATGTAGTCGAGCGCCAACTACTTTTTCGCCGATCACTTTTTGCTCCAAGCTGGAACCATAATTTGGAGTATGGATATATCTACACAGATAAACTGGTTTCCATTATGGTAGTAGCCATGCTGGGCAGTACTTATTTAGGATAATTCTGAGCACTAGTGTCACAAATCATGACTAAACAAGGCAGATTTCATATGACTAATACTTATTAGTCATAATAGATGTTGGTTTTAGGCTAGGATGTTACTAGACCTATAGAATCTCAAATGTCTGCGCAATAGTGAAGTAATCGTTATGTTATAATTGGTTGATTGTTTATGACTCATGATTGTGATCTCAGATGATGTAATGACTTTCATACATGACTCACATTATGAGTCATAGGTTTCACGTATGTGACTCATTTGAACAGATAACTTATTTTATAAGTTGGTATTCAAGTTGGTTCAAAGATTGTTACATAGATGACTCGTAGAAGTCAGCTGATGGATTTGATATTATGAGTTCTTATGAGTCATATGAGAGGGATGACTAATATGGATGAGTCATAAGAGAGGGATGACTAATATGGATGAGTCATCAGGGTAAGGGTAGAGTGAAGATCAGGTATAAATAGTGAGCTTTTCACTCTAGGAAGAAGATCTTCATGCTACCATTTAAGTATCATACTTTCCTACATAAAAGTTTTATGAATAAACGATTACTTTACATTCTATTACTTGTTATTACATTTCACCTACGATTGATCTGGCAATGAATACAAGCCTACTGAAGGCAAAGACGTCAAAAACTATTAAGTAGTTCTACAAATTTCATTATTAGATGATAGGAGAAGAGTCTGTATCATAGCTAATAAACAGATCATTAGAAGAGTCATCAGCTGCTAATCAAGATAATTTATTATCAATTCAACACAGACCTATTATCAGATCCCGAACAGACTATAAGAGATTGTTACAACCACTGGCAGACTACTGGCAAAGTGTAAAGGTTTTCTTATTATGATACAAGAACCTGCTGGTGAATGAGTAAATGTTTAAGATTTTCAACAACTGGTACTAGTATCATCCTTCATGTTTATTATATGATACCGACATTATAGTTCATAGGTGGGGACCATGGTACCTGCATCTATCATGGTAAGCAAACTCAGGCAAACAGCGTACAGTTATCTTCTCTCTAGGAATGCTATCCTTTCTACTTAAATATAAGTTCTACACTCACTTTCCAGCATATAATGATAATCAACATACAATGGCCAAACAGGCAGTGTACTCCAGTTAGATGAATCTTGAGTTCAATTAAGGATAATATATCTGGTAGAGGGTACGGGTAGTTTTTAATCAAACTTGCCTTCTGTGAGCAGCATGAAAGACAGGACTGAAGAGATCTCATCTTTACAGATGAGTCTTATTTTGAGACTGGAAGTCTCAGGTCCTGTGTCACTCTTGTAGTATTTTGCCTCTAGCCAGGGAAGCCTATCTCCGCCAAAATATAGATACTAGTAAAGGGTTTGCTCTAGGGGCAACGGTAATGTTTTGGGAGGCTATCTTTTATGGGAAAGCTGGTAGGTAAATATAAATCTTTAATTAATGTTAAGTATTGTAAAAAATAGTGTTAATCTTATTTGTAAATAATATTTAGTGCTAATAATTAATATACAGGCAATCAACTTTCATATCATATGTATACGTTCCTATATGAAATATCATCATAACAACTTAGAGCCTCTGTAATAGCCTTACCAAGAGAGTATCAAAATGAGTGTGTACAAAATGCAGCCGCAGCTGCAGTGAGACATATCATATCAAATCTTGTATTAAAAACTAGAAAAGTAGATCGAAGAGGGAGAATTGATTAGTATATGTACTGAGAGTATATACTTTACCTATTACTCTACCCATTTACTCGCTAGCTTCTTACTACAGAGAACCATACTAGGAATATTATGATCATGAAGGATAAAGCTCCAGCACATATTCATCATTATCATGATATCCCTTGCAAGCTGCTTGATTTTTCAAAAATCATCTAACCTGCCAACTTCCCCAACTTAAATCCAAGTGAAACAATTTGGATGGAGTTGGAAGATTGTCTGCTAGAGGAGATTGGTCCCTGTATGACTGCTTGACAAATACAGATCGTTTTGAAAGAGGTGCAATATTTTTATTATAATTATTTCTCATTGTACTATGCAATTTACTTATATTGATTAAACTCTAGGCATGGATGGAGTATTGACAGGAACATATCAATTTTCATATTGATTATATTGCAGAATAGATCAGACTTTATATTGAAGGCAATAGAGGTAATATTTTTAATTTTTAATTTTTAATTTCATTTGTTTATTTACTTTCCTACATTTACAATGAGTATTTTGGGTTTATTTTCTTTCTTCCAAGCATGTCCCATGAAATATCTATGAGTAGTATTATTAATTAGGCTTCGTTACAGGGCCCCGTTTCTGAGGAGCAGGGCCAAAGTAACCTAGGTTATTCTCATTAACTGGCTGAAAAAATCATCCAAATCGGACCAGAACTGACTGAGATAAAGCTTTTTGCCAGTGAGGTTAGACAACTTTAACGAGCTCTATCTCACTCAGCATTGGTCCAATTTGGACGATTCTTTTTTTAATCTGCCATTAATAACCTGCTCTTGGCATCCCATTTGTCAGAAACGGGCCTGTAACGAACGCTACAGTACAGTCGCACCTCGCTATACTGAATGCCAAGTATCAGGTCCCTTCAGTTCAGTATAGCGAGGGGTTCAGTATAGCGAGGGTAGGCAAGTACAGTAGGAGGAGTATGACTCATAGCAAAAGGGGAGAAGACAAAGGAAAATTGTAACAGGTTGATTCCTGTCTAACGAAAATACAATAGGACTGGTGATAGACCTGCTAGCGCTGGTGCTAAGGGAGGCTTCAAGGGACCGGAGGTAGGAGATAATAGTTTGAAGGACAAATAGAACTCAGGGATTGCCGTTCAACCAAGTGTATTCTTAGACTGAAGGTCTGTCGAAGTCTGCTGTCTCCTGCTAGCCAGGAGACTGGTTTAAATACAAAAACCCAAGAGCGATAGCCTTCCTGCAATCACGATCATTACCAGTAGCTGCGCACATACCGGAATCCTGTAATCCTGCAAGACCAAAGAAAGAAACAAACAATGCTCAGCCTTCGCCAGTGTTACATGACCATTCCATACCCGGAATCCTAAATATAAACTTCCAACAAAGCAAACTAAACATAGCAATACGATAGCATAGCCTATCTGACTCAGAGACAGTGGCGGAG
>Ga0307517_10000872_pt1 | contig 51422 bp, 59 predicted proteins | sample 23_EM_MG_FD_194515 | JGI IMG/M metagenome (GOLD analysis project Ga0307517, IMG submission 194515) | Populus trichocarpa ectomycorrhiza microbial communities from riparian zone in the Pacific Northwest, United States - 23_EM | ecosystem: Host-associated > Plants > Roots > Unclassified | place... | reverse complement strand
GTGCGAACATGTTTGACCCTGAAATCCTGCCAAGTAATCCTAAACAATGTGCGTGAAACTATGAGGGTGTGATGTGAATATTAGAAATATCATGACCAATAATAGTGCATAAGAGATGCATAAAATCATTAACACCGGATAGAAAAGCACATGTTAAATCCCCAAATATTATCCTAAAACAATCAATAAAACACCATAATATATCTTAGCTGTAGTAATGTAAGCGGTGTACAGGTGAAGCCAAAACACAAACTAAGTAAAAGAATACACGGTAGTGTTATGAAATGCACATAGGAAATATAACAGAATTCAACAAGATTCAAAGGGAAAATGAGAGTCGCGATAAGAGCAGTTTCATTGATTTTATTTACTGTGTAGAAAGAACTTATTAAGTTAGATTAAGAGAAAAGAAAAAGCAAAAGCAAAAAGAGCACAAAAAAGCAAAAACAAAAAGAGCACAAAGAAGCTAAGTGAGCCAGTTGCATGTTTAATCACGCTCGTGAATGCCACTCCAGATATGACTTGCCAGGGCCTGAAGTGCCTCTTCCCCGATAAGAATATCCGCCTCCGCATCTTCAGGGTCTCGGAGGAATAACTTTCTAAAGTCTATTGTCAGGGGTCCTGTGGCAACGATTTGGGCGCCATGGTTGACATTGAGCCATTGGGTCCTCTTAGGGCCCACATCGGGGGGGTCCGGGGTGTTTCTAGTCACCCGAGGGGTTATTGGCCCCCATTGCCACTCCTCTATTCTAATCTTTCTACTATATACTTTAATAAGGATAACAATTGTGACCTCTTGGTTGGAGTTATCCAACCACCACGCGGCCTTTTTCCTCAACTCCTTCAGCAACTGCGAAACTCCGCATTCCACTACAAGGGTTGGCCAGTCGTTTTTGTAGGGGCGAATCAACTTGGGCCTAAAGCAGGCATCGGGCTCCTTCGAACATTCTCTACCTTGAAACCGTGCATCACCCAACAACAAAATTTTGGACAACAGTCCCATATTCTTTACCTCATTATATATAATATGTTCGAAGTAGCCGGTGAACGCCCCGTGAGTGACGCCAACCATGCTTGTGGCAGAAGGTGTGATGGGGTTTGTCGGTAAGTGAGGCGAATCATCCCCCACGTCAGTTACAACCACAGCGATTGAAATTTCAACTCAGTTGACTTGTCATATTTTTGGTTTTTGACCAATCGAGATCCTTGGACCCCTCTTCACGACGGCTTCAAGTCTGTAGTTTAAGAGGATCGTACTCTTACTCTAATTTCATCACTGGAAGATAGATTTATCTCTTCCATCTATTATTTTATCACCTCCATCAACTGTCAACTGCCCGGTATCGGTAGTAAAGATGGTTAAGCGAGGTCCTACTATGTTTTCCGCAACTAAGGTTGCTAAGGCAGGTTTGGTTGCATCGGCACCCTTACAAAAAATTATGGACTTGGAGAAAGATGTATCCAAGTTGCGACATCATGTTTCCGTCTTGTCAAAGAGGAATCATAAGTTGCAGAAAGAGGCGGATGGTAGAAAGAAAGAGGAGGAGGCGGAGAGTTCAGAGGTGGCTTCGCCTGGAAGGGTCGAGGAGCCTGAGCCGCAAGTAGTGGCTGAGCCCTTAGAGCGGATGAGTGGAGTAGTTGTGGCGCAGGTCTGGCCGAGGGTGAGGGAGATGTTTGGGTGGCGCCTGTGGCGAAGCCAGCGGTGGCTGAGTCAAGAGTGGCGTTGGAGATGGATGAGCCTGAGGTAGCGGTGGTGTTGCTGCCGAAGGGTAAGAAGAGGAGGTTGACGGTGGAGAGTGATGGGGGTGAGAGTGGGGATGATTCCGAGGTGATGACGGGAGTCCCGGTTGAGGAAGAGAGGGGGGTGATTTTAGGGGTGGATTCGTGGGAGGAGTGCAGAGGGGTCGTTGGCCATTCCGTTGATTGTTGACAGGGGTCAGGAGGGGTTTAGGATTCGCAGCGGGCGGAGACCATGGGGGCTAAAGACTCACATGACTAGACTCGGGGCTTGCGTGTAGGTTGATGGTTTGGTTATAGGGGGGGGTGGGGGATAACGGTGTGAGGTTTGGGTATTTGTTTGTTTTGTGTGTTGTTTGTTGGTGTTTTTGGATTTTTTGTGGAAAAGGGCGAGCAGATGGTACAGGTCCACCTCACCTGTTAGGCGTGCTGATAGGGCATTTGATTGCAGGGAAAGATGGGTTCGGGTTGACGGCCGGGTGTGTGGGTTGATGTATGTCCCCTGCTATTGCACCACTCGGGAGGATGGGATGTTGAGTTTGGTTGTTGGGTGATGATGTTTGTTGTTGAGAGGCGGATTTGGATGATTAGGATAGTGACAACGCTTTAGTGTAGCATGTAAGTCGCGAAATGAAAAAAGTGTTTAAAAAATAAAAATAAAAAGTGAGGCGAATTCGAGTTTTACTGGCCGAAATTATGTGTGTGTGAATAGAGGAACATCCAATCTTGGCTAGAAAATTCGTGGTGGAAGGGAGTTGGGGTACTTTTTAGTATAGCCTTCGGATGGATGGTGTTTGGAGCGCTGTCGTATCCGGTCCCAGCAGATGGTCGTGACCTCTTGCTAAATCGGATAATATTCCACCGATGAGCTGACCTAGCGGTGACTTATTTAATTGGCCGGACAGGAAAGATAGAAAGAGGTTAGCGCTTGGCCCAATTGAGAAGGAAAGAAAAGGGTGTGTATTGGCTAGCTATGTAGATGTAGTTGGTTAGTACATTAGTCAGATGCCGGTTGAGCCTGGTTCGAGTCTGAGCGAAATCAATGGTTTTTTTTCCTCTTCTTTCCATTTACAAATTCCTTCTTTTCCTTCTCCATTCACAGTGCGATCTATTTCATTTTTTTGTGGAACCGGACCGGACCGGACTGGATGGGGTGGATGGGGCGTATTGCGGGAGTGGGAATTGCATTGCCTGGGTTGCTCATGGGCAGACAACAGTTACAGTAATTTTGTTTCTTCATTTATTTCTTTGTTTAGCCATCTTGTCAACTTACTTGAGGTCCTGCTGCATATTTCCTGTTGCTTTATTTATAAGTGCTTTTTTTTCTTTCAATATGGCTCAAAATTAAAATAGTTTCTAACTAAGAAAATGGAGGGTGTTTGCTTTTGTTCTGTTAATATTCTTTAACCAGGCTGTTCTTATCCTTGTTTCTATTAGCTACTAATTACAGAGGTAGGTAATAGTAACTTATTCCATGCCATAGCGAGCCATCTGCGGATTTGGGCAATGTGACGCTGAACCTCAGTCCAGATTTAAATAGTGGCTATTCCCTCACATCTCTTGCTTCCCCGCCCTTCCTTCCGCCTCCATTACCACCAACTCATCGTCATTTTCTCTCGATACTGTTGCTCCATTTATCACTCGCTAATCCGCGTGAAATGAAAAATGTAGGACTGCCGCCATTCACTTTGAGAGCTTTTGTTTCTGTCCATTTCTTTCTTCTCCATCCCCCTGAGAGTTTGACGATTTTACCATTCGACGAGAGCCCGATGATTGTGCAAAGCATTACTTGGCCTTCCTTGGCATCTATCACCGAACGGCCCCTCTCGAACTCCTTAGATGGGATAAACCCTTTGAGATCACCCTGATACCCAGATTCATAAAGAGACCGTGATTCTCCACACTTGTAACAAAGGCCTAGATAGTACATCCAACGGCTTGATTGGTAGCTGCAAGGCTGCTATTTGCCATAGCTGGATCCAAGGACAGTTCGATCCGCTTCTTAATATTTTTAGCGCCAGAAGAAGATTTCGAATTGGAAGATTCTAAAGAAGATATGACTATGCTCGAAGAGATTGCCTGATCTGGAACATAGACATGAGGTCGACATCATCCTCGCTAGATTGCGATTTTGCTGCTTCAATCTTTTCCTCTCAGTCCTCATCTTCACCGCCGCTATCGCCGACTAAAGCCTTGACCTTCTTGTTCAACGACTGTGAAATAGAAGTAAGAGCAACAAAGCCAATATATTATTTGGCAAAGAAAGAGCGAGATCAGTTTGATTAATCTGAGAGATGCATCCAAGCACGAGTGTTCCCGGGGTCTCTGCCAAGTGGTTAGAAGCTCGTAGTTATTATTTTTGGGTGGGGTAGGACCAACCATAGCTCAGTCCCTGCACTTTAATCCCCCTTTATTCACTTTCCTTGAATTCGTCTCTTTTAGCACTATTATCTCCCCTCAATCCCTCTCTCCTTGGCTTCTTCTTTTCCGATTTGGGTTTCATATTTGCAGTTTTGAAGAGGACATCTCTAGGAGCGTCATTGGAGATTTGCTTGAACTCCAACGGGGTAAAAATAGGCCGCCGCCTCTCGAAAAAGATGCTTAGTCCTTTGAAGCACAGAGGGTTAATCGCTTTGCTGCCTCAAGTTTTGGAGCAGCTTCAGCTTTTTGTTTTCAGTCGTGGGGAATTTTTTGCCCTGCCCCCTATTGCTCGGCGTGGGTCTGCGTCATGAGGGCGTTTCCGCTTCTTGTCGGAGCCCATTGTACATATGAAATTATAGCGGCAGCATGGCGGGTTTTATCGGAGGTCTAAAGTGGTGGGGGAAGTGAAACGGTTTCCACAATTTTTTTCTTCTGCCCTTCTAACTTTCTTAATTTTCATTTCAAAAATATTCTTGCCACCAAAACCACCACTTTCAGGAAAATAGCAATTGCATAACAATGGAGCCTCCTTCCAACCACTGAATGATGTGCAAGAGCCCGGGCGAGTGAGAGCGAAACTCTTTCGCAATCGCTTCGGCCGAGTCAGAGAAGCCTCCCGCTCCAGTTCGCAGACTCAGCAATGGCGGTCGTCCATGATCACGAAGAAATAGCGACGACGACGGCGGAGAGGGTGGGGATGGTGGAAAGGACAATGTAGACGAAGTGGATCCCGGCAGGGATTCTGAAGGGAATGAGTGGAAAATGGGGCACGTTGACGGCGGTGATGACAGCGACCTCGGCAGCGACAGGGGACTGGGCGAGAGCGATGAGCAGAGATTTGCAGATCTTACCTTCCGGGAGATTACCTCTGCTAGGAAGAAGAAAAAGGGCAAACCCGGGCAAGGCTTAGAGGCGGGGAGTGAAGGCCATGATGGGAGTAGTGAAGATGGAGAAGGATTATAGATTTGTAGGAGATGCTGGATAGGCCTGATTCTGGGGAAGATGAGGGGGAAAGATGAGGGGGAAAGATGAGGGGAGGATGAGGGGGAGGCTGAGGTTGTCAATAAAAAAGCGAAAGGGAGGTCCCAGTAGCAGGTCTTTGATGATGAAGGAGAGGATGATGAGGCCAGTGACAGCTCCACTGGCAGTGAATCTGAATCTGGAGAGGAATCGATGGCAAATTTCTCTGAGGAAGAGGGCGAATCGCTAGAAGACCTCTCGAAACTTGCAAAGCCTTCAGAGATCATATCTTCGCTTTCTTCTACTGTGAAATTGGTAAGAAGAGCTCCTGGAGACGATCCTAACCAAGGGAGGGAGCCGGACGAGTCCAATTTGACTATACCTGTAACCGTCCTACGGGGTAGAGACGGTCTTTCGTAAGGGTAACGGTACTTGACTCTTATACCAAGAAGTGGTATCTTAAGCGAGGTGAAGTTTTAGGCCCTGTTTGGCAGGCCAACTTTTGTAAGGTAAACCGTGTTTGGCAGCACATTGTTTGAGAGGTAGAGTTTGGAACCTTATGAACTTTGGTTTGGAAGCAGCGCAGTTTAGGGTTTAAGAGAGTTTTGAAAACAGCCTGGTGACTGGTAAATATGGGGGATTGCCCTAATAAACTCGATTTACTACTCTAATAATGTTATTTTCTCCACTCCTGTTTAGGGTTGAGCCCGAGTAGCCACACATGTATAGCGTCTACCTTATAAAAGTTCCTTCTCTTGTTTGGCAAACTATACCTTACAAACTACGGCTTGGCACACCTTACAAAACGCAGTTTGGGAAACCTTACAAACCGCAAGCTGCAAGGTGTTACCTTACAAAGGTTGGCCTGCCAAACAGGGCCTTAGACTTGGGCTCGAAACGATATACGGCGAAACGAAACGAAACGGCGCCAAGGAATGACACCTAATACGATCGCACACAGAAGCGGGGGAAAATCTCTTCTCTTCACAACAACAACAACAGTCTCTCGCACAACGACACCTGTCCACTACCTCAACTAACCAGGGCAAAAACTAAAGTATATATCATCACAAACTCCTCCTATCCTCATCAGGAGGTACCTTCAGACAGTTTGCTCCTTGTCTCCCCTTTCCCTCTTTTTCCCGAAAACTCATGCTAACAAAATGTAGAAACAATCATCACTTTACCACACCCTCCGTACTTTTTCCCTTCGGGTGTCCTCCGGGTGTAAAACCCTTTTACTACCTTTCTGCCTCCGTTCCGATCGCTGCATTCTTACATAGGAAATGCTTTCCACAAACACGCGCGGAAGCCATATCCCATATGCCTGACTCCACAGCATATGGCCGAAGCCACAGCACATAGCCGGAAGGTAGCTAAAGAACAAAGAAGATTCTGGGAAAGTCTGGCGAGCAGCATTTCCAACCTGAAGTACCGGAGATCTCCAAGAGCTGTAAGAAACCTCTTACTATATCGTGACTACTAGAAGTATTGTAAAGGTAACTCCATACCCAAAGTACTAAAAGATTCTTGAAGCGAACCAAAGAAGTAACTGTTCAACCAAGTATATTGAAAACTCTGTCTGTCGAAGTCTGCCTTCTCTAAACCTCGAGAAAAGCAGTGCTTAAATACATGAGTTTGGCTTGCTAAGGCCTTGTAAACATAACAAACTAACTAGGTAACACAAACGGTCACCTAATCGTAAAAACACAAACTCTTGAAGTATCAAACGCTACTTAAAACAAAACATAAAACAATTCAAGTATCAAGCGATGCTTGAAACAAAACATAAAACACTTGAAGTATCAAACGATGCTTGAAACAAAACATAAAACAATTCAAGTATCAAACGATGCTTGAAACAAAACATAAAACATTCCCGGTAACCCGTACCAGTTACAATACCCTCTGCCTCTGATAAGCCTGCCGTGGAGAACCTCACACTCATCATCATCATCCTTCTTTCCCCTTTCATCATCAGCTCAGACAACATACCAGCTCCAGATCCCCCCAATCTACTAGATCTCATTGATCTGGCTCTTATTGATGTATATCTTACAAAAGTCTATGATTCCTCTAATCGTACAACTCCACTAGCACATCGTTTAACCAGCTTCCACATCACCAATACCAATCTGTATTGCAAGATAGAAATTGTCTATGTTTTTACACAAAAGTTCTATCTAGAAGCTTAAAGGGGAGCTATTGTTGATTGAGACGAGGAAGCCTTAGAGCCGGGGGAGTTCTTTATCATTACAAGTGGTAGGATTCTTTCCTTTTTGATACACAGTTGCTCACTCACAATGGGTTCTGGGACTTCAACTCAAGAGTCACCATTAGCAGCAGTGCCTCGCATCGTCACCGCACAATCTGGAACGTTACGCATAAAATCCTTTTGCAAAGAAGTAAGGGATAGGGATAGTGCATGTGTCCTAATGGAGATGAGGGTACGCAATCCGCACCTTCCGAAGAGTTGGAAGGCTTTGGAGGCCTGGCATATATTTCCTTTAGCTCTCGAGCAATACTGGGATGATAACAGCTTTACCAACCACCTCAATGTTCTCCCACCGAGAGAGTTCGCCCACCCTATAAACTCCGTTCGAAGCCGACTGTTGCTTAAGCGTACTCTCCACCCCCTCTTCTATCGCTTTGAGATATCAATCAATCCAGATGTATGGCCAACTAAATTCACCAGATTTCCAAGCTAACACGTGTGTAGGACGATTATAACATTGCCATGTTTACTACTGAAGCCGTCTATTATGCCCCCTCTCTTAGTCTTCCGCGCAAGGCAAGGCTTGACAATGATCGGCGACCTATTGATCATATATTGCACTCGCACTACCACCAGTGCGTATGGGCCCATGTCAAGGTGCCGAGATAGGGTTTTGTTAATCAATATTATCACCTTGAGGTTCGGCGAAGCAAGATATTTTCTACTTCTTTTCATCAAGAACTATAGCAACATCAGTGACCTGACCCTCAATGAGAAGAAACCTGCTTTTGATTTTGAGCCCCCAACCCATTATAAGATCCACAGCTGTATGCGCCTCCAAGATTCAAGAGTATAGAGATGCCAAGCAAATACGAAATAACCGCCGAATAGCAAAGACTCAACCAAAGCTGTCCCACCGCGGCAAGGAAGGCAACCTAATACAAAGGAATGACATAGGAATGAACCGTCGCCGACAGGGCAGTTGTGCACAACCCACTCCAGTATTCAACACAAATATTAAAAGAGAGGCACCTGGTTGCTGTGCACTAGATACAGGTTACTTGCTGGCCTGACTTTCCATTAAATACCGGGCCCCATTGCGTTAAAACAACTTAAAAGCTCAAACTCCATTCTCTTCTGAACTCTTGGGCCATTCATGATCTTGGTCATGATGTCCGAACCACATGGGAAATCATGCTCCAAATAACGCCCGTCAAGGCCCTTCACACTGACCAGCACCGCTTGACGAAAATGCCAACGTAAAAGCTGATCGCTAGGTCGAAGTGGATTTTTGAGGAAGGTCTGGTCAAGGTGACGACTGGCCATGTTTTCCTGGGTGGCCTCGGCTGCGAAACATACAATTTTGTAATTATCCTATGTAAATATAAGCAACGAAACCATGACGATCTAGTTGCTCATAGGTCTGGATTGAATGACACATCATAGGCATCAAAAAGTGCATGGACATTTCCTGTGAGCATCATTCTGTTCTGAGCAGAGTGGATGGCTTCGTCCAACTCATTGGCCGGTGGAACGGTGGTCCAGCTGCAGTAGTTAGACTTATTCCAGAGATCCTGATATGCCAAAGGGAAGATAGGAGTGAATTTGAAGATGATCCATCTCCAGTCAGAACGAAGTACACGCATTTCAGTTATAACACATCGACGATCGTGCTCACGTACGACATCTCGAAACAATCTGATGCGGGTTCAAGAATGCAACGAAAGGGCACGAAGTAGTGGAGCCTCTTCGGTGAGTGTGATGGAACCTGTTTGGAGTGAGTTTTGACCATGATAGGGCCATGTCACTTACAGGACAATGTCGCACATGGGAAATCCGGGCGCAGCCACGTGGCGCAAATCCGGCTTACTTGCTACCGTAAAAACTGGAATAAGTTAATTGGGTCGTGTGCTGTGTAGTCAGGGTTGGCTCCTCTGGTGGGGTCTGATGTTTTTTTGTTTTTTTATGTCTCTCAGAGGGGCTGAGCCGCTCTTCTTTTGCCGTGTTTTTCGCACCATTTCTAAGGTAGGGAATTCTCAACGACATACCACACGACTCAATTATTCCAGTTTTACGGTAGTACGCTTAATTTGCTGCAGAGGCGACATTATCCTGCCGGCAACAATGTCTTACCGCGCTCTTTAACAGCCAACGAAGAAAGCGGAGAAGAGACCTACCATTACTGACGATGAAGTAATTCCCTGGCTGAATGGCCTTCTCATCCCTTTTAACCAGCTGCTCGTTATCGTCGTGTAGATCGAATGTACCGGTAAAAACGCAGATGATCTCCACCATATAGTAGAGCTTGGTATTGGTGGTGCCTTCCGCAATCCTGAGGCCTCCGAGCAAAGTATCCCGGTGGTTGGAATCATAGATGAAGGTATCGCGCCCATATGCACGATTATCATCAATGAGGGTATCGTGCCCATCTGCACGACTTTTAGGTTGCATGCTTGGCTATCTTGGTCGGTTAATATTTTGGTTCTAGTTGCGAATGGAAGGAATGTTTACTTACGTAGAGGAAGGGTGTTTGCATTGGTCACAGTGTGGATGTGTGAATCGACAAGGGTGTCTGGGAAATGCCAGTAAGAAGCAAAGTTGTAACAGAAAGATCTATTCATACGGACAAAACCACAAACTAGGTAACCCCTAGAACCAACCCTGAGTCCGTGCCGAACCAACAACGCTACCACAAAAACTCTTTGAATTGGGCATCTGAGATCTCAGAGGGATAGCCGTGCTAAAGAACAATAGGCTTAACAGAGTAGGTTAGCGGGATAACTACCAGTTAATGAGATTCAGCAAGCCCAGCCTCACCAGGCTATACGTATTCCTTTTTGGGGTGTTTTGTGGTAGATTGCGAGTACTGGGTGTCCGATCCCGGATACCCAATTTAACGAGTTTTTACGGTATTATCGCGGAACCTCAAATTCGTTCCACCTCAAATTCGGTTTCTGGGGAATGTCTTATCTGCAAGCTTAGTAAGCAACAGAGACTACGATGATGCGATATTGGGAAACACAAAAGACTGGACAACCGAGATGACAGCAACCCCTGATAGTCTCACAAGAAAAACCCCTCGGCCAAATAATTAGACGGAAGTAGGTTACTGGACAGAATTACACGAGCGTAGTATCATAAAAACTCCAATAATTAGACATTATGTCAAGACTTCCAAAATTGTCTCTTAGATACCGAGATAGTGGTATAGTGGTAAGCCCTTAAAGAGAAGCGACCCCCACAGTACACCCCTATGACAAAAATACACTCTCTGCCAGAAGACCAAGCAAGGCAACTCCAATACTCTACTGTGGTGTTCAATTAGGTACCCGTTAAGGCTTTACTTGTGAACGGCAGCTTAGCAGCGCTGCATGGTGGCAGCCGTTAAGTGGGGCTCAGTCAGAAATCTGTCGAGGTGTGAGGGCAAGAATCATACATTTATGGTCTCGTGGTGTAGTTGGTATGATAGTACACTAGGTGAACGTTGAAAAACGGTGAACTTCTCCCCCGCTAAACCCAACTTGGTGAATCTTTGCGGTGGCTACTGGGCGACCAGGTATTTCGCTTTCTTCTTTCAGTATAATAGAACAAACTTTGGGTACCACCTACGGGACCCTTTTTACACCAAAAATAGCTATTTTTTTAACCAAGCTGCAACACCTTTTTGACCTCAATTGATTACCCATCCCCAACGAGAAATTAAGGCTTGGTTCGGGCTTTACGATTTCAAAATTTCAGTCGAATCGGACCTGTTTTTGCGCTGTTGGTGGGCCTGTGAAAATTGAAATTTTCAAGATAGGTATAATACCCCGTATTATGATGCACTTGTTGAGCATGAGTGGAGAAGCTGTTTGCGGAAACAATTGGGTGCTGCGCCAGGAATATTCAAGTCTAGCTGAGAGCTCAAGGTGAGGTGACTATTCAAAGGTTACTATGTTGGCCAGTTAGGGTTACGGCAGTGAGTGTTTGCTTTTGCTCGGTTGCATATTTATCGGTACCATTGAACTACAGGTACAGTAGTGCACGGTATTTGCGCGACCGAGTTGAAGCTGGGCACTTAGGCTGGCAATCCCCATACAAAGTGTTGGGCTTCAATTCGGCCGCGAGAGTACTATACTCCTGTGTCGATGCAAACACTCGTTTCTTCTCCATCGATTCGAGCAACCCTTCCTTTCCTACTCTAAGTTGGAACGGCAGCATTGCCAAGCTTGCATATATTCTTCGATCACCTGACCTGGCGCAATGCCTATATCTACACTACTGATGACCGTGATACTGTGCCCGGAGGCCTCTGGCCGCAGACGATGCTACTAGTGCCGATTTCTATTCTATGGTGGGGATCTTCTGCATCTTAACCAATACTTTCGGCCTGCAAGGCGGCAGCGGAGAACTAGTTGAAAGGAGTGAGTACTCGTAATTTTCAGACTTTTGCGAACACAGCTGCTATTGCACAAGGGTAGGGAATCAGCTAGAACCTCAGGATTTTGGCCGCATGCGATAGCAGTCATGTCCACAGACGTCAGGAAATTACGAGTATCATACCGGTAGTCTAAGAGCTGGGGAGAGAATGGAGCTTAAGCCTTTTGCCTGTATTAACGCACAAGGGCTTGCGCTTGAGGCAAAAATAGGTCGCTAAGTGGTATGCACAGTCCCTAATGCACTACAGACTCTTATAATACGAGCTTGGGCGCTGGTGCTCTTTCATTGATTCCTCCTAAAACTACGAGCTGAAATATTGTGTTAACTATATATATGAGGAATGTGCGTCCTTCAGAGTAGGTAACAGCCATTATGCCGTTTGAAAGAGGCCGACCGCAGAAGGGGCCCCACGCTGAGCCTCTGAAACCGAGTCCAATAGCAGGAGTATGATGCATCCATCTCTTGGGATTGCCTGCTGGTGCTGAAGCACTTTGTTGCTCTCCTTTGGATGGAAGTGTGCACTCAGTTATGATACAAATCCAGGGGCTTGGCAGGAGCTTTTTCACACTTTGAGCTTCTCCCACCTTCATAAGGGCCGGTTCATAACTAATTACGACAGGAGAGACGTGTGTTAAATTGCTGAGTACCTGGCGGCCCATGGGTAAATTTTGGTGGCGATTGGCATTGGGGTTCTTGAGGCACCGAGGATTTAATTGTGGTCGGATTTTACTCATTTTGATCTTCCTCCGTACAGTACTAGTACTCTGCCGGACCGACGAACTTGGGTGCAGGAATGCCGCCAGGCACAACCTAAAACGAGCATGCACCCAACCCTCGACGGTGAGGCTACAGCCTTTTACTCTCTTTTTAAGAAACAAAACACTCCCTTCCGCTCCGTCCTCACTGAAAGCCAACACCATTATTTCTCCAACGTACCATTTAACCCCTGACACAGCCATAATGTGTTCTAAATAGATCCATACCGGTCAGTCTATGCCAATCCTACCACCTCCCACCGATGCTGCTACGCATAGCCTTATGCCTGCTTGGCTGGCGGGGTGTGCTGGGTATGTCTGTGGGCCTTCACACATTGTGAGGAACAGGAGTGAGCTCATATCTCCATCAAAGACCAACGAGGATCGTTGACCGATGAATGCGTGGTGCTCTGGCACTGATATGATCGGGCTACGGGGGAACCACCGAACCAATAGTTACCCTCGCCCAAGAGGGCGAAGTAAAACGTTGCCATTTATGGTATCACCCAATTCTCCACAAGACTCACTATCAAAGGCATAGTGTCGGGTCATGATATCGGGGAAAGCCTAAAGCCGAGAGTTTGGATTTCGTAAACCAAGTCCTGAGTTGGCTCGCGGCTTCCTCTGTCGGGAGTTTGGCTTGCATGCTGGTGGCTGGGCGTAGAGTGGTATCAATGATTGCATATCCTGTTTGGCAGGTTCCTTCACTCCTGCGGGGATACGAGCGTTCGTACAGGTGGGGGCTTCCAATACTCGACTACTCCACGGGAACTAAACCCCGGGACATGGAGAAACCGTTTTGACAGGGGGCTCGCTGCAATTTGGCCTGATAATTTCCCCTTTCTGTGACATGCCTGTATGTGCTGCATCCTTAAGGATTCCGAGATGCCTTCTCCGCGGGATCCAAAGACTAGTAGGCTAACAATATTCGGTAAGTTACCTCGCTGTGAATCAAACAGTACTCAGGGCACTGTCGAATATTTCCCTATTGATTCTATATTTAATATCCCATGGGACAGGGAAACACGATACAGGCGCAGTAGCAAGTTCGACCCCCGGAAATATACGGGGAAACCGCTAATTCCTTGATACATCTCCTGATGAAACTAAGTGTCACCCACAAACCCAAACACTGACCCTCCGATCATGATCCGTCGCAACTCACTTCGTGCCCCATCACCCCCTCGCTAAGAACCCTGGCCTGGCTCCAACCCCGATCACGCCGGTTCTCGCGGAATTACATATCCCAGGAGAACATTATCAGAATGCGCACCCATTTAATTTTGTAGACTAAGTCACCCCGGCCGTATGATACACTATCGTATCAGTGGCTAGATACGTATCAAGTCCGTTCTCGACTGCGGGTGCTTATGTGGGGGACACAGTCTACCGACAGCACGGGCGGAGCGTGGGAATTTTTCTTATGATTCATATTATTCGTAAAGGTGGGTTTGTTTTGGCCGGTGGGTTGTGGTAGACTGTTGGTGGTTGATGCGGGGCTGGTTTTTTCGACAGTTGCACTAGAGAGGACGAACTAATGTTCGGGTATGATATGATGCCAGAAGCAGGCGGAGGGGAGAGAATACCGGTATCCTTCCCCCGAAACCAGCCGGAAGGTGAATACCGGTATTATACATTCTCCCCGCGAGCAATACAGTTCTAACAGCACAGTACTTTAACTTCTCACCATACAGTAATTATCTAGCGAAGGCTTCCATCCCGCTACAGCCCCTCCCAAAAATCTCCACAAAAACTCAAGCTTTCTGCCCACGCAAGCACTTCAGCCGCAAAACCTATCCGGGCCCGCCCTGTCTTACCTTCCCTGCATATCATCGGGATGTGCTAGGATATTCCTGCCCCCCTTCCTTATCGCGCCTCCCAACCGCATTTACCCATCCAGCGATACACTCGAGTAATTGCGTTGTGTAACTGCTTCGCGTTGCCTCCCGTTGCCTAGCGCCACTGCGGGCTAGCGCGTGCTGGTTAGTAACAGCTTTGAGTGCCGGTAGGAGGGCGGGACATGCTCTCACAACAAGTCCAGCATTTTTTCTCCCTACGAGGAGTGGGGAGGAGTGGGCTGGCTGCGGCCAAGCTCGATTCGAAGCGATAATAGCATTTAGTGTTTGCTGGATGGATGATCCCCTGCACTTATTTATTTCACTTTGATGCGGTTGCTTTTAAGCTTTAGCGTTGCTGGGTGGGGTTGGTAGGGAGAACCTGGGAATGAGAAGAACTAGCGAGGGGGGGTATTGTGTTGGGCTGTAGCCTGTAGGTAACCAGAGTATTTTACGGCATTGTATTATATATATGATTTCTTTCATTGGAAGGCTAATGAGGTAGAGGCACCCCTACTATTCTCGTTCTGTAATCAGTATGCAGTCGCACCTCGCTATTGAACCTCTTTGTCCTCAAAGGTTCACTATTGCGTGGCTTGCCTCGTGAGCCCATGTGCCCCATGCAAAGTTCCTTATTATACCAAGATAAATAGCAGAGAACTCTCTTTAATAAATCCGCAAAGAATTCCTAGATTCGGAACCCCCTATTTCCATACAAACAACATGCTGTAAGGGAAAGTGTTCTACCTTATAGGTGAAATCGGTTATAGTGTGAGATATTAAGCTAAACCTCCAAGTCGATTATATCCTGAGGCCCTCCATCACCGTAACTGCCTGTCGCGCTCTCCTCTAGCAGGGCTCGCTCCTAACTTTTCGCCGACATTTCCTCCTTAAATTTGATAATATGCCAGTAATGGTTGTCCTAAGACCAATACCATTTTCTGGAGGTATAGTAACTCTTCCTTCAATGCATGAATAAGCCACTTAGGCCATAACCATGGCTAGGTACTTGAAAAACACATCAAAAAATAAATCCCATGGCGTTTGAATGCCACCCCCTAACTCGCTATATTAGAGCCCCGCGGTAATGAAAGGGAAATAAAAGCTTAAACTCTTAGCATCCGTTACTGAGAGGTGAGACTAGAAAATATATCTTTGAAGTCGAATTCCAACCAAATTTAATCATCCTCGACCGCAACCCACCTGGCCGGCTACCGATACTAACCGCCTGTGACAACTGCAAATGCTATGAATTCTCTGGGAGTCGCTTACATGCCTTGCTTTGTCTTGCCTTACGATAGCATTGTACCGTACCGGGGGTTGACAGTAGGTGAGACGAAGAGGCGTGTGATTGGCTCATACGGCATTTCTGTAAACTAGAGTGCAGTACTGTGTAGTGCGGTATATACCGGTAAACATCGTTGAGCCACTGTGGCAAGAGGGGCCCAACGTCCGCATGACTTCTTTCCCCCTTTGAAAGAAAAAAAAAAGAGCAAAGATTAGCCCTTGGCTGGTTACACTCATTAAACGTTGGCCGGGTAAAGACTGAGATCTCCTCACTTATGCTCACCCCCCAGGAACTGGTACAGCACCTTTCCCAGGACACACAGCGGGTAATTCTCCCTCTCCATTGATTACTTACCGGCCCCTCACCCACAACACCCCTCCTCCCCAGCGCTTAGATATCAATATGTCACTGAGATGGTATGTCTTGCTTTCTCTGCGTTTTTCATTCACGACAGCAGGATAGTTGCCTCTGTCCCGGGCTTTGATTAATTCTGGTGGGTTATTGCCCCGGCGGGTATTTCGTGGGAGGGTACGGTGGTGGCGGTCGAGTCTGGCTGCTGGGTGAGTGGTTGAGGTTTTGTGAGCGGCAGATGGGGAGTGGGCGGAGGTAAGGTGCGACTTTTGGTAGATTTATGTTTTATGGGCGGATGGGCGCTAGCGGGTTGGTAGCTTTTTTCTGGTGGAGGGAGTGGAGTGGGTTGTAGTGTTGGAGGTTTGAAATTTAGAAGTGTGGAAGGGGAGAGGGGTAGCTAGTCTGGCTGCTCGGAGGTGAGGTTGGAAATTAATTGCTCGGGCGACCTTGGGTGGGTCTTTGGACGGATGTTGAATTCAGGATATTGGTATTAGAGTGTTCTCTCTCATCGATGCCTCATCCTTGGTTATTCGGATTGGAAGCCCAGAAGCACCGGAACCATCCAAGTTTGATATATGCAGCCGGGTACCTCGCTATCATGAAATATCACTCGCTTACAAGCAACCTGGCAACCAAGCTGGTAGATGCTAAAGCACAATTACTTATTAGTCAACCTTGCTTATAATTCCCGTTATATATAAACCAAGGAGGTTTGAGAGATAGCTGGATGGGGGCTTATATTCCAGGATATTGGTCAAGTAAAGAAACCTAAAATTGGGCGGGTCGGTTTCACTTTCCTTTGGGCACTTAGCGAGGGCCGGATGATCCCAAAGAGCTGTTAGGCAAAGAAATTGCTGTCGGTCTTCATCCCTCCGCTTGGGTAGACTTACGCTCTGCTCCGAGCACTAGTTTAGTTCCTGCTCACTAGCTTCAGATTGCAGATTCCTAGCCCTGACCCAGTGGGGTGCTGTATGTTTCGGTCGGAAAAATGGGGTAGGTGTATAGAAGCTGAACGCGGTCTTCCTGTCCTCTTCACGGAAATTCCTCCCCTCCGCAAACTGAAATCCTACGCAGTTTTTGTTCATCCCTCTTCAGTCCGAGGTTGCGGCCGATTTCCTAAAGTTACTGGGTATCGGGGAGCTGCTACGCATCCCCCCCCACCAAAGAAAAGCACATAAACGCAAACCTCGCTAACTCTTCTCTTGAGCCTATTCCTAGGAAAGCTAACCTCGGCCGGGATGGAAACCCCCACCGCAACAGAGAAGAGACTGAAGGCGGAAATCGCAATGCTTAAGGAAAGAGTCACGGTTCTTGAGAACCTTTATCGGAAAAGGGTTGCGAGCAGTTCGGCCATTTTCTCGGGAAGGAATATCGATCTCCGCGAAGGTTTTATCGAGTATTGGTATTCCGCGGTTGAGGGATTGGATAACTGGTTGAGGAGGATGAAGGTCTACTTGGCCAATTGGTGGGAGAAATTGGAAGCTGAACTGGAGGATGAGTTGTGCGGATTGGGAGTAGAGAGGTGGGAAGTAAAGATGATAGCGAGGGAGATAAGTGAGGGTGGCAGAATGTCGGGGGATGGGGGTGAGGCCATTCATCTCGGAATGGAAGTGTATCTCCCTAAATGTTTTGTTGAGTACTGGATTTGGGTGTTTGGACAGTGCGGGGTGTGGTTGGATTGGATAGTGGCCGGATCGAACGGCTATAAGGAAAAACCGAAAGGCGGAAAAGAGGTAGGATCGGACTCCGTGATTATCGGGGAACCGGATGCAAAGATTTGGACAGGATATAGAACCGGTCTGAGTGGGGAGGGAAAAGGGGGCGAGAATGGTGAAGGCAGTAAAGATAGTGATGATTGCTAAGATGGTGAGGGGGATGCTGAGGACTACGAGGGTGGTTGGTTTAGTGAGGGTCATGTTGATGGACACGAAGGGATTGTTTTAGCACTAGAGGTTTAGGAAACTTAGGATAGTTACCTGAGCGCGCCATGCAGCCTCCGTCTGGTAGGTCTACCAGATAGCATAGGCAGATATAGATGGAACTCGATGAACCATTATTTGGTATATCTGATACGAATATTTCTAATTCACCTCCGGGGTCGCCGGAGCAATCTCATCCTCAGATAGTACGTGAACACCCCAGTTTTCTCGTTAGAACCCAATTTCCCAGCCCATCCGCTACCGTGACTGCTCCTGGTACAGTCTCTTTGACGCCACGTCTCTGCGATCACATATCGCTTTGCTCTGGAAGTATTGTGATAGTGTTTGGCCCCCTGGTCGCTGCCTGGCGGTTATCTGGGTCGAAGTGAGTAGCCCGTGCCTTGTTTTAACCCCCTATAGGTTGGAGTACCCCCTTGGGATAGGCTAGGCAAACAAGAATGTTGGCAGGTTGGCCCGCTTAGTCTAGGTCTGGACAACCTAGCCCATTGGAGCCGCTATTTCTAAATTTGGGCAGTGGCCCCTTGGGCGGAAGGTATATAAAACTGGTACCAATTAGATATGTATTAATCAGCTGAGATGGCTATCAGTCCATGCCGTTGGACAGTCACCCCTTGCAATATTGGAATTGCTGAACTTGCCTATATTTATAAAATCCGTTCAACCGCTGCGGTCCGGGGCCGACACCCCAAGAGGCGGCAACAGACAAAGGACTGGTGTCGGGAAGGACGCTGTGAGCTATCCTACCTCCCCGTGGTCTGGGTGTGTGTGGGGGGATGGTGTAACGCGTTGGCCAATCGCTTTCTCTTCACTACGCATCACTTGATAGTGAGCAACAGACCTAATGAACACCAAAGGCATCCGTCCAATCCTAGACGTAGAGTGAAATCGAATATATCCTAGTTGTGAGAGGAGGGGGGGGGGGTGAGCGATAGAATATGATGCAAAATAATTCAAAGAATAAGGGGGCGAATCAGATACTCGTGCAGGAAATGTGGTGCAGTAGAGGGTGGATAATTGGTAGCATGTTATATCTAAAAGCCGAAGATATGATGCCCCTATAGCCCTCACGTTAACTTTAGAACGAGATCGCGTGAAATTAAGTTGAATGCGGTAACAAAGAAACTGGCGGAACAACTCAAGAGAAATGAAAGCCCTTCTTGTCCTTCTCAGTCCCTCACTGGTTTGAGCAAAGGAACAATGGGTGAGAGAAAAAGCTAAGTCTAGGATTATAAGGAGTGCTCTGAGCACCCTGAGCGCCCTTAGCGCCTAGTAGTCATTCTGCACTAAAGAAACCTATCTCTAACAACTCCGGAGAAAAAGAAGGGATCATTTCCCTACAAGACCTCGGAACCATTATCGGGGTTTGTCACTACAAATCTCTTGTCAGTTAGTGGAGGATGACGATAGGAGAATAGAGTTGGTATGACAAACCGCAAGAAACACTAAAATTAAGGTTTCCGGGGTGGCTGACCTCTAGAACCGTTAAAGGAAGCGGAGCAAAAGGCTCGAATACACCACTTAACACTTAGCGAGCCGATTTTAAAAAAAAGAAGTCCTAATTTTTCCCCCCATTGATTTCCTGCAGTGGCAAATAGCGGTCTCGCTAGAATTTGTGTCGGAAATCTCTGGATTCCGCTCCAAGTGCTGTAGTTATAGTCTCACTGATTGGCAAAGTTTATAGAGTGTCAGCAATGTTGCCCTTGATGGACGTGTCGGACTGAGTGACTAGTTGTGTTTATGTTGAAATGTGCAAGAATGTGGAATAAGCGTGAATGCGGAAGAGAAATGGACCGGGGGAGATGGATATGTGTGGTGAACCATGAAGGGGTTAAGATCCTTTCATTCTGATTTATACTTGTATTTTCACCTGTATCATATTTGATGTTAGTTTAGAAGGAAAGGCAAGATTACGGAGCTTATGGCCATACCTCTCCCGCCTTTTTCCACGCCCTCTCCTGTGCGAATCTTCTCGCTCTATTGTTGCCCAGTTGATAGGTACCTGTGGCAGCCGACTCTGCTTGAATGGACTCCTCACAATATAACATGGGTAGGCTGCCTCCAGCAAAAATTCTGTCGCTGTTTTAGTTGTGTAGGGTTGTGACCTGATAAGCGGACCCTTGTAGCTTATATCGGGTTCTCAGATTCTTCTGGCTCCATGAGGCCGGGGTCCTGCAGGCTCACTTCCCCGGTTTGGTATGAACAGGCACTGTAGGAATATAGGGTGAGTGAAACCGGATGAAGCAGCGGGAGAGGAGATAAAGGGGAGGAAGGGTGAGATAAGAGGCGCAATAGGACAAGGTAGATTAATTAGTTTATTAGGTGAAAAAGCTAATGTGTGTGGAGTCGAGAGAAGAGAACCCAGGAAAAACTCGAGACACCTGCTACCAATGACAACCAGAGCAGCTCCATGACTAAGCGACAGCCACCTCCTGCATGTAACCCGTTATATTCAACAGTTCGTTTGGGCACATTTTGCTCGCCCTGGCTGCGCAAATCTGGCGTGTAGATTCGGGTGCGCTACTATGACTAACGATATAAACTCGACATTTCCAGCGCATCCAGAGCGATGCACCGCTACTAGGATGGCGCAAGAACCCTCCAACGATTCCCCGCGGCCGCAATCTCACTCGGCCACCCTGAGCTCCCTATCCCCTTGTTCGTAGCGAAATTCTTGGCATTCCGGTAACTACCCCACGACCACAATTAATTTAATTAAAAATCAAAAAAAAGACATAAAAGTGTGAAATAAGAAATAGGATTAGCTAAGTACAGTGGAAATCAAGAAAACAATTTCGTTCACGCAGCCGACATAAAGGTACATCACAATGGTTACATTTCCACCAAGGCTTGGGTAAATCACCTCTCCTACTATTTGCAGCCAGCCAGTCTTTTTCCGCCAGTGACAGAGGCAGCAATCCTTACAGGTCTCAAGAGGGACAGGTAGGTGTGTTGCAAGCTCTCAGCGCTTTGCTGGAAGCTCAGTGTTGACATGTTGGCGAGGTTGCAGGTTGGGCTGATTCTCATTTGGGGAGCCGCCGGTACTTGAATTCTCCGCCTCGCCAATCATGCCCCTTACACCACTGGAAATGTACTCCCAAGCTGTCCGAAGACGATGAGAAACAGTCTCCCTATTACTAGAAGAATAATGTGATGGGAAAGTGGTGCTTTTACTTCAGCCCGGGGGGACGAGTGATCTTTCGTGATGTGTGGAGGGTGTCTTACCGAAGCATTTCTCCCACCACTTTGCGGATGATGGGAAGCAGAGTCTTCAGGAAAGATTTCAAGGCAGGAGATATTAGTAGAGCAGGGTCGAAGTTGCCGGGCTGCCATTGTGGGCTGAGATTCACAGACTTTTCCTTATGTGCTCAATCCTCACCAAAAGTACACTTCTGTATAAACACTTGTCACTTCATGCCACAGCTAGTAAATCATTTGTAATTATGGTTTCAAATACCCTTGGACTTCCTTTGTGTTCCAGTGAAGTCTAGAGTCAAAAGGAAAAAAATTCGAATTTTGAGTGGCGGTGGCGTTGTACTCGTCAGCAAAAGGGACAAATTTGTCCCTTCTACGAACGATGGGATAAGGGAGTCATAGAGCGAAGGGCTCCTGCTTCTGTTTTCATCATGACATTGTTTCACTCCCCATACATTGCTTCCCCCGGTTAATCCTTCTCCTTGATCGTTTGGGCCGGAGGTTGATCTCATCATCTCAAGACACTACTTAGGACTTAGGCGTTAGGTAGCCAAGGTATGGCCATAGAGTTTTATCGTATCACCCGTTACTAGAGCGCCAGTGGAAAAGGTAAGGGTATAGATATGTAAAACGTAGTAAAGTAATAATATTTATCTTTCTGTCGCTTCATATACTGTCTCTACCCCTCTGCGCACTTCCACCTTGACAAAAAGAAAACCCAGCTGGAGAGCCTTCTTGGTAAATCGCCAAAACTCCAGAATAAATGAAACCACCCACCATATTCCTAAAACATAAGGGAGCCTTCACCATCGCCATCAACATGCAAGCACCTTCTCCCAACTTCAGCGGTTCTCTGCTTTGGTCTTTTATTTCTTTCGTGCAAAAAACTAATAAAGTAGGGATCAGAATGTGATGGGGTTTATGCAGTATTACTAGTGAACACTTGAAAGAGCTAGAAAACTTTGTGAGGGAAAAAGGCTTCCATTATAGGCAGCAGAGGTAGATATATTAGAGCGGGGGCGCGTGGCGGGAAACGATGGGGTGTAGGAAGAAAAAAAAGTGCCATAGGCCATGCTTCATAAATGGTGAGAAAGCGGAGTCTTTCCCCCGCTCTCACACATGTGCTTCTTTAGTTACAGAGATATGAGCAGCCTACCCGCTCCCGTAACAACTGAATTTTAGACACAAATAACGTGTTTATCTGCAGAGGAGTAGTGGTAAAGGTGGGGCCAGGTGGATATCTGTGGGGTAGGTCCGGAGGAGCAAGGGCGGGGAACTGCTGATCGATGGGCTAGCCGGGACAGTGAAGGGGGAAGGCTGTAGCCTGGGATATTAAGGCCTGCGGGTTCTTTTGAGGGGTGGTTCTGGTAGCTCGTGCGGCTCAGCTGCGGAGGGCTCGGGCACAAGTAGCTTGTGCTAGTGCAGTCTTTCATCAGGTCCTGACGAATAGGGGATGGCGAACAAGGGTATTCGACCGGTAAAAATTCGAGTAGGGTGACAAAAAATGCCTGCTAATCCCTGTTCGTCACCCGCTGATGTTCGTCAAGACCTGATGAAAGACTGTACTTGTATGAATGGACTGCACAAAAGGGGAATAATACTGGGGGCGGGGTTTTTTGTGGCGGACTGTCTGTGCGCATTCGGGTGCCCATACTAAATTTCGACCCCGGGACCCCCCTTGCGTTCTGTCCATTCATGGCGGGGACTTGTAGTTCCTCCCCGGGTGTTGATTTGGCTATGAGGCGGCGTGGACCCTGTAGCAGCTGTGTAACTTTCGCACACCCATTTTCGCTGGCACACTGAGATGGTGTTCGGCCCCGGTCATCTGCCATGTCAGGATTGACATCATTCCTCTCTAATAGAATCTTCACAGTTCCTTCGCACCCACTGATGGCAGCCCATGGCAATGGCGTCCGGCCACTCTTATCTGGCGTGTCGGGATTGACATCTTTCCGCTGCAACAACATCTTCACAATTTCCTCGCGCCCGCAGGCGGCAGCTAACGAAAGCGGTGTTAGGCCAACCTTATCTGCGGCGGCGGGATTGACTTTATTCGTCTCCAATAGCATCTTTGCAATCCCATCTCGCCCATCCTTAGACGCGCATGAAAACGGTGTCTGACCCCGGTTATCTGCTATGTCGGGGCTGACACCCTCCTGTCCAGTAACATCTTCACTGCCACATCATGCCCCCCCCTCACAGCCCATGCTAAAGCCGTCCTGCCACTCAAGTCAGTTGCATTGAGATCCCATTTCTTGATCTGGAGTAAAGAAACCATGATTTCCACTGTCCCAAAGAGGGCTCCACCATGGAGCCCAGTAAATCCAATCGGATTACCTTCAGTATCCAAGGGCCGCTCCCACCAGGGAAACTTCAATAGGAGGAGCTTGCAAGATATGTTCTCATCGAACCTATCGAGCAGTTTGAGCGCAAGAGGTATTGCATTTTTGCTAGTTTTTTTTCGAGCATGTTCTCCCCAGTGATGGGAAGCATATTCAAGAAAGGGAGTTTGTTGGTGGGGGCGAAGAAACAGCGGGCGAAATGTCCCTGATGCACGCAAAGTTGAGGTAAGTCAAGCAAACCTCTGCAATCGCCGAATGAGGACTCTGGAAAAGTGTAGGATTGGCCAGAATGTACTTCTGTAGAGTGAAATGCACAGGCCGGACAGTTGATGATGATGAGTCAACCGTGATGCTCATTCTGCAATAGGTGACAATCCGGGGGTAGAATCAATGCGACAAACTACAAAATATACTGGAATTAAAGTTTCCGGGGGTGCCGATTTCTGGAATAAAGTTCTCGGATATCATACATAACCCGGCACATAGAAAGCCGGTTTGGAAAACAAAGACTTGATCACTTCCCTATCAATTCCATAGAGTGGCAAATAGTGATATCGAGGGGGTTGGAGGTGTCTGGGAGGACAAGACAGGATATGATACATCGTAACCAAGCTTGACCGCTCAGGGCATTCACCATTTTTGATCGGGGCAATTCACAAATTTGGAAAAACTAGCAACTGTGCTCCAGGCACTCGCCTTATATTCATCTTTTGTAGTTTCTTCCAGAGGAATCTGTCGAATTTTAACTGTTGAACAGGAACCATCATTCTGTTGTGTTTCCTACTTTATCATATTATATACAAGTTATGGGCGTATAGTATGATATCCGAACACTAGCCAGCAGTCTCACCGCAGCATTTGGCGGGAATTGACCCAAGGGCATTTACCAATCCTAGACCTACCCCCCAGCAAAAAGTGGTTCGCCGAGCATTTTTTTAATCCTCGACTACTCCACTGCCCCCCGGATTCGAACTCATGACGGTCCCTGTTTCAAATTAGCCGACCAGACTCCTAAGCCATTAGGCCATAGGAACTGGCCGATAATACTCTTTCTTCTTGATCTTTTAACTGCTTCTTCAGAAAATAGGCAGTTCAGGGGCCTGATACTTTATCTTGTGGCAAAAAAGGACATCGGTATCCAATCATAGTACTCTCTCATGATATCGATGGAACGAGGAACGGGGGGGTTCCTGTGTAAACCTGTGATCTGCCTCCGAAACACTCGCTTTCTTTGTCAGAGGAGAAATGTTCCCTAAATTCCATGGCTAGTATCCCCGATGTAACTATTCTTTGGCACAGGAAGGGACAGTTATAAAAAATTTTTGTATGGTAAATTATCTAGGAGTATCTGGCCGCCCATACAAAATTCGTACCCAAGTGTTCGGGTTCTATATGCCTGTAACTTGTGAGTAAGGTATGGTGGTCATCGGCTTCCGCTAAGAACATGGTTTAATGAGGATTATCCTTATTTGGAGCGTCCCCCCAGATGCGAGTTTAAAGGTCGGAACCTGTGGGGCTGCCGGCACTTTTTAGTCTCGCCCATCCGGGAAAATTACCATAAGCTCAAAAAACTCGCTCTATAGCTAAACCCTTTTGCGTCGTACTCGATGCCGATCACTTGCATTGTGTGTGATTTCGGAGGGCAGTACTCGTACTCTGCTCACGCTGCTTTAGTACTCTCACCAACCCGCCCACCCTCCACAATACGCTACCGTACTCGTACTGAGGTTTCCTTTTTGAGGAGGGCTCAATAACTACGATAGTAATCTCCGCTCCTATTGGCCGCAAGTGGGTCGCTGAAATGCTTGATGTGCCAATGGGCATACCGTAGAGACCGGAATAATTGAGAATCCTGCTAGGACGTTATGGTCACATCTCTTAGTAAGGTCTGCTGGACATTTCTTTTCATTTTTCTCGACTTAAGATTGAAAGAGAATCTTTTCGCTGTGATTTCTCTCCTTAATATAATGGGGGGATTCTGGGCGTCCTAGGGCTATTCTCGCTCTCCCGTTTTTTGGGTATAGAAACTAGGTGCATAGGGAGTTCTTGGGGTGTATCCTGTATTCCACCTTGATTTGATAAGAGTGCTTCAGCTGACCATGGTGTCCCATCCTCTCCGACTCTCCTTTTCCATATTAATTATTTTTTCCCGCCATGGCATTCCATCAATGCTCAGATCGGGTGCCACAAACTCGTATGACCTGCGACCGAAGTAGCGAAATGTTGTCTTGATATGGGGCAGTTTTGCTAGAGCAATACCGTACCGTGAATATTGGCCTTAGGAAAAGATACCGGAGGGAGTATGTATCTCGAACTATGAAATTTGATGCCAGGTAATAGCGCCTCTTACCACAGGTATTCGTGTGGTGAGCATGCTCATAAATTAAATTTTCTTACATACAACAGCCGGATTTTAGATTGCTGACGTGTAGAAATGGGAGATAGTTGGACGGGGGGCTTGGAGATGGGGATTCGGCACCTTTGGCGAAGATCGCGCGCAGGGGGGCGCCACCGTGGGAACCAGGCTGAGCCCATGGGGCTCACGTCTTCGATACCGAGGGCCAGCCGTGTGTTGTATGAGATTTAAAGATCTAAACTGGGGTTTCTTTTCGGCTTTTGTGGGTCTTGTGTCAACGCCCCCCTTGAAACTTTATCGATTGGGGAGGCTTTTTTATGTTGGTACAGGTAATAACTTCTGGTAGGTTTACAGAAAGTTACACCACTCCGTCGTATTAAATCGTATTGAATCGTATTGTATCCTATGTGAGATTACCACCGGGCACCATACTCTCATGGGTGACTGTCTGTGACGGAATTATCTCATGCGGGATCAATTCCACCTGCGACTAGTTGCTTCGAGAGGGCTGATATTACGCTAGTGGCAGATAGCGCTGGGCTCTAGGAACTGACACTGTTGTTCACTCCTTCGCTTCGTGATGTGTATAGGGAGGTAGTGCAATCGCATAAATTTTGTCCGCAGGTGTTCACTTTTCTCAAAATGTCCCTCTTAGCTTTCTCGACTGGGAGTGACCTCATCAAAAAATGCAATCGATAGAAGAAATGAGGAGCTGATTTTAAGCATTTTTGAGGGGAGTTTTTCTCGGGGTTACCGGGCCTGTTTGTTATTACAAATTTCAGATGCTCGGTACCGAACGAAGTCACAACCCACTCAAGCGACCCCACAACTTCCCAACTGATCGAATCGGTAATTTTTCTCCCAAACCCTTTACCTCACCTCACCTCCCTCCTCAGCAGAACCGGCAGTGAACCAGAGACAGCAATTGTGAGGAAGCCATGACAATGAATTTCTCCTACCGATCTGTTTTCCGTTGTTTCCCTTGTTTGAACTACCACACTCACCTCCCTGCATTCGAATCGACGCTCTCCTATTAATGGTACAGATGTTTGACAATGAGTTTGATCTTCAAAGGTCAAATTTACATTTTAGTCGTAGGTCCTCTTCAACTCTATAACACTATTCAGTATGTGCTAGAAGTGTTGCTGACATAACCTTCCTTGCATCCTCTGCAAGAACCACTATGATACCACCATCTCCCTCTCCCGTGACCTGGAATCAGTGTTCACAACGATCCGGTCCGCCTTTCTTGGAGGTATCATAGGATGGGATGGACTATGGCAATGGTCAGTTATTTCTTAGGTTATGGGGTACCATGCGCCCTGCAGCCGATGGCTTGGAGGCCTTGCGAGATGCCGCCAACTCTGAAAATCGGCTTCATGCCCTCATGCCCCCCCCTCTGTGCTTCATATTTTGCGACTAAAATCTACCTCTCACCGGAGCACACCACGTTTATCCGTCACTCGGAATGCAAATTGGTTGTAAGCCCACTTAACTTGGGCTCCCCATGCTATGCTCCTCTCGCTGGGTGCTTCGCCTCCCTGTAAAGTTGGGATATGGCCCACAACCCGGTAATGCCCCCTAGGAATGTGGAATGCGCTTGAATAGAATCCGCAGAGCTGAGATTATGAAATATCACCATTCTGGTTCCCCTTCCTCCTCTGTTCAGCACCTCCGCCGGCCTTCCCTTGGCATCGCCTGCAGTCCTACCCCCGAAAAGACCCCCCTCTATAGGACCTGTCGTTCCAGTCGAAGTCTGCCGTCCTGGGATTTCGCTGCCCTGGCGGGACTGGTAGAGGGCGCCCAGTCCAGCCAGGGTTCTCGGCAGTCCCCTCTTGGCCCTGTGAGGCTCCAAACTCTATTAATATTTCGCAGTAGTTACCCCATCGATGACTGGCTATTTCTCCTCCATCGTCAAAGCCTAACTAATATCATACCGATTCTTAGACTTATGGTTTTATTATCGAGGAATAAGTTTCCGATGAGATGGAAGCGAGAACGGCCAAGTTCTCATATGAAAAGCCGGCATACGTGAATATCGCGGGGAGTTATGCGCTTAAGACTGTCTCAAAACAGCATGAAGGCTTTGCGATTGACCTAATTCTTCAGATGCCTCCAGTGTGTATACTTTACTCACTATGATAATAGAAACTAACTGGCAACACAAGACTATTGTGCAGGAGAAAGACTATCTAAATTATCGGTATTTTCACAAGAGAGCCTATTATCTTGCTACGATTGCAAGGGCTGTTCAGGACTCTGAGTTGGATTTACAGTTTTCCTATGTTGATCTTCATGACGACCCTCTAAGGCCTATCATTGTGGTTGCGCCAAGCAGTGGTACGTAGGCCTAGGTGTTGTACTCTGCGATTTAGCTAAGGGAGATATAGGCAGTGAAACAGCCTTCGCAGCCTCAAGATGCCTTATCCGTATTATTCCCGCCGTTTCCAAGGACACCTTCTCGGTCTCTAAGCTACGCCCTGACAGAAACGCCGTAAGGCTCCTTGCAAAGGGAGACACAGCCAGCTGCTCACTCCCACCAACCCCTCGATACAACTCTTCAATTTTGGCCGATACAACTTACTTCGAGCATCTCGCGCAGCTGCACGAAATCTCTTCCGAAGCCAAAGCTTTCAAAGACGCCTGCCTGCTTGGTAGGACATGGCTTAAGCAACGTGGCTTTAGTTCCAATATCAATCAAGGAGGGTTTGGACCGTTTGGTCATGCTGAATGGTCAATATTGATGTCACTGCTGCTGAAAGGTGGCGGCAGCAAAGGGAGCAGTGTTCTCGTAAAGGGGTATAGCAATTATCAGATGTTCAAGGCTATGTTGCAGTTTTTAGCCACCCGTGATTTAATCACGAATCCATTACTCTTTGACGTAGAATCAGAGAGTGTCCGGTGGCCGAACGGGACTAATGTGTTTGATGGGAAAATTGGATTGAACATATTATTCAAAATGACAGAGTGGGGTTATCGTCAGGTATATTTTATCTGAGCTCACCAATTGATATAACACTGACTCGCATAGTTACAACACGAAGCAGAAACAACGTTAAAGCTCTTGAGTGATCCAGTAACCGATCATTTCGAAGAAGTTTTCATGTACAAGCTGGATGACCCCTGCCTCAAATTCGATGCACTAGCTTATATCCTAATCCCTGAATTTCTAAATAAAGATAATGGGCCTAATCCTCTGCTTTCGTTTTCCTAAAAACTGTATGATATGTTATCTACAGGCCTTACCGACAGGGCAAAGCTCATCCACTTGACTCTTCCTCTTACTTCAGCTCAGCCGGTCAGAGCTTGTGGAATCAACCCGAGTCTTGCGCCGGCCAGGCAAATAATTGCTGGCTTCCTGCTCAACGCAGCACAATGCAACCGCATTGTTGATCACGGGCCTCCAGCCGGCCACAAGGGCGGTGCCTCATATCGTGTCTTCTGGGGGGATAAGGCTGAACTCCGCCGTTTCAAGGACGGAAGCATACTTGAGAGTGTTGTGTGGGGTACTAAGGATTCGAAGCAATCCGTACCTAATCAAATCATTCAGTACCTGGTGATCAAAAACCTCGGTGATGAGATAGGCAATCGAGTCAAATTTATTGGAGACGAATATACGAATGCTGTTGGAGGTGGAGGCGCTGGCTTACTTCAACCCACTATGGCAGCTTTCGAGAAACTCATTAAAGAACTCGGGGATCTTGAAGGGCTTCCGTTATCTATCCGACAGGTTTCCCCTGTGGCGGCAGCCTTACGATATTGGAGCGTGGAAGTGCCACTCTTCTCATCTGGTCAGCTAATGCAGCCCGCAGATGTAGCTGTTCAGTTCGAAAGTTCTAGCCGATAGCCTAACGATCTAATCGCCATTCAAAAACTAAGATCGCGTTCCTCCTTAAGATGTCCGAGCTTCTAGAAAAGGCTGGTGTTGTCACTCGCATTGGGCTAGAAAACATTGACCGCCCAACAATGAACTCGGCATTTCTGGAGGTCGTCTATTGCGAAGGTTCAGCATTCCGGATTCGGGTCTATCATGATCGCGAGCAAACACTCCTAGAGCGACAGCTCTTGAATAAAGATCTCCCAGGCAAGAAACGTGATGATATCACTGCAGCACTCTCAGAACATCGCAGAAGGTTCATTATTGGCCCACTTCACACTCAAGAAGTACAGAATTTATCTCATCGCTTCCCAGCGCTCTCACCCAGTATGCGCCTACTCAAGAGGTGGTTTCAAGCGCATCTCTTGTCAAGAGAGGTTTCGGAAGAGCTCGCTGAACTAATGACCATCCGTACATTCGTTGCTACTTCCCCTCCACCCAACAGCGTTATGAGCGGATTCCTACGAACATTACACTTTATTTCACTATGGGATTGGCGCGCTGAGCCAGCTATCATTGGTACGGTTGATAGAAACACTTCAGAAACCTTCGACGCAATACGAAGATCTGATCCTGCTATGAACAGACATGCTATGGTTATTCCTACTAAGTATGACCCTACGGGAACTACTTTCACAGAATTCGGTCCGAGAAAGGTTGTCGCGGCAAGAGTTACAGCTTTGGCGAGGTCTGCCGTTGGTGCTAGTTTTAAGGTTTCCTTCCTACAGCCATCTCACCCTCTTGATGTTTGCCTAACCTATAGCGTGCAGAATATGCTTATTTCCTCAACAAAAGACTACGACTTCGTGATACATTTCGACCCTAAATACACTCTACCTGGTATCCGCTCAAAGGGCTCGAAATTCAGAAACCTACAGAAGACCGGAATCGCTCCTCAAGATATCGCCAAGTTAGGCCTAAACATTCCCCACACCTTTGTTGATGAGCTTAAAGTAAGCCCCTACTCGATTGCTCAACTTTCGCCCACTCTCCTAAATGTAGATGCTGACCAAAATAGGGTATTTGCGGAGATACTATTGTCTTTTTCACAGATGGAAATATAATAGCTGGGCTATGGAATCCTTCCTCTGTGGGCGGAAGGAGATGGAAAGTTAACACCCTATATTCTACAATTCCACATGGGAGGGGAGACAACGAGAATGTTTTGGTGCTAAACAAGAGGTCTATATTAAATGAGATTTCGAGACTTGGGGGAGAAATCCTTGCGAGAATTGAAATCATTAAGCAGTAGTATCTGTGGAATAGGGAAAAAAATAACTCCATTTCTATTTCTATTGCCTGAGTCACCGCCCATTTCTACAACAGGTGTAGAAATAGTGGAAATGGTAATTAGCTAGGGTTTGTTCATCGAAGGTGGGAGATGCAACATCTTCCCGCCTACATGCCATTATTACACACTAGTGTGTCATAACACAATCCATGGTACAGCAGACGTGGCCCACAAATGGTAAGATTCTATGCCTCTATGCGTTTATGTGTAAAGTCCACTGCCTTATTCTGTTTCTTCGAACTTGGAAACCCTAATATCGGCAGCCCCGCACATGAGTGATATTGCGTATCATATCATAATATTATAATAATAAAATCCTCTGCTTATGTAAATTTAATGGGTCGTCCAAGTTTGGATTTGAAGTGGTGCGCACTCAATTCCGGAGAGCAAACCCACAAACTCTAATTCAACTCCACCTCCCGAAAATCTCCGTACCCCACAAGCAATTCACACCAAAAATGGTTGTAGATAAAGCCCGGTTCTATATGGGGCAATCGCTTCCTGAGCTTCAACTCGAGAAGAAGGAGATTTTCACCGAGGTAAGCGCTGTAGTCTTCTTGCTTGTGCCAAAAAACTAACGATACACAGAAAGAAATTAGCAACGTGGTCAAGAGGCGCAACGAATCCGAGTTACGAGTCAATGCCCCAGGCTGAAATGCCCAGGATTACATTCGCTATCTTGAATTCGAAATCAACCTTAACTAGCTCTTTTGTCTAGGGACTATTGTTGTGTCTATAATTGCAATTGCGACTATCAGGACAATCGGATTTTGCCATCCCACTACAGGTCCTCAAGCATGATAAATCCCGCTCGGGTAACTTAAGGACACTTTTGATCTCTCCTCTCCTCTCCTCTCCTCTCCTCTCCTCTCCTCTCCTCTCCTCTCTCTCATCCATCCTCCATCTTTTTCCTACCATTCTCACAGGCTCCCAATATCTCTTCCTTCCTAAACCTATTCCTTAGGCTCTGCATTCCCTACTATCATTTGTCTAAAACTATACTTCAGCACGCTGCTAAGTATAAAGGTGCCCACCCCCCAATGGAATCCAAACTCCGAGAAGATGCTAAACCTTACCAGACGCGGTAACAATATTCCAGAAAATATTGAAAAGTCTAGAATGGGAGAGCTGAAGGAGGCTGTCAAGAATTTGTCTCAGAAGGCTGAGACCCTGTTGAAAGAAAACATAATGCTCTATGAGAAGAGTGAGAAATGCGACACTTGGGTGATCCGGTTGATAGGTTGTTGCAAGGAGATGGTCAGGCGTGTGGAAGCTCTGGAGAAAAAGTGTTCCACTCTTCCGCAGGAGCTTGACCCGCAAAATCTCCACCTCGATGCACTAAGCATGACCATCAGCGTGGAAGGGAAAAGCCTCAACAATGACAGCTTCATTATCGAAATGCTCCAAATCCAAGCTCTGCACATCTCTGAGCTCCCTGAGACAACCATGTATGAGTTCGCTGCAGCAATGGATGAGCTCACTGTAGAAATGGAGGGGGCACACAAGTTGGAGCCTGAACACCGAGATGTTCCTTCTTGCGACATGAACGCTCGGCTCGAACCTATTGCTACCATTCCTACGAGACGGGAGCGCAAAGCCCAAGAGATGAAGCAGAGTGGGCCGGATACGCCCTCCCCACCAAGCAGCTCCTACAATACCCCAATCACATTCCTCAATACCATTTCAGATTAGGTTCCCAAAAGACGCCCAGTGAACACAAGCGTCCAGTCTGTCCGTCTTGGGGCCAGGGCGGAACGGACGCCAGTACCTGAAGGGGCACCCGGGACGGACGGGTATCTTGGCGTCATTCAGGATGATTTCCCCGGACGGACGGGCGGGGACTGAGGGTACTGTTCGGGAGTTACCCATCCGTAGGGGACTATAGGACCTACAGTCACCCACTTAGACGGTAGTATTTCCCAAAGGACGGACGCTCTTGCCCCACAGCTTGAGACTCACGCGCGGGACGCCCGGGACTGGAGTCCTGGCGGTGCCTACAGGGCTGATGGGACGCTTGGGGGCACTGAAGACGCCCCACTAAGAATACGGTCAGGAGGGAGTGAAAACCAAGAGCCGGGATGCCGCTGGCTCCTCCCCTAGAGGAGCCAGACCAAGAGCAGCAGGTGCAGGAGGCACAAAATAGAGAGGAAGAGCTACAGGTTACTGAGGAAGAACATGTAGAAGCCATAAGTGTTCTTTTTGGCAATTCTTGTGAGACTTCTGATCTCGGATACGGCCACTTGGGCCATGACCTGTTCAGAGCAGGCAACTGGGTTTGTTAGGAAGGGAGTCGTGCGATTTTGAAAGTGCCTGCATGTGTTTCGTCTGGGCGAGGGTGATTAGTATAAAAAGATTACGGATTTCCTGGTCTACGATCTTTTCAGCCCTTCCTTTTCTTTTTCTTTCCCTTTCTCGTTGCTCCAAACCTCTTTTCCTCAATTTTTGTACAAATGTCCCTCTCTCATTCACGCTCTCTTTCTGTCGGAAGTAGAGATCGTGGTTGTGTTCTATCGTTGTTCTATCGAGGAGAGAAGCGGAACAAGTCTCGGGAAACAGGAAGGAAAGTTGTGATGAGAGAAGATAACGCGGCAATCGGCAAACGAGTTTACATTCAACCATAGTTTCCAACACTTTCCTTTGTTAGCCTAGGAGTGAGCAAGGGGAAGGGAAAACTTACATGGAATAGTATGGGCATGTGTGGTGGTCCATGGGAGGATAGGAGGATGTTGTGCTGTGGTTATATCTACTCCTGTCTTTACCGTTAGTTAGCATTTTTTGTTGAGAGAGATGTCGTTTAATGAGGGGAACTTCCCTGCTCCTGAATTGTGCGATCGTTTTCGTGATAACTTGGCGTTTCGCAGTCGCCGTCTCGTTTCGTTGTTGTCGCCGTCGATCAATATCTAAAAAGGTCACAAATATTCGCAAATATCTTTAGATATCTGTAGGCATTTTTAGATATTTGCGGGTATCTTCAAATATCTGCAGTTGTTAGCCATCCGTTAACAAAATATTGAATAGTCATATGGAATATACCGAAAACCTACCAGAAACAATGTCGACCATGCACCTGTTAGATGTCAGAACAGTTCTTGTATCCCCCAAGTGCGCCCGAGTAGCTCGCGGGTTCGGTACTGGAAGCATTTCCCATTGCTCGAGGTGGATTGTCTTTGTGGATGGCGAAACTGTGATGAGCATAACCACTTGGGCTTGTCAGTTGGAGTTGGCGAGGCACCATCGAGCATCGCCCCTCAGTCTCTTGAGTGATTCCGAAACTCCACATTCAATAAAAACAGTGAGCCAATCCTTTATGTGGGGACGCAGTGCCCATGGTTTGAATCCGCCATCTGCCTCTTTTTCATTTGCTTTCCCTTAATATCTGCTGCGGCCAACACTAGTAAGCTCATCCGCCGGCTCGTAATTCATGACGACAAGCTTCCTAACCAAATTGGTAGAAAACAGTTGGCAAACAAACACGTGAAATGATCCGAGAATGCCTTTGAAGAGCTACCTTCCGTGGTGGTAGAGGTAGTAGGGGAGTGGTTCCTGGTTAGTTGTGTAGAAAAAATATAATTCGTATTCTGAAGTTTTTGTTAGCGTAGCGGTGAAAATCGGGAGAGTGGTACTGTCCCCCGGGAGAATCTCCCATTAAACACCAAAGGAGTAAGAAACACCTCCGTTGAAATCTACCAGCAACTCGGGAAGAGACACACTACCCACTCAGTAAAATCCCAAAATCGGGCTTCCAGTAGGATAAATATTAGTTCCCGGGTTGACCTTTCATGAAATACCTAGCTGGCGCAGTGGTTAACACTCCTGTCGCAATAGCGGGAGCCCAGGAGTTCGATCCATGCTGACAATCAGTTATTATTGAACGATCCGTCATGTAGGGCAGGAGAATTAAAAAATCCTGCCCTATGGGAACTGGGAGATTGAAGAACTTAGCCCTCATCAATAGGGCTGTGGGGTTTAACAATCCTGCTACGAGGTGGTAGAATCCGACTCTAGACCTTAAAGGTTGGCGATCGGCGGGTAGCAGAAGCGAATGGGAGGGGGGCTGGCAAAGAAAGAAATCAAAAAAAAAAAAAAAAGTAAAAGTGAAAAAAAAACTTATTTTTTTTCAAAAAAAGTAATAGAAAATAAACAACAATAATAATAATGATAATAATATTATAATACTGCTAATAGTTGATTAGGACTCTGCTATCACGCAAATGAAGCTCGAGCACTTGGAGAAACCCCTGTCCGGATCTAATGATGTGGGTCCAGTCATGAATTTATGATAGAATCAGTGTTTCCAGCCGCCCAGTCCGTCCATCTTCGGGGTAGGACGGGGCGGACTGTAGGGGACTATAGTCCTAGCGCTTGGGCCTCCAGGACTAGCCAAGTTGAAATTATACACCTCCACAGGAATCATTATTCCATCATGAAACATCACTCGTGCCCTCCCCTCCTGTTTCCCGCCTTCCCTCACCACCCCCGTCCGTCCTTCAGCGCTCCCTGCCGGCCGAACTAACATGTATGTAGGGCCAGACTTCCGGCCAGAGGACGGCCGTCCTCCGCTTTGACCCCCCCGACGGTTGCGAACACTGGATAGAACCACCATTCTAATATTCGATCAGAATGCTGCAGCGACACAAGCTAGGCTTGATGGCTTCGAGCAACGGTTCTTCGGACCGGAAAAAGTGGGTCCGGTAACGTCTCCGTGATGGGAAGAGTATGCTAATATTTGATTAGAATTCCGCGATTATGGATCTCAAGCTAGATCAATTAGACATGGGGCAACAACAAATCCTCAAGACTCCTGACAGGCAGGAACGCCTGTGGGAAGGGGCGGATGCCAAGTGGGATAGAAATTCCGACGCCACTGATGCTAAGATTGAGAAATTAGTGTACTGGGCATGGGTGGTATCTTTTTAAATGGGGTCGTTAGGGTGCTCGTTCTCCCACCGGGGGGCCCTGACAGCACACAGGCCGTATCACCGATAGAGGAGCCCACACTACCAAGGAGGATCCTAAGGCGCCGTGTCCGAGTTCCGACTAAGGGTCGGTTGGTACGTTACCTATTGTGGCTATCCGAGCTTTAGATGACATTAACCATAACAGGAGGATTTGCTCAGCGCAGTGAGAGGGTAGGTGAATTAGAGGGCTGGGGGGCTAGCGGTTGTTTATTGTTCAGTTTCCCCAGTCAGTTTCCCCAGCAGGGGATAAAAGTTTTTAAAGGAGGATTGCAGATAACGACCCACCGCTATGCGGAAGACAGATAACAGAGTGGAGAGACTGAATTTGCCATGCATGAGGAACCACTAACAAAGGAAAGATGAAGGGTCATTTACTAGGAGAGACAATCGGGGCATTTCTAGCACGTCGCGGACTTTCTGTGGCGGGCAGGGAGGATTCGGCTTTCTGACTAATTCACTTTTACCCTTCAAGAATACCTCCGGGCTCATCTAGAGCTTTTTAGCGCAACTCACTTGACAATCGCAGAAACATGCTTAAGTCATGATATCTGAATTCACAGCAGGTCAAGGTACCCTGGGCTAGCCCCACTTTTGATCTCCAAAGCACATCATTTCTCGAATATTCCCCTCTCCATCGGGGAGCGCACGCAGCAAGTGAGCTTTTAGATAGCGCGAAATCTCTCGCGCTATAGCCACTTGACAGCTACAATAACCCCAGACCCGCTACGAACCCCCCGAAAGCACGACAGCCATATGCTTACCGTATTTATCCCGATAAAATTTTCCTTGTTCAATGGTCTACACAGCTTATCGACCTTCACGATCGACGGGATTGTAGTTGGTTTGGTAAAGGTGGAAGGTCGCAGTACCAACCAAAGCGATTGTGTTTTGGTAATACCTTCTATTTGGGATGTCCACAACGGGTACGAGGGAGGTGAGAATATTACTCGGGCGGGGAGAGGTCCACCCTGACAAGCCAGATAACGGTGGGAGAACTCCACTCCCGCGAGCTGTCTGCAATGGGGGCCGGGGGGGTGATGAGGGTGCTACTCGGGAGTGGCGACGCGAACCGCGACGAACCGGGTGAGTACGGTGAAACGCTGTTGTATGCATAGTGGGTGGGGGTTCTCTTTCTACTCCGGCTCCAACCAGAGAACCGTGGGGCGTGTGCTGCATGAGAGAAGAGCTGCTACATCGTCATTCGGGAAAGCGCAGTACCCCTCACGGGATTTTCCACATAGTCTCTTAGTCCGGAGATCCCATCTGAGGAGCGGAAGTCACTTACCAGTTATACCCCCAAACCAACTGAAGAAAAATCACCAAGTCTCACGCCCAAACAAATTACTCGGTACCGTATCGTGTAACGAGTCGTTCCCGCGGATGTCGGAACCACTCGAGTACAATCACGCCGGATGTTATGTCGCTTCTGAAGGTATAACCACCGGTATGTCTGGAGCCCGGGTATAATGTTATATGCCGCACACAAAGGTATGCTATCTGCCGTACGGCACGGATACATACAGACGCCATACTAAGCTAATCCACAGAATGCCAAATTCACACTTTTACTCTAAAGACATCTAGTCGTTTCAAGTAAATTATTAGAGAGGGATTAGGAATGTCTTCCTCGAGATCCAACCATATGTTGTTGATAGGTATCATATTTCTTAGGATTCGAATGCACACCATTTGCTCTGCCTACCTAGTCTTCCGACGTATCATACCCAGCGGGGCGACATGCCACCCGATCCAACTCTATTTTCCTTCGTTGGGAAACTCTAGGCATCGTGGGTAGGCATAGCTAGCTTCGTGATAATCCCCTAGCGCTGGAGGCGGCGAGGGATAAACCATCAGAGGGGACCGCTTTAACGGAACTCGCATGAGTAATTTTCTTCTCCTGGGGAAGATTTTTTTCCTATTTTATCCTAGGGCTTGCTTGGGGCACCGCAATATCAGGGAAGGAGGCTCCTCCGGAAAACTTGTTTTTTTTTAAAAAAAAATTTGCTAGGGATCGGGTTCTTCAAGCGGTGAAATCAAAAAAAAAAAAAAAAGAAGGAAAAAATCTGTATACGCGCTGCAGGCCCTAAACTACGGTAGCTGTTGCGATGAAAACAAAAATCTGTCGGGAGGCCTCCCAGTTGAGCTGTAACTACAAAAGTGGAATGTTGAAATATCGGGCTTATAGCAAGAACCGTGTACTGTACAAGTTGGGAGGGGGAGGTTTTTATGGACTGCCAAACCGGGTCTTTTCTTTTCCTTTCCTTTATTTTGTCCCATGGATACGCTACTCTTCGGGATAAGCTAAAACCTGTGCTCACCAGACATCACTCGGTCTAGACTCTTACTTTACAGCTGTATTGTTATGGGATAAGTTGCGATAGGAGCCCGTCTTAATTAATGAAGAGTGGAGAATATAGGAGCTAGAAATAAATAACAAAGACAAGTGGAGGCAACATCGCAATTACCACAGTAGCCAAAACGATGATATACCCCCCGGGTGTAACATAAAGTTACTCCCAAACCTAATGCTGGATGAGCACGGGCCCCTGCTATTACTATTGCATACCCAAGGGGTTCGTTCACCACAGTCCTCGAAGGAAGAAAAAAACTACGAAAGCAATCCACTGTCAGTTTGACACAATTGATAGCTATGAGGTACAGCCGACTGATGCAGCTATCTAGATGGCCGAATGAAAATTCCCGGCCTTGAAATCACCCTCGAGTACTCTCAAGTGCGTTCGCCGGATTTCTCTCTCCTTGAATCACCACCCGGATTCCTTTTAGAACCCTTCCCCCGCCATTTAGACTTGCCCTGTCTTCTATTTTGATGAAGCGGCTGGCGATCGCCATTCTGGCTCCTTTGCTTCTTACCCTTTCTCCTTTGCTTCTTCTTTACTGCTTGATCGCTGCGGGAGTGAAGGACAACATCTGAGTCATAGCTTCTGGCTGACGCGGCATTGCCTGCAAGAAAGTTCGGGCAGCAGGGGGGTGAAGGTGGGGCTCCAGAGCTCCTGGTGGGAGTAGTGCCACAGCTGTGCATGCGCTGGGTCTCTGAGACGGCGGAACCGGTGAGCTGTGAGTGGTGAGTTGTGGTACAGGATGAGCCTCTCTGCGGAGCAGTAGGGGTGAGCAATCTTGAGGACTGTGCACTCGGGGGGTAGCCCGGGTGCGCCGGCAGTGGGAAGCGGGTGCGGACCGCAGATGGGACTGAGAAGGGCGGTACGCCGCTGAATACCGGTGGCGCCGGCAGAGGGAAAGGGACGCGACCAGCAGGCTGGACTGTGTGAAGGAATGGGGTGGGGGTTCTCGGTTCTTCTGTGTGGTTTGATTGGTTCGTTAGTGATGATACTCAGAAGGGAGGATAAAAGAATTAAAAAGAGCTTTTGTTGCATTGATATTAGGAGTTAAGTGGTATTATTGGTTGCAGTGTTAGCTGAGCGTTCCGCGTAGGTTGTCGGGCCCAGAGAAGACACCCCGGAAACGACCGACCAAATCTACGGAATGGATAGCTAATCTTTGCTGGACCTCTTTTAACTGTGTAACGGCCTAAACTCTGGCCCATCCAGCGTGGTGGATACCATAGTAGCACCAAGCAGATTCCCACCGCCATGGATCATAGGAACCTTCATCCCCTGATGTGGGAAGCGCTATAGGAAACAACTAGAAAAACTTACCACTTTCAGGGACCCTCGAATTTCTTCTCCTCATCTGGTAGAGCAGTCTCCCTAATTCTAAGCTCTGCGATATTGAGGCTAGCTCAGCTGCCCTTGGATCCCGAGAGGGATAAAGAGGCAAAGGGGACGCCGAGAATGGCGGCGTGGTCCCACTGGCAGGATGGAGATTGCTCAAGTTCTGCATTTTGGATGTTCGATGTTTCGATTCCATGCAACAAGACGCTGGTGGTGAATGTTGGGGGGTGGACCAGCGGAGCGATGTGAGAGAGAGGCAGTTAAGTAGGAGTGCGGTGATGATCGGTAGGTTTTATGTATTTGTTCGAGTGCCGTGACCACTGTGATGGTTGGGCTAAGCCCCAGATATGCCTCCAGGGGCACCCACCATTATAATACTGGATAGCCTTTAGGGTTCCGAAGGGGGAACATGTGGGAAAATGGCAAACAGTAGGGTAATTCCACGATAGCAAAAGTGTTGAGAAAAATCCAAAACCGAATGGTCCCCAAAAATCGCCGAAGAATTGCCTGGGGAATATCATAACGCTGGCCCAGGGGGTGTTTGTTTCGCAATGTGAGAATCTTTGAAGAAGCGAATATGATATTTGTTTGCCCATAAACCGGGACACCAGTCATTGGCATAGGGTTACTCGGCCTCTAGGATTGGTGGAAAGCAGCTTATGGGATACTGTGTAGTCGGGAGCCATATCACTGTTTAAGAGTTGTGATATACGAGTAGGCTTCCCCAACTACATTTTTAAAAGTTACGCCTCTGCTAGCATTCGTTAATATGACCGCTCCCACAGTGATAATTCCGGGGGCCCTGTCCCGAGAATTCCCAATGCCATGAATTTACAATAGGTCCAGGGTCAGTCAGCCACCACGGCCCCGCGGGGCAACCATATCAAAGAGAATTAGTGAAGTTATGGTAGCCCTCTTCACAGAGGGGATAGCTAAACTTTTTAATAACACCAATTGAGCTCCGCCCTCACTGCATACCCACCACATCTCTTATTTGTGCCTCAAGACTGTATCCAAAAATCAGCCTCTCATACTCTGCTCCCTAGGCTGCGGTACTTCTGTCCGTTAAAAAAATCTCCTAGCAACGGGTCTATAGCTTATTGGATCGGCGAGCGGGCAAGGCGGGGTTTCGATAGATTGGAGGAGCACTAATAATCGGAATTGCAAGATTCTTTCGACGTCCAACACCAGAGAGAGAAGATTTGGAAAGGCGGTAGATCACCTTGGGTATGTTTGATTCACTCTTTATTGGGTCGAACCTGACCGTTATTTTTCTCATTGTTTCTTCTCATTTTTCTCTCGTTTTTCTCGTTTTTTTTTCGTTTTTTTCTCGTTTTTTTTTCTCGTTTTTTTTTCAAGCAAACATCTACAGCTAGTGTTTGGGCAAAATTCACCCGCAAGATAATTCACTCCGATGCCTAACTCTCCCCCCGGTCCAACAAGATAAGACGGGTGTCCGGTACAACAAGTATCTTGATACCACTCTTGGAACAGGGATCTAAACTCACATAAGACAAGCCAGATACTGCCAGGGGAATGGTGGGCTCTAGCCTATCCGGGTGGTCTGTAGGGAAACCTTGCGCTCTCCAGGAGCGCCTTCCCCCTACTAATATTTTTTCAGCAGTAGACTGTAGACAAAGACTAGAGAATACAAAACTCCTAGTAATTAGTTGAGGATAGATACGAGTAATAGCTGTTCCTGTCCCCAGATCCACATATTAGAGAGTCGAGGTTTGTACCAACAGGGCAAAATATGGGTTACACAGCGCCTCAGTTGCCCCCCAGCAGTGGCCATAGTACCTAGTTTCCCTCTATCCATTATATGCCGCTTAGTGGGGTCAATCCGACTCAATTTGAGTGGTCGCGCTCTTGCAGGTGTCCTAGTTGCCCACCCTTAGACAGAAGCAGACACCCCCTAGAGCTATAAAACAGTTCATGAAAGAGCCCACAGCAAGGTTACCTGCCGTGGAAATCTTGGTGAACTAGGGGAAATAGACGGGCTAGTAGAACTCAGTGAGGAGCCCTCGACATAGTTGATACTTCTTAACCTCAATACTGCGCCAAAAGAAAAGAAGTACCGTACGTATATCTGCAGCCCCAGCGCTGTCCAGAAAATGAAATCGGAGACCAATTCATCCTAGCTGCTGTATGTGGTCGATGAGGCGCTAGCCAGAGCTGTAGATTGGCATTTCGGGTATGGAGGAGAATGAACTACGCTCGGTATCACAGCTTAGAAAAAGCAGCAATCCCTTGGGATCTTCAACTGAATTGAACTATGCGAGGCCGTGAAAGAAAAGGAGGTTTATAAAGTATACCTATCAAGTGCTAGACATGTCTGGTACTCTCTAATGCTAGCGAAATTGTCATACCGGAAAATTGGACTTTATCTGGGTTTGAATCACCACAATACAGGAGCCCCTGGTGTTTTAGTAATAGTTGAATTTTATTTTGTTTATTTATTTATTTATTTATTTTATAACAAAGAATACCCTCTCCCGCCCTTTTTTTATAATTGACATCTGCTCTGCAAATACATGTAGATTGTTCTCTGACACCCCCAAGATACATGGAAAGGCTTCTCACGGATCATGGCACAGTACACGATGTATTTTTCCTCGCAAACCCGAACAATGCCCCGGCTAAACAGCCTACAAATCCTCTCCATCATCCTCGCGTATAACCTCCAACTTAGCCATCCGCCTCTCCAACCCATTCATATCGATCTCCATCTTGTCTTCGGCTTTCTCTCCACCACCGATCCCGAACCCCTCCATTAACCCGACCAACCCATCAACTTCTTCCTTTCCCTTCTTATAATTCTCCAAATCAAACCGGCTCGCCAACCATTCCTTACGTCCAATGCTCTTCTTGCTCTTCTTGTTCGAGACTCTGCGCTTCTTGATTTTCTCCGAAAGATGGTGCGCTCCGGAGACAGCGAGGGATTTGCCGACACGGCCGGTGGAGGAGGCAGTGGTAAAGTTCATGTTCTTTCTGGTAGTGTGACGGGTGATGTGTGTGTTGGTGGTAAGGCGGACGGCGATGTTCTTGCAGTTGTCACGCTTGCCACGGGACATGGCGAGCTTGCGGAGATCAACGAAGTCGTCCCCGGAGGCAGCTGTGCAGTTGTTAGTCACTTTCGTTAAGCACGATGGGCCAATTGAGGGGCGTGAGAGTAGGAAGGAAGGAGAGGGGCAGACCCATGGCTACCAAGACAGCTGCGGTACGCTCATCAAGGAGAGGAGACTTCGTGTAGCTCCTGGAGTCTTTCCCAGTAACCCACATGGTAGGAGAAACGATGCTAGAATAATTGGTAGTGGGGAGGTTGTTGGTAATTTTGGCGAACTGTAACTGAGTAGGATACATTTTGAAATTTTTTGGATTTTTTTTGTTTTTGTTTCTGTGTTGAAGAAGGAAGTCTGGAGGTGGAGGTTGTTGGTTGGTTGGTTGGAAGGGACTGGTAGGAGAGCTTTTATAGGCAGAGAACGGAGGAAGATAAGCCCTTGGACAAAGTTTAATTTTTCCCCGCCGTCTGGCATTAGGGTTGCTCCAATGAGAAGAGATTTCCTTTTCAAGCTTCCTCACATGGGTCAACTTAGGTGCAAGGGCTCATCATCCTCCCTCCACCTCTAAGAACTTGTTTGGCAAAAATGGGGCTGTTCAGCTGGGCGACCGTTTCTGCTGTGAAAATGACCTTCTCTCTGTTTTGAAACGGAAGGAAAAGGGTCATTTGTATGGGAGAACGGAACGGAACCGTTGTAGCCAAACAGGCTCTAAGGGATCTACGACGAAGTATAGTACCACGAATCCCGTGATAACATGTATCCGACCATTGAGAAGTCATCGCATCGAAAAGTTTAGCGGGGATATTCACTTGTATAATATTACAAAAAACAAAGATCAGAAGAATGAAGCAAGACTAATCGTAAAATTCAAATTTCCCCCCCACCTCACAAATACCCCCCTCCCTTGTTTGCTTTCTCCTCAAACATTGTATCACCTACACGTGCCCTCCCCAACCTCCTTTTTGTTATATCTTTCGATACAGAAAGTGCCAGACCCCGCTCAATCCCACCAGTGCTTATTAGCAACAATTAAAATAAAGAAGACAAGGTGTGGAAAGTAATAATGCCAAGAGAGCACTAGCCTCCATAAGGAAGAAAAATAACTCCGAGTCTCGTGAAAGACTATGAACGTTATCTGTTTCTCGAGAAAAAGCGAAGCCTGGATGCAATCTCCCAAGCTCCTCTCTTGGCCCCAGCTACTCTATCAAAGATGTACAGTACGGGGACAAAACTTTTCGTCCGATGCACTTTTTACACCAAAAATGGACATTTTTCAACAAACAATTCTCAACACTTCTTATATAAAAACACTTGAAATCTTTCTATCAGTTAGGGAACCACTATCTATTCAACCCTCTATAAGTGGAAGTGTAAGAAATCAAAGCTACCTTCATGGTTTGTGATTGCATCAACTAGAGTGAAAGTGACTTGAATTTTTGTATCCCGCTCAATACAGAAAAGAACATGGCAACCGATACCAGATACTTAAACGACCTTCTCTCCACCACTTAGTAATATTTAGGGATTCTGTAAAGTTCTTCATATTATCTACAGGTTTGCTAATGCAAGGACAAATTTTCGCTGATTCTCATAGACATTGCGCAATGAGAGAGGGTGGTGAAAATGGGCACTTTTGGTGTAAAAAGGGCATCGGCGAAAAGTTTTGTCCTAGCACTTTATATTGGAGCACCGGTAGGCCGCAACTAACTAAAATCGTGCTCACTTGGAGTGCAGTCCTATATGACACCCTATTCTAACAAATTATTTGCTTCTCAACTCAACTTAGCTTTTGAGCGGCAGGATTAGTGGCGCGGTTCACCTCATTCCCGGGGTTATACCACAACGGCAAAAATACTCCTCCATCTGTCAAGATTTAGTCTAGATTTGCCCTAGGAAGTAGAGTATTATATCATCTCAATTTCAAGTTTATATAGCAAGGGGGGCTATTACACATGACTTGGAATGTATGGTATTTGTTTCTTTCTTTCTTTCTTTCTTTCTTTCTTTCATGGAAAGTTCGACTACTTGAAGCGAAGCAGATTGGCTTCGAATACCCGGGGGAGTTTAAATCTGCTTTTCATTTTTCTTCTCGTTTCCCTTTTTACTACTCTATTGTGATAAATTGTGTTTTCGAGTCTTCCTGATAGAGCAAGTGCTAAATTGTAATTCTTTTATATGACAGGAAATGCTTGAAGGTTAGAAGTTGATACCTAGCTAAGTGAGAATTGCTGTGATGGGGTGAGAGTCAAGCGTGTTGTGTGGTCCCGGACAACTGGAATCAACCCCCTTGGTGGCCAAAAAAGCTACATAGCGAAAAAGAATATCAAAACCAACAACTCCAACTGACTTAAGCCTCTGTCCCATCGTTCGTAGAAGGGACAAATTTGTTCCTTCTTCTGACTAATAATACCCCTACCAACCCACAACTTAATCCATAAAGACACAGGCAGTGATAGAAGGCTATTTCTCATAAGGACCTTCTCCTCAGACTACTTGGGAGTCCATTCTGACTAGAAGAAGGGGGATGTTATGCAATCTTGAGAATTCAAACGATCCTTTGTTTGCCAAATAGACCCTAGGGCTTTGTCGGGGCTGCGGGGGGGAGCTACGGCGGCCGCGGATTCGGGTTGAGGGCTATGGGCACGCCCTGTCGGCCAAAAACCGGTCGGCCAAAATACGTTATCACATGCACCTTGCCGTAGAAGTCTATATAAAGGCACCATCCCTCCATCTTTTCTACTTCCTTCCTTCTCAACACAGAACACTCAACACAATGACAACCGCCCATCCAGAGGACCATAAGGACGACAAAGGCCACAGGACCAAAAGGACGACAAAATCCATAGGACCAAAAAGGACGACAAAACCCAAGGACCAAAAGGACGACAACTGAAGCACGAATCAGCAAAAATCCAACACGGCTGGTTGGTAGTAAAGGATTTGGAGGAGACGGGGAAGGTGGAGGAACGGTCAAAGAGGAGGATTTGGAGGAGACGGGGAAGGTGGAGGAATGGTCAAAGAGGAGGATTTGGGGGAAGGTGGAGGAGAGGTCAAAGAGGAGGGACGGTTGGAGTGGAGAAATGTTTGATTGGGAGAACATGGAGGAAGGTGAAGAGGAGGAGGGAATGAAGTGGAGGAAAGGTCAAAGAGGAGGGACGGCCGGAGTGGAGAAATGTTTGAATGGGAGAACATGGAAGAAGGTGAAGAGGGGGAGTGGGGGAGTGGTGAGAGAGAGGGACAACGAGGGCTCAACTTCAACCCATATGATGACAAATTTAGATAATGTTCCAACACGCTTCATCTGAAGGAGCTTGATGATGATGAGGCGTGGGAATGTTAAAATTAGTCTGATGTGTTGAACGAAGTTTCCTTTTTTGTGTTTGTTTTTGTTTGCTAGAGTGTCTATGTGTGGGAGGGGGGTGATGTGGTGTTGTTGGAATTTTCAAGCTGTACACTCGTAGTAAGAAAGTTGCCGGACAGTAGCAGAATAATTTTTTACTTCAGGTCTAAAATGTCTCCCTTGATCCCCTATCTCCAATTTGTGGCTAATTTGATGGTGGGGCTGGCCATGTTGATGCAGCTCAATCACACAGAAAAACTCTTCCTCTGGAGCTTCATGTCTTTTTCTATTATCCTTTCTGATAGGCATTTTTAGCTATCGTGGTATTGACCAGGTGGTGGGCCTGGGCTGAGACAAGAGAGATTAGGGAGAACGCAAGAGACCCATGACCATGTCAACCAGTAGAGTTGGATGACCAAGCAACGGCTGTTCTCTTGCGTTCAACCCACTAACATATATCTAAGGCAAGCATAAAACGTGATTTGCACCAGTAGTCTACCTCCTGGTAGTAAAACCCACCCCTCGTGTATTGAGCTCTGCTGACTAATCCTCAAAAATCTGAATTTTTTTCCCATGATATTGCGCCTTACTGTATATTATAGTGCTTTTGTGAAACTTGTTTTTTGAGGGAGGGCTGGGAGGAGAAAAGAGTTATAAAATTTAATAAACTTTTATTTTATTCAAAAGAAGAATGCAGGATGGGTATAGAAATACTAGGTGATATAAGATCAGCCTCTTTGTTGGTAAAATAATTCCTCCTACCGGAAAAACTCGAATAATTGGACTATGTGCTATGTATTATAGCCCGGGGTTTCCTCCTCTGGAAAAGGCCAAAAATCTGTCCCCCTAGGCGGGAAGAAAAAAGGAAAACACCAGACCATACTAAGAGAGGCAACTCCAACGTCCTACGACATGGTCTGATTATTCATTTCCTACGGTATGCGGCCTGGGCTACCACACTTGATAAGGGCAAAAAACTCAGAACTTCTGTGTACCATTCCATTTCGGTATTATAGTACAAGATTCCATGGCTAAGCCGAATGAAAGCCTACAACACAACAAGAATGTCCATACAAATAATATCTGTCCCACAAAAGCTCTATCGCCACTCTTTCCTGATCGTGGGCCCACTTCACTGTGGGTTACTGTAAAGCTAACTAAAAAATCTTTCATACCCTGTTTGAAAATTGTCCTAAGCCCTTTCCAACCATCAGATATCACTCGTATTTATATTTTAGCCTGAATATGTAATCAGCGCAGAACCAGCCAAAATGTTGCATCTTTGAAAGTGAGCTGCAAGGATCCATCTACCACTTTTATTTTATCTTACCATCATTGGGGTTGGTGACAACATTTTTTGTTAAAGTTATTTTACGGTTGTCCTGGTCAAAAAAGTAGGTTGATTTTTACTGTCCAGAACCACACCGGCAGCTCTTCTTTGACACCAGAAAAACCCGGATTTTCTTCACCCAAGCCCCGCCTTTCCTTTGCTTTCTTTTGCTCCTAGGGGCGTCATCCACAGTCAATAACTCCACCTCTGCAAGCGGCGAAGAGCCGAAGATGTCTCAACATTCCCCCCACAGCAAGAAGAACTGCTTCAATAATACGAGCTCTTTCAATACTGTATAGAGCTGTACTGTTGCCGATGACCGATCACCACTCCTAACCTAGCTATCACCCCTGGAGCCGAAGTTACGGCATTAGGAAATCTGAGAGCGCTGCATTAACAATGTGAGGCGATGGGTCATGCAAACTAAAGAATTTAAAGGCTGGTATGGCCGCGGCGGCAAAGGTCAAGGTGATAAGGCAGTGTTGTTCTGCTACAGAGCTCCGGGAGTCGGCGATACATTTATCAGGTAACGGGAGTTATCCTTGGGAGGGGGGGGAGAGAGTTAGTGCTAACAAGCTGCGATATCATTTCGCTGGTGGTCGACAGGCTGTGCTATCAGAAAATAGGACAAAACATAGCCGTCACGTATTTTCACTGTGAAATCGTGACCCGAAAAAACAGTCCGCGGCCAGCGTGCTGGGTTCCTTGCTAAAACAGATCACTGGTGGACTGGAAAGAATTCTGGAGGAAGTACCGCGGGTTTTTGAGATGCAGAAAATGGCCGTTGGTGGGCTACCACCGCACCTTCCGGATATCCTGAAGATTCCGCAGACTGTCACGTCCTCACTGAGCGCATTTGTGGGTGTTGACGATCTGGGCGAGTACAGGGAAATGCATCGAGTCAAGCTCCTTAATTCTCTACAGCAAATCTTCGAGAAGCCCCCCAACGCACGAATGCTCATTATTAGAAGGCCTCATATTCCCTAGGAAAGATGATATCATCGGGTACCTTCGTTTTAGACTCTGCGTGGACCCAGCCCTAGACACAATGAACGAGAGTCTGATAGCAGATATCCAGGAGAATATTCCCGAAAGATGCCGGAAACGTATATAAGGGCCAAACACTGAGAATCCCACTCCATACTACCTACTAATGGATGTGTATCTAGGTTTCTATTGGTTCCCTTAAATATTGATGCAATCTTGCATGAATCGACAATCCACCGGAAACGAGTAAGGCCCAATAAAATGGCAGATGGATTGGAGCTGGGAGATGTTTATAGCACAACCATAGAACGGATAAAGGAATAATATGGGGACAAATCGGCACTCGGGATGGAAGCGTCGATGTGGATCAGTCACGCGGAGCAGCGATTACAAGCGGATGGGCACTGCCACGGCCTCGCAGTCGAGCTAGGCTCCATGGATTTCAGGACTTACAACATCCCTTCGATGTCGACATTGATCGGCTGCTGTCAAGGGCCAATTGCTGAGGGCAAGGAGGAATCAACCTTGCGATTGATCCATTTTACTCTCCAGGGGTATCTTTCCGCTCACCCCGATACATTCAGTAGACCTCACTCGGCAATAGCAGAAACCTGTTTTACCTACCTATATCCCCAGCAAGTCAAAGCCTCCCCGACCGCTCCTTTCCCCGATACATGGAACACGCCATTTCTAGAATGTTGTTCTGCATAATGGGGGGTCAGTGCGAAAAGGGAGTTCTCAGATTGCGTGAAACTAGTTGCGCCGGAGCGATTAAAGGAGCATTATGCCAGGATGCCGACCAAATATTTTTACCACAAACGAGCATTTATGCCTGGAAGGTTCTGATACTAGTTCCGGGTCTAGCGGACTGCATCGAGCATCACTTCTCGGAATTACTCAAGCTAGTTTGATAGAGATGGGATGTTATGGTATCAACGAGGGGGGATATTTCTGGTTCTGCACCAATTGCATGGGGTGCTCATAACGGGCATGAGGAAGTGGTGAAAATACTACACGGGGGGGAGAGGGTTATACCGACAAGCTAGATAATGACAGCGAAACACCGCTCTCAGATGGCGCTCGTAATGGGCATGAGGGAATGGCGAAAATACCGCCCAGGAGGGAAAAGGTCAATCTCGACACACTAGATAATGGCGGCCGAACACCGCTCCCATACCAGACTGAATCGAACGATTGAATCGAATGTTATAGCAATTTGTTCTCAAAAGCCAGGGCCACCGTTAATTTATTTTTTATCAACAAGTAGGCAGTGTCCACATGAACTTCAAATTTCGAAGAAAAAAACCCCACCCCGAACCATTCCACAGGCGGAGCTCAAACCTGGAATAAAAGGATAAGGCCGGAAATAAAAAAAGCAGTGTTTTAACCGAAACTAAACACACCCCCATATATTTAAATATGTATGAAGAGAAAATGTTATGATATTCAATTGAGAGGGAGGGGATTTTTGTTGGGTGCCAATTTATTCAAGAAAATCCCCCGCAAGTGCTACAAAGCATGGGGTAGTAACATGAGAGGGAAGTCTAGCAATCAGCCCCCCTTCCGGCCTTGATCTTGGCACAGTTATATCTCGTCCACAGGACAGAACCTTCAACGATATTGAGTATTATACTGTAATTATGATCCGATGCTTGCCAATACGATGATTTATTATAAGGTGGTGCGATATGCGGGTGTGCCGTCCACAATGGTCGGAGGGAGGGCTCGCAAGGAGCTTGTATAGAATTTTCCATCACTGTGAAAGAGAGCTTTGTAGTCTAGGAGCACATCAGGCGGAACTTCGCTGCTCACTGCAAGTTAGCTGGCCTTTTAGCTCTGTGATTTTTTATATCTCTGGAAGGGTTTATTATGGCGACCCAAGTGTCTGGGGGTCTGGCGGGCCTTTTTTTGTGGGGTTTGACTAATGTGGCGGGAGGTGAAAAAGAGACGCCGGTGTGAAATGCCAGCCCCAGGGTGGGGTTGGGTGGAAGATATTGGGTCCTTGTAAAGACAATTACGATTCCGGAACTAGGTAAACTATCACCGTTGGAGTTGTGCGAGGCACCCGTGATTTACCTCGGACACCGGATTTTCAATGAGAGAGATGGCGACTTTTTGTAGTTGTAGTGATTGTGCGCAAAGTGGGAGAGGTTTAGTTATAGAGTGAAGTCTTGCGTATTTTGGGTTGAAATCCACGATATATTATATGGCACTACTGTTGCCTCCATTATTTTCGCAGTGTCGACTATCATACCTCGGCTCCCATGGTTTATGTATAGTTCTAGTTGGACATGTTCTGTCTTTGGCGCCGGGGGCTTTTTGTGGATGGTCGTTTGTGAGAACTTTAGTGCTATGAAGTGGTACAAGTATCTGCAACAGGGCTTTGACGTAGCACAAAGATATGCCGTACCCGAAACCCCCACTCTCAGTCGCCAAGGCCCCGCTTTTCTAAACTTCCAAGAACGTCATCAACCGACATATCATAGCCAATTTTTGCAAAGCCAAGTGAATACATGAAGATGATGATATAAAGAGAGAATGAAAAAACCCTAAGAAGAAATAAAGAAATCTGAAACCCAGTATCCATCAAAACCTTTCGCACGCTTCGTTCCTAAGTCCACTGTCGGAGGCGTTGGGGGAATGTCGCTGCCCTTGTCGCTTGGGATCGTTGCCACCGATATATCCCAAGATGACAATGAGGGCGCCATATAAGTCGCAAGGGGTGGTGGGTGGGAAAACAAAGAACGCGAGCTGTAGCGAGCTTGGAGACGAGAATGCGAGTTGTAGCGAGCTTGGAGGTCTCCAACTCCCGGGAGTGCAGTCGCCCTATATGAGCTGGAGCTATGGCCCCCGGGGGAGGACGCGTCGACTTAGACTAACCTGTTTTCTACCACCCCCGGGCAAGACTGTGCGCTTTGCCCCATTGGCAATGGGTTGTTCCAACCCCACATCCAATTTTTGCAAAGCCAAGTGAATACATGAAGATGATGATATAAAGAGAGAATGAAAAAACCCTAAGAAGAAATAAAGAAATCTGAAACCCAGTATCCATCTGAACCTTTCGCACGCTTCGTTCC
>Ga0307517_10000871_pt1 | contig 51500 bp, 59 predicted proteins | sample 23_EM_MG_FD_194515 | JGI IMG/M metagenome (GOLD analysis project Ga0307517, IMG submission 194515) | Populus trichocarpa ectomycorrhiza microbial communities from riparian zone in the Pacific Northwest, United States - 23_EM | ecosystem: Host-associated > Plants > Roots > Unclassified | place... | reverse complement strand
GGGCTACCCGGGTTTGCAACTTGGGCGACCCGACCCGACCCAAACTCCTGCCCCCCGGACCCGACCCGACCCAACCCGATCTAAACCCGGGTCGACCCGAAAACCCGAAGCCCAATTGCGAGGCTTGTCGCAGCTACCAACCAGAGTGGCGTCCGGCCATATTCGGTGTCAGCCAGGTCGGGATTGACGTCCCCTCGTTCTAAAAGCATCTTTACTACCCCCTCACGCCCGTTCTCAGCCGCCAATGAGAGTGGTGTCCGGCCATATTTAGCGTCTGCCTGGTCGGGATTAACGTCCTCTCGTTCCAAAAGCAGTCTTACTGTCCCCTCATGCCCACCCCAGGCGGCCCATGAGAGTGCTGTCCGGCCATATTCGGTGTCTGCCTGGTCAGGATTGACGTCCTCTCGTTCCAAAAGCAGTCTTACTGTCCCCTCATGCCCACGCCAGGCGGCCCATGAGAGTGCTGTCCGGCCATATTGGGTGTCTGCCTGGTCGGGATTGACGTCCTCTCGTTCCAAAAGCAGTCTTACTGTCCCCTCATGCCCACGCCAGGCGGCCCATGAGAGTGCTGTCCGGCCATATTGGGTGTCTGCCTGGTCGAGATTGACGTCCTCTCGTTCCAAAAGCATCTTTACTACCCACTCATACCCCTCTTCAGCCGCCCACGAGAGCAGGGTTTGACCCCAAAAGTTGACTCTCTGATTGGGATTGACGTTCCCTCGCTCTAAAAGCATCTTTACAATCCCCTCACGTCCTTCGGCAGCTGCCCACCCGAGTGGGGTTCGGCCATATTTGGCATCTCCCTGGTCGAGATTAGAGCCCCCCCTTTCCAAAAGCATCTTTACTATCCCCTCATGCCCGTTTCCAGCCGCCAACGAGAGTGGTGCTCGGCCTTGTTTGGTGTCTGTCTGGTCGGGATCGACGTCCTCTCGTTCCAAAAGCATCCTTACTACCCCCTCATGCCCCTTCGCAGCCGCCCACAAGAGTGGCGGCCGGCCATAATAGGTGTCTGTCTGGTCAGGTTTGACGTCCCCTCGTTCCAAAAGCATCTTTACTACTCCGTCATGCCCTCTTGTAGCTGCCCATATGAGAGCCGTACTCCCGGTACAATCAGTTGCATTAACGCTCCATTCCTTCATATCCAATACTGCTGCTAGTATCTCCACGATTCCGAGGAATGCTACTCCGTGGAGTCCCGTAAATCCAGTGGGCCCTTCCGCGCCATCAAACCACGGGTCTGAGAATACATCCCGACAATGGAGCAACAGTAGTCGAGCAGATATATGCTCATCAAATCTATCCAGAAGCCTCAGCGCAAGTATTTTGACATTTTCCACCATCTCCCTTCTCGCGTGCCTCCCCCAGTAAATAGACGCATATTCTAGAAGGGGTGTTGTTACGGGGGTTGAACGAAGGGTTGGCGAAAGATCCCGGACAGATCCAATATTGAGATATGTCAAGCAAACCTCGGCAATTGATGAATGAGGACTATGGAATAGGGTTGGATCGCTTGAGAGATGCTCCTGCAAAGTAAAGTGCACTAGTCGGACTATGGACGAAGACGCCTCGACAATGACAAGTCCCAGACAAGATGCTACAAGTGTCCGTAACGCAGGAACGTCTTCCGGATCCAGATCTGTAGATCCTATCTCCACTCCCAGGGCATAGCAGAGCTCCTCGGCTCGCAAAGGTCGTTCTGAATACACTACCCACATCAGGGCTTTTAACCCGAGTACCGATTTATATCCCTTCTGCGCCTTCAGTCGTGATAGAGTTGCCGTGTAGGCATCGCTTAGCCCATTGCCTTGTGTCATCTCTTCAAGCTTCTTTCTTCTCCGGCGAATTGTCACCTCTCCTAGAATAGCATCGATGTTTAGCGAAACAAGGAGGAATCTGCACGCAACTGCTGGTAAGCACACATCACAGATACAGACATCGCAGATACACTGGGGGTGCTAAATTGTCTTACGCACATATCAGATATCTTTTCGAGGATAGCTCTCACAATATCCGCCCGTAAATCTTCGTTCATCGCCTCTGGCTCGGAATCTCTATCTAACCTCATCTCCACATAATTCCGGATATCATCAGGGTTAGGACAAATAGGTATCACTATTGCCTTGGAGAAATATCTTTGAATATCTTCCCCGACATGGGGCCTCCCAGTGAGGAATATCCTGGTTCTAGGGGACTCCTGAACAATATCTCTGAGAGACTCGAGGAGCTCTGGCAGGTGCTTCGGTAGGCATTCGTCCAAGGCGTCGAGACAAATGAAAACCTGAGGTAGCGAAGCAATAGCAATTTTCAACATTCCCATCAGGTCCGCAAGTCGCAGCCCTCTACCACCGAATTCCTTTTGCCCCTTTTGAAACGCCTCCCGTAGATAATCCGTGATGCCCCCTCTGCTTACCAGCTGCTTCAGAATAGCCCCCATGATGTTGGTGATTGTCTGTTCTTGCTGGGAAAGGAAGTCGCAGTACAAGCCCGCAACGGCAATATCTTCCTTCCCCGCCTGGTCGCAAAGACTGTCGATCACTAGGGAACTGGTATTTCTGACAGTCAGTGGTATTCGCCCCTTCCAAAGAATCTCACCACTTACCTCAGATATGTCTTGCCCACTCCCGGGTTCCCGGAGCAAAACAAGACAGCCCTATCGGCACCGTCCATTCCACCTCTCCACTCTCTAAACTCTCTCGTTTCCAAGAGCCAATCACCGACACCGTCGAACCGGTCGGTGCGCACGCCCTGATGTCTCTTATTTGGCTCCAATGGAGAGAGCCAACGCATGATCCGCGCATCCTGATCGGACATATAGGTATTGAAACTACCGCTTATGTTACCGCAGTTGGCGTTACCGTCGCCGAAGCTGACCGATTGCATGTGTGAAGTTTGGGCCATGATATGCTATTGGTTAAATGTAAAAACGGTGTAGTGGTCTGCAGGGGTACCAGGAGTTCATACACATTCTATGACCAGGGCTGAGGAAAGCGGGGCGATGTGGCTTGTTGTGGCACAATTACTATCCTCTCATTTCCCTGAGCCAATGTGGATTACTAATAGGAAATATGTCGCACAAAGACCTCTGCCGAGTAGCTGCGGGTTAAAGTTTAACGGGGGGGGTGCTACCGCTTTTTTTCTACAGAAGAGAAGAGAGTTTAGCTGTGTCAGAGTGAGTAGTTTACGGGGGGAGTGGTATTCCAAACTGGATTGGACCTTCTCCTGATATTCTTGCCCGTCTCCCTTGTGAACAAACAACTAACTTACCCAAGCCTTCATCTCGAGAAGGACAACGAAAGGAATTAGACGACCGTTCCAGACCACTATGTGGAATGCCCTTGGGTAGAAAGCACTTTAAGGTTTCCGATCAAAATACTCAGAGCACCTATCGGTAATATAGACAGTGAGAAATCGGCTCCAGAACATCCGCCCATTTCGACGTGACAGATTTAAATCAGGCATAAACACACAAACAAAAGAGATATCAAATCTCTTTACAGTATGCGGAAGAGATAAGAAATACCATTTCTCCGTCTCCAATCACCTTGTACAATATCCAATTCCCATCGCTTTGGATATGCTCCCGGAGGCCCTCCAGCCATTATAGCCGACAGGGCTAATTGATGAAAGGGAGTATACCTTCACCACCAGCAGCCAGGAAATCTAGATACTTATAGCCTTCTGCTTCCACAGTGTCTTTGATCCTTACTCTCTCAGGGCAGTCACCGGCTATCGCTGAATTGGCTCCACTACAAGCGGGGTGCTTTGCAGGAGCCACCAGACTGCAGTTAAGTATGGGGACCTCTCAGTGATATACAGTCGCGTTCGCAAAGTTCTCGTACCCCCTCTTGTACCTCAGGAACAATACCTATTTACAACAACAGGACAACAAGGCGCCTTGAGATAGCTGTTTTTGGGATATACCCCTAGAGGCATTGTAAGCCCTTATCACCATTTATCATACCGAATAATCAGGGGAGAGGGTTAGCAAAGCGTTTCTAATCGCTCGTGGTACTCGGGAGGGTACGGGAACTTTGCGAACGAGACTGTACTCGACGTATTTTCTTTAAAGTCTGTGGGATGTAGGTTGCGTGTCTGTCCACCGAGTGTCAGTAGTCGCTTCTAAATCTAGTGCCCAGATGCTATCAATTTTATTACATGGAGGCTTGTCTCTTTTTTTTGTTACCCCGCAGAACCTTAAAAACATTGAGTGAAGGTAGGAGGCCACGGGGGATGGAGGTTGATTGTTAGAGTTTACCACATCATACCAGGGGTCCGTCCCATCCCACTTCCAAGAAGGACAAACTATGCCATTAGGGACACTGAATAGACTTTAAGCACTCTTAGGTGTATGAAAGGAAAAGAATTGAAAGTTTGTCTGGTAGAATTTGGAATAGGTGAAGGTGATGGTGTTGAGTAACGCTATTAGTGGTGGGAGAGGTGGGAAAAGTGATAACATAGTTAGCTATTGTTAGCCTACCGCGTCCATTGCTATGCTCTATTTTTGACAGCGCCCTGGACGTGAATTTACCGTCAGTGGCTTTGAACACTCTTGCTTGTTGGGAGTGACAACTAAGCAACACCAGAGACAGACAAAGAGCCGTGAGCTCCAGAGTAGCTCCTATATCGGGAATCTTCAACTTTGATTCTCCGGGGCACCATACACCGGTAAGGTGAAAAGATGCTTAAGCCGAACGAATTTTGTCCCCTTGTTGGCATGGAGCGTAGTACATCTACAGTTTGAGCCAGGTTTAGGCAAAGCCAATCGTTTGGCGGGGGGTATACAAATATACCCTGGATACAGCAGCGATGCTAGGTTTGAAACTCATCGACATGCTCCAGGCTCTAAGTTAGTATCATAATTATTTTGATAAAGATTGGCACTTGTAAGCCTAGAGAAAAAGGCAGACAGTTTCTGTCTCGGCTACCCCATTCCCGGTCCTGTGATAGCAAGATTGAAGCGCAGACAGATTGTCCACGTAGAATCACTCGCGAAATGTTGCCATGTTGGTTGATGCCTAACGGGAGAAAGAAAAAGGAATCTACAGGAAGGCGCAAGGAATTGTTCTCTCAGGATGACGGGATTGAAGGATGGATTGGCAGACCGATTAATAGAGCGCTGGCGGTAAGCTCCGTGGAGCCCAACTCACTTCGCCAGCACTGGGAGGCAACTCCACCCACGCTATCGATGCGGGAGTGGGGCCCAGCAGCGTAAGCTATTCCGCACACCTTGAATAGCCATATATATATAGGAAAAAGGAAGAAAAACTTTCCGGGCTGGAAAAGCCAGTTCGTATTCATCCTCCTTTGGTTGGCCTAGTTAGTTTATCAGCTGCAGTGCTGATAGTGCCGAATTTCCCTACATCATGCTAAAGAGGCACTGGTGAAATTAATGCATTTTTTTGATTAGCAGATTCAACTTCGTAGAGATGTAATGCTATCACATGGCTCTGGTTGTTGGTTAGGAAATATCGACAAATGCACCACCCCACAGATACTGGTAAAATTACTCTCATATCAGGTTCAGTGCTCCTGTAGATGGAAAGGGATCTGCATCATAACTTGGCCTGAAATGCTTTTGATATCACTCGATTGACACCTCTAGAGACGCGAAGCCAGTTTTGTAGTTCGCATTTTAGAGTTATGTAGGGAAACTCGGCACTATTGGCAGAGCGGGGGGCATGGAGGCTGGCAAAAGGCTTGATAAGTAGTGGGGTCTGAAATGGAAAGAAAAAATCCCCGTATGTCTCGGACACTTTTTACTAGCCTCAGGACGAGACCTCGTTGGCTTCACGGGCGAAATGGAGTCTTGATCATCGATAGAGTATCATACCCAGAGAGATCTCTGATACCTTACCGGAATATTTCCTTTCCGAGTTCCCCCTATTTGCTAAGAGCCCTAGGATAACCCTCCCAAACCACTAATATTTATATACAGGGGGCCAAAACAGGGAAGCAAGCTATGGATGATTTTGGGTAGATCGTGGGGGGGTAGATCATGTGGGATGGCTTTGTTTCAGCCTGACATTACTGTAGTACTATACAAGTGCTATGGGGGGATGTTTTCGCACAATTAGTTTAGGCCAGCCCGCAAGGTAATACTCGTATGATACTTGACTTGTACGAAAACATCCCGCTAGTGCCTTTTAAGCTATGATAAATGGGGGAGACTATCGGTGGATGGGGTTTACCTGTGGCACGAAGCTCTCCGGATCCCTAGATACCGGTTGTCACTGGCACTCTCTACTCGAGGACGAGTACTCGAGTGCAACACCCCTGCTGCAGTAGCTCCATTATTATTTTTGACAAAAAAGAAATTAGAGGCAGGTCTAGATTGACAGCAGTGTTTGCAAATGGCCAGTCTGGGCCATTTTGCTTGACTACGATAGACTACAGTACCTAATCCACGGCCTCACCTCGGGAAGATCTAGCCTAGCACAGACAGTCTCCCGCCTGCAGTCCGGTTTGACCAGTCGGGGGACGCTGACAGCCTGAAACCACCATTACCGGATGGTCGATATCCGAAAGCACCGGCGTTTGTGGTTAGAGCAGGGGCAATACCCTTAGAAGCTAGTGTTCGCCGCCAGGGCCTGCTACATGTACAGTACTCGTAGATGACTGTTCATGGTTAATGGCGCCACGCTTCCTACCCGGGGGCACAAACACGTTTTCTTACATCCGGACGTTAAATGCTATGCGTATTACTGTACGAGTACAAGGTGCGCGAAATGCCCCCCCCCCCGAAAATGTGTACCACACCGTACAACTGGTGCATGGTCCAGGAAGAGCTTAATGCTGTTGCTGCGGCTACAGTCTTTCATCAGGTCTTGACGAATATCAGCCGGTGACGAACAGGGATTAGCAGGTATTTTTTGTTACCCTGCTCGATTTTTTACTGGCCGAATGCCCTGTTCGTCATCCCCTGATATTCGTCAAGCCCTGATGAAAGACTGTATCATACCGGAAAGGGTGGTCTCTTGTCGAGTCGGGAACCTGTACTAGCACTGTAGGGTCTGTACTAGTACGGTAGGCACATCCTCTTAGTAGGGATGGGATACCAGTGTGCTTTGTCTGCCCCGGGTCGCCCTCAAAAGACCTTTTTTAGAGAAGGACAAGACCCGGAAATTATTCCTCTCTTGACTATAAATTACTAGGGGTTCAAACTGATCCACTGACCTCTTGAGTTCTGTAACAACCTGTGCTGTCGAAATTATGGTTGGTGCCAAGGAAACCACAGCCACTCGGATGCCCACTCACCCGGACCACTAAAGTTAAACAGGAAGGTTTCCCATGGCATTGTCCCAAGCAACAGGCAAAACTTCGGCCATGACAACGCCATTCCCCCACCAACGCCACCATCACGAAAACCAAAAAAATAAATACAGATTAAAAACGTAAATGCATAGTAGAATAAATAGCAGAGGTTGGTCTAGAGGGGTTTCTTCGGGTGGTGTTGGAAGTGGGCGGTGATGAGGAGGGCTGCGTTGCCATAGATCGTTGGTGCGCGGTTAATTTTGTCCACTGACCATAGTGGGCTTGGGAAAGTGTTGCGACCGGAGAGATCAGCGGGATTTCCTCACAGGAAAGCAACTAAGCGACATCTCTGCAAGTGGGGGAGTGTGTCCCCCCTGGAATCCTAATCTCTAATACGGTACCGTAAAAACTTTAATAATTGGACGGGTGCTATGAAGTCCAGAATTCCCTTCTCTGGAAAGGGGGCAAAAACACAGCAAAAACACAGCAAAAACACGGCCCCTTTCCCCTCCGAGACAGAAAAAAAAACAAATTTCTTGACCTTATTACGAGAGGAAAGCCCAACGACATAGCACACCGTCCAATTATTCAAGTTTTTACGGGTACTAAGTTACCCGCAATCCCAATCGTTGACCTATTAATAGACCAAGCCTCAAGATAGGGAAAGGATTGGTGTGTTGCTTTATGTTAGGGTGACGCATTCGAATATATGAGGTTTTGCTATGGGTACCTAAATAAACCTGGATTTATTCAGAATAGCTTTGTCAATTATAAACCGGCCCCCGGCCCAAACTAATGTTCTCGACTTTATAGATAAAGTAATAAGCAGTAGAAATTCTGAAGTTTCCTCATTATCCAATTTTGGTAACTATTACCAAGTGGATAGGTTAGGGGAAAATTAGAAAGAGTTAACATGAGAAGTTGTCTGAAATATTCAGATACCAAAACTATACCCTAAGTGCACAGTTGGCTACAAAAATTAATTCCGGACCATTCTCTCGCACCACGCTGGGTACCGAATGGAACCTTCCAAAGCTTGGGGCGCTACCAGCGCTAGAAAAATAAAGCACAACCCTGGAGACGGTAAAGTTCATGGGAGGCACCGTAACACCAAGCCAAATCAAACCAACCTCGCGGCAATCCCTGTGCTATGCTTCCGGAAGGCCAGCCTTCCGTCCGGGTATGCTAGAGGCAAGACCTGTCAGCCTTACGCTTCTCCTGCGCCAACCAACCACTGCGGGTGCTACCAGTATGCCGTCGTCACCATGGAAATGGGATCGGGGGGGATTAGCGCCAGCTTTTCTTCCATGTGCATCGTTGGGGGTGCAAGGTGTTTTTTTTCCCCTTCCCCTCCGGAATAGATCTGATCCGTCCCCCACCTCATTTTGCTTGGCCACTCCATGAATGGAAGCGTCGGAGAATGGAGTAGGAGCATTGCCATTAGCGGAGTACTCGGATAGAAATAAAGTTATTACTGTATTTCTTTCACTTCCGGGAATTACGAGTGAGAGATTCATAAATGGAATCCTTAGGGGTTTGTAGTATAGATATATACGTACTGTACCTACGTATTGGTAGGCTAAGCTAACTCACCTACGAGTTGAGGATTGTGTGTGCGAGAGCGGGTACGAATACGAAAGGAAATTTGCTTGGTGTGGCTTGGAGGGGGGGTTTGGTATAACCCGTAGCATGGCTATCATACTATGGTAGGTTTGCCAAAGGTAGTAGTTGGCGACGTGCTCGAGCGCGGGCACCAATGGGGCTTAAGCTTTTTGGGTTGGTCTGATATTCGGGTAGATAGACTACAAGTTACAGGCATAAAGAACCCGAACATTTGAGTCCGAATTTTGTATGGGCGGTCAGACACGCACAGACATTTTGCCATACAAATTCCTCATCCCTGTGTTCGGGTTCTTTATGTCCGTAACTTGTACAGCCTGCTTGTACCGTATTTGGAAACTAGATTTGGTGCCCCTACTGAGGGGTAGTAAGTTAGTTGATTAGTACTTAAGTTGTGGGTCCCGGCCCATGAAGAGGATCCGAAATCAAAGTACGATAACAAACACTAGAGTTCTCTTCCTTCTTTATTACTTCTATTAATATTATCTAGAGGATATAAGAAAAGGCGTTATTTTGGCTTTGATAAAGGGGTTTTTTTCTTCTTTTCCTTTTCCGTTTCTACTTCGACTACACCTTTATACCTTGGTTCTCGAGAGGAAAAGAGGGACAGAATGACAGAAAAGTTCGAACACTACCATTACACCCCATCACTTATTGCAGCGACTACCTTCACCGCGTTCTTCTTCCTCTCGTCAGTATGCCATGTGATTCAGTTGATCAAAACTAAAACATGGTACTTTATCCCATTGGTCATCGGCGCTCTCAGTATAACCCCCCCATCCTCCTTCTTCCCCCAGCATTACTAACACACCCGCAGTGGAAGCAGTGGGGTACGTTGCCCGCGCGATCTCCCACAATGACCGCTGGGCCCTAATGCCCTACATAATCCAAGCCCTCTTCCTACTCATCGCGCCAGCCCTATACGCCGCCTCAATCTACATGATCCTGGGCAGAATAATCACAACCATAGAGGCAGACCACCACTCCATGATCCGCCCAAACTGGTTGACGAAGATATTCGTAGCCGGGGATATACTCAGCTTCCTAATGCAATCGACTGGAGGAGGAATGATGGCAAAGCGGGACAAGGACTCTGCAAAACTGGGAGAGCGCATCATCCTCGGCGGTCTCTTTGTGCAAATCATCTTCTTCGGCTTCTTCATGGTCGCCTCGATCGTATTTCACCTGCGGCTTCGGAAGAATCCGACTGAGGCTTCGAGAATGAGCACGAAATGGCGGACACTTTTGATAGCGGTGTACGTTGCTAGTAAGCTTATATTGGTTAGGTCGGCGTTTAGGGTTGTCGAATATATCCAGGGAAGGGACGGGTTTTTGATGAGCAAAGAAGTGTGGTTGTATATTTTTGATGCGGTGCTTATGCTTTCTGTCACGATTCTTTTCAATTTTGTGCATCCAAGCATTGCGGTGCCCGGTAGGAAGGGAAAGGTTTCTGAGGACGGGTATCCGATGGGGGACAGGGAGTCAAGTTAGGATTGAGCGGGAGGGGGGTAGTAGAGTGGAGGATATGGGCGACTTTGAAAAACAGTCTCTATTTTTATTTCACTTTTTATTCAGCCTTGTCTTGTTCCGTCTCATTCTGTTTTGTTTTGTGTCTAGTTCCTCTTTTTACCATTCATTTACACTAGAGAGTTAATCCCTTGTAGCTTATTTCGTTTCCTTTTCCATTCACACCTTTATCAACTGCCAAATCACATCACATAGCCCAATCCCCTGCACAGCCTAAATATCACACTATACCATACTAGAATTCCATGCTCTGATTTCTCTAAGCCCAGCCCAAAAACTAGAATAAACGAGAATCTCGTTTTGGCGCTAGTGTTGCCCCTCCTACAATAGCACGGTCTGAGTCTTTTTGTCTACCGGTACCCGTCCCAACCGGGGGCTGAAAAGAATCCTTTCGCTGCACCCGCCCAAGGCAACAAGTGCTCAATACCAAGGGTCGTGAATTTGTATGCGCGCTCAGATGCGCAGGGATACTTTGCCATACATTTCATGAATCCCTGTTGTCAGATACTTCTCGTCTAGGACCAGTATTCTCTCCATGGCCCAAAGGAAGAAACCTACCAGGTCCTAGCCTCATTCTCGAGTGTCCACCATGCACCCGCAGTACCGTACCGTAAAAGCTTGAGTGATTGAACCGTGTTCTGCGATGCGTCGGCTTTCCTTTCTCAGCAAGGTTTGTATATCTTTGCCTTTTTCCCATTTCGGAAGGGGGGAAGGGGCTGCGTTTTTGCAGTGTTTTCTGGCCAACCTTCCAGGCAACGGAATTGTTGACTGAATGGCGCACCGTTCAGTTATTCATGTTTTTGAGGTACCGATATGTAGCTTAACCAGGTGGAACCCCTCGCATGCCACAGTGTGGTACGGTACCGGTACCTTACGGGTACCCTATCCAAGCAAGGATTAGTTCCGGGAATTACACCACCGAACACCTGCGTGGTCCCGCCTTTGCATGTAAAACCTTCTAGAAGAGCGGAAGAACAGACGGGGTATGGGGTACTACCGGTAGTGCCTTCCGAGTAATCTCCGGGTTGCCAGAATTATGTTTAGTGTCGCTGAGATTGCCGACTTCTGGCTGCCTCTAGTGGTCTGGCTCCCTTGGGGCACCGTTGTTGTATCATACTGTACTTGGATATGAACGTGGGTAATCGGGCAGACAGGGATTAAAAATATACAAGTATGAGGATACATAGAGTTTTAATCCCTGTCCGCCCGATCAACCACATCCATACTCTAGTACAGGTATCCCTTCGACTAGGAAAACACGAGAAACTTCATGCCGCCCTTATCCGTTTCTGAAACATGGACGACCAGGGAGAGCCCGACCCCCTCCTTCAATACATGTGCTCCCCACTAATTACCAGAGCACCGGTAGGATGTCATATAACTGCTACCGGTAATGACCTGAAGTCTACACATTGCGAAATCTCATGGGCTGATGAAAAGCTGTTTATTAACCTCTATTCCAAACACCAGCAGAAGCCGCAGTAAATTTTTAGTGTCTTGCCAGTCTAGGAGATCTTTTCCTACAAAACGAATCCTCGACATAACAAGCAGTCGCCGTTGACTGTGCAGATATTGGCTAGGCTCTATATCAGTGGTTGTGCGGTTATAAACCGTGGTTTAAGAGAGCTTCCGGGCAAGTACTCGCTGCGCTAAGTGCTCCCTTTGGGGGGACATTGCAGGCATGGGACATAAGCGTTGAGCTGGGGGGGGGATTTTGTAATGGGGTGCTGTAATGCACATTCCGGATGGATAGAGGTGTGCTATTAGTGATAATGGATGATACCTGGAAGACCTGCTATCTAAATTTAGTATCAAATTTGTTCTATAATTGATTTAGCTGATAGCCCAAACCGATGTGCCACTGTGGGAGGTGGGGAGCCTTCGACCCCACATCAGTTTCCCTGTGGTCAACTTGGCCCAGCCACTAGAGCGGGGAGACTTCAACCCCCCGATAGGTCTGACCACGATGGAAAAACACCGCTCTTCTTGGCCGCCAATAACGGGCATGGTGAAGTGGTGAAGCTAATGTTGGGACGGTAAGACATTAATCCCGATAGGCTGGACGGCGATGGAAAAATTCCTTCCCGTGCGGCTGCGAGCGAGCATGATGGAGTAGTGGAGCTACTGTTGGGACGGGGAGTTAGCCCCGACAGGCCTGACGGTTGTGGCCAAACACCGCTCTCGTGGGCCGCCGGGGATGGGCATTCTGGAGTAGTGAAACTACTATTGGGAAAAAGAAAAAGTTAACCCCGATAGAGCAGACAATGTTGGACAGACGCCGCTCTTGCTGGCCGCCCAGAGTGAGCAGCTACTCGAGGACCGAGTGGCTGCGGCATCCGCAGTGATGTAAGGCCTTAGAGATACGGCGCCCCCTGCTCCCTCGATCCTAGTCATACACCGTTTATTGCATCAGTAGGCTCTTTACCATCCTTATACCATCCCCATTGATCCTCGCTCGACCCCCCCTAGATGGGTCAGACCGTCTAGCGGACAACACCGTCTGCAGGTACTGGAAACGTCAGGCGAATAGGAAGAGTGTATGCTATATGGTCTGAGATATATGGTGTGCTTTTTTTTTTGACCCCCCCTTCTCCTGAGTGAAGGGACTGATTCTAGGATTTTTTCCCAGATAAGTCTCGCCTTCTACTACTCTATTGATAGTAGGGCGGACTTGAGTTAGTGCGAGGCGTATAGTGTTGTGCCGGAATTTCTTTCGGGGGATCTCTCGATTTTGTCTCTTATATGTATGGTACAATAGAAGGACAAATACAACAATCTAGGAGACCCAACCAGATCTATTGCACTCTTTTGTTCTTTCTGACCTACCCCCTCCGGTCTACCAACAACGGAGCATACCTGGAACGCTAGGCAGAACAGGCAGAAAAGAGAAACTAACGGAGCAAAAACGGAGTCACTAAAAATCTCTGACCCGGTGGAAAAAGCGAAAGAAAGCTTCTTGAGGGGATTTTCTCATTTTCCGGAGGTGGGGTGCCATAAACGGAAGCTATCTCCATCTCCTTGAGATCTTGGGACGACTGCGCTAGTTCTTGGTGGTGCCACAAACTTTGAGAGCTGTTGAAGTAGACCTTGCGCCATATGAACTACACTCCTCTTTCATTCTCTAGAGTGGGATATCTATCCAAAAGATTACCTAGAAGCTACTAAGAGAAAACTAGCCCCCCGCTGCTAGCGACCCACGTAGCGACCCAATCAGCCTATCTAAGCATTTCCCCCTGCTCATTAACTATATCTGCTAACTATATCCCCAATACCTGCTATTGCGGTAGCATATGAAAATCGTAGACTGGGGAAATGGGAGGAATATTATAAGTATAATTCAAAACACCAGACACCAGACACCCGATGGCTCCAGGAAGAAGTCACTCTTTCTATGAAACTGCATCCTTCTATTTCAAACCTCCTTTCGAGATAGTATTCTAGGAACAAGCCATCAAACATCCTCATAGAGAGAGCTGAACCGCTGACATACCAATTTCGGTTCTTTTCTTATTTCTTTCCCCTTTCTCCTGGACTTCTGTACCTTCCTCTGGTGGTTCTATCTCTGTAGCATCAATTATACCCTCATATCTCGCATCTCTAAGACTACAACTTACCATCTTTTCTTCATCTCATCACACGTGACTAACAGATCTATAGGCCGCATTTGCATAGTATTGTTCATACTCAGGTTAGCTCCTCAAAGTTTTCCATACAAGCAAGCTATTTCAGTGGGAGCTTGGAAAGCGGGCTCACCTTCAACTTAGTTCCGGCAACAAGATGTCTCACCTTCGGCCACTTCCGCCAAGACATGGAGCTTTTTTTGAACAGGAAAACTGCTCACAATTTATGGGCTGGTTTCCAACTGCCCTACTTAGTTTAGTTTTGCAGGCGGAAGGTTCTTCTAGATATGTCGGCCCCTCCAATCAATTAAGTGATGGACTTATGGATTATTTTAATCCTACACGTATAATTAGCGTGATATTCAGTCAACCCCTGAATGGACTAAGGTTTATATTGATAACCGGGAAGGAAATAATTTTCCTTTTTAATTTCCTGGTATCTCGCTTATTTTTCTTTTTGAATCGCTCTCTTAAGTTTGATAAAAAGGACTTGCTTCCAAATCTTTTCTACCCGCCTATGAGCTGAATTAAATATTGCTGTGGGCTCTCGTGCGTTTGTGCGGCTCCAGGCAGGTCTGACCCATTTAACAAGCCTCACTGCATTACCAGTACTACTACCTATAGTCTAGGGCGAGTGCCTATGAGGGCGAGGTAGAAGGATTTATGATAGCAGTTACATTAGGGGAGGCTTCTCCTCCATGTCCCTCTACTATCATACCACGATCCATCAATTAAAGCTGAACAATTAATAAATCCCCCCAATAGGGTATACTTGGGAGAGTCATTGAAAATCAGAAACCATAACACTCGTCTCCATGGAGATGAGTGTGGGATCGGTAGAAATAGTTTTCCGATTTTTACTAAACCCCCCGAGTACAAACCAGAAAACCGCCCACACATCATACTATCACCACCTCCGAAGCCCACCCTTCAGAAATCCCCCTTCAACTCTCCATCAACAACTAACCCCCCCACAACACTCGTAATCACCAAAACCCCGCCTTCCGAAACCCTGAACACCCCTTCCGCCTTGCCCCCCATCTCGCAATGATCTAGAATGCTCGTAACGCCCACGACAACTCCATCATCCTGACCACCGGTCGGGTAGAACCCACAGATGTAAAACACTGCGGAACCAGAGGTCGCTAGTTCCCCGCATTGTTTACCGCGGGGGAAGTTCGGCGGGAAGTATCCGTTCCTCAGAATGCCCTTTCCGATGGTTATGATGTCAGAGATCGGAGGAGAGCTGCTAGTGGTTGCACACGCGTAGTATCCGGGTCTTAACGAGTCGGGAAGGGGGAGCGAAACAGACCCGCCGGGAGGGATTTCAATCCCTGCTGCGGCGGTCAAGGTGGGGGTTGGCGAGGCCCAGGGGGAGGAGAAGGTCGAGGGAGCCGCTAGGGCTGCCAGGGCGAGGATTTGCATGATGAAGGTTTTTTTGTAGGTGGCGCGAAAAAGTTGCATCTCGAAGCTTGCAATAAATTCGGGGGTATTTAAGCTTTGATTTTAATTTATCCTTCTGTTGCAGGGTGGTAGGATACTACTTTGCAGGGTGAATCCAGAGTAGATGTTGGAGGTGGTTAACGGTTGGTGATGTGTAGTCTTTATGGCAACGAGGGTTCTATGGCAGCACCCTAATGATCCAAGATCGTGGTATCATAGTAATTAGCGAGTGGGGGAGCGCTAGTGATGGTGAGTACCATGGACGTGCGGTGCTGTGGGACTACCTGTACACTAATTTATGATACACCAGCGATCGACTTGTACAAGAAATACGTCATCTCCGGTTCTCGTGGTGTAGTTTCTTGCCAAAAATTAACCTGAAAGAACTATGCTTACCCCAATTACCTCCCAAAATTTCTCGAGACAGTGGGCTTGAGGATATTGGGTTTGTGAAGGTAGCTTCTAACTTACCACATAAAAGGCGACCATCGCGTTGCCAGTGTGGGCTATAGTCTGTAAAGATCGAGGATACAGTTAAGTTCGTAGTGGTATAGGCGCGATCGCGAAAGATAACATGGAAGGTTGCAGGGGAGAGGATTGGTGCGCGCTCAACCTATTCGAGGACAATATGGGGCTGAGGGATTGCGTGTTCAAGTGTGTATTCTCGAATAATGTTAATAATGTTGCGGAGGGGGATTCCCCCCAAAATCGAAAATATGGGGAAAGGGAGAGGAGCGAGCAAGGCAATAGTTACATTTTATCTGTCCATCCAGAGTAGATTCTTTAATATTCGTTGATGCTTCACATAAATCATGATTTCTTCTATCGTGTCACTCCGTTACCTATTCAGACAAACCCTTGCCAACACAGTGAACCCGGGACGGTAGCTATTAGTTAAAGCTACTCGGAGCGTAGCTCTCTGCGGAAGCTCTGGATTGCAGAAGGGGTGGGCCAGGCAGAATTAGCAGAGGACTAAGTGGTCATAGAGTATCACTCGGATGGGGAGCGTTGCACTCGGGTGGTGTAATCTATGGGCGCATTCTTAACCCATACTACTATGCTGGAAAATGTCTACAGCAACACTCCATTATCCCGAATCTCGATAATCCGGATACTTCGCTATCCCGTATAAACCCGCTGAGAGATTTAAATTTCTTATCCTAAAGATTGACATGCCATCTAGGGAGAGATTCTTTGGATTTGGCCCTCAGGGATAGCGGGCGGGGGGATACAGTAATATGCTAAGGTGATTTACTCCCTAAGCGTACGGGCAATGGTCGTAACCCTTTGCTTGGTGGAAACCCACCATGGCCCCAACTCTAGAAATGAGGGATGAAAGCAAACACCAAGCCAGGGGAAGTCCTTGCGAAACTCCTCCTAGAGCAAATGTTTCCGCCAGAAAGCACAGACCTTTGAGATCTCAAGGGGGCCTTCCTTATTTCTCCCAATTATCCCTCATAGCGAGCCGAATTTGAGATATTGTGCCTCAAGGGCCGTAAGTCTACAGTGCCGCCTTTTCATATTAGGTATAGAGCATCCATGCCCCCGCTTTTCCGTCTGCGATCGCTTGGTAGAACTTAATTCCCCACAAGTTGGCGGATCCGCCGAGACACTTCCTTAGCTCAACCAAGCCTTCTCCCCATACCCACCCAAACCGAAACGCTACCCTCTCCGCCTTAGGTCTCTCTTGAATTTCCTCTTCAAGACAGACACGGGTCATGCGCCAGAAGATTCCCCCTGCTAGGGGGAGAGCTCTCATCCCCTCCGGCAACTGGCACTTTCTTTTTGCTCCACCCTCCAAAGTCATTGTCATTTTGCTTGTACCCCTTTCTTTCCGGCAGTTTTCAAATGTGCCAGAGCTCCCGAGAGGTTCATCGCCCCAGCCAGTCTCGACTGTTGGAATATCTGCAAGTGTACAGATTCCGCCATGTTCCCAACTAAATTGAGCGTAGTTTAAGAATTATGGGCAAGAGGAGTCTACTCCGTTCGCTGTGCATTCACTAAGAATCTCATATAGCCACCCTTCATTAGAAATGGTTTCCTTTATCGTGCAGAGCCGTCAGAATTAACTAGTGACTGACCTTCATATCCGATCACTCGCTAACTAAGGAAGGCCTCCCGATTAATTGAAACATACACTAATTCCAGCAACCCCAAACTCTGAATGATTGGCTAAAAAGTCTAGACCTCGCTTCGGTTTGACTTCCCGGGTCAGTGCTTGTGCACTTGCTCCCAAGACGCGGTGTGATTTTTATTCACCACTGGCGTTCTAGATTGATGAACCTCAGGTGATCGAAGAAAAAAATTGGTATTTGAGCAGCGGATGGCCTAGCCGTTTTTGAGAACGAGTGGCTAGCATCCGAAAAATACAGGTGTCACACACACACGCTAGCGATTACACCCCAGTGATAAGGGCCGTTCTTCAGTAAGGCAGAGTAATTCTTAAGAGACCTACTGCGTCGGTGAGAACGCAAGCTTAATCACAGATCCCAAGCCTTCCAAGTGCGGTGTGGCATAATACTAGGAGGACTCCCATCCCAGATATACCTGGTATTGCGCCTTAAGGCATACGACAAGAACGCTCCACCTTGGAAAGTCAACCTTCTAACGTTGTGACAGTAGTTACCCTTGCTCCTCTAGTTACCGGTGACTCCTAGCAATGGTGCATAGGGAGCTACAGCCCTTAGCTGTTATAGATAGGAAATTGGTGGATTCGGCGATATGAGAGACCCCCCCTTGCGGGTCTCCCCACGGCTCAGGGAATGGACTGGCTAGACTGACTGGCCGGGGAACTGCTGTGTTCGCTTCCCGAGGGATTACAGACTATTTACACGATGTGTTACGTCGGCCACAATGGAGTATGTTCTCCTTTCCACAGGGAAATTCATTCACCCATTGGGAGAAATGTCATGGTTTCCGTGTCCGAAAAGGAAAATACAGTCTGGTTCTGGGCAAAAACATGCGAGAGCGCAAAGTTGGCTGTCTGGTTTAGGAGCCCTCCTGTGAAAGACATCTAATTAGGAAACCAGCTCGCTTTCGTTGAAGATTCGGGGAAAGCTGTAGTCTTAGATGGGTAGAGGAGCAGAAAGTTAGGTGCTACCTACTCTAATTATGCGCGCGGCTCCCATCTACCGGGGTTCGAACCATGGGGATCTTAGAATGAAAGTGGCATGGAATAGTACTACATCGGGATCGTTCAAGGTTTGTCTCCAGCGATCCCAGGCGGTGAATCTGGCTGCGATACCGAACAACCAGGGTTTGCTGGCCAAGACTCTTTCCCGTCGTCACGGACGAGCAGTATCAAGAGAATGGGTAGGCAAATACCCAAAGCAATATGCTGCTCCCCGCTAATGCATATGCAATCTGAGATATCCGCGCGAAGCATATACCGTAAGAACTCGAATAATTGGACCTCACGCTAGGACGTTGGAGTTGCCTTTGCTGGTAAGGTCTGGCTCTTTTTTCTTTTTATTTTGTCTTAAGCTCGGGTTGAGGGGGTCAGTTTTCGCTGTGCGCTCGACCCCCTATCCAAGAGAGGGAATTTCGGACGTCTTAGCGCCAGGTCCAATTATTCGAGTTCTTACGGTAGTCTCTTCACCTGTGGTCGTCCATAGTGAGAGTGAGGCGATGAGTTAATTATAGCCAAGGCTCCACTCAAAAGAAGCTTTAATCAGAGTTGATCGCGAGAATCCTTGCGCCTGTGAGCATCCAGGGCAGTGCCAACCTTGTGTTTTAGGGATGCATTCCCACGCAGTCCATTTCTGATGTACTAGGGAATAGTTGGGTGAATCTAATATGTACTGTGCGTCGTATCTAAATGTTCTATCTCAAAATACGATCTAATATATACCATAATGCTTACTTGCTTGCTGGGAGCAGCAGAAATGAATACCTAGAAAGCTGGGTGGGCCGAATGCAAGCAAGAAAGAAAGAAAAAGAGGAGGAGAGGGAGAGAGGGAGAGAAGACCTCCACAAAACACTAGAACGAGCAGAAGACTATAGTGAGATAACACATGGGAGCAAGTAGGGAGGCCCGGGGTCCCGAGTGGGGCTTTGCTAGCCGTGTCGTACCAGAGCAACAAGCGCAGAAAGCACTAATTCTATTTTAAACCACTGAGAATCTCTCATTGAACACCTAAGGAGTAAGAAACACCTCCGTTGAAATCTACCAGCAACTCGGGAAGAGACGTACTACCCACCCATTAAAATCCCAAAATCGGGCTTCTAGTAGGATAAGTATTAGTTCCCAAGTTGACATTTCATGAAATACCTAGCTGGCGCAGTGGTTATACTCCTGTCGCAATTAGCGGGAGCCCAGGAGTTCAATCCATGCTGAAAATCAGTTATTATTGAACGATCCGTCATGTAGGGCAGGAGAATTTAAATAATCCTGCCCTATGGGGACTGGGAGATTGAAGAACTTAGCCCTCATCAATAGGGCTGTGGGGTTTATCAATCCTGCTACGAGGAGGTAGAATCCGACTCTAGACCTTAAGGGTTGGCGATCGGCGGGTAGCAGAAGCGAATGGGAGGGGGGTTGACAAAGAAAGAAATATGAAAAAATATAAAAGGAAATAAAAATAAAAATAAAATATATAAAAGTAAGTATAGAAAAATAAATAAATAAAATAATTGCTTCTTTTACCTTGGGAAGGGAGCTGCTGCCCCTCTCCCTATTTATTGCATCGTATACGTAGCTTTTTTTCTTAGTCAAGTGAGGTATCATAGTACTAGTACGCCCGTACTAGAAGCTGGACTGACGGTCACTGACCTCCCGGGGTCATCATTTGTCAATAGGGGGAACCTACCACAAGTCAGTTTGCCTGCCCCAACAAGAATGAAATACTGCTGCTTCTACTATACGGTGTTTATCAGGACGGAGAGAAATTCGGGACTATCTCTAAAACCCTGCGCATCCAATATAATATATACTCATGCACACCCAGCTTAACAAGCCCCTGCCGCACAATCCAAGGCATCGCCCCGTTCACCTCAATACCACCGATCTCATACGTCCTTACGCCCTTTCATCCCTACCAAAAAACTGGACCCTGACAACACCAACCAACCTGCCCCCAGCCATCTCCAACGACACGCGTCGGTCGCCAAAATGAATATTCACCCTCCTATCCTTCGATAACCCCCAAACACTATCCATCCGCCCCCGCCAAAAACGAGAAAGCACTGCCGCCAAAGCCATCACTTTCAGCTACATGATCCGCAAACCCCGGCCGTATCCTGTCGATTCAAAAACTTCTCTGGGCAAATTCATCCGCCCCGCCCTCTCTGCTGCTGCTGCACTGCGGTTGCTATGCTATATGGGAGTGTGCGCATAACCTTTCGGAGTGGACTTATTGTCACGGCCACCCTTGGGTAGGCGATAAGTCCGCATCTCCTTAACCTCCTCAGGAGTGATTTGTCGTTTGTGTCCACAGGGGTAAAGGTCGCTTCCGTGGGGTCTTCTTGGGTATTAAGGTAAATGCGATTGGTATTAGGAGTGGTGATAGAACCTGTAGTCTGTCTGGCTTGAGGCATGTTTGGAGAACGGCGTGCCAGTTTGGGGTACCAGCCTCTAGTAGTTTTGAGACTTGTCTGGTGAGTTTTGCGGGGAGGGTGGTAAGTGTCATAGTTCCTTATGGTGGTCTAGGGCGAGATGGGATCCTTTTGGAAGTAGGGGTTTAAGAGCCTTCCATGAGAAGGGGCCAGCTAGGAGAGAAATTATCTGGTAGTATTTTTCGCCTGTGAACCTCTCTCACTCGGAGATTGAAAGAAAGGAAAGCAAACTTCTGCAAAAAAATAAATAGGCAACCCATATTCCCGGAGCACGCCTATTTCTTTGTGCACATCTTTTAGATAAATTTACATTGGCCATTTCTAGCGGTTACAATATTCCGAGGAAAGGCAAGGATGCATACCATAGTCCTTGAAGGTCTCCAAATAGTTACAAAGTCCTGACGTCGCCGAGTTGGAGCCGGACTCTTGAGGTGGCAATTCCCACACAAAGTGTCGGGCTTCAATTCGGCCGGTTGAGCACCATAAATCCTGTAAATTTAGTAGCCTAAATTTGCTTAACGGTTCCAAGTGTGGAATCAAGTGTTCCGGATTCAAGCAACCTAGGGTGGTGGGGCCAAGCATGGCGCAACACGCTTTCTGCTGTAAACTACTATGGCTTGCAGAAAACTACGGGGGTGAGACACAAACAGCACTTAGCACCTAAATTTCCGATGCCGAGTGATTCGGTTTCTTATCGAATTCAAGGAGCCATCCACTGATTCAAAGGGTAGACCACCCTTCGCCCTAACAAGTCTGCGTATGATACGTAACCCACAATTTAAGCCTTCCACATCGCGAGTGAGAAGTAGTGACTTTCATCTGTACAAGTTTCATTCTAAAATCTCATGATTTCCACGACATCCGGTATACCAGCGCATTGGCACTAATTGAGCTTGTTTTGTGTGGATATTGAGTCCATGATAACAAAACATCCATAGCGGTAGTTGAGTTCAAACCCTACATACAGACCCACGAACTACTTGTGTTCTTGAAATTACCCATGTTGAACGAAAGGCAGATCCAACTTAACTAATGAAACCCCTTGAAAAACAACGACCCCGCCTGTCTGGTATAAAATCCAGTTCAACGCCATAGCTTAACTTCAACCCACCATCGGTATTAACAAACAAAAGATACTCGACCACCGAACACACAACGCATCATCCAAACATCCAAACATCCAAAGACCCACGGAAAAAAAATAACTCAAACAAATTCCTCAGCCAAACCCAACAAAAAGTGCTTATCGAAATGGCTACCTTCACTCAAACCCCCGACCAATCCACAGGAGTAACACCCCCACCCCGACCTCCAACCCCCCAACCCAGCCCAGAACCAGCAGCGGCCACAGTTCAAGAAATCGCAAACTCTATCGAAGCCTTCATGGCCCTCCTCCCGATCCTCACCGAGTTTCCGGAAGCCATTAGGAACCCCGATACGATGCCTATTGATGCTGCGGTACTAGGGCGATTGTTGACTGAAGGGCTGAATTATTTTGCTGATTTGGTCGATTGGGAGATTGTTAGGGAGGGTTTTGAGGGCGGGGTTATTGGGTGGGGAGAGGAGGGTGTGAGCGAGTAGGTATCGAGGAGTCACTTCGGGAGATGGGGATGGGAATATTTTTGTTTTCTTTTGTTGTATTTGGCGGATTAGAGTAGAGGTAAGATCTGGTGAGGAGAAGTATCATAATTTAGATATTTTCCGTGCAATGCCCTAGTAGGAGATTCTGGAGGGGTTTCTCTTTTTTTTTTGGAGGCAGCCAGGAGGGGTGGGTCTGCTGTGAATAATAATACCCTTTCGAGCCTAACTTACCCGTTTTGTGTACAAGAAAAAGATATCCATCCTTTGAGGTTTATTTTTTCCTTCTTCCCTTCTTACACGTATTATACCAGTTTTCACAATAAATCCCTACAGATTTCACACTTGTGAGTTTTGCTTATAGTCCACTCCACGTGAATTTGTTTACTCCGCTATTACAGCCTAGTGGGTCCCCTACCACTATTTGGTGGGATAAGATTTAAAAGGAAAAGCGAGGAGAATCTGGGTAAGATGGTAGTTCAAGAGGCCCGCAATACGGTTCCTTCCATACTCCCACCACCTCCGGCACCAGCCATAGATACCACCCCGGCGCATCACCAGTTACCCCTGGAACGCACCTCATATATCCACTCCCGGGCAGAGTCGGTTCAGCCTCAATTATTAGTTGTAGTTAGGAATTTGAGTTGAGCACCTTGTACAGCCAAGTCGGGTGTGTGATACTCCGAGTGAGTTTTCATGATCTTCATTATCCCTTCGATGCCCAGAGTCAGCCGTCTTGTAATCCCGGGGCCGCTTAGCAAAACCAGGGGAACACTCAATATTAGTAGTGGAGGAGCTACTGGCTCAAATAAACTAAACTGGGGAGCCCCTTGAAGCAAGATGTTGATAAAACTCCTAAGCTTCTAAGATAAGTGCATACCACTTCTATTCCTCCCTTTTTTCACATCCAGGGAACACTCAAATAGCATAAAGACAAGACCAATCCTAGGAGAACAGATAAGGAAAGGCCCAGTATACCTTTAGTGGGAAAAATAAATCCCCAGGGGGTATCACTATCCAATCTCGCTACAAATCAGGAGTATCGAGTCCCGATTCCAGGCTAATAAATATTCAGGTGAGAGTTGGAAAGTGAACGAAGGGATTACTACCACCAAATCTCGGCTCCTATTCTGGAGTTAAGAGCTCAACTAGTGGCAGCGTTGATATTGGACACGAGCAAAATAATCTCTACTGGCAGTCTCTGTTCCCCCCCTTTTTTTATATCTATAACTTGCTTTAAGACCATCTTGGGCCTAAAAATGCTCACATAATTTGTAATTGCCGTAAAATAGGAGCTCATATTGGGCTCCTCCGATTAAATCTCAACAAATAGTACCATTTGGCCACCGCACCATGCTGCGGCTATCTCAGTAAGCCTGCGAACTAGCAGAGGCGGTTGGCGGAAATGAACCCAGTACCTACCGGTAGCTACGACCTCTTCACAAAACCACCTTCACATCCTCCCCAACACGTATCACTTCACTTCACTTCAAAACGCGCACACATTCACAGTGTCTAGAAGAAAAACAAAAATCCCGCCTCCATTCAAATACACAAAGAATAAATAACGGACCACCAAAAATTAATCCCTGCTCTCACCGCTATTGCCCTCCTTCCTACTAGCAATCAGCATCTCCAGGGCCCTGACCGCAGTCTCCAGATATTGCGCCTCCCTCGCCAATTTTCCCTCACCAATCGAATCCAAATGCTCCCCCAAACCGGTCTGCATTTCCGCAAGTTGGTCGACGAGCTCCATCAGATGGCCGCTATTGTTGATTATTTCGAAGAGAGGATCGGTGGCTTTGGCGACAGACTCGGAGATTGAGGGGGTAGAGTTTGGGACGGGTTTGCTGAGGATGGGGATCGAGCCGGTATTTTCGGCTGCGCTGATAGCCGCGGCGATAATAGTGGTGGTAAAGGTCGGGACGAGGTTGGCCGGCTCGGTAGTGACTGTAGTGACGGTGGGTTTGTTTTCTCTATTTCGGCGGGGGTTTCTCGCGTGAGCTTGCATGATTGACTTCCGTGGTTCTTTGGTGGAGGGTGGGTAGGATTGGAAGGATGCTTTGTGTGGTGGTGTCTCCGTATAGAGTAGGGTGTGTTACCGAGCTATAGTACTGCTACACCAAAGGTGAAGGCATTTGCCTTGGCTAAGAGTGAGCCTAAGGGTAGAAATAGAGGAAGAAGGGTAGGGTATGTGATTTTTCAACAGTCGAACTCCGGCTGAAGAACAGAGGGCTTGTAACCCAACCTATTGCAGAGCCCAGCGAGTGAACAATGGCTAATAAAGATTCAAAGAGCCTATGATAGATCACTCAAGTTTTTCTAACAGCACTGCTTCAAACCCCTTACAGCACCAAGATACCAGCTGGCCAGCAGCCAGCTTATATCTGTAGTCCAATTACCTTGAAAAATGTTTTAACGAATTGGGTATGACAATAGTAAAATACATATTAAATTTTTAGAATCTACAGTTTTTTTACATGCCCTAAGGGTAGAATAATAAAAGAAAAACATGTTTCTAGGAATATAATAGACAGTTTCTTTGTTGAGAATATACAATTAAATTTTTATAAAAATTGAATTATAAGACAAGACAGAATAAAAAGGAAACTACTGATTCAACCGGGAATCGAACCCGGGTCGGGCGCACATTGTGAAATGGCAAGCGCCCATGATACCTCTACACCATTGAATCCTTGACTAGTAGTGGCCTAATAACTCTTTTGATGCAAATATTCTGGAGAAGCTACTTCCACAGGCAGGGTACCTTGTCCTCAGTCCATTTTATACCTCACGACAAAACAGGGAGATAACCACAACAGACGTGTGACTGCACTTGTGTTGTGGCCCAGGGACAGCCAATGGACCAAGTGCACGCTCCCATAGTACCAATCTACTAGTACTACTGTGGGACTGGTTTTCCCTACCAGTACTAGTAGACTGTCATGACCCTATAGGCATCATACTACGGATAACCCCACCAGTACCGGTATTCGACCACTGCACTCATGCCAAGAAATAAAGTTAGATAGCTGGGGAGCTATGGTGCGATAATATCTGAGAGAAAATTCTGGGCTTAACTTTGGTGGAGTAACCCCATCATTGGATGTTAGGACATACTAATTAGCAGGCGAGTTCGACCGTCACCATGTCGAGGGTGACTGGTGTTTCTGTTGTTTGTGCGATAGAGAGCCCACTGCGCGAGTGGCTACCACAAACTGCATTTAGTCTTAGCTCCGTTCACTTTCTCTCTGTAACAATAGTAACAATACTGTAACAATCATCACTCTACACGTCGGGTAGCGAACACACTTCAGTTATCCTACGACCTACGTTCCCGATCTCTTCTCACGACGCTCGCCTCACGGCAGCCTCACAGCGGTGCTTGTACGGCGGCAGTTGTCCCTGCGCACGACTAGACCTCCATCAAATTTCGGGTATGATAGTGGTTCCCAAATGGAAATCGCATACGCGAATGTTCAACCAGTGATCCATAACTTGGATGGCTATTGGGCAAGCAACAACCGGCAGTACTTAGAGAAGGAAACCAGGGTTAGGTGTGTCAACCAAATCAAAGCTTATCATATCATACCAAGAATCGCACCAACCTCCAAACATCCAAGCTCCTGCGTGCACTCTTCAGCGGCCTCTCACCACCACCACCACCACCACCACCACCCCACAAGAGAGAGCGAGAAAAAAACATCCTCCAAAAAAGAATGGCACCCCCAGCCGCCACCCCCCAGACAAACACCGTCCTCGACGAACTCGACATAACCCCCCGTCCGCGTCCTTTCAAAAACCCAAACTGGAAGCCCCCTCCCCGGCGCACAAAAACTCTCAAGCAGATCCTCTCGGACGCGACGCGTACCGCCGCCGCCGGCGAAGGAGGGACGGCACCAGCGACGGGGCCAATGCAGACAACGTACGCGAACATCGAGTCGGCGCCGTCGCTGCACCCCGCGCACTCGAAGAAGTGGTGCGACATCACGGGCTTGCCGGCCAAGTACACGGATCCCAAGACGAAGCTTAGGTATGCTGATAAGGAGGTTTACGCGGCTATACGGATGTTGCAGCCGGGCAGTGCGGAGAGGTATTTGGAATTGAGGGGGGCGAATATTGTCCTTAAGTGATTGGCCTGTTGGGGAGGGGGCATTGTATGATAAGGGGTGGGTGGTAGTATCGGATCTACTGGTCCTACGAATGATGGAATTCTTAGGGTTGATGAGGTGTTGGCGATAGATACGGCATAAAGTAGTTGTGGGATTGGAGGGGCAATGGGGAAGAGCGCTCGAAGTTCGGAGTTCTACCGGTAATTTTGTGTTTTAATAGTCGTTTATTAGGGCTGGCGTGTTCCTTTTCCCTTTCCTTCTTTTTTTTTCGCAAAAAAGGAAAGAAGAGAAACCTCCAACAAGCCTCTCAAATCAGATGAGCATGACATACTAGTGTTTATACATCTGGGAAACTAAACGTATCATATGCGGATCAAGCACTCAGAACCCTCTACAGTAGGAGTGACATACTGGAACCACCTCACCGTCACTAACAAAGGGTCCGGAGCATCCTCGAGCCAATAGTCTACACTCCCGATCTCACACCCCCGTTGCGCCAAAATACCCGGGCCGATCAACGAAAGAACCGACGATGACAACCAATCCACATTCATTCCGTAAAGCCCCGCACGCAGTTCCACTAGCATCGCTCAATGGACCACCATCAAGCCAATCTAGCCTCAATAATACCGCTATCACCCTTCTTGGCCTTCCACACCCTCTCAACAACCAATCTCTCATCCGCGCTCTTCAGCAGCCCCGTCCACTGAGCTTCTGTCCTCTCCTTACCATTACATATAATAAGCATTTGAAGGTCAAAAGTGGCCGTCAGCTTGTTACCCTCGGGGCCCATGCGCTCAGCCATGATACCCTCATCAATCAGGATTCTAGAGCTCGAGTCCATAGCGTTCACAATGTGCGACAGGATCTCCTTACAGGCTCTATATTGCCTCCCCGATTAGTCTCCCTTCCCCCAAGAACGCAGACAAGGGGGGGACCCACAGATCAGGGTGATCATGCAAGATGTGCCTAAGAAAATAGTAAACCCCGGGCCCGCCAATCGGCTGCCCTTTGAAGAAATCATTCTCTTGAAATTCCACACGATCTTTAAGTTCCTCGGGAAGTCCATCGCGCCCTTCAGCGACCACCGTTCCTATGTCTTGCACAACGCATTTCAGGGTTGGGAATTTCTGCGCCGCAGCAATGGCGACGTGTCCGATGCCACCGCCGATATCTACCAGCGTCGTGCCCTCGGGGGCTGAGAGGAGGGGTTCATAGACCGCCAGGAGGTTGTATTCGCTACGGGTACTCCCCGTGGCTGTCATAGCCTGACCGAAACGTTTGCCCATGGCCTTATCCTCCTCGTAGATATACTCAAACCAGGTCTTGTTTGCTAAAAGGAGAGTTAGTTATCTTGGGGTTGCGGGGGGAGGGGTGGGATACTATTGAACGCCCGGTTGAAGGCGGTGTTTCTACTATGTTCGGGAGGTTCGAAGTTATTTTCGCGCAGAACATCGGAGATGTGTGGGGCCGTGGCAAAGGATTCATCAACCCTGCGGGAGGGAGAGAATGGTGGGTGAGTAAAATTTATGGCAGAAACATATGGAGAGAGGGGGGGGGGGGGGTAAAGGGAGTGCTAATCACCAATGCCCAACAAGAGCGTCAATTCCGGGAATCCCCATGGTCGCAGAGCCACTGGTGTGCGCAAAATACCCCGGCGCCGTCTCGGCAAACACATCCTGCAAAGTTAATGCTCGCATCACCCTTGCTACATCCCCCAAGGGGAAAAAACGCATCAGCATGCTATCCCCCGTTCACTAACCCCGCACAGCGAAGCCAAACTAACCGATAGTTTCCGCCGATGCTCCCGTCTTTGCAGCCAACTCCGCCAGAGCAATAGGAGACCCATCAAGCGGCACGTTGTGCGCAAGCTTCATGTCGTAGGCCAATTTCAAAGCGGTGGTCTCGTGAAACGCCGTTGCCATCCCCATCACTGTCTCTACCGGGCCCCCAACCAGAGAAATCATCCTCCGGCATGCTCGCAAGAGTTGCTCTCTTGCTTCAGCGGCCACCTCATCGGTCACGGGTATTGGAGGTGACGGCCGAAGGGTCGGTGGAGTGGGAACGTGGGAGAGATAGCTCTTCGCGCTTGCAGAGATAATGTTGGAGAGTTCAACGAGATCTTCAGTCCTTGTCGCCATTTTGAAGAGAATTGGTAGCAGATGGGTATAATGTGATCCTTTGGGTAGGGTTGAAGATTCTGCGAATATGAGAGCTACTTAGGCAGCGCTAGGAGGAGGAGGGGAGTCTGATACCGTATTTATATCGTCATTACTACCAGGTCCTCTCAAGACATGCCCCCCCTCCTCCCAAACCCAAAAAGTAAACGGAGCAATGAACGCTCCCGACCCATGACGTTCTGGGCAGGCCGGTATCACGGTAGTGTGGTTGATTCAGTGTTGTCCCTCATTCTGATTGAGTGAGGTATCTCTGGGGATCATCGGAGGAACCAGTAAGCAACATATCGTGTTACCTGAGATTATCCGGTTTTCCACCAAGACCGGGGTTGCCGACCGGCACCGAGCACGGCGGTGCCCAACGGCCCCCGCGGTCTGAAATCCTCCTCTCCATAAGTCACTCCCAGTTCGCACGGTAAGCGCATGGTTGTTTTAGGTGACCACGACTGGACGGCCGAGTGTCACAAGCACCCATTTCCGAAGGTTAGCATAGTGATCGAACAAGCGCCACAAACTTAGCGGTGTATCATTAGACACCTAAAACTACGAAGTACGAGTAGTTACCCTCAGCCATGTTAACTTGGAGCATTGAAAGGGCCCATTTCAGACTATACTGTGCTGTCCTACCCTACCTTAAGCAGCGCCCGGGAAACCGATGAGAGCAGATAAACGGGTATCATGCTAACCAAGATACTAAAAGTGGGTTTGTGTGCTTGTAAGCGCTTGTTGCGATGGCTCGAAAGATCACATCGGAATTTGCTTGAGGATATGCAGCTATCCCCGCGAGGTGCTGGAGACGTCGCTAGCGGATGAGTAAAAAAATTATGGAAATGAGGCGGCTTACCTCTTCTCCCTAGGGCCCTGGAGTTTAATAATATTGGCATGGTGCCAGAGGTGACAAGGGGAATGTACGTAGCCTCCCCTGTATGGGATTCTTTCATTGGATGCCTCTGTACTAAGCATTCGCTTACTGTCCAAGCGCTTTTAAAAAAGACTGCTATTGCATACTAGTGCAGTGCCGCTGGAATCCGTCCCCTCTTTTCAACTTTACCTGGTATTCAAAAGTGGTTCTTTTTCATGAGATATGCTACGGTAATAAAGGAAATAAGACCAGGATTGGTAATAACAACAATTGAAAATTGAAAAACATGTATTGAGACTCGGAATACCATTGACCGTCGCACGGAATTTTGTACATCGTTCTTTCTCATATAAGCTTTCACACATAGTTTCTTCCTTTGGTCATATTTTCCATTGTAACAAAGAGCAATGAACAACTCTCCTCCTTATTCTGAAGATACCATAGCTCTTTTACCTTCCAACCCCATGTTTTGGGGGACTTGTTTGATTGCAGAATTGTACCTAATCAGTAGTCCCAATCGTAGGAACGCTGCATCATACCAGTAAGAAACCCAGTGCAGATTTCTCCTAGCCGGGGCTGATAGCTCTTCAAGCCCCAGAATCGGAAATGAAAATATTCGCTCATTCAACATTCTACACCTCGAAAGGTTACCTCCATTTTAGCCCCCCCCCCCCCCCGCTAGGTAATCTTTTGTGCGGGGTTGAACTCAAATTTGACGTATGCACGTCCCTCAACGTAGCTATGGGGTGCGGATCACCCCCGTCATAAACGGAACGCTGCCTAAGCCAAACTACTCGTACTAGACGCAAATCTCACCGCCAGGCTGTCGATCGATAAAGCATGAGGTTTCCAACACCGTTGTTGGAAGTCAAGGGCGCATCTGGTTGCCATCTCAAACCATCATATTGACTCCGGTTTTGAGTGGCATGTCTGGTTGGCACGAAAACTCGACAATCAAGATGCAATGATGATGTCAAAGCAAAGGCTCCCGAAATATTATACTAATCTGACCAGTGTTCCACATTTTAGAACTGGTACGCGTGGCCATAATAACCCCTAAAGCCATCAACTTTAGAATAAGAAAAGTAAATAAATAAGTCGAAATATAGCCACCAATTTGTCGGGCTTTTTTTTGAGTGACCTTTTTTGAGATCGATTTTCCCGGTTGCTGGACATACTTCTTTGAGAACTTGAAGATTCCTAATCACGACAAACTTGCGATTATTCCGATTGCCGGCTACAACCCTCGTAGTGCTTGCGAATAGCTATGATAGCAGCTGCACTTGTACCATTAGCAATCAAAGAGAGCACAGAGAATAATCTTTTACCGGTACATGACGTGCCACGGAATCTCGGCAGTGATTTCGCTGACAGAGCGCCCGGGTTAAGAAAGCAAGCTAGTGCCTAGCCCTGCTTAAGCGCAGTGGGCGAAAATAATAATAAAAAGTGGGGGAGGGAGAAAAACCTCCAGTAAATTGCTCAAATTAGCCAAGAATGACATCAATATAATACACCCGGGAAACCAATGCTCTCAGATCGAGCGTCTGGGACCTTACAGCACGAGTGACACAGGGTGACCACCTCACCTCCAGTAGCAAGGAATGTATAATAATTGGAACGATAATGTACTAGCACAGCCTCGTTCACAAAGTTTTCGCGGAAAGAGAGGTACTGCGGTAATGTCATAACGGCAACAAAAGTACTTGTGCCCTACTCGTACAAATATTCTACCTGGATTCATCAATAACGCCTTGATCGTGAGTCCTCGCTAGAGATCCACTCCATGAGAAATACATCCGAACTTTTTAGCTACCACTTGATATGAGCATCCAGCATACTATCTATAAGTCAATCTAAAGTGTGTTACCCTACAGTAGTCGAACTGCACATGTTTGGCAGAGTCTTCTTCTGGTGCTTTCATTGCCGCAATGATAGTTCCACAGTATCTCTCTTTCCGCGAAAACTTTGCGAACGGGGCTAGACAGTACAGCACAAGCAGTCCATCTAGGCCTGGTGAGAGCATACTTCAGATCCCACACCCCTTTGCCCCGTTGGGTCGAAAACCAGGGGCTCCCCCCGAAAAGACAATTCATGAGGACAACAAATCCATATTCATTCTGTATCAAGTCCTGCTTGTAGTCTTATCAACATCGCCCAATAGGCACCATCAAGCCAATCTAACCTCAATAATCCCTGCACTCCCGCTCTTGGCCCTCCACACTTTCTCAAAAACCAATCTCTCATCCGTGCTCTTTAGCAGCGCCGCCCACTGAGCTTCCGTCCTCTCCTTGCCGTTAAACAGAATAGACATAATATAATCCTTAACAATCGCCAACCTGTCACCCTCGGGCCCCACACGCTCACTCATGATACAATCCTCAATGAGAATTCTGGAGCTCGGCTCCATTGCATTAGCAATGTGCGAAAGGATCTCCCTGCAGGCACTATATTGCCCCCTGTTAATATTCCTTCGCCCAAGGGAGTGGACGCGATGGAAACCTACGGATCAGGGTGATTATGCAGGATACTCCTAAGATAGTAGTAAACCCCAGGCCCACCAATCGGCTGCCCTTTGAAGAAATCATTCTCTTGAAACTCCACACGGCCTTTAAGCTCCTCTGGAAGCCCATCGCGCCCTTCACTGACCGCACTTCCAATATCCTGCACGATGCACTTCAAGTTCGGAAATTTCTGGGCTGCAGCGATTGCGTTGTGTCCGATGCCACCACCAATATCTACCAATGTTGTGCCCTTCGGGACAGAGGGGAGGGGTTCATAGACAGTCAGGAGGTTGCATGCGCTACGGGCACTGGTTACGCCTGCCATGGCTTTGCCGAAGCGTGTGCCCATGGGCTTGTTGTCGGTGTAGGCATACTCAAAAAAGTTCTTGTTTGCTAGGGGGATGATTAGCTGTGTTGGGTCCGTGGGGGAGGGGGGATGGGGTACTATTGAAGGCCCGACTGAAGGCGGATTTTCTACTATCTTCGGGAAGTTCAAAGTTATTTTCGCGCAAAACGTCGGGGAGGTGTACGGCCGAGGGGAAGACTTCACTGGTACTATGGAAGAGAGAAAGTGGTGAGTAAGTGAAGTTCATGAGAAACATATATATAGAAAGAAGGGTAAAGAGAGTGTTACTCACTGGAGCCCAATCAAGTCCTCCATACCAGGAGTCCCGGTGACCACAGAGCTGCTAGTGTGTGCGAAATACCCCGGCGCCGCCTCAACAAACACACCCTTGAATGTTAACAGTCGCATTACTCTCACTACATCCTCCGAAGAACGAAATCACATCAGCACGCTATCCCCCACTCACTAGCCCCACTCCGCGAAGGTGGGGCTGACCGATAGTTTCCTCCGGTACTCCTGTCTTTGCAGCCAACTCCGCCAGAGCAATAGGCGACCCATCGAGAGGAACGTGATGCGCAAGCTTCATGTCGTAGGCCAATTTCATTGCTGTAGTCTCTTGAAACCCAGTTGTCATCCCCATCAATGTCTCTATAGGGCCCCCAACCAGGCAAATCATCTTCCCACATGCCAGCAAGAGCTGTTCTCTTGCTTTGACGGCCACCTCATCGGTCACGGGGACTAGAGGTACCGGTCGAAGGGTTGGTGGAGTGGGGACGTGAGAGAGGTAATTCTGTACGCTTGTGGAGATAATGGTGGAGAGTTCGGTGAGGTCTTCAGTTGTGGTTGCCATTGCCATGGTAGGTACCGGTAGCAGGTGGGAATAATGTTATCTTACGGACAGAGTTGAAGGTTCTGCTCTGCAGAGCTAGGTGGGGGGAGGGGTCCGAAACCGTATTTATATCGTCATCACCCCCAGGAAAGCTCAAGATATGCTTCCTGCCCCCCGGACTCAAAAAGTAAACAAAACAGGGAACATTCTCAAGCCGTAGCGCGCGGGGTCAGGGAAATACGTCGGTATTCTACATATTGTGGCTGGGCCTCCCCTCGGGCACTCCCCCGCGGGTACCGTATTGGCAATATTAACAACCAGGTAACCTGTACTTGTAATTTCATCGCGTATTCGGAATCTGGTATTAATAAACATTTATAGCTTAGTGCTATGTCCAAATATGGCTAGGAGGAGCCACTATTACATGTATTATTTAGTCTCATCTGGGTCTTGGTTTGAACCTTTTATGGCAGTTGGCCTAGGACGTAGGTTCTCTTCTGAGCAAGGGTCGAGGATAGACTGTGCCCTGAGCGAGGTGGTGCCCTCAGCGAGGCAAGGTAGAGTTGCTGTGGCGGAACCGGTGTTTAGTAAGAGCCCTCCTTGGACTATGAGTGCCGCGCCTCGCTGAGGGCATCTCGCTCAGGGCACGGTGGGTCTATGAGTTTCGGATATATGGAGAACTGACAAACGAATGATATCGGAGCAGGTAGAAAGAGAAATCTTCATAATTGCAGCAATCTCTTTCAAAGATAGTCGCCGATTTCCCTTATGGTTCGCTAGTCCACGGTGTTTCAATGCCATTTTCTAGCTCACGAGAGTTGTAATAAAAACTCTGCAGGTTTTTGAGACTCTTTCACCCCAGCTTTATATTATGCCCAAGGTAGTAACCTTTTAGAAATCACAACTTGCTCCTCTCATATTATCGTCACAATTGTGGCCATATGCACCACAATTATCACCACTAAAAACATAAAACCGGAGTGTTTTGCCCTCTAGTCCGATCGGCTAACCTGTTATCATCGGCTGCTCTCTCCTCTTTATATTAACCCCATTATACATTCGATATTTCACACAATACTTACATACTGGCCGGCACTTTTGTAGCAACCGGATTCCGAATACGCGATGAGACGCCCCGTAACGAACTTCAGCCAAAGCAAAGGTTTCTGAAATACTAATCTGGCCAGGATTCCTCATGTTAGAACAGCATGCGTGGCCATAATAACCCGTTAAAGCTATCAACTTTAGAATAAGAAAAATGAATAAATAAGTCGAAATATAGCCACTAATTTGTCCGGCTTTTTTTTGAGTGACCTTTTTTGAAATCGACTTTCCAGGTTGCTGGAAGATCCCTGATTATTATGGCAGGCTTACGGTTATTCCGATTGCCGGCTACAACCCTCTTTTTGTGTTTTATCAAGCTTTGAGGGCCCTGCAAGACCCTAAGCTCTCCTAATATGCCAGTGCTTGCGAATAACTATAAGCAGCTGCACTTGTACCATTAGCAATCAAAGAGAGCACAGAGAATAATCTTTTACCGGTACATGACGTGCTAGGGAATCTCGGCCTAGCGCGTAATTTGTCCCTCCCGGAACGAGCACAGGCGATTTATGCTCGATAGTCATTTCGCTGACAGAGCGCCCGGTTTAAGAACTCAAGCTAGTGCCTAGCCCTGCTTAAGCGCAGTGGGTGCGAAAACAAAAAAAGCGGGGGAGGGAAAGTAAGGAGAAAAACCTCCAGTAAATTTCTCAAATTAGCCAAGCATGACATCAATATAATACATTCACCCAGGAAACCAACGCTCTCAGATCAAGCGTCTGGGACCTTACAGCACGAGTGACACAGGGTGACCACCTCACCCTCACCAGCAAGGAATGTATAATAATCGCAACAATAATGTACTAGTACAGCCCCATTCACAAAGTTTTCGCATAAAGAGAGGTACTGCGGTAATGTCATAACGGGAGCAAAAGTACGATCGTACTTGTGCCCTACTCGTAAAAATATTCTACCTGGATTCATCAAAAACACCTTCATTGCGGGTCCTCGCTAGAGATCTACTCCATGAGAAATACATACGAACTTTTTAACTACCACTTGATATGAGCATCCAGCATACTATCTATAAGTCAATATAAAGGGTGTTACCCTACAGTAGTCGAACTGCACATGTTTGGCAGAGTCTTCTTCTGGTGCTTTCATTGCCGCAATGATAGTTCCACAGTATCTCCCCTTCCGAGAAAGTGTTGCGAACGGGGCTGCACAGTACAGCACAAGCAGTCTATCATATGCCTGGTGAGTATACTTCTCTCGCGGTCTGCATTCCACACCCCTTTGCCCCGTTGTACGAAAAACCAGGGGTTCCCCCTAAAAGAGAATTCATGAAGACAACAAATCCATATTCATTCTATCAAGTCCTGCTTGTAGTCTTATCAACATCGCCCAATAGGCACCATCAAGCCAACCCAACCTCAATAATCCCTGTACTCCCGCTCTTGGCCCTCCACACTTTCTCAACAAACAATCTCTCATCCGTGCTCTTCAGCAGTGCCGCCCACTGAGCTTCCGTCCTCTCCTTACTATTAAACATAATAAACATAATATAATCCTTAACAATCGCCATCTTGTCACCCTCGGGCCCCACACGCTCACTCATGATACACTCCTCAATGAGAATTCTGGAGCTCGGCTCCATTGCATTAGCAATGTGCGAAAGGATCTCCCTGCAGGCACTATATTGCCCCTAGTTAATATTCCTTCGCCCAAGGGAGTGGACGCGATGGAAACCTACGGATCAGGATGATCATGCAGGATATTCCTAAGATAGTAGTAAACCCCAGGCCCACCAATCGGCTGCCCTTTGAAGAAATCATTCTCTTGAAACTCCACGCGGTCTTTAAGCTCCTCGGGAAGCCCATCGCGCCCTTCACTGACCGTACTTCCAATATCCTGCACGATGCACTTCAAGTTCGGAAATTTCTGGACTGCAGCGATTGCGTTGTGTCCGATGCCACCACCAATATCTACCAATGTTGTGTCCTTCGGGACAGAGGGGAGGGGTTCATAGACAGTCAGGAGGTTGCACGCGCTACGGGCACTGGTTATGCCTGCCATGGCTTTGCCGAAGCGTGTGCCCATGGGCTTGTCATCGGTGTAGGCATACTCAAAGAAGTTCTTGTTTGCTAGGGGGATGATTAGTTGTGTTGGGTCCGTGGGGGGAAGGGGATGGGGTACTATTGAAGGCCCGACTGAAGCCAGATATTCTACTATCTTCGGGAGGTTCAAAGTTATTTTCGCGCAAAACGTCGGGGAGGTGTATGGCCGAGGGGAAGACTTCATTGATACTATAGAAGAGAGGAAGTGGTGAGTAAGTATAATTCATGAGAAACATATATAGTGAGAGAGAAGGGTAAAGAGCGTGTTAATCACTAGTGCCCAATCATATCCTCAATACCAGGAGTCCCGGTGGCAACAGAGCTACCAGTGTGTTCGAAATACCCCGGCGCCGCCTCAACAAACACACCCTTGAATGTTAACAGTCGCATCACTCTCACTACATCCTTAGAAGAAAGATATCACATCAGCACGCTATCCCCCACTCACTAACCCCACTCCGCGAAGGTGGGGCTGACCGATAGTTTCCTCCGGTACTCCTGTCTTTGCAGCCAACTCCGCCAGAGCAATAGGCGACCCATCGAGAGGAACGTGATGCGCAAGCTTCATGTCGTAGGCCAATTTCATTGCTGTAGTCTCTTGAAACCCAGTTGCCATTCCTATCACTGTCTCTATAGGTCCCCCAACCAGACAAATCATCTTCCCACATGCCAGCAAGAGCTGTTCTCTTGCTTTGACGGCCACCTCATCGGTCACGGGGACTAGAGGTACCGGTCGAAGTGTTGGTGGAGTGGGAACGTGAGAGAGGTAATTCTGTACGCTTGTGGAGATAATGATGGAGAGTTCGGTGAGGTCTTCAGTTGTGGTTGCCATTGCCATGGTAGGTACCGGTAGCAGGTGGGAATAATGTTATCTTACGGACAGAGTTGAAGATTCTGCTCTGCAGAGCTAGGTGGGGGGAGGGGTCCGAAACCGTATTTATATCGTCATCACCCCCAGGAAAGCTCAAGATATGCTTCCTTCCCCCCGGACTCAAAGAGTAAACAAAACAGGGAACATTCTCAAGCCGTAGCGCGCGGGGTCAGGGCAATACGTCGGTTTTCACCATGTTATGGCCGGGTCTCCCCTCTGGCACTCACTCGTGGTTATTGGAAATTTTCACAACCAGGGGTCCTGAGAAGGTAACCTGTAGGGAAAAGGGAAAGCGGATAAAGGCACCTTGCCGACCCCAAGGATGGATGTGAAACGGGCGAGTTATCCGATTCAATATATCCGTAGAACTACCGGATTATCCATAGCAAGTATCCACCCTAAGGCATTGCGTCCATGGGTCAAGCCAATTCCTGATGGGTTGACTTATCAAGCTACAAGAAATGTGAAATGTGAAGACTACTCGTAAAGGCACACTTTCCTATGACTGAATAAATCCCATGCTCATCTATATCTCATGAGAGAAGTTTCAACCTCTCCTAGACAGCGATAACACAAAAACAGAAGCCACCCATTCCACCTACCACCCAATAGCCTGCGTGGCCTTTCAAAGAAATGCGGGGAATCCGTGAGGGCATCCACGGGTCTAACAATATCATACTCGGCCCCACCATGAAGTACTCGAGTACCAGTACCTGAACACAAGGGGAGGGTAAACGATACCTCGAAGGGGGGCGAACCCCCCCCTGAAATATCTGTGAAATGTCCTAAAATACTTTTGGAATATTCGTGTCTTCCGTCCGAAATTCTCTGGCACTTCTGCCCGGACGAGGGCTCCTAAAGCGGGTCTGGGTACTTGTAAATTGCTGTTGCCGTGGCCCGAGGGATCACATGGAAACCTGGTTGGAAAATACTAGTACTCGAATATGGGTACTAGCCTTGGTGTGCGAAGGTGTTTCTGGGAGGCCTACAAGTAAAGCACTGGTGGGTACTTGGTGGATGGAATAACGATGCATCCCTTAACCCGTTTTTCAGGAACAGGGGTTGTTCCACCTCCTAACTCCGGAGGGGGTAAAGGGTGGCTTACTTGAGTATCTTCACCCAAAGAAAGGCCATGTCCGTTGATTGGATAGCTCAGCTTCCTACCGGTGAACTTATTCCTTTAATGGGTGACGCCGGTGTTTGAACTGATTGGGTTGATGGTTTAGCCCATCACCGCGCTAAAAATGTGAGGAACCCGGTACAGTACAAGAGATACCCAAGCTCACAGGTGCCAAACCTTGCTCGTGGCCCTTTTATCCTTGGAGTTGGCGGTCGAGGAAATCCTAGAATGTGGGGCACTTCCCCTTCTACCGGATTAACCGAGGAGCACCTAGTACTGTACTCGTCCCAGGCAAGAATTATCCGGAAACAGGGATTAAAAATATATATGGTAAAACCCCTGCAATTGTCTGAGCGCCCATACAAACTCAAAACTGAGTAGCACTACGAGTACAAGTCCCCGGTATGAAGAACTAGAACACAGGGGTCAACATTTTGTATGGCGAATTGTCTGTGCGCATCTGTGACCCTATGCAAAATTCAGCTCCCAAGATCCCCCCTGTGTTCGACTTCTACTTGCCAGATACTTGTAGCACTGTCAAATAAGATTTCTATCTTAGCAAATCGCAATAAAACGCCATAGGCTAACCTTTTATACAGTGCTTAGAAATACTCCTTCACATGCGGTTCTGATTTTGACGCAATTGCTTGTTTCACCTCAGTTTCTTATTATTTTGACACAAAAGTGTCAAGCAGTGCCCTGAGCCAACCCAGTAGCCCAACGAATGCATCATAGCCTAAAGGTCATGTTCGAGCACCCTGCCTCCTTCGGGGCCCTTCCAGCTTTCCCCGACTAGGGGTGGAGAGAGTTACCTTTCGTTATCGCCTGGAAAATTCTGGGTCCAGAATGGCGGGAATACCGCTAGGGTGGTAGTTTGTGCTGGAGCCTATCAATAAAGTCTGAAAAAAATGCAGTTAACCCTTTTCTATACCGGTAATCGTGTGGGGTCAACAGAAATATATTTCTAACTTTTCCCCACACACCCGAGTACAAGGGTCTAGCTGTCCGCCCACCGATACCAACTACGGTGGCAAAGGTTTCGTGCAGTGTGGTGGGGGCATCTTGTACCGTACTGCAAGGCAAGTCTACTATTGGTGCGAAATAAAAGAATTGGCTAAAGTTTCGCTATGACTGTGCTTGTTTTAGACCAAAAGTAGCTGGAAACTCGAGTATTCCTTTTTTATACTCAGTCAACAAGAGAGCTTGCCTTTTTAGGTGAAATGTCCCTTTCTCCGCAAATTCTATTGTTACCGGCGACTTGCTTCCCAAATTTTACACTAGTGCAGTCAAATTGAACCCAGACACTATGTATGGGCATTGTCGCCTTAGATATCCAGCTTCACTTGGCTGCCCAAGTGCTAGGGGGGGTGTTTTCACACAGTTAATTTAGGTTAACCTACAAAATAGTCCCGCTCTCTTGTACAAAAACACCCCCCCGTGCCTTATAACTCAAGGGGGTGGACTTCTATTATATAATCTTCTTGCAGCTTTGGAGAGAGATACTCAACATTATTCTATCAAAATATATTTTTTATCAAAGAAAATTTTGCAATTATTTATGGTGGATTTAACAAATTTTTATAATTGTGCTGTAATTTCTAGGCCAGGCCACTTCCTTCTTTAAAATAGGAGCAGAATCCTCCCTCTCTTCACCGAGTATGCTCGGGTAACTTGAAGGATATCATGATATCTCTTACCCTTCAGTTCCTTATGCTAACGTGCAGAAAACCAAACACTGGATATAAGATATGGGATACGAAAAGTAGGGAACTCAATTGCTGCAAAACTAAAAACCAAGGTGCTTGGTTCAATGATATTCTAACACGTAAAATGACTCGGATAATACCCGAGCAAAGTCGGTGTAGTGGGAGATCCCAAATAATACTAGAGCAGTAGTCATGGTCGACCGGTCGATCAGGATTTACCCCTTTGTGTTGAAATAGTACTTTTGGGTATGTATTTTTCACGTTTTGGAGTACGACATAGGGGGTTAGAATCTTCGATATCTTTTTAAAGCTGTCCAGCTCAACTCATCCTATTTACCCCTCCCCCCACGCAATCGCCCGATCAATTGACTAGATACGCAATTCTGTTCTCATCTATGTTCTCCGTTCTTCCATGTTGTTTCCTTTGACCCATTTTCTACTGAAGATATATGTTGTTGTTTCACCACGTAGATAGTGGGTCAGCCTGGCGCCTCGGATTTAATGAAGTTCTAAGGACCTCCCGCTCTTCCAAGCCCCCGTTATAGAGCTCGCTGATTCCATCGTTTTTCAACACTTCGACCAATCATTCGATCATGTGGTTCCCCCGACCTGACGATAATCAAGAATGACCCCCGTGATCTGCTCGGTCGTGCTTATGCCCATCACTACACACAAAATAGGCCTTTGTATCACAGAATCTCTCTGTAGAGTGCTTAATATTCAGCTCCCCCATTTCAACATTTGAAACCAGTGAGTTAGGCGCTTTCTACATTTTGGCCCCTTGTTGTCACTCCCAGAACAAGCACAGGAAATTTATGCCCAATAGCAACCTCACTGACCTAAGACCCTACTTAAGAAGGCATGCTAGTGCCTAACCTTACCGGCGCTCAAGTTCAGTAAGCGGAAGAGAGAAAAAAAGGGGAGGGTACAAAAACCCCCAACATAGTTCTCGAATCCGACGAGCATCACATCGATACATCTGGGAACCGAACGCACTCGGATCAAGCATTTGGGATCCTCTATAATACAAGTGGCCATGAGTGACCGCATCATTACCACTGGCGGAGGACGCAATTGCAACAGTGTAATCGCAGGGAAAAAAACTCTGTCCCCAACCTTTAATTACAGGCTGGGAAGGTAGTTTAGTACCGCGCTTGAAAAAGGCAACAGGTGGCGTCCTCGTGTGGAATAAGGTCACAAGGGAGCGAGCGGAGGGAGGCGACAGGAGCAGGAAAGTAATTTAGAGAGATTAAGGAGAGGAGGAAAGAAAATAAGAAGAAATGGAGAACAGAAGTGAAAGAAGGTGGGGCCTAGAAATACGAGTGGACATAGATTGTTAACACAGAGCGGTCACAAGATATCACTCGTACCTACTAAGGATACAAGAGCACAAGTACGATTTCCGGTACCTAGTATCGCCCAATGGGCGCAATCAAGCCAATCTAGCCTCAACAACCCCCGGGCCGCCCCCCTTGGGTCTCCACACCTTCTCAACAACCAATCTCTCATCTGCGCTCTTCAGCAGCGCCGCCCATTGAGCCTCTGTCCTTTCCTTGCTATTAAACAAAACAAGCATATGAAGGTCGTAAGCGATCGCCACCCTATCACCCTCAGGGCCCACACGCTCATGCAGAATATACTCGTCAATGAGGATCCTAGAGCTCATGTCCATAGCCTTGGCAATGTGCGATAGGATCTCCCTACAGGCGCTATATCACCCCCACTGTGTTAGCGTTCCCCGACCCAAGAAAGTAGATGAGATGGAAACCCACGGATCAGGATGATCATGCAAGATTTGCTTAAGATAGTAGTACACTCTAGGCCCACCAATCGGCTGCCCTTTGAAGAAATCATTCTCTTGAAACTCCACGCGGCCTTCAAGCTCCTCGGGAAGCCCATCGCGCCCTTCACCAACCACCATTCCTATGTCTTGCACAACGCATTTCAAGTTCGGATATTTCTGGGCTGCGGCGATGGCGACGTGTCCAATCCCACCGCCGATATCAACCAATGTCGTGCCCTCGAGGGCTGAGAGGAGAGGCTCATAGAGCTCCACGAGGTTGAATGGGGGTCGGCTCCCGGCTATCATGGCTTGGCCGAAGCGGGTGCCCACGGGCTTGTCATCAGTGTAGAGATACTCAAAGAAGTTCTTATTTGCTAAGAAGTGGGTTAGTTGTGTTGGGCTTATCGTGGAGGGGGGCGGGATACTATTGAACGCCCGAGTGAAGGCGGATTTTCTACTATCTTCAGGAATCGCGAAGTTATTTTTGCGTAGAACATTGGAGGTGTGTGGGGCGGATGTGAAGCCTTCATGAACACTGTGGAAGTGAGGTGGTGAGTAAATAAAAAATTCTAGAGATACATATAGGGAGAGAGGATTAAAGGGAGTGGTAATCACAAATGCCCAACTAGAGCGTCACTTCCAGGAATCCCGATGGCCGCAGAGCCACGAGTGTGCACAAAATACCCCGGCGCAGCCTCTGCAAACACATACTTAAAGGTCAATGCTCGCATCACTCGCACTACATCACCCGAGAAAAAACACATCAGCATTCTATTCTCCACTCACTGACCCCACATATTGAAGACAAAACTAACAAATAGTCTCCTCGGGGGCTCCCGTCCTAGCAGCCAACTCCGCTAGCGAAATAGGAGACCCATCGAGAGGCACGTGGTGCGCAAGCCTCATGTCGTAGGCCAATTTCAGAGCGGTAGTCTCGTGGAACGCCGTTGCCATCCCCATCACTGTCTCTATGGGGCCCCCAACCAGAGAAATTATCCTCCGACATGCTAGTAAGAGTTGTTCTCTTGCTTCGACGGCCACCTCGCTAGTCACGGAAACTGGAGGGACCGGCCGCAGGGTTGGTGGAGTGGGGACGTGGGGGAGATAGCTCCTCACGCTTGCAGAGATAATGTCGGAGAGTTCGGTGAGATCTTCAGTATTTGTCGCCATTTTTTAAAGAGAAGAATTGGTGGCAGATAGGTATAATGTTATCCTTTGAATAGGGCTAAATATTTTGTGAATGGGAGAGTTACTCGAGCAGCGCTAGGAGGGGCGTCGGATGCCGTATTTATACCATTACCCCCGGGTCCGTTTAAGACGTGCTCCTCCAAATTCAAAAAGTAAAAGAAATCATGAACTCTCCTAGGCCATTGTGTGCGAGGCAAGCCAATACTACCAGTAATCAACATATCGTCAAAGATGCTGTTGCTGCGACATGAGGGATGACGTGGGGATTTGCCCGGGAATATGGAGCTGTGCTTGTGGGGTCTAATGGCATGCTGGAGAAGTTTCTGGAAGATGGGTGAAAATGTATTGAAACGATCTGCATGGGTGCTAGGGTGTTTAGCAACACAAGACAAAACCAACAACTATGGCTTTCCGATTTTCACAAACCCACCCGAGCACACCAGGCTGGGCTGTCAGTCTACCCGTGTCAACGCAATTTTCGTGCTCGGTGCAACGAGGGACGCCAATAACGGAAACACCGGCAACTCTTGCCAGTGCTCGTCGAGATCCCGCGCTTCCAAGGTTAGAAAGTAGCTCTGCTTCAATATACCGGTAGTACAAGTGCCGTACGAGTAGTACCCGAGGAATAGTTGTACCCGAGCACGAGTAGTAGTGCACCCGAGTACCGGGGGTTTTCCAAAGTCCCGGGAATGAGAAATAAGAGGGCGATTAACTCATTGTATCATTACTCGTATAGTACAGAGTTTGAGCGAGGAGGCCTCGGTGGGAGAATTCCATAAAGCCCCCCACCTAGTTCCACTAGAATTGCTCAATGGGCGCCATCAAGCCAATCTAGCCTGAATAATCCCGGTATCACAACATCTACCCCCCCACACCTTCTCAACAACCAATCTCTCATCTACGCTCTTCAGCAGCGCCGCCCATTGAGCCTCTGTCCTCTCCTTACCATTAAACATAACAAACATATGAAGGTCATAAGCGATCGCCCCCCTATCACCCTCAGGGCCCACACACTCATCCATGATGTACTCATGAATGAGGATTCTAGAGCTCGAGTCCATAGCATTAGCAATGTGCTACAGGATCTCCCTATAAGCCCTATATTACCCCCACTCAGTTAGTGTTCTCCGACCCAAGAAAGTAGATGAGATTGAAACCCACGGATCAGGATGACCATGCAAGATATGCCCATGATAGTAATAAACCCCAGGCCCACCAATCGGCGGCCCTTTGAAATCATTCTCTTGAAACTCCCCACGGCCTTTAAGCCCCTCGGGAAGCCCATTGCGTCCTTCAGCGACCACCATCCCAATATCCCGCACAATGCACTTCAAGTTCGGAAACTCCTGCGCTGCGGCGACGGCGATGTGTCCGATTCCACCGCCAATGTTGTGCCTTTTGGGGCTGAGAGAAGAGGTTCATGGAAGGGGTGGAGGTTGAATGGGGCACTGCTCCCGGGTGTCATGGCTTGGCCAAAACGTGTGCCCATGTGCTTGTCATCGGTGTAGACATACTCGAAGTAGCTCTTGTTTGCTAAGAGGAGTGTTAGTTGTGTTGGGTTTGCCGGGGGAGGGGGGAGGATGGGATACTATTGAAGGCCCGACTGAAGGCCGATTTTCTACCATCTTCGGGAACCGCGAAGTTATTTTCGCGCAAAACACAGGAGGTGTGTGGCCCCGAGGTGAAGCCTTCTCCAACACTGTGAAAGGGAGGAAATGGTGAGTGAATAAAATTCACAATAGATATAGAGAGAATTAAAGGCAGTACTACTCACAAATGCCCAACCACGGCGTCAATTCCAGGAATCCCGACGGCCGCAGAGCTACTAGTATGCGCAAAACACCCCGGTGCCGTCTCGACAAACACAGACTTGAAGGCCAATGCTCGCATTACTCGCACTGCATCCCCCGAGGAGAAAAAACACATCAGCATGTTATTCTCCACTCACTAATCCTGCATAACGAAGACAAAACTAATATATTGCTCCTCGGGCGCTCCTGCCTTCGCAACTAACTCCTCCAGAGCAACGGGAGACCCATCAAAGGGCACGTGATGCGCAACCTTCATGTCGTAGGCCAATCTCAGAGCAGTAGTCTCATAAAAGGCAGCCGCCATCCCCACCAGTGTCTCAATAAGGCTCTCAACCAGAGAAATCACCTTCCGACATGCTAGTAAGAGTTGTTTTCTTGCTTCGATGCTCGCCTCCTCGGTCACAGGAACTGGAGGTGCCGGTCGAAGGGTGGGTGGAGTGGGGACGTGGGAGAGATAACACTTCACGCTTATAGAGATAATGTTGGAAAGCTCTGTGAGATCTTCAGTATTTGTTGCCATTTACAGGACCAGAATTGGCAGCAGATAGATATAATGTTATCCTTCGAATAGGGCTGAAGATTTTGCGAATGGGAGAGCTACTCGAGCAGCTCTAGGAGGAGGATGCTAGATACAGTATTTATATAGTCATCGCCCTCCGGGTCCGCTCAAGACATTCCCTTCACGCCTGATTCAAAAAGCAAACGGAACCAGGCAGGCTCTCAAGCGATGGTGTGCAGGGCAGGCCAATACTACTCGTAATGTCCTGACGTTTGTGAACACAACTGCTATTGCATCCACCAAAATCCTGAGGCTCCGGCTGACCTCCTGCCCGCATGCAATAGCAGCTGTGCCCACAGACGTCAGGACATTACGAGTACCGGTAATCAACATATTATCATCCCAGTCAACACACTAATCGTGGGTCTCTCCCCTTGTAAGCTGTTATTACTGTAGCACGAGGGATCACTTGGAAAATTTCCCGGTGATACCCGGCTGTTCTTGTGGAATCTAAGGATATACCGGAGACGTTGATAGCAGATGGGAGAAAAGTCTATTGCAACGAAGGGGCCTGACACTTCTCATGCTGTCCGTGAAAACCGCAAGGTGGAAGCACCAACGAGAGATACCCCTAGTTTCCCAATTTCACTCACCCATCCAGGCATGTCTGGGTCGTCAGTCCGGCGATGCCAGCTTCCGGCCATTTCGTGGTGGTGTGATGAAGAACACCAACAGTGGCAATGGGCAGATATTCATCCTGACTTAGGAAATCATACTCGAGTATTGACGCCCCTCACCATAGTTTAGTGGGTGGCCGCCGCCACCACACCCGAATCCGGATTAGTTAAGTAAGGTATATGATATTACGGGAAACCCTTGCCAATACTTATCGATATTCGCTCTTCCACTGTTAAAACAGCAGCCTCTTCAACATACCTGTAGGATAAGTACCGTAAGAACACCCGTGCTCGAACTCCCGGGGCCTTTTCCGAGTCTCATGCATGGCAAATAAGGAAGCAATTTACTTACTCTATTTTTCGTGGCTTCACATTACTAGATTTTTCGGGAACTTATCGTAAAATTTATCCTTGGCCAGGTGTAATTCATGTTCGGGATGCTTTGAAGAAGAGAAAAAGGTCTTGAGTACTGGACTGTACCGTACCGCGCAACCAGCCGAGACCATATCAGCCTAGCATGAACCCATATATATCCCTTAACCTGCTTTTAGGAAGTTTTGTTGCATCCCCTACCTCCAAAAGGTATAAAAGGTAGTTTATCTTCAACTAGGGAAGCCTGAGTTCATTGATTGACTAAGTTAGCTTTTTATAAGTAATCCTATTCCCCTAGCAGACAACTTTCAAACTAATCAGGGTGATGGCCCTTCCTATCACCGCCCTCAAAGTGAGTGAAACCAGGTACTCAGGAATACCGTACAGGTGCAGCAGGTAGATATATGGTGGCCACATGAAATTTGGGCCCCAGGACAGCTGGAAAGCTGCAGGCATGATCTGCAGAATATCGGCATCGAGACAGTACCCGGTGAGCATCAAACAACTAAACCCCTTCCTTAGGAGCAGAACCTTATAAGAATGATCTGATTTTTGATTTTTTGCGCGTTCTTATCTCTCGCTCCCATCTCTTCTTCTATTGAACTTCTAGGCCCTGTTGTGGCGCTCATTACCTTGTCCAATCGGTTCAGCTATAGCTTTATGCATTCCTATGGTTGCAGACTTCAGCTTCTGTTTACCTTATCACTCGAGACTATTTTATCTACCGGCCGCACATGTAGTACAAACGAGGGGATTGCCATTAGCCTACTACTCGTCAACTGCAAAAGTATCCGGAAAAGGCGCCAACCCTAACCCTTTGATCCAATCCTAGATTTTCGGTGTTGCGCTGTTGCTATGGGAGAGTGGGTCCGTGCACAAACGGCGCCTTTTCCGAATACTTTTGCAGTTGACGAGTAAGGGACTACCCGACTCTTTTCCCGGTAGCGAGTTTTTTTTTGGCAGCAGGAGGGACAGACAGCAAGCTACAACACCGGCAGATTTCCCCACAAGCCTGGTCAATAAAAACCGGAAACCCATCCCCACCGACCCCCCCATGAAAGCCTCCAGGAACACCAGGGTTATGTCTTCCGACCTTTATAGACACGCCCAAGCACCATGCAAGCAAGAAACCTAGTGCGGATTTCCCATGGCTCTGACTGATAGTTCTTTAGGTCCTCGAGTCAGAGAGGAAATATTCCCCTGATGCAACTTTCTAAGTTAACTCTCGAACGGTGGTCTCTTGTCAACGATAGTTTCAACAGCTGGAAAACTATATTGTATATCGGTACCATGGCCATGTTAGTTCCCTCTGCTAGGCGACATTTTGTGCGGGAGTGAAGATAAAGCCGACAAATGCCCGATTCCGCAACGTAATTATGGGGGGGCTGAGCATAATGGGGGTGAAAGGACCTCTCAGACGAGTTGGCGGGAAGTTACTAGCTGGTTGCTACCCAGGAAGAGTAAGCTCTACCTTTGTAACCCGATACATCCGCCCATACCCCAGTGTGCACCAACACGTCCACACGTCCACACCCCCGTACTCCTCCATAGTATGTTGGTTTCCCGGTATCTGCGCTCCTCGACGCTTCTAATACTACAACATTATACTACTAGTATTATTATATCACAAGAGCACCAGCACGCCTTCCCAAATAAAATCGCTCCCTAAGCCAAACTTCCAGTTTACATATCTCTCGACCGGGCTATCGGCAGATAAAGCATCGAATTTGGACACCGCTGCTGCAAGTTGGGCTCTGAAAATCTACCAGTACTTGCACATCACTATTGCAACCATTGGACAAGCCCACTCTAGGGTAATCCAAGAAAGCACAGAAAACAATTCTTCGCGTGATATGCCACAGAATCTCTCGGCGCAGTGCTTAAACTGTAGTTCGACAATTCCAACGCCCTGGACAGATGTTTCGCCGCCCTTAGCTCGAGTTATCTCCCTCAAAAAAATAACGGGTGATTTATGCCCAAGTGATACTCCTCACAGAACCCCCCACTCAAGAACCCACGCTGGTGCTAAAACTAAATCCTATTCAAGTTTAGTGGACGGAAAGGGAGAGGAAGAGAAAGAAAGGGCGAACAAAAGCCCCCAAACGAGTTTTTCAAATCCGGGGAGCATGACATATTGATACATCCGGGAAACTCAACTTGGGTTGGCCAAGTGTTTGGGATTTATAGTACGGTATTAGTTATACACGGTGACCCTACCACCTGTAGCAAGGACCCAATCGTAACACTCGTGTACACCACAAGAAATCTAAGCCCAATAACAATATTTTTCAACCAGTAGGCTCGATTCCTATAACAGGTACACACATTCCGGTAGTATGACACTACTGGTGATGCAGATTTATTTTGCTTAAGGGGTGATTTGGTTTGGACTATTCTTGCTTGTTCCCAGCCCGCAACCATCCGGGTTCCTAGTAGCTTGCTCTTTGTTTGTTTGTTCGCTTACACTAGCGTAGCTATGCCTTTAGGATTCTAGGAGAAAGAATGGTCATGTACGCCAGCAGCAGAAAAATTGCTTAGTTGGAGGATGGCTTTCGCATTTCTTTATTCTTCTAGGACCTTCTATCTTGGCCTCTTAAGTCCCCCCTATGACCAGCGCGAGCAGGCCTACTAGCCAGCCCCGTTGTACTGTACTTCCATTTAAACAGAAGAAATCCCGGTACAATTCCAGACCCCTCACTAAGTTGGGTGAAAGTACTGGTCTGGCTGAAGATGACAACGAATCCGCATATGAATTAGATTCTATAAACCCCTGCTTATAGCCTTGCCAGCATCGCCTGGTGCACCCCATAAGCCAATCTAGCCTCAATAATCCCTGAATTATCCTTCTTGGTCCTCCACACCCTCTCAACAACCAATCTCTCATCCGCGCTCTTCAGCAGCGCCGCCCACTGAGCTTCCGTCCTCTCCTTACCATTAAACATAACAAGCATATGAAGATCCTTCATGATCGCCATCCAGTCACCCTCAGGCCCCGCACGCTCATCCATGATGCTCTCATCAATGAGGATTCTAGAGCTCGAGTCCATTGCTTTTGCAATGTGCGAAAGGATCTCCTTACAGGCGCTGCCCCCCCCCACCTAGTTAGTACTCCTTAATCCAAGAAAGCAAACGAGATGGAAACTCACGGATCAGGATGATCATGCAAGATATGCTTAAGATAGTAGTAAACTCCAGGTCCACCAATCGGCTGCCCTTTGAAGAAATCATTCTCTTGAAACTCCACGCGGTCTTTAAGCTCCTCGGGAAGCCCATCGCGCCCTTCACCGACCACCATTCCTATGTCCTGCACGACACATTTCAAGTTCGGATATTTCTGGGCTGCGGCGATGGCGACGTGTCCAATCCCACCGCCGACATCTACCAGTGTCGTGCCCTTGGAGGCCGAGACGAGGGGCTCATAGATCGCCACGAGGTTGAATGGGGGACTACTCGCGGCTGTCATACCTTGGCCGAAACGTATGCCCATGGGCTTGTCATCGGTGCAGGCATACTCAAAGTAGCTCTTGTTTGCTAAGAGGAACATTAGCTGTGTTGGGTTTTCCGGGGGCAAAGGGAGGATGAGATACTATTGAAGGCCCGACTGAAGGTGGATTTTCTACCATCCTCGGGAACCGCGAAGTTATTTTCACGCAGAAGGTTGGGAGTGTGTGGGGCGGAAGTGAAAGCTTCACCAGTACTATAGAAGGGAGGAAGTGGTGAGTAAATGAGACTCGCGAGAGATATCATACATATAAAGAAAACTCAAGGGAACGCTAATCACCGATGCCCAACCAGAGCCTCAATTCCAGGAACCCGGATAGCCGCAGAGCCACCAGTGTGCGCAAAATACCCCGGCGCTGTCTCAGTAAACACATACTTGAAGGCCAATGCTCGCATCACTCTCACTACATCCTCCGGTGAGAAAAAACACATCAGCATGCTATCCCCCACTCACTAGCCCCTCATGGTGAAGGTAAAGCTAACTGATAGTCTCCTCCGGCGCTCCCGCCTTCGCAGCCAACTCCGCCAGAGCAACAGGAGACCCATCGAGCGGCACGTGGTGCGCAAGCTTCATGTCGTAGGCCAATTTCAGAGCGGTAGTCTCGTAAAACGCCCCTGCCATCCCAATCACTGTCTCTCTGGGGCCCTCAACGAGAGAAATCACCTTCCGACATGCTAGCAAGAGTTGCTCTCTTGCTTCGGAGGCCACCTCGTCAGTCACAGGAATCGGGTGTGCAGGTCTGAGGGTTGGTGGGGTGGGAACATGGGAGAGATAGCTCTTCACGCTTGTAGAAATAATTTTGGAGAGTTCAGTGAGATCTTCAGTCATTGCCATTTCCAGGGCTAGAATAGGTAGTAGATGCAGTGTTATCCTATGAGTAGGGCTGAAGATTCTGTGAATACGAGATCTGCTCAAGCAGGGCTAGGAGGTGGGGCGTCCGATACCGTATTTATATTGTCATCACCCCCGGGTCCCCTCAAGACATGCCCCCCCCCTCAATTTCAAACAGTAAATAGAACCAAGAAAACAAGACCTCAAATGGTGTATAGAGCAAGACAATACTGCCGGTTATCTGCATATTATCACATCAATTAACATACTAACGGTAGGTCTCTCCGCTTGTAGGCTGCTGTCGTTACGCAGAACGAGGGATCACATGGAAATTTTCCCGGGGATACGGGGCCGTGCCTGCGGGATCTAACGACGTGCTGGAGGCGCTGCTTGAGATGGGTGTAAAATGTATTGAAACGAGGTGGCCTGACACTTCTCATCCTGGTCGGGGAGCTTAAAATCACAAGATAAAATCACCAACGAGAGATGCCCTTAGTTTTTCAATTTCGTCCACTCACCCGGGCATGTTCGGGGGGGGGGGGGGGGGGGGGGGGTACCCCGGGGGG
>Ga0307517_10000870_pt1 | contig 51533 bp, 63 predicted proteins | sample 23_EM_MG_FD_194515 | JGI IMG/M metagenome (GOLD analysis project Ga0307517, IMG submission 194515) | Populus trichocarpa ectomycorrhiza microbial communities from riparian zone in the Pacific Northwest, United States - 23_EM | ecosystem: Host-associated > Plants > Roots > Unclassified | place... | reverse complement strand
GGAGAAGAAGGGAAGTCGGGCATACAAGTTAGAAATCTCGCCGCGGTGGAAAATTCATCCTGTGTTTCATGTTTCCCTGCTGGAACCTTACCGAGCCTCGAACCGACCGAATCGCGAACAGCCCCCACGAGACCCTGAAGACATCGAGGGAGATTTAGAATGGGAGGTAGAAAGAATCGTTAAGAGTGAGATCATTTCTTATACGCGAAAGGTTCAAGGAAGGAATAAACCGATGAAAGAGCTTCGGTACTTTGTGAAATGGAAAGGCTGCGCGGAGGATGAAAATACATGGGAACCCCCCGAGAGTATGAGGAACGCGCAGGAAGAGGTGGAAAGGTTTCATAGAGAAAACCCGGAGATGCCGGGCCCAGGAGAGGTCGAGTGACATAAGAAAGGTTTTCCATCGGCGGACAAGCAAACGCCGATGGTTTTTACCCCTACTATGTAGCGCTCGAAATAAGATGAAAAGATTGTATAATAGACATAGAGTATTCGGGACGAACACTTCAAAGAGGGGAGCTCGTGTTAGGCGCACGGACTCCCCGTAAGGATTTACAGGGCAAAGTTACCCTACCTTGGCGCACACGAACTTCGAAGCAAAAAGATAACACCCCCCTCCAGCCCCGGCGTTGGGACGGCGCGTCATCACTGGCCGCCTGGGTAGTTGCGTCCCAACACCAAAGACCACTATCAATGGAACACATCTTATAACACCGTATACGTCGCGGCCGTCCGTCCGACCGGATCCTGTTCGCAGGATATATGAGGGGACACCTTCGGGCACCTTATGCAAGTGGAGGCAGGTGCATCGGACGACGGCGCACAATGTTACAGACACTTGAAGACAGAGGATCGGAAGAGTGGGTCATAAGTAACGGGACGTTTTGCACGAAAGTTAGTCCACTCGTACCTACAAAGTCGTGTAGCGTATGAAGTAGGTAACTATGCCCAGTAAGTGGATCGGGTGCATCCACAGAGGACAAGTTGGTACAAGGTGGAGTCTGAGGGAAAATGCCTATTGGCACGATCCCGAGGACAAGTCGTGTAATGCCGGAAGACCAGAATACAAGATGCAGTTGCATACCGAATTCTCGACGGAACCAACCAAAGAAGAATGGCCATCTTCTGTCCAGCGAGTTAGACTACCTTCGATGAGCACGAGGGCAAGATAATTCGTAACCATTGTTGTCAACGGATAAACGGATGAGCTGACACCTGACGTGGTTTCCACACCATCAGGAATAATGAAAGCGCAGACCAATAAGTTGGCCATGGGAGCAAAAGGTGTGGTAGAGAGTTTTCAGGGTCTACGAGTGTTCGCACTCAGGTGAAGTTTGCAGAGTTACGGGAAAGGTACTTAAATAGTATAGAGTTAGCATGTATACCGCGATTGCTCAGACGCGGAATATAAATATCGAAGCATCTTCGCTGCTATTAAAGAACAACAAGCACGGAGAAGAGATCTTATCAATATAATAAGTTATTCTACACTATTATATCGTTACCAATACTTCGACGATCTATACCGAAGTGAACCATTATATCTAGCCTACATTACTCGTGTCTTCTTAACGAGTTCTCCGATATAATTACGATTAAGGTCCTAGCTGACGGAATACCTCACGCCGAAGCTACCACCTAACAAAATTGGACACCAAGGGGATGCTCGGCCCCTTCCTTAAGGTTGATGGCATGGTCGAACGTTCTTCGAGGTGCCAACATCTTAGATTTTGTCTCTTGAAAAAGCTCGTTATACTGTCAGTATGGTTTTGGCAGGGTCTTCAATTGTACTCCCCCTTCTTCCTCCCGTTCAATCCTTCGCACATACTGTGCTTCTTCGTCATAAGCCACATCGTCATCCCACTCAAACAGGTCCGCCACCGCTTCAGCCTCTATGTGAGTGTGGCACTTTGCTTCTTCAGGAGCCCATCTCGTTGCGTCCGCGGTATTCATAACTGGGTGTTCGTTATGCTACCACCCAAACCGGATGATCAAATGACATTTTCCTGCGTTTGCAAGTTGGCAGGATATCATCCTCTAGTGACCATTGGCACTAATTTCCAATAAAATAGCATGGGTATAGAATATTCCTCTGGTAGGCGTGGTTTCGCCATCGAAGGTTGTGATTTTTAAGGTAGAATCCCTAGCTTCGGTCGCAATTTCAAGCCGTTGTGCGGTATCCGGGTTCATGAGAAAGATGTTCAAACCAGAATCTAAAAGTACGTTTCTTGGGCATTTCCGCCCTTTGACTTCAATAAATGCCTTTCCTTCAGGGCAGGCGTACTGATTGGGTTTTTTAATGGCTCTTGAGTTTCCACTCTAGTTTTGATGAAATCTTTTCATCGTTGTGGTTACACGTAATGTGGGGGGTTTGTTACCGTGCCTGCGCAGTTTTGGCTCTTAAAGCCTCCTCAGACAAACTTTTACAATAAGTGTCTATTTTTTTGAATATCGGGCAGCCCCCTACTAGCGGTCTTTACCCCCTGCCGAGGAGTTCGCATATTAAAGGAGTGGTGGTTCACCAGAGTACCCCTCTAGTTCGCTACTAGGATGCGCCATCCTTTACCGTTGACTTATCCCGCATCTGAGGCTGTCCCCTGGAAGGAGTCCTCTGTACCTTCGCGTTCGAGTTTGGACTCACTCCCGAGACCCCCTCTGACACCATTCGTCAGGCATGAACCTTGTGCAGCATAGAGCCGCCCCTGGCTTCTATGTACCTGGCTGTTGTACCTAGAGAGAAAGTCAGGTTGCTCTGGATTTCGACCCCCCTTCGAGTGTCCTGCAACTCAAGTCCCAGTCTGACGAATGGTTGTCTGCTCTTTCCCTTTAGTCTCGTCGACCGCTGTCTTCACTTGTGATGTTTTATGGTTCCCGTAGTGAGCACGGACTACCCATTCTTGGCCGTAAAATGGCAACCTGTATCCATTTTTGGTTTTTTAGCCTTACAGTGCGAGGGCATGACCGGCAACACCGCAGGTCTTTCGATTCGAGGCAGCAACCGCACTACCCGAACACTGTTGTTGTCAGTACCTGGATCACTTTTATCAAATGTCGTCAGCTTCAAAAGCCCAAGCTGGGGGCCTTTGAACCGCTTGTCTTGTGCTTTCTCCCTGGCCATCAATGGCCACAGTGGCTACCCAGGGCCTCTTTTTGGCGCGGATGAGAACTGTCGTTTGGGCTTGGCTGGCACTCGATATACAGGCACTACTTGTAGCCGCTTTCGACAGTATTTCCAAGTGTGGTTTTTCATTCCACCCCGCCTGCATTCGTTGTCAGATTTCCTTTTATCGACAACCTTCGGATCGACGCCCTTGTAGGCTTCTGCCTACACCCTGTGTTTAACCTCCCCCGCCGGTGCCCCCTACCCTTCCTTCTTCACCCTTCTCTCTCCAGCCTTTTTTGCCTTATAGTCCCCTTTTTCTTTAGCCGTGTAGTGTTTTTTGACACGCTTCGTGGCACCCGTTGGCTTTGAAGCCTCGAATTTCCATTTCTCTCTCCTCGTCACGCCGGAGGGCCCGGCCCCTCGAAGCCTTTTTCATTCCTTAAGTCTTCGTCCCCTCGGGTCACGATCCTGACTGCTTCCAACAATTCCCCATCATCGACATATTCTCTATATGCGAGCCGTTGCACTGCATCTTCGGGAATTTCGTCTTCAATCATCTTTCTCCAGGCTATCCCTGTGACTCTTGCATGGATATTGAGATTTTCTATTTTTGTCCAGAATTTAGTGACATCACCGCGATATTTGACTGATCCCATGTCTCTTGGGGATCTTTCCGCCTCATGGGTGGGGCCGAAACGTCCCAGGGCCTGTTCTGCAAAAAGGTGCCAGAACTCATATCCCTCTTGTCTAGTATAACATCATTCGCCTGTCATTTGTCAACGGTAGATTAACGCAAAGGGTGCGACAGCTTTTCCGTCGATTTTGCCCAGTGCATATCGGATTGGTTTTGCCTCGTTTTCCCACAGCCAACTCTTTGGCCAAATAATCCGTGCATGTTAGTAGCCACATGCATATGTCTTGGTATTTTTCATTTTTGAACAGAGCAGGGGGTTCCGCTCCGACTCTTGTCCATTGTCCCAAGGTGTTTGCCATGACTCGAAAAAACAGGTTAAACTGTTCGTCGTTCTCACCGTCATAGTCGTCTTCTTGCTGGGGCATGGGTCTCTCATCCCATCTTCCCTTCCTACTTTCATCTGGCATCCTCTCAGATTCTTCTCGGTCATCATCGGAGTCTCCTGCGGCTCCTCCGCCTGGGGCCCCTGCTACCTTTCTTTGTCGTGGTGGCGGTGGGTTTCCGCCTCCTGCTCCTGTGGCTTCTGGCGTTGGGTCTGACGTCTTGCCTTTTCCTTTGACCAGTCCCATTTATTGTTCCACCAGAGCCTTAATCACGGAGATCTTACCATCTTGGGCTTATCGAGACTCCTGGTGTTGTTGCAGCTCCTCCCTTATGAGATTAAGGCTTCTCTCTTGATTTTCCCATGCCCGTTTGTTTTGCTCATTTATCCGAACGATTTCCTGGTCCAAGAGTAAGTCCCGATTCATGGACTGTTCGTCAGTGCGTTGTACTGCGTCGTGGAGCTGGGATGTGACAGCCTCATCTGTGGCCTGTCGCTCATGTGTGTTCCCAAGTCGCCCAGCGACTTGAGTGGCGAAGCTTTCTTTCATCTTCTCAGATTGCAAGTCCAAGAGTTGGACCTGATGGTCTATTCGGGTGAGCTCGCAACCAACTAACTGGGCCCTCGCTTTTAGCTGTGACTTGACTTTGAACAGCTCTTGGGCCATTAATCGGACGTCGGTCGGTAGGGAACTGAACGCAAGATGTTGTCCTTCAGGACTTAGGGCGAGTGTGGTGTCGATGTTAGGTGGTAGCTTCGGTGTGAGGTATTCCAACAGCTAGGACCTGGATCGTAATTATATCGGAGAACTCGTTAAGAAGACACGAGTAATGTAGGCTAGATATAATATTCACTTTGGTGTAGATAGTCGAAGTATTGGTAACGATATAAAAGTGTAGATAACTTGTTATATTGGTAAGATCTCTTCTCCGTGCTTGTTGAGTTTAAAAGCGGCGAAGATGCTTCAATATTTATATTTCGCGTCTGAGCAATCGCGGTATACATGCTAACTCTATACTATCTAAGTATCTTGCCCGCAACTCTGCGAACGTCACCAGAGTTTGAACACTCGTAGACCCTGAAAGCTCTCTACCACGCGTTTTGGTGCCATGGTCAACTTATGGGTCTGCGCGTCTGTTATCCCTGATGGTGTGGAGACCACGTCACGTGTCAGCTCATCCGTTTATCCGTTGACAACAATGGTTATGAATTATCTTGCCCCGGTGCTCACCGAGGGTAGTCTAACTGGCCGGATGGAAGAGGGCCATTCTTCGTTGGTTGGTTCCGTCGAGAATTCGACACGCGACTGCATGTTGTATTCTTGTCTTCCGGCATTACACGACTGGTCCTCGAGATCGTACCTATAGGTTTTTCCTCTCGGACTCCATCTTTTACCAACTTGTCCTCTGTGGAGGCACCCGATCCACTTACTGGGCATAGTTACCTCCTTCATACTCTACACGACTTAGTAGGTACGAGGGGACAAACTCTCGTGCGAAACGTCCCGTTACTTTCAACCAACCCTTCCGACTGTCTGTCTTCAAGTGTCTGTAACATTATGCGCCCTGGTCCGATTCACCTGCCTCCACTTGCATGAGGTGTCCGAAGGTCTCCCCTCATATATCCTGCGAGCAGGACCCGGTCGGACAGACAGCCGCGACGTATACGGGGTTATAAGATGTGTTCGATTGATAATGGTCTTTGGTGTTGGGAAGCAATGACCCAGGCGGCCAGTGATGACGCGCCATCCCAACGCCGGGGCTGGAGGGGGGTGTTATCTTTTTCCTTCAAAGTTCGTGTGCGTCAAGGTAGGGTAAGTTTACCCTGTAAATCCTTACGGGAAGTCCGTGCGCCTAACACGAGCTCCCCTCTTCAAAGTGTTCGTCGCGAATACTCTCTGTCGATTATAGAATTTTTGCTTCCATCTCGAGCTCGACATAGTAGGGGCAAAAACCACCGGCGTTTACTTGTCCACCGATGTAAAACCATTCTTATGCTACTCGATCTCTCTCGGGTCCGGCATCTCCGGGTTTGCTTTATGAAACAGTTCCACCTTTTCTTCCGCCTTCTTCCTACCTTCGGGTGGCTCCCAAGTATTCTCGTCCTCTGCGCAGCCTTTCCATTTTACAAAATACGGAAGCCCTTTCATCGGTTTATTACTTCCTGGCATCTTTCGCGTGTAGGTGATGATCTCACTCTTGACGATCCTTTCTACCTCCCACTCTAAATCCCGCTCGATCTCTTCCGGGTGACGTGGGGGCTGTTCGCGATTTGGTCTGTTCGAGGCTCGGTAGGGTTCCAACGGCGAGACGTGAAACACAGGATCAGTTTTCCACCGCGGCGATATTTCTAACTTGTCCGACATTCTTCCTTTCTTTTCTAACACTTTGAAAGAGCCATACAGTTTCGGACTCAGCTTCTTCGATGGTCGTTTCGTACGTATGTTGTTAGCTTTCAACATTACCAAGTCGCCGACCTCGATGCTGGGTTGTTCCGTCGCTTTTTTCGGTCATAATATTTTTTCATCGATTCCCATGTATTCTCTAGGGTTTCTTTCACCTGTTGATGTATGTCCTGCATCCTGTGAGCATACAATGTCGCCCCCTGGTTCTAAGCTTTTCTTTCTTTCATCCATTCCGTCTGTGGATGAATGCGGTAGTTGGCGAAGAAAGGGGTCATCTTGTGTGCGTTGGTAGCCGAGTTGTTGTAGGCGTGTTCCACTAACGGCAACAGTTGGTACCAGTTGTTCTGATCGTCATTGACTAATGTTCGTAAGTAACCTTCCAGCACTTGGTTGGTCCTTTCCCTCTCTCCGTCAGTCTGAGGGTGGTAAGCCGTTGACATGCGCCTCTTAACTCCTAGCATCTTGCACAATGATTCCCAGAATTCGTCGGAAAACTTCGCGTCCATGCCCGATATGATTTCGGTTGGCAATCCGTGAAGTTTCCAGACTTCCCAAAGGAAGGTATCCGCAACGCCTTTTGCGGTCGCATTCTCGTGGAAGCAGATAAAATGAGCCATCTTGGTGAACCGGTCAACTCCTACGATGATCTGGGTGTTGCCCTGCGATTCCGGTACTTGTGTGATGAAGTCCGTCGATATGAAGGACCAGGCGGCATAGGGTACTTCTAAAGGTTCAAGTAACCCGTACTTAGCATGCCGTGGGGACTTACTGTGTTGACATTTGTCGCAGGATTGTACATAATCTCTGATCCAATCTGCGAGTCCTTTCCAGTAAAAGTCCCTTGTTACTATCTCAATTGTTTTTTCTTGTCCGAAGTGCCCCACTACTAATGAGTGGTGACAGCCTTGGCCTATCTCGGTTTGAAGGGCTTCGTCCTTGGGAATGTACAAACCATTTTTGTAATATAGTAACCCATCCTTTTCAATTTATTCGTTGGGGATCTTTTTTCTGCCTTCTCTTAACACAAACCAGTTCCCGGCCTCGGTTCTGCCACCTGTAGTCCTCCTTTCCAGCCATCCTAATCTTGTCTAGAAATGTATCGTTCATTGTTCGCCACAGGGCTCCATTGACATGAGCGCTTGATAACATTTCTCTTTCTTTCATTAACCACGGGTGATAGCCGATATCAGCTGCGCAAAAGAATTCGTTTTCGCTTGTGTCTGCGTGAAAGAAACATATTTTGACTTCTTCTTCTTTAGCCGTGATGGATCGCTTATGGTTTAGATCGGTTGACGCAAAACCCATTTTTGCTCTCTCAGTTACTCCTAGATTGTCTACCTCCATGGCCTCGGTATTCGCAATTTTCTCTATTATGAGCTGCGCTATCCGATCTCCTGCCTTAAACATGCAGGCGGCTTCGCCATGATTTCGAAGTATGACTTTAACTGCTCCTGTGTAATCTGCATCTATTACACCACCGCCCACTGCTATTCCCAACTAGCCAGCCATACAACTTCTGGCGGCTAGCCTTCCATAGGTTCCCTCCGGCAATCCTATCGCAATACTCGTATCCACCATTGTCTGTCCTTTTGCTGGTACCAGGCCGTTAGTCAGGGCGCAGATGTCATGACCGGCCGCAAACCGTGATCACTTTGTCGGGGTTGTAGCCTTGTCCGAAAGCTTCATAATCCTAAGATGTCCAGATTCGCGTTTTTCTAGGATGAGTGGTGTCTCCACGCTTCGTTTTTGATGAACTACAGAAATTTGAAAATGTTCAGATTTCAAAATTGACTGTTCACGGTGACGAGCTACGTCCTCAGGACGGTACTCTGGCCGTCTCCTTAACGCGTCGGGCTTCCCTCCCTGGCTTCCCGGACGGTAGACTATTTTGAAGTGATAGTTGGTCAACCCCTGTGCCCAGCGAATTTGCGGTTGGTTCCAGACTTTTGTGGTCAAAAAGGACTGTAGGTTTTGGTGGTCGGTATATACCGTCACGGGCTCTTCGTCTCCCCAGAGGGATCTTTTCCATTCTTTAAAAGCTTCCATGATTGCGAGTAATTCCTTGTCATGTATCTCGTAATTTCTTTCAGCGCTGTTTAGTTTTCAAGAATGGAAAGCCACCGGGTGAAGCCGTCTCCCCTGGTATTGAGATAGTACGCCTCCAAGCGCAATGTCGCTTGCGTCTGTCTCAACCACCGTTTTTCTTCCTGGGTAACAATGCGATAAAATTCGTGCCGTTGTAAACCTCTTTTTCAACTCCTCAAACGCTTCTTCCTGTTCTCTTCCCGAGTGAACATCCTTTGGGTTTCCCTTCAACGTCTCGGTTATTGGTTTGCATACTTTTGAGAAATCTTTGATGAATTGTCGGTAAAAGTTTGCAAATCCAATGAAAATCCGTACTTGTTTAACCGATCTCAGCTGTGTCCAGTTTTGAACGCTTTTCACTTTTGTATCACTCAAGGTGACTCCGGTTGTCTTGACAATGTATCCTAGGAATTCGACGTCATCTTGGTGGAATACCGACTTGTTTAAGGAGACAGCTAAGTCGTGCTGTCCGAGCCGGTGATGGACTTTTGGGACTAACTAAATATGGTCCTCCATATTTTCGGAGTATATCAGGATATCGTGTAAATAGACGACCACTCTGTCATCCAAGAACTCCATTAGGATTTTGTTCATCATTGTCTGAAACGTCGCAGCGGTGTTCACCAGCCTGAAAGGCATGACTTTGTATTCGTACTGACCTGATCATGTACGAAAAGCAGTTTTATGCTTATCTCCTTGGCTCATTCGAATAAGATGATATCCGTCTTTTACGTCAAGTTTTATGTATACTTTTGCTGCAGCAACACCGTCTCGGAGTTCGTCCATGAGTGGGAGGGCGTATTTATTCAGGATTGTCAATTTGTTGATGTTCCTATAGTCCACGCATAATCGCCGACTTCCATCTGGTTTCGGAACGAAAAGGATTCGAGCGCCGTAAGGGGATTCACTGTCAGCTACCTTTCCCTCGGCCATGATTTCCTTGAGGTACTTATCCAGCTCGTTCAACTGGTGTGCCGACATTGGATAAATTGGACCCCATGGGGGCTCGGCCCCTTCTTTGAGGTTGATGGAGTGATCGAAAGTCCTTCGAGGCGCCAATATTTTTGCTTTTTTCTCTTCAAAAAGCTCCTTATTCAGCCAATAGGGTTTTGGCAGCGTCTCCAACTGTACTCCCCCTTCTTCCTCTCGTCCTATCCGTCCCACATACTGTGCCACCTCATCGTAAGCCACAGTTTCATCCCATTCAAACATATCCACAACCGCCTCATCTTCTATATTAGCATGGCACTTTGCTTCTTCAAAGGCCCATTTAGGTGGGTCCGCGCTATTTTTAAGGGGGTGCTCATCATGCCACCACCCAAAGGGTATCATTAAGTCATACCTTCCTGCATTCGCAGATTCGCGGGATGTCATACTTCGCTGACTGTTGGCACCGATTTCTAATAGAATAGGATGGGTATAGAATTTTCCTCCAGGTGGCACGGTCTCGCCATCGAAGGTTGTAATTTTTAAGGGTGAGTCCCTAGCTTCGGTCGGGATTTCTAGCCGTGGTGCGGTTTCCTGGTTTATGAGAAAGATGTTTGAACGAGAGTCTAAGAGGACGTTTATCGTGTGTTTTCGTCCTTTTGTTTCAATAAACGCCTTCCCCTCAGGGCAGGAATAATCCTTTGGTTTTTTAATGGGTCTTGAGCTTTCGCTCGGGTTTTGATGAAATCTTTTCATCGTCGCAGTTACAAGTAGCGTGGGGGGTTTGTTACTGCGACTGCCCTGTTTCGGCTCTTAAAGCCTCCTCAGACAAACTTTTACAATGATCGTCTAATATTTCGATATTGGGCAGCCCACTACTAGCGGTCTTTACCTCCTGCCGAGGAGTTCTCATATCACAGGAGTGGTGGTTCACTAGAGTACCTCTTGAGTTCGCGACCAGGATGCGCGGTCCTTTATTGTCGACTTAGCCCTCATGGATGACTGTCCCCTGCGACAAGTCTACCGTACCTTCGCTTGCGAGTTTGGTCTCACTCCCGAGACCCCCGCGAACACCATTCGTCGGGCATGAACTTTGTGCCCAATAGAGGTGCCCTCACCTTCTATTTGCCCGGCTGTTTTACCCAGAGAGAAAGTCAGGTTACCCTGGATTTCGACCCTCCTTCACGTGTCGTGCAACTCAAGTTCCGTTCCGACGAATGGTAATCCTCTTTTTCCCATTTAGTCACGTCGACGGCTGTCTTCACTTGTAATTTTTTATGGCTCCCATGGTTATCACGGACTACCTATTTTTTTGGAACTAAAATGGCAACCGCTTGTTAGGTGGTAGCTTCGGGGTGAGGTATTCCGAGAGATAGGACCTTAATTGTGATTATATCAGCGAACTCGTTAAGAAGACACGAGCAATGTAGGCTAGATATAATGATTCACTTCGGCATAGATCGTGGAAGTGTTGGTAACTATATAAAAGTGTAGATAACTTATTATATTGATAAGATCTCTTCTCCATGCTTGTTGTGTGTTAATAGCAGCGAAGATGCTTCGATATTGATATTCCGCGTCTGAGCAATTGCGGTATGCATGCTAACTGTATACTAACTAAGTACCTCGTCTGCAACTCTGCGAACTTCACCTGAGTGCGAACACTCGTAGACCCTGAAAACTCTCTGCCACACCTTTTGCTCCCATGGTCAACTTATCGGTCTGCGCTTCCATTATTCCTGATGGTGTGGAGACCACGTCAGGTGTCAGGTCATCCATTTATCCGTTGACAACCATGACTACAAATTATCTTCCCCTCGTGCTCGTCGAGGGTAGTCTAACTCGCTGGACAGAAGATGGGTAATCTTCTTTGGTTGGTTCCGTCGAGAATTCAACTTGCAACTGCATGTTGCATTCTGGTCTTCCGGCATTACACGACTTGTCCTAGGGATCGTACCTATAGGCTTTTTCCCTCGGACTCCATCTTTTACCAACTTGTCCCCTGTGGATGCACCCGATCCACTTACTGGGCATTGTTACCTCCTTCATACCTCACACGACTTTGTGGATACGAGGGGACTAACCTGCGTGCAAAACGTCCCGTTACCTTCGACCCAACCTGCCGATTATCTGTCTTCCAGCGTCTGTAACCTTATGCGCCGTCGTCGGATTCCCCTGCCTCCACTTGCATAAGGTGCCCGAAGGTCTCCCCTCATATATCCCGCGAGCAGGATCCGGTCGGACGGACGGCCGCGACGTACACGGTGTTATAAGATCGTTTCCCTTGATAGTGGTCTTTGGTGTCGGGACGCAACTACCCAGGCGGCCAGTGATGACGCGCCGTCCCAACCTGGGGGCTGGCGCGGGGTTTATCTTTTTCCTTCGAAGTTCGTGTGCGTCCAGGTAGGGTAACTTTACCCGGTAAATCCTTTCGCGGAGTCCGTGCGCCTAACACCAGCTCGCCTCTTCAAAGTGTTGGTCCCGAATACTCTATGTCTATTATACAATTTATCTTCCATGTCGAGCTCCACATAGTAAGGGTAAAAACCACGGGCGTTTAATTTTCCACTGATGGAAAACGTTTCTTATGTTACTCGATCTCTCTCTGGCCCGGCATCCCTGTGTTTTCTCTATGAAACCTTTCCACCTCTTCCTGCGCGTTCTGTATACCTTCACGTGGCTCCCAAGTGTTCTCGTCCTCTGCGCAGCCTTTCCATTTTACAAAACACCGAAGCTCTCTCATCGGTTTATTCCTTCCTCGAACCTTTCGCGTGTAGGAGATCATCTTACTCTTGACAATCCTTTCTACCTCCTACTCTAAATCCCCCTTGATCTCTTCGGGGTCTCGTGGGGGTTGTTTGCGATTTTGTCGGTTCAAGGCTCGATACCGTTCCAATAGCGAAACGTGAAACACAGAATGAATTTTCCACCGCGGCGATAGTTCTAACTTGAATGCCCAGTTTTCCTTCTTTTCTAACACTTTGAAAGGGCCTTACAGTTTCGGGCTCACCTTCTCTGATGGTCGTTTGGTATGTATGTTCTTTGCATGCAACATTAGCAAGTCGCTTACCTCGATGCTGGGTTGTTCCGTCGCTTTTCTGTTGTAATACTTTTTTCATTGATTCCCGTGTATTTTCTAGTGTTTGTTTCGCCTGTCGGTGTATGGCCTGCGTCCAGTGAACATACAATGTCACCCCGGGGTTCTGAGCTTCTCTTTCTTTCATCAATTGCCCCTGTGGATGGAAGCGGTAGTTGGCGAAGAAAGGGGTCATCTGGTGTGCGTGGGTAGCCCAGTTGTTGTAAGCGGGTTCTGCTAACGGCAACAGTTGGTACCAATCGTTCTTATCGTAATTGACAAATGTTCGTAAATGACCTTCCAGCACTTGGTTGGTCATTTCCGTTTGTCCGTCAGTCTGAGGCTGGTAAGCCGTCGACAGGACCCTCTTAACTCCTAGCATCTTGCACAATTATTCCCAGAATTCGCCGGAAAACTTGGTGTCCATGTCCGATATGATTTCGGTTGGCAATCCGCGAAGTTTCCAGACTTCCCGAAGGAAGGTATCGGCAACGTCTTTTGGGGTCGCATTCTCGTGGAGGCCGATAAAGTGGGCCATTTTTGTGAACCGATGTACTACTACCATTATCTGCCTCTTCCCCTGCGATTCCGGTGGTTGCGTGATGAAGTCGGTCCATATGGAGGACCAGGCGGCATAGGGTACTTCTAAAGGTTGAAATAACCAGTATTTAGCATGCCGTGGTGACTTACTGTGTTGACATTCATCGCAGGATCGTACATAATCTCTGATCCAATCTGCGAGTCCTTTCCAGTAAAAGTCCCTAGTTACTATCTCAATCGTTTTCTCTTGTCCGAAGTGGCGTGCTACTAATGAGTCGCGACAGCCTTGGGCTATCTCGGATTGAAGGGCTTAGTCCTCGGGGATGTACCAAAGATTTTTGTACTATAGTAACACGTTCTTTTCTATCCATTCGTCCTCATCTTTTTCCCTCCTTCTCTTAACATAACCAGTTCACGGCCTCGGTTCTGCCACTTCTCGTGCTCCTTTCCAGCCATCCTAATCTTGTCCAGAAATGCATTGTTCATTGTTCGCGTCAGGGCTGCATTGACGTGAGTGCTTGATAACATTTCTCTCTCTTTCATCAACCCAGGGCGATAGCCGATATCACCTGCGCTAAAGAATTCGTTTTTGCTTGTGTCTGCGTGGAGGAAACATATTGTGACTTCCTCTTCTTTAGCCGTGATGGATCGCTTAGGGTTTAGATCACTCGACCCAAACCCAATTTTTCCCCGCTCGGTTACTCCTAGATCGTCTACTTCCATGGCGTCGGTATTGGCAATTTTCTCTACTATGCGCTGCGCTATCCTATCTCCTGCTTTATACAAGCAGTTCGCTTCGCCATGATTACGAAGTATGACTTTTATCTCTCCGGTGTAATCCGCGTCTATTACACCACCACCCACTGCTATTCCCATCTTGCTAGGAATACCACTTCTTGCGGCTAGCCTTCCGTAGGTTCCTTCCGGCAATCCTATCGCAATACCCTTTTCCACCATTTCCTGTCCTTTTGCTGGTACCAGGCCGTCTGTCAGGGCCTACATGTCATGACCGGCCTCCACCGTGATCCTTTCGTCGCGATTATCGCCTTATTGGAAAGTTTGATTATCCTGAGTCTTGTAGGTTCGCTTTTTTCTGAGACGAGGGCTCTCTCTGTGTTTCGTTTTTGATGAATCACCAAAATCTGAAAATGTTCCGATTTCAAAATCGACTGTTCACTGTGACGAGCTCCCTCCTCAGGACGGTACTCCAGCTGTCTACTTAATGGGTCGGGTTTCCCGCCCCTACTTCCCGGTCGGTAGACTATTTTGAAGTTGTAATTCGTCAACTCCTGTGCCCATCGAATTTGTCGCTGGTTACAGACTTTTTTCGTCAAAAAGGATGGTAAATTTTGGTGGTCCTTGTATATCGTCACGGGTTCTTCTTCCCCCCAGAGGTATCTTTTCCATTCTTTGAACGCCTCCATTATTGCGAGAAGTTCCTTGTCATGTATCTCGTAATTTCTTTCAGCGCTGTTCAATTTTCGAGAATCGAAAGCCAGTGGGTGAAGACGTCTCCCTTGGTATTGAGACAGTACGCATCCGAGCGCGAAGTCGCTAGCGTCTGTCTCCACTACGGTCTTTCTTCCTGGGTAAAAATGTGATAAAATTGGTGCGGTGGTAAACCTCTTTTTCAACTCCTCAAACGCCTCCTCCTGCTCTCTTCCCCAGTGAAAATGCTTCGGGTTTCCCTTCAATGTCTCGGTTATTGGCTTGCAAATCTTTGAGAAATCTTTGATGAATTGTTGATAAAAATTTGCGAATCTAATGAAGATTTGGACTGGTTTAAGCGATCTCGGGTGGGCCCAATTTTGGACGCTTTTCACTTTTCTATCACTCATGGTGACTCCGCTTGTCTTGACAATGTATCCTCAGAATTCGAGCTCATCTTGGTGGAACACCGACTTTTTCAACGAGACTGCCAAGTCGTGCTGTTCGAGTCGATCAAGGACCTTTTGGACTATTTTGATGTGGTCATCCATATTCTCAGAGTATATTAGGATATCGTCTGGGTAGACGACTACTCTGTGGTCCAAAAATTCCCGTAGGATTTTGTTCATCATTGTCTGTAACGTTGCGGGAGGGTTGACGAGCCCGAAAGGCATGACCTTATATTCAGACTGTCCTTATCGTGTACGAAAGGCCATTTTGTGTTCGTCGCCCTTCCTCATTCGAATAAGATGATATCCATCTTTTAGGTCGAGCTTCCTAAACACCTTTCTTCCAGCAACGCGGTCTCGTAGTTCATCCATGAGGGGCAGGGGGTACTTATTCAGGATTGTGAATTTGTTGTGGTTTCTATAGTCAAGGCGGGGTCGTAGACTTCCATCGGGTTTTGGGACGAAGAGGATTGGCGCGCCATAAGGGGATTCGCTATCGGCAATTGTTCCTTCTGCCATCATCTCCTTAAGGTACTTATCCAGTTCGTTTAACTGGTGTGCCGACATTGGGTAAATTGGACCCCATGGGGGTTCGGCCCCTTCCTTAAGGTTGTTGGCCTGGTCGAAGGTCCTTCGAGGTGCCAACATCTTAGCTTTTTCCTCTTCAAAAAGCTCCTTATACGGCCAATATGGCTTTGGCAGGGTTTCCAACTGCACTCCTCCTTCTTCCTCTCGTTCTATCCTTCCTACGTACTGTGCTTCCTCGTCGTAAGCCACAGTTTCATCCCATGAAAACATATCCGCTACCACCTCATCTTCTATATGAGCATGGAACTTTGCTTCCTCAAAGGCCCATTTACGTGGGTCTGCGATATTTTTAAGGGGGTGTTCATCATGCCACCACCCAAATGGTATGATTAAGTCATACCTTCATGCATTAGCAATTTCGCAGGATATCATACTTCGGTGGCCGTTGGCACCGATTTCTAGGAGAGTTGGATGAGGATAGAATATTCCTCCGGTAGGCGCGGTTTCGCCATCGAAGGTTGTGATTTTTAACGGTAAATCCCTGGCTTCGGTCGGGATTTCGAGCCGTCGTGCGGTGTGTTGGTTCATGAGAAAGACATTTGAATCAAAATCTAAGAGTACGCTTATCGTATGTTTTCCTCGTTTCAATTCCATAAATGCCTTCCCCTCAGGGCAGGCGTAGTGCTTGGGTTTTTTAATGGGTCTAGAGCTTTAGCTCGGTCCTTGATGAAATCTTTTCATCGTCGTGGTTACACGTAATGTGGGGGGTTGGTTACCGCGCCTGCACAGTTTGGGCTCTTAAAGCCACATCTGACAAACCTTTACAATAAGTGTCTAATATTTTGATATCGGGCAGCCCATTACTAGCGGTCTTTACCTCCTGCCGAGGAGTTCCCATATCACAGGAGTCGTGGTTCACTAGAGCACCTCACGAGTTCGCGACTAGGATACGTGGTCCTTTATCCTCGACTTGGCCCTCATATGCGACTGTCCCCTGCGATGAGTCCACCGTACCTCCGCCTTCGAGTTTGGTCTCACTCCCGAGACCCCCTCGGACACCATTCGTCGGTCATGAACCTTGTGCCCAACAGAGGCACCCCCAGCTTCTATTTGCCCGGCTTTTTTACACCGAGAAACAGTTAGGTTTGCCTGGATTTCGACCCTCCTCCCGCGTGTCGTGCAACTCAAGTTCCGTTCCGACTAATGGTAATCCCCTTTTTCCCTTTTAGTCTCGTCGACCACTTTCTTCTCTGGTAGTTTTTTATGGCTCCCGTGGTGAGCACGGACTACCCATTTTTGGACGTAAAATGGCAACTGCAGTCCTTTGGTCTTTTAGCCTTCCGGGGGGATCTCGTCACCAACTACGCCGCAGGTCTTTCGATTCGAGGCGGCAACCTCACTACCCGAACACCGTTGTTGTCGGTACCTGGATGACTTTTTTATAAAACGTCCTCATCTTCGAAGGCCCAGGCTGGGGGCCTTTGCACCGCTCGTCGTGAGCTTTCTCCCTGGCCATGAACGGCCACAGTGGCTACCTGGGGGCGTCCTTTTGGCGCGAATGCGGACTGTCGTTTGGGCTTTGATGTCCCTCGATATATAGCCAATACTTGTATCGGCTTTCGACAGTATTTCCAGGTATGGTTGTTCATTCCGCATCGCATGCATTGGTTGTCAGATTTCCGTTTATCGACAAGCCTTCTGATCGACGCCCTGGTGTGCTTCCGACCACACCGTATGTCGAGCCTCCCCCTTCGGTTCCACCCCTCCTTCTTTCTCCACCTTTCTTTCCCCAGACTTTTTCTTCTGATAGGCCGCCTTTTCTGTAGCCGTGTATTGGTTCTTTACACCTTTTGGGGCGATTGTCCGCTTCTAATCCTGGAGTTTCTTTTTTGGCTTCGAGTCGTGCCTGAGGGACCGCCGCCTCGAAGATCTTTTCTTTCCTTGAAATCTTCTTCCGCTCGGGTTACGGTCCTGACTGCTTCCAACCAGTCCCCATCGTCGACATATTCTCTATGTGAGAGCCGTTGCAATGCTTCTACGGGAAGTTCGTCTTCAATCATTTTCCTCCAGGCTATCCCGGTAACTCTTGCATGGAGGTTGAGATTTTCCATTTCCATCAAGAATTTGGCAACATCACCGCAATATTTGACCGATCCCATTTCTCTCAGGGACTTTTCCGCTTCATGGGTGGGTCTGAAGCGTCACAGGGCTTGTTCTGCAAAGACGTGCCAGAACTCGTATCCTTCTTGTCTCCTATAAGCTATTTCTCCGGTCATTTGTCGTCGGTAGGTTAACGCAAGCGGTGCGACTTCTTTTCCATCCATTCAGCTGACGGCGTATCGGATTCGTTGTGCCTCGTTTTCCCACTGCCAACTGTTTCGACGAACATAATCCGTACATGCTAATTGCCACATAGGTATATCTTGGTGTTTCTCATTTCTCAACATCGCAGGGGGTTCCGCTGGGACTTGTGTCCGTTGTGCCAAGGCGTTGGCCATGACTCGACAGAACAGGTTCAACTGTTCATCTTTCTCAATGTCGTAGTCGTCTTCTTCTGGCTGGGGTGCGGGTCTCTCCTCCCGGCTTCCTTTCATACGCTCATCCAGCTTCCTTCCAGTTCCTTCCCCTTCATCATCGGTGTCTCCTCCTCCTCCGCCGCCAGGAGCACCTGCCGCTCCGTGTCGTGGTGGTGGTGGTGGTCTTCCTCCACCCGCCCATGAAGCCTCTAGTGTCGCATCCGACACCTTGCCTTTCCCTTTTACTTGACCCAACAAGTGTTCTACCAGAGCCTTAAGCACCGCGATCTCACCATCTTGGGCTTCTTGAGACTCATGTTATTGTTGCAGCTCATCCCTTACGAGATTAATGCTCATCTCGTGATTTTCCAGCTCCCGTTTATGTTGTTCGTTTATTCGAACAATTTCTTGTTCAACGAGTAGGTCCCGACGTATTGACTGTTCGTCAGTTGCTTGCACTGCTTCGTGGAGGTGAGAGGTGACAGCCTCGTGTCTGGTCTGTCGCTCATCTGTTTCACCAACTCATTCCGCGAGTTGGGTGGCGAAGCTCTCTTGGACCTTCTGAGATTCCAAGTCCAAGAGCTGGACTTGCTCGTCTATTCGGGTGAGTTCTCGACAAACACTCAGGACCCCAGATTTCACCTGATTTTTGACGGATACCAGTTCTTTGGCGATTAATAAGAGATTGGTCGGGAGGGAACTGAATGCCAGATGTTGCCTATCTTGACTGACGTTGAGCTTTGGGTCGAACCGGCCGAGGATCTGATCTAATCTTCGGATCCGAACGGCCATGAGGGATTCGCCTGTGGGTTCAGGCGTTCGGCGACCTCCAGGCCGTCGTCCCTTTCGGTATTTTTCTAGAAAGCCTAATCCGACAGGGAAGCGGGGCGTTTGGTGAGCTGAATGTGTTCGGGCTAGGTGGGTGACCGTTATCTCCACACTAGGGGCTGAGGTTCACGACAGTTCATCACCTCACTCATCTCCTTCATCTCCTTCATCTCCTCCGGCTCCCTCTCCTCCTTGCCATTCCATGGCTTCCGGAGCTTTGGGGTCAGAAGACATTCTTTTGTTTCCTCCCTAAACTGCCGGTATCTCAAAACCCTGACTTGAGTGTTGATTGCTTTCTGGGTACTGGGTGTACCAAATGGAGTTCGATTTCTCCAAGTGGATGTGATAGAGGAAGTCTTTATCGTACTGGTATTGGTATAGTGCGGTAATGTCTTCGAGGGTTCCCGTAGTTTCTGGGTTTATCCACCAGAAAGAAGATTCGTCGTAGGGTACTTGTGTCACTAATTCAGGTATAGGTGTGAGGACTTCGTTTATCGAGACAGTCCTCACAGGTCTTGGTTCGAAAGGTTTTTGGTTGGGTTTTGAGTTCGAGCGTCTCTGCCAAACATGCGTCTCGGTAACGATGAGAAGTATCAATATACTGTTAGGTGGTAGCTTCGGCATGAGGTATTCCGACAGCTAGGACCTTAATCGTGAATATATCGGAGAACTCGTTAAGAAGACACGAGTAATGTAGGCTAGATATAATGCGTCACTTCGGAATAGATCGTGGAAGTGTGGGTAACGATATAAAAGTGTAGATAACTTATTATATTGATAAGATCTCTTCTCCGTGCTTGTTGTGTCTTAATAGCAGCGAAGATGCTGCGATGTTTATATTCCGCGTCTGAGCAATCGCCGTATACATGCTAACTGTATACTAACTAAGTACCTCGCCCGCAACTCTGCGAACCTCACCTGAGCGCGAACACTCGTAGACCCTGAAAACTCTCTGCCACACCTTTTGCTCCCATGGTCAACTTATCGGTCTGCGCTTCCATTATTCTTGATGTTGTGGAGACCACGTCAAGTGTCAGCTCATCCGTTTATCCGTTGACAACAATGCCTACGAAGTATCTTGCCCTCGTGCTCGTCGAGGGTAGTCTAACTCGCTGGACACAAGATGGCCAATCTTCTTTGGTTGGTTCCGTCGAGAATTCAACTTGCAACTGCATGTTGCATTCTGGTCTTCCGGCATTACATGACTTGTCCTAGGGATCGTACCCATAGGCTTTTTCCCTTGGACTCCATCTTTTACCAACTTGTCCTCTGTGGATGCACCCGATCCACTTACTGGGCATAGTTACCTCCTTCATACCTCACACGACTTTGTGGATACGACGGGACTAACTTGCGTGCACAACGTCCCGTTACCTTCGACCCAACCATTCAACTGTCTGTCATCCAGCGTCTGTAACATTATGCGCCGCCATCCGATTCACCTGCCTCCACTTGCATAAGGTGCCTGAAGGTCCCCCCGCATATATCCCGCGAACGGGATCCGGTCGGAACGACGGCCGCGACGTATACCGTGTTATAAGATGGTTTCCCTTGATAGTGGTCTTTGGTGTCGGGACGCAACTACCCAGGCGGCCAGTGATGACGCGCCGTCCCAACGCCGGGGCTCGAGCGGTGTGTTATCTTTTTCCTTCGAAGTTCGTGTGCAACAAGGTAGGGTAACTTTACCCTGTAAATCCTGTCAGGGAGTCCGTGCGCCTAACACCGCTATCCTTTGGTCTTTTAGCCTTCCGGCAGGATATCCTCACCGACTACGCCGCAGGGCTTTCGATTCCAGGCGGCAACCTCACTACCCGCACACCGTTGTTGTCGGTACCTGGATGACCTTTTTTTATTGTATAAAATGTCGCCATCTTCAAAGGCCCCGGCTGGGGGCCTTTGCACCGCTCGCTTCGAGCTTTCTCCCTGGCCATCAATGGCCAGGGTGGCTACCTGGGGACGTCGTTTCGGTGCGAATGCGGACTGTCGTTTCGGCTTCGATTGCCCTCGGTATATAGCCGACACTTGTATCACCTTGCGACAGTATTTCCAGGAGTGCTTTCTCATTCCGCCCCGTGTGCATTCGTTGTCAGATTTCCGTTTATCGACAACTTTTTGATCAACGCCCTGGTGGGCTTCTGCCCACACCTTGTGTTTCAGCTCCCCCGCCGGTGCCACCGACCCTTCCTTTTTCACCTTTCGCTCCCCAGCCTTTTGCTTCTGGTAGTCTGCCTTTTCCTTAGCCGTGTACTGCCTCTTTACACGCTTTGCCGTAACCATTGGCTTCGAATCCTCGAACTTTCTTTTCTCGCCTTGTGTCGCACCGGAGGGACCGCCTCCTCGCAGATCTTTTCTTTCCTTGAAATCTTCTTCAGCTCGGGTTACGGTCCTGACTGCTTCCCACGATTCCCCATCGTTGACATAGTGTCTATGTGAGAGCCGCCGCAATGCTTCTACAGGAAGTGCGTCTTCAATCATTTTTCTCTAGGCTATCCCGGTGACTCTTGCATGGATGTTGAGATTTTCCATTTCCATCAAGAATTTGGCCACATAACCGCGATATTTGACCGATCCCGTTTCTCTTAGTGATTTTTCCGCTTCATGGGTGGGACCGAAGCGTCGCAGGGCTTGTTCTGCAAAGACATGCCAGAACATGTACCCTTCTTGTCTCGTGTAACCTATTTCTCCGGTCATTTGTCCACGGTATGTTAACGCAAACGGCGCGACTTGTTTCCCGTCCATTCGGCTTATGGCGTATCGGATTCGTTGTGCCTCGTCCTCCCACTGTCAACTTTTTCGACCAAAATAATCTGGGCATGTCATGAGCCACATGCGGATATCTTGGTGTTTTTTGTTCCTAAACATGGCAAGGGGTTCCCCTGGGACTCTTGTTCGTTGTCCCAGGGCGTTGGCCATGACTCGTGAGAACAGGTTAAACTGTTCATCGTTCTCGACGTCGTAGTCGTCTTCTTCTGGCTAGGGTGCGGGTCTCCCGTGCTGTCTTCCTTTCCTACTCTCGTCTGGTTTCCTGCCAGATCCTTGTCCCTCATCATCGGGGTCTCCTTCCCCTCCGCCGCCTGGAGCTCCTGTCACTCCTTGTCGTGGTGGTGGTGGTGGTGGTCTTCCTCCATCTCCCCCCGACGCCTCTGGTGTCGGATCTGACACCTTGCCTTGTCCCTTCACCTGTCCCAGCAAGTGTGCCACCAGGGCCTTAAGCACCGCGATCTCACCATCTTGGGCTTCTCTAGACTCATGCTGCCGTTGCACTTCATCCCTTACGAGATTAATGCTCATCTCGTAATTTTGGAGCTCCCGTTTAAGTTGTTCCTTTATTCGAACAATCTCTTGGTTGAGGAGTACCTCCCGATGCATGGACTGTTCGCCAGTTCCTTGCACTGCTTCGTGGAGGTGAGAGGTGACAGCCTGGTGTCTGGTCTGTCACTCATCTGTTTCACCAAGTCGTTCCGCCACTTGGGTGGTGAAGCTCTCATGAACCTTCAGGGATTCCAAGTCCAAAAGCTGAACTTGCTCGTCTATTCGGGTAAGTTCACGACGGACTATCTGTACCCCAGATTTCAACTGATTTTTGATCGTAGCCAGTTCTTGGGCCATTAATAAGATATTGGTCGTGAGGGAACTGAATGCAAGATGGTGCCTATCTTGATTGATGGTGAGCTTTGGGTCAAATCGGCCCAGGATCTGATCTAATCTTCGGATCCGACCCGCCATGAGGGATTCGCCTTTGGGTTCAGGTGTTCGGCGACCTCCTGGCAGTCGTCCTTTTCCTGATTTTTCTACAAATCCTAATCCGACTGGGGAGAGGGGTGTTCGGTCGGCCGAATCTGTTCGGGCTCGGTGGGTGACCGTTGTTTCCACCCTAGGGGCTGAGGTTCGGGACAGTTCATCACTTTCGGGACACTTCATCACTTCCCTCATCTCCTTCATCACCTCCCTCATCTCCTTCATCTCCTCCAGCTCCTTCTCCTCCTTGCCATTCCTTGGCTTCCGGAGCTTTGGGGTCAGAAGACATTCTTTTGCCTTTGTCAATGGAAACTTATCTTTTGTTGCCTCCCCAAACTGCCTGTATCTCACAACACTGACTTGAGTGTTGATTGCTTTCTGGATACTGGGTGTACCAAATGGAGTTTGATTTCTCCGAGGGGGTTTTGTAGGTAAAGTTTTCACCGTACTGGTACTGGTATAGTTCGGAGAGGTCTCCGAGTGGGACAGTGTTTTCTGGGTTTATCCACCAGAAGTAAGATTCGTGGTAGGGCTCTTGTGTCCCTAATTCGGGTGTAGTCGTGAGGACTTGGTCGATTCAGATAGTCCTCAAGGGTCTTGGTTCGAAAGGTTTTTTGGGTTTGGGAATATGAGTGTCACTGCCAAACATTCGTCTCGGTAACGATGAGAAGTATTGATATATTGTCAGGTGGTAGCTTCGGCATGAGGTATTCCACCAGATAGGACCTGGATCGTAATTATATCGGAGAACTCGTCAAGAAGACACGAGTAATGTAGGCTAGATATAATATTCACTTTGGTGTAGATAGTCGAAGTATTGATAAGGATATAAAAGTGTAGATAACTTATTATATTGATAAGATCTCTTCTCCGTGCTTGTTGAGTAAAATAGCAGTGAAGATGCTACGATATTTATATTCCACCTCTGAGCAATCGCGGTATACATGCTAACTCTATACTAACTAAGTATCTTGCCCGCAACTCTGTGAACCTCACCTGAGTGCGAACACTCGTAGACCCTGAAAACTCTCTACCACACCTTTTGCTCCCATGGTCAACTTATCGGTCTGCGCGTCTGTTATCCCGGATGGTGTGGAGACCACGTCAGGTGTCAGCTCATTCCTTGATCCGTTGACAACAATGGTTACAAATTATCTTGCCCCCGTGCTCACCGAGGGTAGTCTAACTTGCTGAACCGAAGAGGGCCATTCTTCGTTGCTTGGTTCCGTCGAGAATTCGACACGCGACTGCATGTTGTATTCTGGTCTTCAGGCATTACACGACTTGTCCTCGAGATCGTACCTATAGGTTTTTCCTCTCGGACTCCATCTTTTACCAACTTTTCCTCTGTGGATGCACCCGATCCACTTACTGGGCATAGTTACCTCCTTCATACTCTACACTACTTAGTCGGTACGAGGGGACTAACTTGTGTGCGAAACGTCCCGTTACTTTCGACCCCCCCTTCTGGCTGTCGGTCTTCAAGTCACTGTAACATTATGCGCCGTCGGCCGGTTCACCTGCTTCCACCTGTATAAGGTGTCCGAAGGTCTCCCCTCATATACCCTGCGAACAGGATCCGGTCGGACCGACGGCCACGACGTATACGGTGTTATAGGATCTGTTCCATTGATAGTGGGCTTTGGTGTTGGGACGCAACTACCCAGGCGGCCAGTGATGAAGCGCAGTCCCAACGCCGGGCGTCGAGGGGGGTGTTATCTTTTTCCTTCGAAGATCGTGAGTATCAAGGTAGGGTAACTCTGCCCTGTAAATCCTTTTGGGGAATCCGTGCACCTAACACGAGCTCCCCTCTTCGAAGTGCTGGTCCCCAATACTTAATGTTTTATTATACAGCCTATCTTCCGTCTCTAGCTCCAGATAGTAGGGGTAAAAACCACCGGCCTTTACATCTCCACCGATGGAAAACCTTTCTTATGCTACTCGACCTCTTGCGGGCCCTGCATCTCCGGGCTTTCTTTATGAAACCTTTCCACCTCTTCCTGCGCGTTCTTCATACCTTCGAGTGGCTCCCAAGTATTCTAGTCCTCTGCGCAGCCTTTCTATTTTACAAAATACGGAAGCTCTTTCATCGGTTTATTCCTTCCCCGCATCTTTCGCGTGCAGGTAATGATCTCACTCTTGACGATCCTTTCTACCTCCCACTCTAAATCCCCCTTGATCTGTTCGGGGTCTTGTGGGGGCTGTTCGCGATTTGGTTGGTTCGAGGCTCGGTAGGGTTCCAACTGCGAAACGTGCAACAGAGGCTGAATTTTCCACCGCGGCGATATTTCTAACTTGTACGCCATGCTTCCTTTCTTTTCTAACACTGTGAAATGGCCATACAGTTTTGGACTTAGCTTCTTCGATGGTCGTTTGGTACGTATGTTGTTCGAATTCCTCATTACCAAGTCGCCGACCTCGATGCTGGGTTGTCTCCTCGCTTTTCTGTCATAATATTTCTTCATCGATTCCCGTGTATTCTCTAAGGTTTCTTTCACCTGTGGATGTATGTCATGAATCCAGTGAGCATACATTGTCGCCCCCGGGTTCTGAGCTTCTCTTTCTTTTATCCATTCCGTCTGTCGATGAAAGCCGTAGTTGGCGAAGAAAGGGGTCATCTTGTGTGCGTTGGTAGCCGAGTTGTTGTAGGGGTGTTCTGCTAACGGCAATTGTTGGTACCAGTTGTTCTGATCGTAGTTGACAAATGTTCTTAATTAACCTTCCAGCACTTGGTTGGTCCTTTCCGTTTGTCAGTCAGGCTGAGGGTGGTAAGCCGTTGACATGCCCCTTTTAACTCCTAGCACCTTGCACAATGATTCCCAGAATTTGCTGGAAAGCTTCGCGTCCATGTCCGATATGATTGCCGTCAGTAATCCATGAAGTTTCCTGACTTCAAGAAGGAAGGTATCCGCAACATCCGGTGCTGTCGCATTTTCGTGGAGGCAGATAAAATGAACCATCTTGGTGAACCGGTCTACTACTACCATGATCTGGGTCTTGCCCTCTGATTCCGGTCGGTGTGTGATGAAGTCCGTCGATATGGAAGACCAGGCCGCATAGGCTATTTCTAAGAGTTGACGTAACCCGTACTTAGCATGCGGTGGGGACTTACTCTGTTGAAATTCGTCGCCGGATCGTACATAATCTCTGATCCAATCTGCGAGTCCTTTCCAGTAAAAGTCCCTTGTTACTATCTCCTTCGTCTTTTCCTGTCCGAAGTGCCCTGCTACTAATAATCGTGAGCGCCTTGGGCTCTCTCGGTTTGAAGCGCTTCGTTCTCGGGAATGTACAAACCATTTTTGTATTATAGTAACCCGTCCTTTTCTATCCATTGGTCCGCGATCTTTTTCCCGCATTCTCTTAACATAACCAGTTCACGGCCTCGGTACTGCCACTTCTCGCGCTCCTTTCCCGTTATCCTAATCATGTCTAGAAATGCATCGTTCATTCTTCGCGTCAGGGCTGCATGGACATGAGCGCTTGATAACATTTCTCTTTCTTTCATCCACCGAGGGTGACAGCCGATATCCGCCGCGCTAAAGAATTTGTTATTCTCTGTGTCTGCATGAAGGAAACATATTTTGACTCCTTCTTCTTTAGCCGTAATCGATCCCTTGGGGTTTAGATCACTTGGGCCAAAACCCAATTGCCCTGGCTCGGTTGTCTCTAGGTCATCTACCTCCATGGCGTCGGTGTTGGCACACTTTTCTATTATGAGTTGCGCTATCTGATATCCTGCCTTGAATACGCAGCCTTCCTCGCCATGGTTACGAAGTATGACCTGAACTTCTCCTTTGTAATCCGCATCTATTACACCACCGCCCACTGCTATCCCCATTTTGCGAGCCATACCACTTCTGGTCCCTAGCCTTCCGTAAGTTCCCTCCGGCAATCCTATCGCAATACCCGTCTCAACCATTGTCTGTCCTTTTGCCAGTACCAGTCCGTCTGTCAGGGCACAGATGTCATCACCAACCGCAAACCTTGATTCTTTTGTTGGGATTATTGCCTTGTCCGAAAGCTTCATTATTTGTAGGCTTGTTGGTTCGCTTTTTTTCGGGGTGAGGGCCGTCTCAGCACTTCGCTTCTGATGAATTATTAAAATTTGAAAATGTTTGCTTTTCAAAATTGACAGTTCACTATGACGAGCTCCCTCCTCAGGACGGTACTCCGGCGGTCTACTTAACGCGTCGGGTTTCCCGCCCCTGCTTCCTGGTCCATAGACTATTTTGAAGTTATAATTCGTCAACCCCTGTGCCCATCGAATTTGCCGCTAGTCCCAGACTTTTTGGGTTAAAAAGGACTGTAGATTTCGGTGGTCAGTATATACCGGCACGGGCTCTTCTTCGCCCCAGTGGTATCTTTTCCATTCTTTAACCGCCTCGATTATTGCAAGTAATTCCTTATCATGTTACTCGTAATTTCTTTCAGCGCTGTTTAGTTTTCGAGAATGGAAAGCCACTGGGTGAAGCCCTCTCCCCTGGTATTGAGATAGTACGCATCCAAGCGCAAAGTCGCTTGCGTCTGTCGCAACCACCGTTTTTCTCCCAGGGTAAAAATGCGATAAAATCGGTGCCGTGGTAAACCTCTTTTTCATCTCCTCAAACGCCTCTTCCTACTCTCTTCACCAGTGAAAATCCTTTGGGTTTCCCTTCAACGTCTCGGTTATTGAGTTGCATAGTTTTGAGAAATCTTTGATGAATTGTCAGTCAAAGTTTGCGAATCCAATGAAAATTTGTACTTCTATAACCGATCTCGGGTGTGCCCAGTTTTGAACGCTTTTCACTTTTCTAACACTCATGGTGACGCCACTCGTTTTCACAATGTATCCTAGGAATTCGATCTCTTCCTGATGAAATGCCGACTTCTTCAACGAGACTCCTAGGTCATGTGGTTCGAGCCGGTTCAGGACTTTTTGCACTAACTTAATGTTTTCTTCCATATTTTCGGAGTATATCAGGATATCGTCTAGATAGATGACTACTTCGTGGTCCAAGAATTCCCTTAGGATTTTGTTCATAATTGTCTGAAACATTGCGGGGGCGTTCACCAGCATGAAAGGCATGACTTTGTATTCGTACTGACCGTATCGTGTACGAAAGGCTGTTTTATCCTCATCTCCTTTCCTCATTCGAATAAGGTGATATCTGTCTTTTAGGTCAAGTTTTGTGAATACTTTCGCTCCAGCAACGGGGTCTCGGAGTTAGTCCATGAGTGGTAGGGTGTATTTATTCAGGATCGTCAACTTGTTGAGGTTCCTATAGTCTAAGCATAGTCGCAGACTTCCATCTGGTTTCGGAACGAAGAGGATTGGAGCGCCGTAAGGGGATTCACTGTCAGCTATTTTTCCCTCTGCCATCATTTTCTTGAGGTATTTATCCAGTTCGTTCAACTGGTGTGCCGACATTGGATCAATTGGACCTCATCGTGGCTCGGCCCATTCTTTAAGGTTGATGGCATGATCGAAAGTCCTTCGAGGCGCCAACATTTTAGCTATTTTCTCTTCAAAAAGCTCCTTATACTCCCAATAGGGTTTTGGCAGCGTCTCCAACTGTACTCCCCCTTCTTCCTCACGTCCTATCCGTCCCACATACTGTGCTTCCTCATCGTAAGCCACAGTTTCATCCCATTCAAACATATCCGCCACCGCTTCATCTTCTATATGAGCGTGGCACCTTGTTTCTTCAAAGGCCCATTTACTTGGGTCTGCTATATTTTTGAGGGGATGTTCATTATGCCACCACCCAAAAGGTATGATTAAATCATATCTTCCTGCATTCGCAATTTCGCAGGATATCATGCTTCGGTGGCCCTTGGCACCGATTTCTAGGTGAATCGGATGGGTATTGAATATTCGGCCAGCAGGCGCGGGTTCACCATTGAAGCTTGTGATTTTTAATTGTGAATCCCTTGCTTCGGTCGGGATTTCGAGTCGTCGCGCAGTATTTTGGTTCATGAGAAAGATATTTGAGCCAGAATCTAAGAGTACGCTTATTACGTGTTTTCGTTCATTTAATTCAATAAATGCCTTCCCTTCTGGGCAGGCGTAATGCTTTGGTTTTTTAACGGGTCTTGAGCTTTCGCTCTGGTCTTGATGCAATCTCTTTGTTGTTGCTGTTACAAATGGCGTGAGGGTTTGTTACCGTGCCAGTGCAGTTTCGGCTCTTAAAGCCTCCTCCGACAAACTTCTTATACTAAGTGTCCAAATTTTTGATATTGGGCAGCCCACTACTAGCGGTCTTTATCTCGTGCCGAGGAGTTCCCATATCACAGGAGTGGTGGTTCACTAGAGTACCTCTTGGGTTCGCGACTAGGATGCGCGGTCCTTTATCGTCGACTTATCCCTCATATGAGACTGTCCCCTGGGACGAGTCCACCGTACCTTCGCCTTCGAGTTTGGTCTCACTCCCGAGACCCCCTCCGACACCATTCCTCTGGCATGAACCTTGTGCACAAAAGAGGCGCCCCCGGCTTCTATTTACATGGCTGGTTTACCCGGAGCGAAAGTCAGGTTACCATGGATTTCGACCCTCCTTCGCGTGTCGCGCAACTCAAGCTCCATTCCGACGAATGGTTATCTTATCTTTCCCTTTTAGTCTCGTCAACCGCTTTCTTCACATGTAATTTTTTATGGCTCCCGTGGTGAGCATGGACAACCCATTTTTGCACGTAAAATGGTAGCCACAATCCTTTGGTCTTTATCTTTCCGGTCGGATATCGTCACCGGCTACACCGCAGGTCTTTCGATTCGAGGGGGCAACCTCACTACCTGATCACCCTGGTTGTCGGTACCTGGATGACTCTTTTATAAAATGTCGTCATCTTCAAAGGCCCAAGCTGGGGGCCTTTGAACCGCTCGTCGCGAGCTTTCGCCCTGGCCATCAACGGCCACAGTGGCTACCTGGGGTCGTCGTTTTGGCGCGAATGCGGACTGTCGTTTGGGCTTCGCTTGCCCTCGATATACAGCCGACGCTTGGATCGGTTTTCGACAGGATTTCCAAGCGTGGTTTCTCATTCCGCATCGCGTGCATTTGTTGTCAGATTTCCGTTTATCGACAACTTTTTAATCAACACCCAGGGTGGGCCTCTGCCCACACCTTGTGTTTAATCTCCCCCGCTGGTGCCACCGACCCTTCTTTCTTCACCTTTCTTGCCCCATCCTTTTTCTTCTGGTAGTCCGCCTTTTCCTTGGCCTTGTATTGGATTTTTACACGCTTTGTGGGTACCCTTGGCTTTGAATCCTCGAACCTTCTTTTCTCGCCTCGTGTCAGGCCGGAGGGACCGCCCACTCGAAGATCTTTTCCTTCCTTGAAATCTTCCTCTGCTCCGCTTACGGTCCTGACTGCTTCCAATCATTTCCCATCTTCAACATATTCTCTATGTGAGAGCCGTCACAATGCTTCTATGGGAAGTTCGTCTTCAATCATTGTTCTCCAGGCTATTCCGCTGACTCTTGCATGGATATTGAGATTTTCCATCTCCATCAAGAATTGAGCGACATCACAGCGATATTTGACGGATCCCCTGTCTCTTAGTGATTTCTCCGCTTTATGGGTTGGTCCAAAGCGTCGCAGGGCTTGTCCTGCAAAGACCTGCCAGAACTTGTATCCTTCTTGTCTCGTATAACCTATTTCTCCGGTCATTTGTCGTCAGCAGGTTAACGCAAACGGTGCAACTTTCTCCCACTGCCAACTGTTTCGACCAAAATAATCCGTGCATCTTAGTAGCCACATGCTTATATCTTGGTGTTTCTCGTTTCTAAACATGGCAGGGGGTTCCGCTGGGACTCTTGTTCGTTGTCCCAAGCCATTGGCCATGACCTGTGAGAACAGGTTAAACTGTTGATTCGTTTTCGGCCTCATAACCGTCTTCTTCTGACTTGGGTGCTGTTCTCTCGTCCTGTGTTCCTTTCCTATTCTCATCTGGCTTCCTTCCAGATCCTTCCTCGTCATCATCGGGGTCTCCTCCCCCTCCGCCACCTGGAGCTCCTGCCGCTCCGTCTCGTGGTGGTGGTGGTGGTCTTCCTCCATCCGCCCCTGAAGCTTCTGGTGTCGGATCTGACAACTTCCCCTTTCCCTTGACCTGGCCCATCAACTGTTCCACCAGAGCTTTAAGCACTGCGATCTCACCATCTTGGGCTTCTCGAGACTCCTGGTGGTCTCGTAGCTCGTCTCTCACAAGATTAATACTTATCTCGTGATTTGCCAGCTCCTGTTTGTGTTGCTCGTTTATCCAAACGATCTCCTGGTCTAGGAGTAGGTCCTGATGCATGGACTGTTTGCTAGTCCCTTGCACGGCTTCGTGGAGATGGGGGGTGACAGCCTCGTGTCTGGTCTGTTGTTCATCTGTTTCGCCAAGTCGTGGGGCGACTTGACTTCCGCAGCTCTCTTGGAGCTTCCGAGACTCCAAGTCCAGAAGTTGAACTTGCTCGTCGATTCGGGTGAGTTCTCGACCGACTATCTTGACCCCGGATTTCAACAGATTTTTGACAGTTACCAGTTCTTGGGCCATTAATAAGACGTTGGTCGGGAGGGAGCTGAACACAAGATGTTGTCTATATTGGCTGACGGTAAGCTTTGGGTCAATTCGGCCGTGGATCTGCTCTAATGTTCGGATCCGATTGGTCATGAGGGACTCGCCGGTAGGTTCGGGGGTTCGGCGTCATTGTCTGCGAGCCATCCCGAATTTCGCTGGGAAGCCTAGTCCGCTTGGGCCTCGAGGTGCCTCGTCTGCTGAATGCGACCGGCCAAGGTGGTTGACGGTTGTCTCCACACTGGAGGCTGGGGTGGAGGAGAGCTCATCTCCCCCCTCGTTTCCTTCCTCTCCTTCCTGTCACTATTCCATGACTTCAGGCGCTTTGGGGTCAGAAGCCATCCTTTATGGTTTCTTTTTACGGAAAACTTATCTTTTGTTTCCTCCCCAAACTGCCGGTATCTCCAAACACTGGCTTGAGTGTCTATCCATCTCCGGGTACTGGGTGTGCCAAATGGAGTTTGATTTCTCCGAGGGGGTTTTGTAGGTAAACCTTTCACCATACTGGTATTGGTATCGTGCGGAGCGATCTTCTAGTGTAATAGTGTTTTCTGGGTTTATCTACCAGAAATAAGATTCGTAGTAGGGCTCTTGTGTCCCTAATTCGGGTCTAGTGGTGAGGACTTCGTCTATTGAGATAGTTCTTAAGGGTCTTGGTTCGCAAGATTTTTTGGGTTTGGGAGTATGAGTGTTGCTGCCAAACATTCGTCTCAGTAAAGATGAGAAGTATCAATCTCCTGTTAGGTGGTAGCTTCGGCGTGAGGTATTCCGCCAGCTAGGTCCTTAATCGTAATGATATCGGAGAACTCGTTAAGAAGACACGAGTAATGTCGGCTAGATATAATGACTCACTTCGATAGGGATTGTCGAAGTATTGGTAACGATATAAAAGTGTAGACAACTTATTATATTGATAAGATCTCTTCTCCGTCCTTGTTGTATTTAATAGCAGCGAAGAGGCTTCGATATTTATATTCCGTGTCTGAGCAATCGCGGTATATATGCTAACTCTATACTAACTAAGTACCTTGCCGGCAACGCTGCGAACTTCACCTGAGTGCTAACACTCGTAGACCCTGAAAACTCTCTACCACACCTTCTTGCTCCCATGGCCAACTTATCGGTCTGCGCTTTCATTATTCCTGATGGTGTGGAAACCGCGTCAGGTGGCAGCTCATCCGTTTATCCATTGACAACGATGGTTACGAATTATCTTGCCGTCGTGCTCGTCGAGGGCAGTCTAACTCACTGGACAGAAGATGGCCAATCTTCTTTGGTTGGTTCCGTTGGGAATTCGGCATGCAACTGCATATCGTACTCTTGTCTTCCGGCATTACACAACTTGTCCTCGGGATCGTACCTATAGGACTTTTCCCTCAGACTCCATCGTTTACCAACTTGTCCTCCCTGGATTCACACGATCCACTTACTGGGCATAGTTACCTCCTTCATACTCTACACGACTTAGTAGGTACGAGGGCACTAACTTTCGCGCAAAATGTCCCGATACCTTCGATCCACTCTTCCGACTGCTTGTCTTCAAGTTTCTGTAACCTTATGCGCCGTCATCCGATTCACCTGCCTCTACTTGCATAAGGTGCCCGGAGGTCTCCCCGCATATACCCTGCGAACGGGATCCGGTTGGACGGACGGCCGCGATGTATACGGTGTTAGAAGATTTGTTCCATTCATAGTGGTCTTTAGTGTTGGGACGCAACTAGCAAGGCAGCGAGTGATGACGCACCGTCCCAACCCCAGGGCTGAAGGGGCGTGTTATCTTTTTCCTTCGAAGTTCATCTGCGTCAAGGTAGTGTAACCTTGCCTTGTGAATCCTTACGGGGAGTCCGTGCGCCTAACAGATCCTGTCTATGATCGTCTCACCCAGATTCCTCAGCATGAGTTGCTGCCTTAGCTGTGGTACTCTCCGCCAGGTGTTCTTCTGCCCTAAGAAATGGTCTTGGAAGATTGGTTAGTCATCTGAACAAAAACGAAGTATGGGGGGCACATTCAGGGTCTCCTACCTCCAACTGCGTCAGGCTTGAAGTCTGGAGGATCCTGATACACCCCAAGTCAATATCCGCGTAGTTGATGGAACAGGATTGTACAAGTGCGACACACCATCGCATGATTGATCCAATTGATGAACTCTCCGTCTAGCATCCCAAGCTTTCTCTTGCAATTGCAATACTTACCATAGATGGCTTCCGCAATCTGAGGCGCAAGGAACCGCAATAATCTAGGCTGTATCTACGTCATATTCAGTCATGATTAGAACTCCTGGTGGGCCGACGGGCAACCGGCGGATACATACTTTATACCCATTCGATGGCCACATGAACCTGTCATCCTCAAGGAGGTATTCGACTCTACGAGCGATGGCAGTGGGGTCGCCCAGCAGTCAGTATAATTCCGGTAAATGATTTTTTATATAATTGACGAACTGAGACCACAACCCAGAGTGTTTTTGATATCTCGTTCGTAGTTATTGCAGCACCCTTTATTTTGTGACCTCTGACTTACAATGTCTATACTCTTTGACAACTGTTCAATATTTCTTGCGTTCATGAATATTCTAGCACACCTTACGATTGTGAGGTTTTGGCACCAAGGGCCGTGGACAATCCTTACTTCAATTTCGACAACTTTGGAAGCCCGCTGTTTATTCACTTCCAGATTGTGTCTAGCATCCGCAATATGATCCTGCGCATGACTTCTAACACTATGCACCTCAGAGGTCAAACCAACTGGGTTCGGGAGTGGGTTAACATAAATGGTGGACTAACTTGAAAGCTTTAGATCCTTTGCTACCCGTAGTATTTCCCCCTCCACCCGTGGCACCATGTGTCGCAGCGCATTAATTACATGCCGCATAGACACATTTCCTCTTGTACAAGGTTTACCTAGTAGACTCAAGCTCCTGATACCAGATGTTGTTGTTGTGCTCGTGACACAATGTGGGGTAGAATACTGAGCTACGCTTCATGTTCCGAAGGTCACCGTGGACAAGGCCCTACCGGGAGTTATGGTCACATGGGCCGCGGGCCTCTGTGTGACAATTGCTGCTTCCTGTGAACCAGGGTTGGTTGAAATTCACCCAGTCCTTGGGCGATTGTTTCTGTGTGTCTCCACCAAGCGTGGCCCACGACCATGTCTAGGTGTTGTCTCATCCGCATCACTGATGTTTGCTCCTTCAGGTGCAGTGTCCGGTTCAGTTTTGTCCCCCAGATGTGACATCTGATACTCATCGCTTGTATCATCTCTGAAGCCGACTCGTTCCATATGCCCTTGTCCGTCAGCCTCCATCTGTCGTTCAGTATATGCTGTGGTCTGAATTATGCTACTCCAGAGTGGTTGGCCGGTCCTGCTTGAAGCCGTCTCACAATTGGTAGTTGGGAAGAATTACGACCCGACTAATCAGCACTATTTGAGCTGCCAGATTCTCTCTGTTGTGTTACCAATCCGCACAGCCTATCCGGTTGTACGACATCGCGTCTCCTCCCCAGCATAGTGCCCCCTTGTGAAGTTCGCTCATCCCATAGAGTCATATATGACGTCGCACATTCACCCGCTCTGATTGGCCACTCCTGGAGTTGGCTGACTGGACCCCATGGAGTCGGGCATGATGTCGCACCTGAGCCTGTTAAGATTGCCTACACTGTGTGGGGGCTGACTGCTCGAATTCGGATGCATGTGGGATATAGGACACGTAGTGAAGGTTGGTACATATTGGAATCAATCTGACAATTGCATGTGTCAAGTTGGGTGGAGGCGAGGAGTGAGTATTTGCCTTTCGTCAACGAGGGCGCGTTAGGTCTTATACCTGTACGCTAGGATTTAGGGGTGTAGTTGGCTCAGTTACTATCACTAGGTTCCAAGGGAGGGATGTGCCTACCTAAAGGGGTTTAAAGTTTCTATACCATATCTGGGTTTCAGGAATTACGCCTCACAGGTCTGTCGTGAGGAATAATGGACGAAATGAAGGTGTTGCTAACATCACCGGACATGCAAAACCTAGCGGCAAGCACTATCGGTTAGCGACGTGGACTCTTCACGAGACGCTCATTACCCCAAAAGAGGATTAGCAGTATCGACTCGCATCTCCTAGCGTCGAATCATCACCACTAACCGAAATGGTATTCAAGAAATACAGTACTCCCTTGTGAATAATCTGAGGCAGGGGGTTGACGCCAGACCCGATATAACTTTGTCTAGACTCTTACTAGCTATGAGAGTGAAAGAATTGCCCACTATCGGTACAGGAATTAGGGCCAGCGTGGCTGCGCCCACGACGCAGACAATTGCAACATTGGTACGGCACATTATACTGTCGTCAGGAGAGTTAGACAAGAGGTCCGATGCAGGAGATATCCCTACAAAATAGGGGTTTGAGATCATGAAGCCACAAGTTGGGCTTGGGAGCTGAAATTCCAGACCTCCATAGAACCCTACACACATGGGTGGGGCATCAGAAACAAAAGCGAAACCAGCGTGGCGTCAATATCGCTGGACGAAGGGTGGCGACAAGCAGCATGGGCTGATAACCTGGTTGCCTGGGAAACACACTACGCCAAAAGAGGATGATCTGGAGTATCTACTCAGATCTCCCAACAGCGAATATGCTCCACCTAGCTGCTTGAAAACTTATTCTGAGGAATACAAACTTGTGGTTCACACTGGACTAGACATAACTATGCACAGAGTATCCCTCTGGATGAGAGTGAAAGAATTGCTATTAGATGGTACCTTCGGCGTGAGGAATTCCAACAGCTAGGACCTGAATCGTGTTATATGGGGGAACTCGTTAAGAAGAGACGAGTAATGTAGGCTAGATATTATGGGCAACTTCAGTATTGATGATCGAAGTGTTGGTAACGATAAAGTAGAAAAACATATTATATTGATAAGATCTCTTGTCTGTACTTCTTGTGTCTAATAGCTGTGAAGATGCTTCGATATTTATATTCCGCCTCTGAGCAATTGCAGTATAGATGCTACCTCTATACTAACTAACTATCTGGCTGGTTTTTCTTCAAAGGATTTCTGAGTGCGAACACTCATAGACCCTGAAAACTCTCTGCGATACCTTTTTTGCTCCCATGGTCAACTTATTGGCCTGGCCTCCCATTATTCCTGATGGTGTGGAAATCACATCAGGTGTCAGCTCATCTGTTTGTACATTGACAGCAATGGTTACGAATTATCTTGCCGTCGTGCTTTACGAAGGTAGTCCAACTTGCCAGAGAGAAAATGGCCATTCTTCTTTGGTTGGCTCCATGGAGAATTCGACCTGCGTCCGCCGGTTGCATTCTTGTCTTGCGGCAATACATGACTTGTCCTTGGGATCGGACCTATGGGTTTTCTCTCTCGGACTCCATCCTTTGCCAACCCGTCCTTTCTGGAGTCACCTGCTCCAGTTACTGTGCATAGTTACCTCATTCATGCCCTACACCTCTTTGTAGGCAAGCGGGGTCTAAATTGTATGCCAAATGTCCCATTACCTTCCCACTCTCTTGACTGTCTGTCTTCAAGGGTCTGGAACCATAGGCTCCATCCCCTGATTCACCTGCTTCCATCTGCCTCTGCTGCCCGGAGGTCTCTCCCCAGATATCCTGCAAACAGGATCCAGTCGGACTGACGGCGGTGACATATAAGGCGTTACAAGGGGTGTTCTAATGATAGTGGTCTTTGGTGTTGGGACGCAACGTCTGAGGCTGCGAGTAATGACTCACAGTCCCAATGCTGAGGGTCGAGGGGAGTTTAATCTTTATTCTTTGAAGTTCGTGCGCGTCAAGGTAGGGTAACTCTGTCCCTGAAATATATCCATGAGTCCGTACACGTTATACGAGCTTCTCTCTTCAAAGTGTTCGTCCTGAAAACTCTATGTCTATCATACAATCTAACTTGTGTCCCGAGCTGATCACACTAGGGATAAAAGCCACCAGTGTTTGCTTGTCCACCGATGGAAAACGTTTGGATGTTATTCAACCTCCCCTGGGCCCGGCATCTCCTGGTTGTCTATATGAAACATTTCCACCTCCTCCTGCGCATTCATCACTCCCTTGAGTGGTTCCCAAGTATTCTCATCCCAGGGCATCCTTTTCACTTTACAAAATACTGAAGCTCTTTCATAGGTTTATTCATTCTTCGAACATTTCATGTATACGAAATGATCTGGCCTTTGACGATCCTTTCTACCTCCCATTCTAGGTCTCGCTTGATGTCTTCGGGGGCTCTGGGTAGTCGTTAGCCATTTGGTCGGTTCGAAGCTCGGGAGGGCTCCAATAGGGAAACATGAAATACAGGATGAATTTTCCACCTTGGCGATATTTCGAACTTGTAGGCCCAACTTCCTTTCTTTTCTAAGACTTTGAAAGGGCCATACCGTTTTGGGCTCAACTTCTACAATGGTCGTTTGGTTCATGGCTTCTTTGCATTCATCATTACCAAGTCACAGGCCTCGATGTTGGGTTGTTCCATCGCTTTCCACTCGTAATATGTCTTCCTCGATTCCCGTGTATTTTCTAGGGTTTGTTTCGCTTGTTGATGTATGTCCTGCATCCAGTGAGTATACATAGTCGCTCTGGGGTTCTGAGCTTCTCTCTCTTTGATCAATTCTGTCTGTGGGTGAAAGCCGTAGTTGGCGAAGAATGGAGTCATGTTGTGTGCATTGGTTGCTGAGTTATTGTAGGGATGTTCAGCTAACAGCAATAGCTGGTACCAACCGTTCTGATGGTAATTGACAAATTTCCGGAAGTACCCTTCCTGCACTTGGGTTAGGCACACGGACTCCCCGTAAGGATTTACTGGGTAAGGTTACCCTACCTTGACGCACACGAACTTCGAAAAAGATAACACCCCCCTCCAGCCCCGGGGTTGGGACGGCGCGTCATCACTGGCCCCCTGGGTAGTTGCGTCCCAACACCAAGAACCACTATCAATGGAAACCATCTTACAACACCGGATACGTCGCGGCCGTGGGTCCGAGCGGATCCAGTTCACAGTATATATGAGGGGAGACCTCCGGGTACCCTATGCAAGTGGAAGCAGGTGAATCGGCCGACGGCGCCTAAAGTTACAGACGCTGGAAGACAGAGAGTCAGAAGGTTGGGTCGAAGGTAACGGAACGTTTTGCACGAAAGTTAGTCCCCTCGTATCCACAAAGTCGTGTGAGGTATGAAGGAGGTAACTATGCCCAGTAAGTGGATCGGGTGCATCCACAGAGGACAAGTTGGTAAAAGATGGAGTCCGAGGGAAAAGGCCTATAGGTACGATCCCTAGGACAAGTCGTGTAATGCCGGAAGACCAGAAGACAACATGCAGTTGCAAGTTGAATTCTCGACGGAACCAACCAAAGAAGATTGGCCATCTTCTGTCCAGCGAGTTAGACTACCCTCGACGAGCACGAGGGCAAGATAATTCGTAGTCATTGTTGTCAACGGATAAATGACTGAGCTGACACCTGACGTGGTCCCCACACCCTCAGGAATAATGGAAGCGTAGAGCAATAAGTTGACCATAGGAGCAAAAAAGTGTGGTAGAGAGTTTTCAGGGTCTACGAGTGTTCGCACTCAGGTGAAGGTCGCAGAGTTGCGGGCAAGGTACTTAGTTAGTATAGAGTTGGCATGTATACCGCGATTGCTCAGATGCGGAATATAAATATCGATGCATCTTCGCTTCTATTAAAACACAACAACCACGGAGAAGAGATCTTATCAATATAATAAGTTATCTACACTTTTATATCGTTACCAATACTTTGACGATCTATGCCGAAGTGAATCATTATATCTAGCCTACATTACTCGTGTCTTCTTAACGAGTTCTCCGATATAATTACGATCCAGGTCCTAGCTGTCGGAATACCTCACGCCGAAGCTACCACCTAACCGTCGAACACCAACGTTTTATACAAGATTGCTAGGTCATGTTGGTCAAGTCAGTCAAGGACCTGTTGGACCAGTTTGATATGGTCTTCCATATTTTCGGAGTATATTAGGATATTATCTAGGTAGACGACTACTCCATGGTCCAACAATTCCCCTAGGATTTTGTTCATCTTTGTCTGCAAGATTGAGGCAGCGTTTACCAGTCTGAATTGTATAACCTTGTATTGGTACTGTCAGTATCTTGTATGAAAGGCTGTTGTAGGTTGAATGCCTTTGCTTATTCGACTAACGTGGTATCCATCCCTTATGTCGTGCTTGGTAAAGACTTGTGCTCCAGCAACACCATTTCGGAGTTTACCCATGAGTGGTAGTGGGTATTTATTCAGGATCAGCAGCTTGTTGAGGTTTCTATACTCTATACATAGTCGCGCACACATCCATCGGGTTTCGCAATGAAGAGAATTGGGGCTCCATAGGGTGATTTGCTATCCACTATTTTGCCCTGTGCAAGTATTTTCTTAATGTATTTGTCCAGTTCGTTCAGCTGGTCTGCCAATATTGGGTACCTTGGACCCCACGGGGGTTTTGCCCCTTCTTTCAGGTTGCTTGTGTAATCAAAGGTCCTTCGTGGCGCCAACATCTCCACTGTTTTCTCTCCCAAAAGCTCCTTATACTGCCAGTATGGTTTTGGCAGGGTTTCTAACTGTACATCCCCTTCTTCTCGTCCTATCCTTCCCACATATTGTGCTTCTCCATCGTAAGCCACAGTTTTGTCCCACTCAAACAAATCTGGCCCTGGCTCAGCTTCAACATGAGTATGGAACTTTGCTTCTTGAAAGATGTATATCTGTGGGTACGCAATACTTTTAAGGGGGTGTTCGTCATGCCACCACCCAAAGGGTATGATTAAATGAAATTGTCCTGCGTTGGCAATCTAGTACGATATCAGACTCCAGTGACCGTTGGCACGGATTTCGAACAGAATATGATGGGTATAGAATGTTCCTCGGGTAGGCGCAGTCTCGCCATCGAATGTCCTGATATTTAACACTGAATTCCGAGCTTTTGTCGGGATGTCTAGCCGTTGTGCAGTATCATGGTTCTTGAGAAAGATGTTCGAACAACAATCCAGAAGGATGTTTATCGCGTGTTTTCATCCTCTTCTATGAATAAATGCCTTCCCCTCATGGCAGGCATAATGCTTAGGCTTTTTAACTGGTCTTGAGCTTGCGCTCTGGTCTTGATGAATTTGTTTTATTGTGATAGCTTCATGTCAGGTGGGGGTTTGTTACGGCGCCTGCGCTGTTTCGGCTCTTAAAGCCTCCTCAGACAAACCTTTACACTAAATGTCTAGATTTTGAATATCGGGGAGCCCACTACAAGCGGACTTTACCTCCTGCCGGGAGTTCCCATATTACAGGAGTCGTGGTTCACTAGAGTAGCCCTCGAGTTCGCGACCAGGATGCGCCGTCCTTTATTGTCGACTTATCCCACCTCTGAGGCTGTCCCCTGCGAGGAATCCACTGTACCTTTGCCTTCGGTTTTGCCTGTACTCCCGTGGAATGGCCTCCTCCAACACCATTCGTCAAAACATGTACCTTGTGCTGCATAGAGGCGTCCATGGCTTCTATTTGCCTGGCTGGTGTACCTGGAGAGAAAGTCAGGTTTCCCTGGATTTCAACCCCCCTTGGCATGTCCTGCAACTAGAGCCTTGTTCTGAGATATGGTTGTCTTCTCTTTCTATGTAGTTCCGTCGACTGCTTTCTTGGCTTGTGTCATTTTAAGGTTCCCGTGATGAGCACGGACTAACCATTTTTCAGTAAAATGGAAACTGGTATCCCTCTTTGGTTTTATAGCCATCTGGTGTGATGCCATCACTGACTACGCCGCAGGTTTCTCGACTCGAGGCGGCAACCTCACTACGCAAACACCGTCATTGTTGGGACCTGGATGATATTTTTACAAAATTTTGTCATCCTCAATGGCCCATGCTGGGGGCCTTTGAGCTGCTCGTTTTGAGCTTTTTCCCAGACCATCTACACCCACAGTGGGTACCTGGAGGCGTCTCCTCTGTGCGCATAAGGCCACTAGCTTGGGTTTTGCCTGCCCTCGATATACAGCCGATGCTTGCACCGGCTATCGACAGAATTTCCAAGTGTGGTTTTCCATCCCGCACCGCATGCATTAGTTGTCGTTCTTTCTTTTGTCAACAAGTCTTTGATCAACGCCCTGTAGGGCTTCGGCCCCCACCATGTGTTTCACCTCCCCCTTTGGTGCCACAGTCCCTTCCTTTCTTACATTTGATTCCCTAGCCTTCCTAGCCTTATAGTCCACCTTTTCCTTAGCCGCCTACTGCTTTTTTACTCGGTTTGCGGAAGTTGTGGGTTTCGAATCCGCGAATTTTCTTTTTCGCCCCTTGTGAGGCCGGAAGAACTGCCCTTTCGAAGCCTTTTCCGTTCTTTGAAGTCTTCTTCCACTCGGGTAATGGTCCTGACTGCTTCCAACCATTCCCCATCATCGACATACTCTCTTAATGAGGGTCGTCCTAATGCATCTTCGGGGAGTTAGTCTTCAATCAATTTTCTCCGGGCTATCCCGGTGACTCCTGCCCGGATGTTGAGATTTTCCATTTCCTGCAAGAACTTAGCGATGTCCCCACGGTATCTCACAAGGCCAATCTCCCGTATGGCTTGTTCCGCCTCATGGGTAGCTCAGAAGCGTTCCAACGCTTGTTCTGCAAAAACGTGCCAGAACTTGTATCCCGTGAGCTTAGTATAACCTGAGTCTGCAGTCATTTGTCAGCCGTAGGTTAGTGCAAACGGGCGACTTCCTTCCCGTCCATCCCGCTCTGGGCGTATCTCATTGGTTGCGCCTGGTCTGCCCACATCCCACTGTTTCCGCCGAGGAAATCTTTGCATGTCCACAACCACATGCGTATGTCTTGATGTTTCTCGATCGCCAACAGGACAGAGGGTTCCGCTGGGAAGCCTGTTCGTCGTCCCATGGCATCGGACATAATTCATGACATGGTGGCAAACTGTTCGTCGTCTCCCTCGTCATCCTTGGCTTCTGGCCCAGGTGCGGGTCTCTCACCCCCTCTTCCTTTCTTACTCTCGTATGGCTTTCGTCGAGACCCTTCTCCTTTCTCATAGAGGTCTCCTCATGCTCCTGGAGCCCTTGCCGCCCTTCTTCGTGGTAGTGGTGGTGGTTGGTTTCCGCCTCCTTCCCCTGAGTCTCCTGGCGTTGGATCTGACACCTGCCCTTTTCCTTTGACCTGTCCCATAAAGGTCTGTACCATTGCTTTGAGCTCCGATATCTCACCATCTCGAGCCTCCTGCACTGCTTGGTGCTGTCATATCTCCTGCTTCTGAGATTAATGCTTATCTCATGATTTTCAAGTTCCTGCTTATGTTGCTCATTTAGCCGAAGGATTTCTCTGTCCAACAGTAAGTCTCAGTGCATGGAATGTTCATCAGTTCCGTGCACGGCTTCGTGGAGCTAGGATGTGACACCCTAGTGTCTAGCTTGTCTACCCTTTGTATCTCCTAGCCGTTCGGCAAGTTGCACTGCGAACCTGTCCTGGACCTTTTGTGACTCGGAGTCTAGAATTTGAACTTGATTATCGATTCGGTTGAGTTCCTGGCCGACAATCTAGGCACCAGACTTCAACTGCTATTTGACTTTGAGCAGTTCCTGGGCCATAAGTAGCACTTCACTTGGCAGGGAGCTGAAAGAAAGATGCCGCCCATCTCTACTTTCTTTAAGATGTGGATCGAATCGCCCTCGAATTGTGTCTAAACGTTTGATTGGCTCTGTGATGATAGGGTGGCTGGTAGGAGCAGCCCTTTTGGAGCCTCTCATCCATCTGATTCGTTGCTTACCTAAGAAGCCTATCAAGAGGCTTGGAGACCGGGGCGTGGGACCACCCGAGTGGCACCGGGGTAATCGTGTACTCCCGGCCTCCACACTCGCCGCTGTGTCCTGGCACAATTCGTCCCCTCCTTCTTCTTGTTGCCATTCCATGGCCTTAGGCACTTTGGGGTCAGAAGCCATCCTTTCCACTTCTAACTGGGAAACTGATCTTTTGTTTCCTCCACATACTTCTGGTATCTCAAAACCTCTGCTTGAGCATCTTGGGTCGCTATAGCACCCGACGTAGCAGACCTGACCTATTTCTTCTGCCTCGTGGTAGGTTCCTTGTATCCCTAGTTCAGGTATCTCGGTAGAGCTGTGGACTTGGTCTATTGTGGTAGTCCTCAATGGTCTTGGTTTGAAATGGGTCTCGGGTTTGTGAGCTTTAGTGTCTCTGCCAAACATTCGTCTTTGTAACGAGGAGTAGTATCAATATACTCTTATGTGGTACCTGCGGTGTCAGGAATTCCGACAGCTAGGCCCTGAATCGTTTATAGATCAGAGAACATATTAAGAAGATACGAATAATGTAGGCTAGATATAATGGACGACTTTGGTATACATCATCGAAGTCTTGGTAATGATATAGTAGAAAAGCTTATTATATAGATAAGATCTCTTCTCCATGCTTCTTGTGTCTAATAGCGGCGAAGATGCTTCGATATTTATATTCCGCGTCTGAGCAATTGCGGTATACATGCTATCTCTATACTAACTAAGTATCTCACTAGTCTGTCGGCAAACACTTTCTGAGTGCGAACACTCGTAGAACCTGAAAACTCTCTAGAACACCTTTTTTGCTCGAATGGTCAATGTGTTGGCCTGTGCTACTGTTATTCCTGATGGTGTGGAGACCACCTCAGGTGTGAGCTCATCCGTTTATCCGTTGAGAGCAATGATTACCAATTATCTTGCCCCTGTGCTTTACGAAGGTCGTCTAACTAGCCACACAGAAGATGCCCATTCGTCAGTGGTTGGCTCCGTAGAGCATTCCACCTGCGACCACATGTTGCATTCTTGTCTTCCGGCATTACATGACTTGCCCTCGAGATCGTACCTATTAGTTTTGTCCCTCGGATTCCATCCTTTACCAACCCATCCTTTCTGCAGTCACCCGCTCCAGTTACTGGGAATGGTTACCTCCCTCATGCCCTACACGCCTTTGTAGGCAAGAGTGGTCTCACTTGTATGCAAAACGTCCTGTTACGGTGACCCACTCTCCCAACTGTTTGACCTCAAGTGTCCGTAACTGTAGGCGCCGCCCTCGGATTCACCTGCTTCTACCTGCATCTAGTGCCTGGAGGCCACCCCCCATATATCCTGCGAACAGGATCTGGTCGGACCGACGGCCGCGACGTATACAGTGTTATAGGATGTTTTCCAATTATGGTGGTCTTTGGTGTTGGGACGCAAGTACCCAGTTGGCCAGTGATGACGCGCCGTCTCAACGCCGGAGCTCGAGGGCGGTGTTATCTTTATTCTTCTAATTTCGCACCCCTCAAGGTAGGGTAACTCTGCCCCCGAAATCCTCACCCGGAGTCAGTGTGTCTAACCTACCCTTAATCTTATATTTTCGCTAAAGACTCAGAATCCAAGTCAGACTATGGCTATGAGTCAGACTGAGAGTTCTATTTTCAGAACATCGTCCTCGAATGAGCGAAAATGCTAGCTCACTCCAGTCTAAAAGCGAGTGATAGCCTAGAATGTCTCCAGTCTAGCACAGTTGATTGTGGTTCAAGTTTCTCAGCACCCGATGCGATACATACAACACAACCCTCAACATCTACACCCCCGGGCACCAGCTGCAACACTCCACAACAACCACTTCATACATCTTGTGTCTGACACTGGGAGGTTGCTGAACACGACGCCAGCTACACACTAGTATCAGATCCATCTATACTGGACTATTATTCGTCAAGTTACATGGCTGGCAATCTCCGAGTCCGATGGCAGATCCCTCCATCACCACAGGACCGATTCTGGATGTGATTGCGGGAGATTGTTGGGGTCGATGTCAGCTATGCGATGGTATAAGAAACATCCCAGGTGGCCTTTATTCATGAAGCTACAGTACTAAATAATATGCTGTCGATCCCAGAACTCAATAGCAGATGCCCCCACAACCACTCCTCCGATCCTGGATCTGATTGCAGGATATTGTTGCACACAGCGCCAGCTACGCAGCTGTATAAAGGACGTCTCTGTAGCATCAGATTTCAGGAAATCGATGACCCTTGTGAGAGTCATCTTTTTTGATACCCTGGCGATCCCCCAACTGGATGGCACATTCCTTCACAACCACTCCTCCAATCCTGAATCTGATTAAGGGAGGTTGTTGAGCTCGACGCCAGCTACGCAATAGTATAAGGTACGTCTCTCTCACATCAAGGCTCATGAAATCGCTGCCTTCTGTGCCAGGTGTATCAAGTATGAAGCTGGAGATATTGTGCTCGGTGGTGGATATCTCCACAACTGGTCAGCGGACTTTGATTCTATTTGTGGGAGGTTGTTGGGCTTAACCCCAGCTTTCCAATGGTATAAGGTACGTCTCTGTCATATCAAAACCCATGAATTCGCTGTCTTCTGTAGAGGGTGTATCAGGTCTCAAGCTGGCAATATTTTACTTCATGGCGGATTACTCCACAACTGCTACATTGAGTTTCATGCTCTTTACGGGAAGATGTTGGTCTTGCCGCCAGCTTTTCAACGGTATAAGGTATGTCTCTGTCGTATCGAAACTCATGAGTTCGCTGTCTACTATTAAAGGTCTAGTAGTTATCAAGCTGGCGATATTTTACGCGACGGCTGATTACTCCACGACCTCTTGACTGATTCTGATTCTCATTGCGGGAGGTTGTTGGCCATGGCACAGGCTTCACAATGATATAAGATACTTCCCCGCGAACTTTATTCATGAAGCGACACTACTGAATAGTGTGCTGGCGATCCCAGATCTCGATGGCTGATTCCTCCAGAACCAGTGTCCAATTCTGAATCTGATTGTGGGAGGTTGTTGGGCCTGATGCCAGCTACGCAGTTGTATAAGTTACATCTCTGTCGCATCAAAACTCATGAATCCGCCAACCCATCTCAGTGTGGTCCTTCTAAAGGTCCCAGAACTCGATGGCGGATTCCTCCACAACCACTCAGCCGATTCTGGATCTGATTATGGGAGGTAGTTGGGCTGGATGCCGGCTAGACGGTGGTATAGGATCCATCCCCCCGTGACATTTATTCATGAAGTTACAGTGCTAAATGGACGCTGGTGATCCCAGAGCTCAATGCCTGAACTGTCCATAACAGCTAGACCAATTCTGGATCTGATTGCGGGAGGTTGTGGGGCTCGATGCCAGTTACGCGGTGGTATAATGTACGTCTCTGTCACATCAAGACTTATAAACTTGCCAACTCTTCTGAGTGTGGTCTTTCAATAGGTCCCTAAACTCGATGGCAGGTTCGTCCACCATGACTTGGCTGATTTGGATCTGATTGCAGGGGATCGTTGGGCTCGATACTAGCTACATGATGGTATAGGTTCCTTCCCCCTGCAAATTTTGTTCATGAAGTTACAGTGCTAAATGGTACTCAGGCGGGAGATCCGGTGAGGGGGGGAATACAGCAACGGGTCAGAAGGGCCCAGGTTCCTATGACTGAGTGTTTATCTCTGAAGTGGCCTGTATATTAGAACAATAGAAGTCTACTAGTAGTAAATTTAACAATTTGACAGTATGAAATCTATTGCGACCCAGGTGACCAATGTCAGAAAAAGGTAAAGGGAGGAGCCTTCGGTTTTCTCAGGAAGATGTCGTCGAGTGTCAGGTGGCTCACAGAGTATTAGGTGTTGCTTCCGGTGCCTCCTGAGTCTTAGGTGGTGCGCGATGTGCATCCTGAGTCTTAGGTGGTGCATGATGTGCGTCCTGAGTCTTAGGTGGTGCGCGATGTGCGTCCTGAGTCTTAGGGGCTGGGTTCAGTTGCGTCTGGTGCGTTGTGTATGACCATGGTTGAATCCAGATTCTCAATTTGTGTTGTAGTGTCCTGTGCGTCTGATGCACAGGACGCTCAGAATGCAAGCTATTATTTTTGCTGATCGTCATATGGCTCCCCTGAGGATGATTTGTGCCGCCCCGACGGTTAACCCTGCAGCCAGTCGACTCTGCCCGACTTTCCCCTCCCTACTCAAGTACAGAGCCCCAGACTCGCACAGGAGTCTATGTACCCACCGCCCCCCGAATGTAATGCGCCTCTCACTGAAAACCAACCGCCCGCCATCGAAGGTCAGGTCCCATGTGCCTGTAGATGAGCTTGCCAACCTAGCACACCCCATACTTGGAACACTGTCTTTCGTCCCCCTTGCAAAGGCCGACCTTCTCCCAGAAGCTGCCTCACTCCCCCTTCACAACACCATGACCAACCTGTACAGAGCCCGCCAAGGAAGAACACAACTCCTGCTTCTAGATGAATGGAGGTGCCTGGTGTTACCCCCCTCGTACTATACCTTTCCATTGTCATTAACCCCTCACCCATTCATCGGCTTGGCCAAGTTCATGGCCGGTCGCATCCACGAAATGACCGCCCACCCGACCTATCTCCCCAGCGACCCCTCCTGGTTCAGATTGGACGGATTCACACACTGCCCCAGATGCCGTGAAGAAGAAGAAACCTTCACCCAGGCCATACTCCGCTGCAGTCAACATGCTACCATAGAGAGTGCCTCCTCCAAGGTCTTTCTAGTGTGTGCCTTGAACTCTCCCCTCTGGGCCAGTAAAGAGCTTCTGCTGGCCCTGGCTGCGTTCATACCAGCCACGGCAACCAACTACCCTTCTGATATGTTTCCATCTCTCCCCCCCTCACCAGCTTCGATGGTCTTCCCCTCTTTTCCGACTAAATGACCATCAGGGCTTCTGTCCTCCTCTCACTCCCTCCCCGTTTATGTTTTCTCCTGTAATGCACTTATTTTTCCTTACTGAAGTGAGGTCTTGTTGTGATTTCCCATGTTTATCCTGTTATTTGTAAGCCGTTAGTTGGCGAAGTGTCGAGTACTTGACACCACTTGGAGATGATTTTATAATTTTCGTTTGTTTTTTTGGTTATTTGAGATTAAGGTTTGCTTTACACCATGGCTGGGGCCTCAAGAGAGTTCTTGTAACTTAACAACAAATACATGATATTAATAAAAAAAGGTTAAAAGAAAAAAGAAAAAAGACCGACCAAGAGATAGGATCTTCACTCAACCATCTAAGTAAACCACACTTGCATACTGGAGTAGGGGAAAAGCCCTTTGACACTAACCTTCCCGTGGTACAAGATATTCAACCCTTTCAATCAACTTCTTACGCATATCCCTCAGGCTTCGATGCAAGCCCTGAGTCCGCTAGCCATCAGACTAAGTACCTCCCAGTATTATAAAAATATGCCCTCCCTCCCACCAGACTATAATCATAGTCAACGATATCGATACGTACTACGATTAGTCGTTCACCGTTTAATGCAATCTCTACGAGAATAGGTTTCTTACAAAGGATTACATATGATCCTGTGACAAATGTCCAGCCCTGAATCCTCGTGGCATACAATATATGGACTACTTCAACCGTTGCAAGTACAATATACCACCTGGACCTCCATTTCGACGCATTTCATTATGCAACTACCATAATCTCAAGGAAAACTCCAGTTACCAGTAGCAGTCGACCGATTCACAAAGGGGATCACTTTATTGCCCTCCACCAGAATGCAACATGAAAAGAGGGTGCAAACACCTTCCTTGCGGAACTGTGGAAACTTCGCAGATTGCTGACCCAAATTATATCGGAAACGGACTCAAAGTTTCCGGCAAATTTAGCCAATCATTGGGCAAGATGCTACGAGTTAAACAACCCCTGTCAATGGCATACCTCCCACAAGCTAAAGGACAAACGCAAACAACCAAACAAGTACTGGAACGGTACTTACAGACTCTTGTCCACTACCATCGGAATGACTTGTGCCAACTGTTGCCCTTAGCGGAACATGTATACAATAACTCAGCAACGAACGCTTATAAAATGACCTTATTCTGGGCCTACTACAGCTTTAACCCACAGACGGGGTGTAAAAAACGGAGAGGGTCACATGGCTGGGGTCACAATATATAAGCACTGGATGCAAGACATGCATCAACAAGCAAAACAGACATTAGAAAATAGCTGACAATCAATGAAAAAATATTACAACTGCAAGGCGACGGAACAACCCAATATCGAGGTTGACGAGTTGCTAATGTTGAATACAAAGAGCATACGCACAAAACGACCTGTGAAGAAGATGAGTCTGAAACTGTATGGCTCTTTAAAAGTCTTAGAAAGGTAAGGAAGCCGAGCCTATAAGTTTGAAATATCGCAATAGTGGAAAGTTTATCCTGTGTTTCATGTTGCCATATTGGAACGCTACTAATCCTCAAACCTACTGAATGATGGCTCACCACCAGCATATCCTGAAGACATCCAGGGGGACTTGGAATAGGAGATAGAAAGGAAGGTCAAGGGTGAGATCACTTCGTAAATGATAAAGGTTTGAGGAAGGAATGATCCAGTGTAGGAGCTTCGATATTTTGCGAAGTGGAAACGCTGCGCAGAGGAGGATGAAAATCGTGGGGAGCCACCAAAAAGTATGAAGAACACGCATGACGTCAAGAAAAGGTTTCACACAGAGAGCCCGGAGATGCCGGGCCTGGGAGAAGTCCAGAACCCAGAACGGTTTTCCCTCGGCGGACGACTAAACGCCCCTGTTTTTTACTCCTACTATCTACAGCTTGCAAACGAAGTTAGATTATATATAGATCTAGTATATTTGCGATAAACACTTCAAGGAGGGGAGCTCGTGTTAGGGGAACGGATTCCCTGTATGGATGTAGGAAGCAAAGTTACCCTGCCTTCGTACTGTTAGGTGGTAGCTTCGGCGTGAGGTATTCTGACAGCTAGGACCTTAATCGTATTTATATCGGAGAACTCGTTAAGAAGACACGAGTAATGTAGGCTAGATATAATGGTTCGCTGCGGTATAGATCGTCGAAGTATTGGTAACGATATAATAGTGTAGAATAACTTATCATATTGATAAGATCTCTTCTCCGTGCTTGTTGTTCTTTAATAGCAGCGAAGATGCTTCGATATTTATATTCCGCGTCTGAGCAATCGCGGTATACATGCTAACTCTATACTATATAAGTACCTTTCCCGTAACTCTGCAAACTTCACCTGAGTGCGAACACTCGTAGACCCTGAAAACTCTCTACCACACCTTTTGCTCCCATGGCCAACTTATCGGTCTGCGCTTTCATTATTCCTGATGGTGTGGAAACCACGTCAGGTGTCAGCTCATCCGTTTATCCGTTGACAACAATGGTTACGAATTATCTTGCCCTCGTGCTCGTCGAAGGTAGTCTAACTCGCTGGACAGAAGATGGCCATTCTTCTTTGGTTGGTTCCGTAGAGAATTCGGTATGCAACTGCATCTGGTATTCTGGTCTTCCGGCATTACACGACTTGTCCTCGGGATCGTGCCAATAGGCATTTTCCCTCAGACTCCACCTTGTACCAACTTGTCCTCTGTGGATGCACCCGATCCACTTACTGGGCATAGTTACCTACTTCATACTCTACACGACTTTGTAGGTACGAGTGGACTAACTTTCGTGCAAAACGTCCCGTTACCTATGACCCACTCTTCCGATCGTCTGTCTTCAAGTGTCTGTAACTTTATGCGCCGTCGTCCGATTCACCTGCCTCCACTTGCATAAGGTGCCCGAAGGGCTCCCCTCATATATCTTGCGAACAGGATCCGGTCGGACGGACGGCCGCGACGTATACGGTGTTATAAGATGTATTCCATTGATAGTGGTCTTTGGTGTTGGGACGCAACTACGCAGGCGGCCAGTGATGACGCGCCGTCCCAACGCCGGGGCTGGAGGGGGGTGTTATCTTTTTGCTTGGAAGTTCGTGTGCGCCAAGGTAGGGTAACTTTGCCCTGTAAATCCTTACGGAGAGTCCGTGCGCCTAACACGAGCTCCCCTCTTCGAAGTGTTCGTCTCGAATACTCTATGTCTATTATACAATCTTTTCATCTTATTTCGCGCGCTACATAGTAGGGGTAAAAACCATCGGCGTTTGCTTGTCCACCGATGGAAAACCTGTCTTATGTCACTCGAGCTCTCCTGGGCCCGGCATCTCCGGGTTTTCTCTATGAAACCTTTCCACCTCTTCCTGCACGTTCCTCATACTCTGGGGGGGTTCCCACGTATTTTCATCCGGCGCGCAGCCTTTTCCTTTCACAAAATACCGAAGCTCTTTCATCGGTTTATTCCTTCCTTGAACCTTTCGCGTATAAGAAATGATCTCACTCTTAACGATCCTTTCTACCTCCCATTCTAAATCTCCCTCGATGTCTTCAGGGTCTCCTGGGGGCTGTTCGCGATTCGGTCGGTTCGAGGCTCGGTAAGGTTCCAGCAGGGAAACATGAAACACAGGATGAATTTTCCACCGCGGCGAGATTTCTAACTTGTATGCCCGACTTCCCTTCTTCTCC
>Ga0307517_10000869_pt1 | contig 51537 bp, 52 predicted proteins | sample 23_EM_MG_FD_194515 | JGI IMG/M metagenome (GOLD analysis project Ga0307517, IMG submission 194515) | Populus trichocarpa ectomycorrhiza microbial communities from riparian zone in the Pacific Northwest, United States - 23_EM | ecosystem: Host-associated > Plants > Roots > Unclassified | place... | reverse complement strand
CCAAAAAGTTTTTCCGTCGTTCGTTGACAGGTCGGACAATGCGTAGGAGCGAATCTTTCACTAGTGCTTCCTAATGGACACAAGGGTTTGTTGATTTCCGTACGGATGTAAAATGTTCTATCCAAAGATTCGGTATCGAAGACTTTCGTTATAGTGCACACGCGTCACACAAAGATCTATGTACCGAGCTGAAGGGTCATATGGTCAACTGTGGCGTACATCTAGAGAGCTAGGTCGGGGATTACGCGTACGTGGGAACGCAGAACCAGTAGACCGATTTTTCGTTGGCAGGTTCCAGCATACGGGGACCGACCGAACAAACGGTGGGCGATTGGAAGTCAATATAGTATTCCACACCCCTCCCGACGGTCGCGAACTCAGCAAACCCGCTTGATATCGTCGGTTCCTCCTCGTTCGACTTGCGCATGGGACGCGGCTCAACTTTTGTGAAGTTTAAATAGGGCGCGATGTCGTGCATTGATTCGAATTCCTCGGGTTTGTCAACTGGGAAGCGTTTGGCCAAGCGTTGGTTGATTTTTTACCAAAGTCGTTTCTACGGACCAATGCCGTGATGCGGGGGACCCAGCGAGTTGGGGCTGTATTCTGTGGAGGGCGTTCTGGTGAAACGAGGCCGTAATAAACCAACAATTACACCACGAAGGGCGTGTGAGGTTTTGTTAAATGGCAGATGTCACCTCCCGGCGTTGGAACTGTCAGTTCTGCCTGACCCCGGAGAGTCCTGCCCGCTGCGGGCGCCAAATTTACCCAACTATTCTCGTTTTACCCATCTCCCTCGTGGATCGGGCGAGGCATCTGGTACATATGCCTTCCTGCTTATCACGTTTTCCTGTATCCCACTACGCCAGATAACGGTGTTCCCCATGCCCTCACCAGGGTCCCCGGTCTTACAATACCTCCGTCGCCTGGACAGGTCCATATCCGACTTTCAAGATCGACTTTCTAATGCGCTTTATGCGGAGGAGTATGTGCAATGTGTGCCGAACCTTCGAGGCGACGATTTGATGTGGCTTGTTGACTATCTGGACAAGGTACCTCGCTACTTCGCCGTCCCCACTCATTGCTCAAACCAGCGTAGGCTCTCGATGGTCTCGATCCTTCCAGCTCTGCTTTCCGGAAGTGTCTACGCGAACTTAGAAGCATATGTGGAATCAGGGGGATACTCCCAACGTCATACAAACTTTTGTCTCACATAGAGACCAGCCTCAGCCCGTTCGCCTCAGGAGGTTATGGTGATGCGTACGAGGGGACCCTTGACGGCTCAAGGGTTTGTATTAAACGTATACGAGTGTACACTCAGGACGGTCTTCAAAAGGCTACTGAGGTGTGCCTTTGATCCCGCCGCTTTCTCCATCCGTCATCACTAACGAAACTCGTAGACATTCTGTAAAGAAGCTGTAATGTGGAAACGATTGGCGCACCCGAATATCTTACCCTTACTAGGTATTACTGTCACTCCCATGCAACTCGTTTCAGATTGGATTCCGGGCGGGGAACTGCTGGGATATATCAAGACACATCCAGATGCAGACCGGCTTAGACTCGTAGGTGTCCCTCCTGTGGTTTTTATCCCGTGCTTAGTTCCATTACCAGCTATCCGGCATCGCTGGCGGGCTCTCCTACCTCCATTCCTGCAATGTGGTTCATGGAGACCTTAAGGGAGTACGTCGTTGCTCCAGAGATCGTGTCTCGTCACTGTGCTGATGCCTTACCAGCCGAACATTCTTGTGGATGACTCTGGGCATGTGCGCATCGCCGATTTCGGCCTTGCCACGGTCCTTCAAAAGCTGGACTCCGCGCAGAGCGCCCCGTGTCAGCACGGTCACACCGTGCGATGGGCTGCACCAGAGGTACTGAACGAAGGGAAATGTAGCAAGGAAGCGGACGTATTCTCCTTTGCGATGGTCATGGTCGAGGTAAGTTGCGGCAGACCTGCTGCGTGCAGAGCGTTGGCTTACCATCCTTTCGTATCGATCTAGGTATTCACTGGTGCGATCCCGTACAGTGATACACCATTCTCCATGGCTATGTTGGCCATAACGCAAGGCAGGCGTCCACCACGGCCGGCACATCCAGCCTTCACAGAGAGTCTCTGGACGCTGATGCAGCACTGTTGGGATCAGAACCCTCACTTACGCCCAAAGGTCTCTCAAGTCTCGGAGGTCCTCCTCACCCCGTCAGTCGCCTGTTCAGTCTGGCAATTATGCCTGATTAACACGAGTGCTTTTTGCCTACAGTGAAGATCCACCTTGGAGACAGCTAATCAAATCTACCCTCAACGCGCACGAGCGCATCCTCCTGATCACGGCGATCTTCTCAGACAACAATCAGATCAAGACGGTCAGCAAGCTCTCCGGGGACGATGCCCAGGCCTTCATTGACGTGATAGATGAAGTGAGTCTCCGTACAATCTCGTGCTTAAAGGGCAAGTCATTCAAATCTCCGCACGTTAATAATTAGGCGTTGGATAGTCTCACGCTACAGCTTCACAAGAGGTGTTTGCGCTATCTATATACGGTTTGTGGGCACCAAGCCCTGCTTCCGAGATCGCTGGCTGTTCCGCTTTGTTACAACCAAACAGAGGACCCGGTGTGCCAAGACGGATTTACAGATGTGTGGAAGGGACGATACCAAGGCAGGGATGTTGCGGCCCAGGTTCTAAGACTATGGCCAGGTAATGATCCCGGACCGATTAGAAGAGTGCGTACTCTTGACTGTTACACGTATTAGTAATTGACTACCTCTTGTAGAGGTTTTGCAAGGAAGTTGTGGCACGGAGGGCCCTCCGTCATCAAAATGTGGTGTCTCTGATAGGTGTGACCATGACCGACAATATGCTCGTGACGGTATCAGAGTGGATGGTGGAAGGTAACATCATGGAATTTACGAAGGCATATATCAACGTGGATCGGTTGGATCTTGTGCGTTTTCTCGTTAGAAGTCCTTATCTTCACTTTTCTTTCGTTGCTAGTTTATTGTGCTTATCTTTGCTTGTCGCTAACAATCGCATGATCACTATAGTTGAAAGACGCCACGAGGGGGCTGATCTATATGCATGACCAGAGGATAATCCACGGGGATCTGAGAGCGGTGCGTTTTTGAACCCAATTATCGTCCTCGTGCCCGCGGCTTACCTGGCACAAGGTGAACGTCCTGATTGACGGCAATGGCCGCGCACGGTTAACGGGCTTCAGTCTGATTGCAATGGCCTCGGACCAGTCAACTGTTATATCTCCAGCGATGGTAGATGGCACGATTCCATGGATGAGCCCGGAACTCTTGGATCCGGGGACGTGTTATTTGAAGGAGAGCCGTCCAACCAAGGAATCGGATTGTTACGCGCTGGGGATGGTTATTTACGAGGTTCTCAGTGGGCGGACGCCATTCGACTCATATAGGGACCCTGAAGTTGTTCTCAGGGTCCTGAGTGGTGAACGACCCGCGAGACCTCAGGGAGATGAAGGGAGGTTGTTAACGGATAATATATGGGAGATATTGGGCCGTTGTTGGACGCTTTGGCCGAGCGACCGCCCAAGTGCCAAAGCCATACTTCTGGGTCTTGAAGGGAACCCTCTTCCGCTGGGGCCACTTTCTGATCCTGAAGGAGACACGGGGACAGATGTCGATGACTGGTCCGACGCCGCATGGAGCGAATCTGGTACGGTTCCTTCGCCTCATTCCAGGGTCATCTTTATTCATCCTTGCATTATAATAGGGCTGCCGATTTCACGTAGTGGTAGCCGACTTCAGGGTCTACCACTGATGGGCATTCCTAAGCGGGCACGACCTAGTGGTGGGTCCGCGCGTGGTTCCCGGAAAAAAATCAGAGCTACCAACAGGCCCGGGCTCTTTCCTCTTTGACAAGCTGGACAATACCTTGGGGTAAATCCCCTACTAGTGTTCCCCGAACAACGTAGAATCTGTTGATTTCCGTATAGATGTAAAATGTTACGCCAAGAGATTCGGTATCGAAGACTTTCATTATTGTCGTGCCGTACGGGATCTATCAAACCGGATCACATAATTGCCTGTGGCACAAGCGGCATAAATCTAGAGGTCCGTGGTGAAAAGCCGGCTCGGGAGGTATGTGGGGGTGGAGAGAGGAACTGTTCGAATGCGAGAGTACTGGCGGCGCGCAACGAACTTATCGATGGCTCCAAGCCGCGACCAGGGGGTCCGATTCTGGGGGATTGACGAGAAACTGACCTCCCGTGCGAACTAGGGAATACCCGGTCCCGATAACCGGATTCTTTCGCTATGCAATTACGCTTCATTCCGAGCCACAAAAGTTTTCTCCGCGGACGACCCTACTGCCCAGCAAGACAGCGACCACCGCACTCGCACGACCAATCCGGCGGTCATCCGTCATCATTACAGCCAAAACTGAATTGATTAGCCGCTTTGATCGTGCGAGTACAGTATACGAGACCGGCTGCGTAAGCGCCTTTGGTTTGTACCCTCCCCACGACCACCAATGGTCGACTCACCCTCCCCTGAGGGTGAAAAGCCTCAACCGCAAGAGCCAACGGTTGTCCAGATAGATCCCAAGTGGTGCGCCCATCCTATTGCATTGTCAGCCGTAACTGACGTCCGATCCAGCCTCCACTCTGCCCTCAAGGAATTCTTCGACCCGCTGAGGACTAATGACTCACGCACCGACTTCTTCGCCGTGTACCGCAGAGAATCTGAAGAATTTGACCGGGATTATGCCAGAAAGTATGACGAGGACCTGAACACATCCCTCATTTTCGTCAGTCGTCCGTTTCCCGTCCTCGGTACAGAACTCTGATTTTGGAGGGTATCCAGGCCGGACTGTTCTCTGCAGTCAGTTCAGCGTTCATCACCGATGTCCAGTCCAAGCTAGAACCGGATCCGAACGACGCGACCGCCGCCTACATGCGGATCCTGATCCACACCATGAACAACTCCCTCTTCCCTGATGCAGACCCCAGTGCAATCACCTGGACCGGACCCCGTCCCGAGATCGTCACCGTCCAATGTTTACTTTACGCAAGTCTTGCAACCTCACTCTTTGCCGCGTTTCTTGCGATGCTCGGAAAGCAGTGGGTCAACCGATATCTCCGGAACCACGGAGGTTCTGCTGAGGACAAGAGCCGGGACAGACAGCGAAAATTGGATGGGTTCGAGAAGTGGAACTTTCGCCTAATCATTGAAGGCCTCCCGGTGATGCTCCAGCTTGCGTTGCTGTTGCTCGGGTGTGCGTTATCGCGACATCTATGGGCGATCAGCCGCACCGTCGCTGGGGTCATCGTGGCCTTCACGCTCTTCGGGATCACCTTTTACCTCTCCTTTACTCTCGCAGCGACACTCTCCTACGACTGCCCATATCAGACACCTCCTTCCATCCTTATCCGGACCGCCATCAGATACCTGACACGTAGTGACGCTGCATATGCTCGCTCTCTGCGATCGGTTGTCGCATCCCTTCCCTCCACCACAAGCCTGAGGCGAAATCTTACGCGTTTTCGTTCCGGGGTCCGCAGTGCACTGAAGAGTTTCCGTTGCGTTCCAGCTGTAGCAGAGGAGGCAGTTCAAATACCGGTCGCCGCTATCGCGGTGTCGCCCGCCCGGATATTTGGGGACATTTCGATCGACTGGGAGGTCTGCACGGCAGACGCACGTTGCATCTCATGGATGCTCCACTCCGTGACAGATCCAGATGTAATATTTTCCACCGTCCGGTTCGTTGCGGACAAAATTTGGTACACGGGGATCGCAGGAGCCCTGTCACCTAATATTCTTGCGGACCTCTTCTTCGACTGCCTGTTGGATGGAAGAGTAATTCCTGGCAAGGAGGGGCATGCAATTTCGATAGGGATGGCACTGGCGTCGGTTCTCAGCATCCAGCTCAGCATAGAAACCAGGAGTGAGGAGCTCAGGGACCTCTGCGCACGTATCAGTGATGGCGGTGAATTGATATACCTATGGCAGTTGGGACCCCAATCCGAGCCGATGTTTAAACTGGTTGTTGCTGTCCTCAAATTTGTTGTACAAACCGTGCCCAGTACCCCATCCTGGGGAGCCCGAACGGGACGAGATAACAGCAATATGCCTGAACATTTGCCCAACATGCACAAGCTCTGGCTGAGTAGGGTGATACTCCAGACTTTCTGGCGGTGGAGGCATGTTCAGGATTTCCCCACCGTCCTCCAGTCCCTCCCGGCGGAGCTTTTCTGCAAGAGATTCATGGCAGATGGCGACCAAATGCCCGACATTCTCAAAACAAACACCCTCCTCATCATGGCCATCCCTCTGGGACTCAAAATTGACATTCGTGATTTGCATGCCCCCCACAATAAGTGCGTGCTTCTTCCACCCCTCCCATGGAGTTCGCTCACCAAGAAAGAGTAGTGATGCATTACGGACAGCACTCAGCCTTTTCCATCAACAGTTCCAAACGTCCATTAGAGAGGGGAAAATTGACCCATACTATCTAGACTTGGTCCTACACACATCGAGTCATCTCGACGCGTTTCAAACCACGGGCGGCGCGGAATTGGGCTTTTTATGGATCACCGAAATTCTCAACTCCGAACATGAAGAGTGGCACCGCTATCAGATGGCTAGCAGAGTAGTGCAATCGCTAGGGAAGCATTCCTACTTTGGGTACTCGGGGTATTTCGACTTTGTGGAACGCGCTTGGATACCCCTCCTCTTGGGCTTCTTGTCGCTGAGCGAGAAGTTCTATCCCACGGAACCCCCGCCATGTCCAGGATTAACTGCCCTCTACATCCTATCAGGAAGTCGGAAATCCGCCGATTTCTGTGCAACCATTCTCCCCATCCTTTTATCGACACTCCTACCAACTCACCCTCTACAATCGCGGCATTTGGCTCTGAAGACCTTCCATGCACTCGTGTCCGGGTGGTTTTCATCGCAGATGAAGAGTGTCTTGTACAAGGACCTTGGGAAGCTTCTTCAAGCAGTCGGGGACCCATTCCAATTCACTCCGAATCCACCTCACCGGGGTTGGGCATCTATGGAGATACTCCATCACGAACCCATGGACTCCGTGGTCGTTCTGATCGAGTTTGCATCATCGGACCTGTGGCGAAAGCACCTCCGCCGCTCGAACTTCATTTCCTGCGAAGAGGTCCTGTCCACAGAAGAAGGGAAAAGTGCTGCTCTTGCTTGCATGCTATCCACGGCGACGCACACTTGGCTGACATTTCTTCACAGTCCTGTCAAGATCGTCGCAGCCATCGGGTGCCTTGAAGAGCTGCAGTGTTTGAACACAGCTGAAGCCGTGATCATGTGGGCTTGGACTACTGGTGTCATGAACGCGGTGGATCACGATGGTTGGAAGTTGGTTGGGGACGATACGCTCCGGTTCTATCAAACTCATGGGATAGGACGGTTGACTGCCTTGAAGCGACATATCACCGACACGATCATGGAGCGCAAACACCTCTCGTTTCTCATGACGCACTACGAGAGTTCTCCGTGTCGAATGGGGAGCGTTAAACGACCTGTTCCGTCCACGCGACCATGGATAGAGTTCAGCCACACGGATCTGACCGATCTTCGTGTTTCTCAGGCTTGTCAATTGAGGAGGTTGTATCACCTATTCGGGTATGACCTCGCGACGCGGAAGGAGGAGGTTGTAGTTGAGGAGGTAGACGGAGAAATGGGCGTGTCGCTAGGACGTCCTGTAATACCTGTCTCATTCACGGACTGGGCGTGCGATTATCCGTAGGATTATGGCGCGTGGGACATTTAATTTATAGTAACTATGCTTGAATTCGAGGTGGTTGGTGAAAACATCACTCTGCATCCCCTATTTTCAGATGCGCAGAACTCGCGACGACAAGCAAGCGCGCCCGAATGGAAATCATGCGTGGGCCAGGGGGTTTCTCACGGGGATGAGGAACCTTGTTAATGAACGGGGGGGGGGGGATCCAACCGTGTTTTGGTGGTCACAGGGAGGGGCTGAGGGTCACTCAGCTGACGAGTGAGGTTGGACGACAGGGTCACTGGCGTCAGGTTCGGATCTGGATTTGAAGAGAGAACGCCGATCTTCACTCCTTGTACTACCCGTAGAATATCTACAAGACACAAGCTTTGCCTCGCTTCGCTCCGGCACGTATTCAAGCTGACGCGAATCCGCCACCTCGTTCCCGGTCTGTGAGCCGCAAGCCTCGTGTCTTGTTGGTCGAGGGGTCCGAAGGTCGTAGATTAGTCAGCAAAACGTACCGCGAGTCAGCCCGCGCGCAGGCTGGCCACACCGCAGATTGTCGCACTTGAAACACTGGCCACACAAAAATTATGAATCAGTTTTCGGAGCAGGCGAGCTCGACATTGCCATAGGGGGTGCCCTCATAAATAACATTTTGTTGGGGTCGCTGGCCGTGTGTTTGTCCGTATGGCTGGCAAGGCACGCCGACCCTATCGAAGATCTACCCGGGTGTAAACGTAGTGCCTACCCGAGTGGCCGACTGGCTCGCAAGTTGGGGCGGTCACAAGCAATTGGCAGTTTACCCGCGAACCGCGTCAACGCTCGATATCTAGACATCGTACCATCAGTTTTGATAACGGACGAACAAATGAAAAGCGATCGTGGGACGACTCAAACAAACGCTGATCGGAGTCCGAGGATCATGATGAGATACGCGACGTAATCGTTGACCCCAACATGCTGAGGGGAGACAATTGTGGCGTACAACAAAATATGGTACATAGGTAGAAGCACAAGCTAGAACGAGACAGGTAGTATACATTTCAGTTGAAATAACGGTAACGAGGTCAAAACAGTCCACAGAACCACATTTTCTTTCGCCTGCCTAGATGGGTTCAGGTGCGAAGTCGCGTGAGTTCAAAACGAGATGCGCTCACCAGTAGATTCAGCGATGGGCCTGCGAAACTGGGACTGACGCTTCTCCTGGTAAATTGCGCCCGTGGCCCACGTAGATCCACGTAAACTATCAGTGTTTCGGGGGGTGAGAAGGAAGTACTACGTTGTTGAATGTACGACCTACCTCTCCTGGGAATCAAAACACTGCCATGCGTTCACGACAGCGCTAACGCTCGGGCGCTTACTGGGATTTTGGTGCCAGCACTTCTGGGTGGACCGCCATATTCCAGTGGTAAGACCACGGCTCTCAGCGTCGTGAGGTCTTTCCGGTCTCTGTCCTTGGGCAATCATAAGAATGGCCGTTTCGTGCTTTACATCGCCAAACGGCAACTCTCCGGTGAACACCTCGATGACCAACATCGCGAACGCGAAGATATCAGCCTGTTCTGTACCTGCTGGTTGTCGGTACGATTTCCTGCGTGGTGGATCAATGATCTCAGGAGCTAGCCATCTGGAAATTCCCACAACTCCAGGTGTGGCTGCAACCATAAAAGCGTGGTTGGACTGTATCGGCATCAACCCATAGTCGGACAGACGCGCATGTCCGCTGCTAGAGATCAACACATTTGCCTGGTTTGGAGAATCAGTCTCCGACAAGAGGGGGTTACAAATGTGAAAAAAAAAGATGAAAGTGAGATCGAGGGGTAGTTTGCGCGGACTTACCCCTTTGAGGTCGCCGTGGATTATCCCGTGAGAGTGGAGATACTGAAGTCCTTCAGCAACCTCACGCAGCTTAATATACAATCTTTGTCAGTGAACAGCCGGTGGTAGAGTTCGGTGGCGGTAACAATACCAAGCGAGTACGGGAGACATTTGGGTTTGAGTTCAGGTACTGGATAATATTCCCAGAGTCTGCCCAGTCATAGACGAGTGCAAGTTGGAAATTTGCCCTGTCAACACCGTAGAATGGCAGAACGTAATCATGAGACAGCCTCTTCCATATGACCACCTCCTTCCATAGGATCTACGAGGGACGTTGAAAACGAGAGAAACATTTACCGGGGTCACATGGCGCACCTTCTCAGCCTCCTTCAGATCCTGGATAGGATAATGCCTAAAAGCTTTGAGGGCTACGTTTTTCATCCGGTAACGTCCTCGCCACGTGTCAGTGAGACCCCCAGAGACCGCGGCAATGTCCCCACATCTTTCCAATCCATCGGATAAAATCGTCGTGTGTGGAAGTTGTGCCGTGGCACTACAGATAGAGCCTAGCGCCCGCAGCAATGTCATATTTTGGGTTCTCCCCGGGTCGATGGACCCGATAGTCTGGTTATCACGACCGTCGTCAAACAGGTGAAAATACCACAAAAACTAGCAAGACAGACCTGGTCGAACACATCCACCAACTTGGCCGCGTCTTCTCTGTTCAGCATGCGTACAACTTCCATATAGTTCTTGCTCGACGTGAAGGCAATGAGTGCACCCAATGTCCGTTCTGGTCCCAGGGGGCGGTTCACGATGTTCAACAGTTGGTTGGTATTCCAACCTGTTCGGGCCATTTTTCCTCGCAAGCTGGCAATTACGCGTGTCGTACTTCCGGGGACAAGGGTAGCGAGATGAGTTTGATTCGCTGTTTAATGGTGCCGACACCGCAGCATTTCGTCAGAAAGTTGCCAGTCCGGTATAGGATAGTTGATAGGGGGGGTTGTTCAGTGTTCCCGACTCACCTTCACTACCACCCATCGCTGGATCCTCCAAACATCGAAGGTGACTTTGTGATGACACCGGAGGTTCGTCCCAATTCTGCGCAGTTATCTGACCCGCTTCACAGTATGATTTAAGGTGAATGCGCGTTTTTAGATTGAATGGAGAAACGTACAAGGATAGCTCACTGTGGAACACGACTCGTCCTCATCATTGGTCTGAATGTCATTATCCGCGCCAGGAGGTAGTGGCTCCCGAGCTGTAGAAGCCCGCTGCAAACATTCGAGTACAGCTTCCACGTTGGGTCGGTCTCTCGGATGGGGCAACCAACACTCCTCCAGCGTTCCCCATAAGTCATCTGCGAACCACACTCCTTCGGCCCCTTGTGGCCTTCCTGGGCGTTCACCATCGATAATCTTCCCAGGGACGATGTATTTGTTATACTGTGCGAGGGGGGCCTGACCGGCGAGAACCTCGTAGATGACCATCCCTAGCGCATAGCAATCCGATTTGACCGTTCGTCGACTACTCTTTAAGCCGAAGTGATCTGGATGGAGGAGCTCTGGGCCCATCCACCTTGCCGTGCCAGAGTTCGTAGATGAGCTTGAGCTTGAGGGGTTCGCGCAGTCTGAGGCGATAGTGAGAAGTCCAAAATCTGTGAGGCGTGCGTGACCGTGTTGGTCGATCAAGATATTTGCCTACAAAAAGTTGAGTCAGGAGATGGGGGACGGTGATAATAATGTTTGGGGCCTACCCCCTTCAGATCACCGTGTATCATCCCCTGGCTGTGCATATACATCAATCCCTGAACAATACCTTTGAGCTGCAAAGGTCGGGCACTGGTCATCAGTGTCGGGCGGGGTCGACAGTAAGAACCAAAACCTACAAGTTCGAACCGATTCGCATCCTTGTGTACCTTGATGAATTGATTGATGTTCCCATTGGCCATCCATTCCGATACCATCGAAAACTGGTTGTCTCCCATCGTCACTCCTAACAGTGGCAACACGTTTTCATGGCGAAGGGTCTTCCACGTCACGACCTCCTTGCAGAATCTCTACATTGGTAACGATCAGCTCGCCAACGCGGACTTGGATAACCAGTGTAACCTACACGTGTGATCTCATCAAAGTCACTCGTCAAGTAGACCTTCAGTACCTTGACTGCGACTTCGCGCCCTTGGTGTTCACCCTTCCACACGTCGGCATACCCACCGTGACACAGCGGGGTAGTCATTCGATCATGGCAAGGGGGGACTTGCACCGATCTCGGGAGCAGGGCCCGATGACCGCATATCTTACACAAAGTTTTCAGGCACTTCCTCCGGAGTGACGGCACCAGATTGTCCAACATCTACTCGGCGGAATGGGAAGGTTTAGGTTTGAGTCAGTGGACCCATTTACCCAAGACGAAGGAATAGGGAAGTACTTCATCTATCACATCGACAAAGGACTGAGCATCTTTCCCACAGAGACTACTAACCGCCCTGATCTCGCTGTTGTCGGAGAATATCTCCGTGATCAGGGAGATGCGTTCATCTGCAGTAAGGGGACACCCAATCAGGCGTTTCCATGCCGGAAGACGGCTGCACGAGCAATTAGTCAGGGGAAAAAGAAAATCGGGGTCCCAGAGTTGAAACTCACATCCCGCATGAAATTTGCAACATTTCCGACACCTCTGACACTTGTGGACGCTGATTTGCTTCTTGAGCCCAGCACCGTTGCGTCAACACCCACAGTGCATCCGTCAACATTGCGTTGGTTGGCCGCGGCGGACGCTCACCACCCGCGATCGCCAATATACCCATGTAGGGCGGTTTGTCAATAAATGGATCGGTATCAATGAAAACCTTTGTTCAAATAAATGAGAGTTCGCTGGATGTCGAGTTTGAGGTTAGCTGCAACAGACCTCAATCACGACCATCGCAAATGAGAAGATATCCCCTTCCTTGCTATATTGCCCCTGATTGTCCAGGATCTCTGGTGCAATCCATCGTTCACTGCGGCCGTGTTCAGCTGAAGCGCTCCGTATCGAGTCCAGGTCTTGGGAGATTATGGCAAGACCAAGGTCTGTGATCCGTGCACGTCCGGTGGTGTCAACGAGGATGTTTGACTGCTTGGGTGTCAGTACCACGGTGAACCGGGACCCAGCATAATCACGTACTCCCTTGAGACTTCCATGGATCGCATTGCAGGAGTGAAGATAGCTGAGGCCGTCCGCGACATCAGACAACTGGTGAGGGGGTAAATGTATCGTACACCACAGTAGGAGGGACACTCACAAGGCAAATTCTGTTTGTATCTGGATGATTTGTGATGTATTCCGTCAGGTCCCCATTATGTATCCAGCCAGAAATGAATTGGAGGGGACCGGTGGTGACGCCTAGAAGGGGGACGATATTCGGGTGTGTCAAGTGTTTCCACACTACAGCCACTTGGTAAAAGGTCTTCGGGTTTCATTAGCGCCCAAGAATGGGGGAGAACGTGGCGCCGAGAACACACCTCCCGCAGGGCGCCCTTGGGGTACATCCTCACACGTTTGATGCGCACCTTCGAACCATCGAGGATCCCCTGAGAGACATATCCGGAAGCAGACGAAAGGCTGATGTCCAGAAGGGAATCCGAAATTGTGCACGATTTGGGCAGAACCTCCCTAACACCGCATATCTTTTTGACCTCGTGGAGAGATTCTTGGAATACAGTGCTTGCAGGATCGGAAATATCGACCAGAACCTGCGCCAATAGTGAATACAGAGCGGGGAAAGGTGCTTTGGAGACTCACGCTATCCAGGTACTCGATAACCCACTCCAAATCCTCGCCTTGTAGTGTCGGTACAACGGTTTGGTACTCGTTCCTGCGAAGGAATTCGCTGAGCTGTTTGTGAAAGTGTGGCGAAGTTCTGTCGAGGTCACGGAGGTGTTGTAAGGGATTTGGTAGGACCATGGGGATGTTTGACCAGGGTAACAGCTTGGGGGACCGAGAGATTATACCCCCCGTGGATAACGGAGAGGCAGTGCGCCGGATGCCTGGCTCGGTCCTCGAGGCGCATAAAGGTGAGACGCCGTACACCGTTAGCGGACATTCGATGAATGGCGGGATTTTGCGTTGTAACTGGGTTACACCAAAGGAACCAAACGGAAATCATGCAATGAGAGACCCGGCCACAAGAAGATACGAGAGAGATGGATACACCGTTGAGGACACAAACACCGGCTTCGGCGTCAGAGGGAGTTCTGGGGAACCGGTGAGTTTCGATCGAGAACTCTCATGACCGATTTCTATCCTGCGGTGCCTACTGTTCGTATCCACACACCGGGTTCTCCTGACTACCATAACTACAATAACTACAAACCACCGCGACTACTACCCCTCCTCCCCCAACCGCATCATCAGTCTTTTCCACCGTCATGCCGACAACCATGACACTTGAACCTTCCCTATCCCTGTCTCGACTGCCCAACACTTCGATACCTCGGCTACCGCGACTTTCGAAACCGCGTATTGACTATGCGATTGGGACCGTGGTTCAAGTTATGTGGCGATCTAGCGGGGAGCACCATCACGCAGGTCGAAGAAAACTTCGACCGTCTCGGATCTCGCAAACCGTCTATCTAGAGCTCATACACTCAAGTAGCACGAGTCAGTATAAAGAATGGATGATGTCGATTTCTGGAGGAGGACCTGGCCAGGTGACGGAGCTAGGGCTTACATCCGGGAAGAGGGGTTGTTCGCGGTGTAGGTGAGGAGTTGCAGTCATTTCATTCGGACCCAGTCTCAGCTCTGATTGGACACTGGTCACACCGCACTGACTGTAGGAAACGGACTTGTCTGTGTGCCAGTGAGTTCAGTATTTGGTGCTGAGGATGAACATCAGACGACTCATAAAGAGAGCGTCCAAGTACCTGTCGCATTTCCCCGCATAATCTCGGTCAAATACTCCAAACTCTCTGCAGCACATCGTGAAAGAATCCGTTTGCAAGTCATTTGTCTTCGGCGGAACGAATACCATGGTGCAAGACCACAGCCGGTACTCCCGCCATCATCGGGTGAAGTCCCTGACAAAGGCGTCGACGACACATCATCAAGTACCCGATCAACACCTGGCTCACCGGGACGAATTGCCACAATGTTTTCTGTCACCATCGGTCACATCTACTCCGGCTGCCAGGATGCGGAGGGAGTGTTACCCATCACTCACTTCGAGGAGGTTTGGGAAGATCTGTTGTACAACGTTGACCTCCTGAGCGAAGGAGACAAGGACGAGAACCTGAAGCGTTGGTTGGTGGGAGAAGGTGGGGCGAAGGAGTATAGCTTCCGATAGGTGTCGTTCCGGGATAGAAAGAGGCTGGGCTTGCCGCACCAAGGAACGCGGCCTGAACGGGACAATATCGAGGGTCCTTGGGTCCACTGTGAACTCACCCCCGAATAGGACGAGAGGTGGAGGGCGTCTGGTAAAGAACTGGCCGAGTGGAACTCCGAGGTCGCCGCCAAAGAAGAGGTGGTGGAGACCGTATGGCCACCCCGGTAGTACTTTTCCAAGTTGTAGCAGCCCGGACCTCCCGCAGCTTTACATCGGGACGCCGTGGAGGCCTTTGAAGCACTCGCATTTATCTACTCTTTCGAATCCACGGAATACCTGCACCACGTTCGACATTCATTCCTGAGCGGCGAACAGCCAATGAACGTTTGAACCAGGTGAATGGCCGCCATACTGCACGTGTGGGGTGCCTCGGCAATGGAGACTTTTCAACGGGCTGCAATCCTCAACGGTTCACGAATGTTTCTCAAGGCTGCAGTAGACGGCACAACTCCCTTGAGATCGATCCACAGCTACCCACTTGCGGCTTAATTAGTACTGGCTTAGGACGAGTGAGATCGGTGCGAGCCCCACCCACAGGAAAATGGCGCCATGGTCTCCATGGAATTCGTTCAACAACAGACTTCAATCCAGAGATCCCTTCAGTATAGGCCAATTTCTAGCTGGCGGGCTCTGCCACTTGTCGGCCATATCAACTTCTGACCTAATACGTCATTTCATACCCACGCAACTACCAGGCCCACAATTGTAATTACGAGTGTGTACATCGTTCGTGTCATTCTACGGGTAATCACACACCCACTGGTCCGTAAACTGGACAGGTACAACCACAGATCGCCCCGACGATGCGTCCGTTTCCTCACCTACCTCCTCAACGATAACCGCCTCCTCCTCCTTCCACGTCGAGGGGTCAAGCCCAAACAGGTGATAGAACCTCCGCAACTGACAAACCCGGGAGACACGAAGATCGGCGAGATACCCGGACTTCAACTCCTCGAATTCCTCTGCGATCGGGACCGGATATCGAACGCTTCCCACTCGGCACGGAGGGCCCTTGTAGTACCTGAGGAGGAACTTCATATGTTTAGCTTCCATGATTCTATTAGCGTCAACGATGTGTCGCTTCAAGGTAATCAGGCGTCCTTTCCCGTGGGTTTGATAGAACAAGAGCGTGTCGCGCAGAATCGACTCCCAAGCATCGTGATCTACCGCGTCCGTAACACCGATTGTCCAGGCCCATAGGACTACGACCTCAGCTGTGTTCGGGCACTGGAGTTCTTCGAGGCGCCTGATAGCCGCGGTGATCTTTGCGGGTGTACAAAGCAGCTTGGACCATGAATGGGTTGCCGTCTCTAGCATGCACCCGAGAGCGACCTTTTTGCCTTCCTCCGTGGATACGATCCCTTCGCAGGAGGTGAAGTTCGAGCGGCTGAGGTGGTTGCGCCACAGATCCGACGATGCCAACTCGATCAAGACCACCGCGACCATCATCGGCTCGTAGCCAACCGCACCCCCAGGTTTTACATCCTGGAGTGGGAGATCCGTAGTGAACTGGAACGGGTCACCAACCGCCCGAAGAAGTTTGCCAAGGCCCTTGCGTGGGATGTTGTCCATCTCCGAGGAAAGCCACCCGGAAATGGATTTGTGGAAGACCATTAGAGCCAGAGTGCGTGATCGTAGGGGGTGGGTCGGCGATAGTGCAGATGCGAGGATGGACGAAAGTGTTTCGCCGAAGCGAGCATACCCCGGGCTGAGGAGTAAAATCCGGAGTGCTATCACTCCCGGGTCCGGTTGTGATCCGACGGTATAGAACTTCTCGCCTAGCGACAAGAAGCCCAAAAGCGGAGGAATCCAGCCGTAAAAGAAGTTTTTTGGGGGATGGGAATCAATCTCCTTTCCTAGTAGTTGCACCACCATCCCAGCCATCCGATAGCGATCCTTCTCTGTGTATCCGGAGTTGAGAATTTCGGTGATCCACGAAAAGCCAAATTCCCCGCTATTCGTCACTCGGAACGGGTCAAGATGGCATAATGCAGATAGGACCGAAGTTAGGACCTGTGGGTCGGTGTTGCCCCCCTTGATAGACGCCTGAAGCTGTTGATGAAAAACGAGGATTGTCGTACCCAACGCTTCCCTATTACTCGATTAGTGAATTTCATGGAAGGGACGAGGGAACGGCGCACTCTTTGTTGGGGGCATATAAATCACGGACATTATCGATCCGGAGTCCCAGAGAGATAGCAATGATGAGGAAACAATTTATCTTGAGAATGGGGAGAATATGATCGCCGTCTGCCATGAATATCTTGCAGAGCAACCCTATCGCCTCGAAGTTGAATACTGTGGTGTGATCTTGAATGCGCCTCCACCGCCAGATCGTCTGGAGTATTACCCTACTCAGACAGAGCTTATGCGAGGTGGGTAAGTGATCGGGTACGTTGGAGAATATCCCCCGCCTCAGGAAGCTTCCGGTCCACACGCGACTTGGTGTCTCCGAAACGATCCGGAGGATGGCCATTCCCAGCAAGAATGTTGGTTCAGATGAGGATACCCATTTGGAGTGATAGTAAAGACAGTCGGAGAGCTCCTTCAAGTCCTCTCTATCGGGCTCTATGCTGAGCTGGATACTGAGAACCGACGCCAGCGCCATCCCGACCGCGCTCACGTGCTCCGACTTTCCAGCAGCCACCCGCCCATCCAACAGATAATCGAAGAAAAGGTCGGCAAGAATGTGGGGCGAGAGAACTTGTGCGATTTCCGGATACCAGATTGTGTCCGCAGCGAACCGGACGGTGGAAAATATGACGTCAGCATCCGTGGTGGAGTGGAGCATCCAAGAGATGCAGCGGGCGTCTGCCTTGGATGGCTCCCAGCTGGTGGAAATCTCATTGAAGAAGCGGCCGGGTAATTCTACGACGGCGAGTGGTATGTGCTCCATTCCCTCCGGTACATCGCGAATATAACCTAGGCCCCTTAGCGCACCGGGTACTCCAGTACGAAGACGCCTGAAAATTTGCCTGAGGTTCTTTGCGAGGAGGTAGTAGATGCCGACGAGGGATCCCGCGAGATATCGAAGAGAGCGAGCGAAGGTGGAGCTATTGTGTGCCAGGTATCTGGCGAGGGTTCGAATGAAGATGGAAAGCGGTGTTTGGTATGGGCAGTGGTAGCAAAGTATCCCTGCGAGAGTGAAGAGGGTGTATGAGGTTATCCCAAAGAGCACGAAGGTGAGGATGACTGCAGCGACGGTGCGGCTGATCGTCCAGAGATACAGCGATAGGGCACACCCAAGCAACAGCAATCCAAGCTGAAGCATCACAGGGAGACTTTCGATGGTTAGATGGAAGCGCCACTTCTCCAGCGCGTCCAGTTTGCGCTGCCTGTCTCGGCTCTTATCGGCAGCTGAACCCCCGCGATTCCGGATGTATCGGTTGACCCATTGTTTCCCGAGCATCGCGAGAAAAGCAGCGAAGAGCGAAGTTGCGAGACTTGCGTAGAGTAAACACTGGACGGTGACGGTTTCGGATGGAGCTCCCGTCCAGGTGACGGAACTGGCGTTTGCGTCGGGAAAGATGGAACCGTTTACGGCGTGGATCAGGATCTGCATATAGGCGGCGGTCATGTGGTTCGGATCCGGCTCGAGTTTTGATTGGACATCGATGATGAATGCTGAACTGACTGCGGAGAACAAACCGGCCTGAATACCTCCGAGTTCATTGTTCAGCACGAAATAACGAGATACGGAGATAAACCACAACTCACGAAGATAAGCGACGTGTTCAAGTCCTCGTCATACTTCCCCGTATAATCCCGGTCGAACTCTCCGGATTCCCTGCGGTACACAGCGAAGAAGTCGGTCCGCGAGTCATCAGTTCTCAGTGGATCGAAGAATTCTTTGAGGGCAGAATGGAGGCTACGGTGCAAGGTCATTGGCGGTTCTTCCGCTGTCACCAAACAGAACGGGCGCACCATTTCGGGTCGAGCCGGATGGTTACGGGATCTTGGTTCCCTCCTTGAAGTTGAGATGGGGGGTGTGACATCTCCGGTGATGATGAGGGGAAAGCGCAGCGATTGGCGCCCGATCGGACCAGCTGGTGCGGGTTTTGAGGTTGCCGAGACAGCATTTGCACACGTCCGCGGGGGATACCCGACAGTTTGCGCCACTTTTCTGCCCTTGTGAACCTGCAGGACTTCTCCATCATACGTCTGGATTTCTCCAGGTTTTCCTCGGGAATTGGCAAGTACTTTGGCCAACGCTACGACCAATCACCCCGGTCTTCCCGAGCGGTCCCATTCGATAGGCTAGGAGACAATGGGGCGTTACAGAGCTTGGTTTGGATAGCGGAAGGTGGCTCTAGAGGTTCTAGAATGGGGGATGTAACCACCTCGATGCTACGCTAGTACGGCCCCGGGCCCGCTGGGACCCATTTCCCACAGCGGAACAGCAAATCGACGAGGAACTCGCGGCACAAAATTAGTTCTGAAACGCTCTAATAAAGCGCATAAGGGTCTCAAACTTGTGAGCTCTGTCATCTGTAACACAAGTAAACGCGGCGAAGGGATCATACGGTTCTTTCTTCCGTTGTTCTCTTGCGACTTTTTCCCATGCACTGACAGAGTAAGGCCGCGTCCTGCACCAACCAAATTGGCACGACATGCATGACCCCGATAGCGCCCGCCAGATTCGATCCATCTCGCGGCGTCGGAGCGTTCGGGCTGATGAAAGACACGGAACGCCGTGTTCTCGCACGTAGTTAGCCATGGCCCTTTGACCATTTGTTTTCTTTGTTTGTTCCTTTGTTCGTATCATGGCCACGTCTATTTTTATCCTAGGGTATACTAGTATATATAGTGTAGCTAAGTAGAGCGAACCCCTCGTCGGATTGTAGCCGCTTGGGGTTCACGTCCATTGGAATCGTTTATCCTCTTTCCTCTCGAATTCCAACACGGGCTCCAAGGAACAAAGGAGGGTCCCGTTCTGCGGATGGCAACGGTCGCCAGGATTATCACCCAGTAAGCTCGTAAATTCAATGGCACTGTTGGTGCAAACTATGGCCACAGTGAATTGGCGACTTGACTTGAGACCTCGTGCCAGTAATTGCGACAATATCATACCCGTCAGGGGAGTGGTGTCCATGCAACGGGAAGTGGTGGGCAAAAACCTGACATTGTCCGCCAAACCGACCCCCCTACAACGCACAAGAACGATGTAACAAACGAGCAAGCTGCAGGCGAGCATTTGAAAACTACGAGACGTTCGGGCCGGATTTGCACATCAAACAACTCGGGATTATACGCAACGCGTAAGGGGTTACGCGCTACGCGTTACAATTCGCTCAAAGTGAACAGCGATTATTTCGTTGATTAAGCGTATGCGCTGGTTTGGATCTGTCGCACCGGGGACCGGTGTGTTGCGTCACTACGATAAAGCATAGGGCCGACCAGCAGCGGAACCCGGGATGGATGGGGCGTTCTTGGATAAAGATTTGGTGCACTTTCGTCTGACTTGAACGTGGGTGATTTTCGACGCCTCGAAAACGGGGCCGTAAAAACGCTCGACAATCGGGGGCGTGGTCGTCATATTGGTAATAACGCGATCATCACGCTTTTACAGGCTTTTACCTTTGCCTCCCGCCGGGGCCAAACAAGTGCAAACGAATGCAGCCGGAAATTTAAAATTTAAGGTTTGAGGCATAGCAGCCGCGAGGACCGTGGACGTCAAGTTCACCGTCCCTGGAATGATGAGTCACGTGCCCGTCATGGCGACTCCCGCTTAAGGAATCGCACATGCCAGATATTGTGCGTGGAGTGCACCGCGTGGGTTTGTCACCGTCGCACGCGGTCACGGGTTGTACGTTGGTAAAAGCTGCAAGCGGCACCGATTGAATGGGTCGGATGGGTTGGCAGTGAGAAAGATCCGAGTGGTTATCGTGATTGGAAGTCGACACCCAAGGGACCCGGGTCTCGAGTCTCACACCGATGAGTGACACGTATACAACCGATGTCGCCTGGGTCGGAAGGGCAGGACCAGCGCAACTCTCATCAGGTGCCCCCGCCTATGAGTCCCTCTCCCCTCCCTTCACACCCCACCCCACGACCCCAGAACCATACCACCCGGAAACGCCCCTAACTGAGGTCGAAATCTTGGAGAGATTGCGATGGAGTATCACACGCACGACTGGTCATCACACCACCGAGTCAGTATGGGTAAAAACTCTGCGGAAGCCACAGTGGGAACGGCCAGAACAAGGGGGCGACAACATATGAACCACCCCTTGGGCCTCGAGTATCACTGGGGACAAACGGTGTCTGACGTGATCAATCTTCACCCGGTGGGGACGCATCAGCGATCCCATGTTATTCCAAGGGAAAAAGGCAATCGACTCGGTTATGGAGCCGACCGCGGGCTCGGTTCCATTCCAAACCTTCTACCGATTCGGTAGGCAGATTCCTGAAGCGTTGACGTGTGGCGATATCGATTGCGGCTCTTGGTAATCACTCGCGCATAACCGTAGCTAAAGAGTATGTGTACTGGGCTGAAACCCCTTGGCCTCTCAGGCCGGGAGAAGTGGAATCCGGGTGTGAGGACCACATGGGCGGGTGGGACCTGTGGAGCTGGCTCGTAAAACTACCTCCCAGCAGCCTAGCTGAGTTTATCCAACGACCGTTTCGGGATATCTGCGATCGAATGGACGTTTTCAAAGAAAGTGGCACGGTGAGTGGGGGAAAAAGCAGGAGCGGCGGAGGTATGTACGGAGCACGGGGAGGTGGTTCCCCCAGAAGAGGAACATGCGGCGGAGAACCTTATGCCGAAAAAACAAGGCGATCTCTATTTGCTCTGTGCCTTCCTCCCTTTACCGAGACTATCAATTGTCGCTCGATGCGTGGCTGGACCAGGGTCTGGTGTGTAGCTCTACGAGTCCGGCCCGACTCTCTGGAGGCTTGCCATGCTTCAGATTCTCTGAAACGCAGGCGTGAAACGATCGATGTGATTTTTATATAGATATCTACTTACTCAGTGGGCGACTGTCCGCGAGGCTACACTGTGTACACGCGGGTCCGGATGAACACCAAAGCACTGATAAGGGGACTGCAAGGACCCCGTCCATCGTTTCGGGTCGTGGGCAGCACGAATCTCGGCTAGTGGCAGCCTTTTGCGATGTTTAGAGATATCTCTAGTTACGGACAGCCACTCTGGCTTTGATACAGTACAAAAAAGGAGGAACAAATATTGAGACCCGAAGGTTCTCTACCGAGGAAAAGCGTGTGGTCATTGTGCAGGGTTCATGCTAATATTCTCCGTATTGTTCCAATTTTTCATATGTCCGCCACGAACAGGACGCTTTACCCTGGGAAGGTTTGTGGCACGGCGGACACGCGTCGACCCACCGTTCGATCATCAAGCATCAGTAATGTGCTTGTCGAGCAAGCGAGTCGGGGAGAAGATTTTGAATGGAGGACCCAACGCTTAGACTCGGGATCGACTTGAAATCCGCTCCGAAACAGACTCGATCGCCTTCTTACCGAGCAACAGAGGGGGCGGGCTTGCTGATGAACTTCTAGATTGTCATGATCCTCGCATGTGTAAATCGACCCCCTTGGCTACCCAACCGAACAGCAATCAACCGATCACTACTCATCTGATGCGGTTGCTCAACAGGCGGATTGCAATCGAGCCCGTATCGGACGGGGAACTCGGCGATAGCCATTGGCACGGAACGTCGGATGCTGTATCTGGGGGTATATGAAGTCCTCTATCCAACTCCATGTTTCCACAGTGCAGGCACTCCTTTACATTTATCCTCCATCTTCTATCCTCAGGCCCGGTGCCTTCTTGCAACCAATCACCCCCGTCATCTTCACGAAACCTATCACTTTCATCATGTTCCCAAAAGCCGCCATCTTGTTCCTTGCGCTCGCCGCCTTCGCCAACGCCACCCCGAGTCCGAGGGGTCTCGATGAGGGTACGACTATGTCCCACTCGCCTTCTCTCGCTTCTTTCGCTCACCTCAATTACAGACCTTATTGCGCGTGGATTGCCCTATGAGCCCAAGCCCAAGCGTACGTCCCACCTGCCCTCCATGGTTTGCTCCCGCTTACCTTGATCATAGCCTCGGTAATGTCGATCAGTCACATTCTCAACCCCGCTCCTAAGGCTCCTGGGAAGAGATTCAATGATGGTACGGCTTCACCCCACCAACTTTCTATCATTACTCCCGCTCACCCTAATTACAGAACTCATCCCACGTGGGTTGCCTTACGAGCCCAAGCCCAAGCGTACGTCCCACTCGTTCTCGATGGGTTGCCCCTGCTTACCTTAATCATAGCCTCGGTAATGTCGATCAGTCACATTCTCAACCCCGCTCCTAAGACTCCTGGGAAGAGATTCAATGATGGTACGACTACGTCCCACCCGCTTTCGACCGTTTCTCCTGCTCACGTTAGTTACAGCTGTCAACCTGGAGGCCCGCAACAACAAGAGGGGGCTTAGGGATAGCATCAAGCGAACCTTCCATTCGCACCACATGGTTAGAGCAGGTGGGGCTTAAACGTGCGGTGGGATCTACGAATGTATCAGGAGGCACGGTGAATGACCAGCGCCAGCCAGAACTGTCCGCTCCTGGCAAGTGCTAATATGGCGTCTGGGAACAAGTTTCATTCACTGTGTACCGTACCTCTTGTTTGGTTACGAATAAATAAAAAGAGATGGGCTGGTGACGGCCAATCATTACGCGGCCGGTCCTGTACACGCAGGACCCCGTATCGCGAGGGAGCCAGACGACCACGTACATATCACCCAGCCTCTGGATGACATCCCTGAAACTAAAGTCCGGCGACTCATGCTCCGAACATTTCCAATGTTGACAGGTTCTCGAGCTCTTCGTCACTCTTGCTCGTCCACCATGCCGCTCTCCTGGAACTCGTGCTCTGCTCTCCATGTCCTCTGACTCGCCTGAGCTCAGGAAAGTACATCGGCCACACGGAGACTTGGCGAGACTCTGGGGTATCGCATCTGTCCGACGCCACAAAGCTAGGCATAGCGGTATATGCGGTAGAGACTAACTGGCGGCGCACATGAGGGGCGGGAGACGGTCAACCCCTTTCAATCACTACACACCTGAGTCAGTGTGATCAAGGCTTCATCCGTGTCCGTATCCCGACGTTCCCAGTAGTCCGGGACGACGGAGGGACAACGACCCCAGGGATCCGAATGACTGATGCGAAGTCCGAATTCTTCATCGACCGGGCCAAACATTGACCTGCGGGGGCGGTGCGAGCGCGTCAGCCAAACGTGCACTTCCTGACTGTTCGTATCCCGTTTCGCTCCACCTCGACTTAGTTCATGGTTGTCGTAACCCTACGGCGCCCAGGCCCCAGCACTCCCTGACGACTCGGAGTGACGGCTTGGGATTTCAGACGCACGTTCCGCCAAACATAGAGTCGCATAACTCCATCTTGGCTGCATATATGAGTTGAGATATAGAGAAACAGTGACCGGGGTAGGACTCCCCACCGCCGACGGGGGCAGTGGGCATTGGGAATCGGGATGGTGGGTATCATATCAGCAATGTGCTTGCCGAGCAAGCGAGTCGGGTAGGAGATCCTGAATGGAGAATTCAACGCTTAGACTCAAAATGAACTCAAAATCGACTCAAAATCCGAGTCGATCGCCTTCTTGCCGAGCAACAGAGGGGGTGGGATTGTTGATGATGGGCGCCCCGCGCGCAGCGCTTATGGGAATCGATTTCATGGGCGTCTACTGTGTCTGTCCGCATGGCAACCGGGTACCCGGGGGTCTGGCCGCTACATCGAATCCTCCCCGCCCTTTCACCTGCACCTACTCATACTCGGTCGATGCTTTCTTCCCAAAGGTGGGGGTCCGTGCTGGCAACCCGCCCAGGGAGTAACCGAGCCGGGTAGAAGACTCTGATACAATGGAGAACTCAACGCTTCGACCCAAAATCCGCCTCAAAACCAGTCGATAGCCTCCTCGCCGGATGGCCGAGGGGATAGGGTTGCTGATGCATGAGTCGCCCATCGGAAAAGGTAGCATGGTCTGGTTGATACTAGGTCAGTTTTCATCAAAGGCACGATGGCCCGCGACATGTAACATGCGACACCGTACTTACTGGTGCCCATCAGCGCCCAGCACCCATTCCCATGTCATCACCCAAAGGCGATCTCATGTTTTCTTGATGCCACAACCTACGAACAAAGTAATGCCTAAATATGTCAACGAGTATACATCGGCGGCCTGCTGTCTCCTCCCGTGGACTGTTATCCGCCCTTTCCTTCTTCTTCCCCACCTTCAGGTCGTGGCACACGTCCCTCGCTCGATCTCCAAGACAGGCCTTCGACGTGTGCATCAGAACGATTTAAAGCCTTCGTACCTCTCCCCCCGGAGGTTTCAATAACTGCGGCGGGCCGATATGACCGTCTCCAACACCGTGTTCACAGTATTCTCCGGAATAGGGTTCATCATTTCACTCATTCCCCTGTCCTGGCATATGGAGGCTCAGAATGTGGGGACTTGCCTGTACATGATTTGGACGGCTCTTGCTTGTCTCACCTACTTCATAAACTCCATCGTATGGAGCGGGAATGTTACGAATTGGGCGCCAGTGTGGTGTGATATCAGTATGTTCATCCATCCCCTACCCCATCGTTCGATATCGATCCTTATCCCTGAGGAATCTACTTTCTTCAGCTGTTCGCATTCAAATCGGTGTTGCCGTTGCATGGCCCGCTAGCGTTCTCCTTATCACTCGTCGCCTCTACCACGTCATTTCCGCTACCGTTGGGACCACTCGGAGTCGGAGTGAGGTGCGTTGTCAAATTAAGTTCGGCGTTGCCAAAGGTTGTTTAACATTCAATCTTTTTGACAGAGACGTCGTGAGCTGATTATTGGCTTGTCGATTGGAATTGGAATCCCACTGTTGGAGATGCTCGCGGGTAAGCGCGATTTGTTTATCAAACCGTCTTTTTCCCACCAACCTGGTCCCCCTTTCCGCCCAGAACTTGTGGTATCTGGTCATAGGTTCAACATCATCGAGGACTTTGGTTGTTCCCCAGCCACCTTTAACACCCCCCTTGCTTATGTTCTCGTCTGGTCTTGGCCGCTTATCATCAGCGTTGTCTCAGCTGGCTATGGTGGTGAGTTGACGTCCGTTTTTCCGCCGCTCGAAGCGCTAAATTGGACCCTCTTACTTCCAGTCCTCACTATCCGCGCCTTCATGGGGAGACGAAAGGAGTTTGGGAATCTCGTCGCTGCCAACTCAAACTTTACTTACAGCTGCTACTGGCGCCTCGTCGCTTTGGCTTCCGTCGACTTCTGTTTCACCATCCCCATGGCCCTTTGGTCCATAATCGTTAACGGTGCGATACTGGAGGTTTACTCGTGGATCTCCTGGGCCGACACCCACTGGGGGTACTCTGTTATCCGGCAGTACCCAAGGATCTCGACCCACCCGGTTATCATCTACTCGATTGAAACCACCCGATGGAGTGCCGTTCTTTGCGCATTCGTCTTCTTCGGTTTCTTTGGATTCGCTGATGAGGCAAGGAAGAACTACCGCCTGTGGATGAGGTCCCGGAAATTCGCAAGTCCGTTCTCGACCCCGTGTCAGACACCGACTACCCCAGACGCTTTCGAGTCTATTTCCCCGGGCGGTTCCCTCAGCCAAGTGTAAAAGTCTTGTTATAGGTTTTTGGTTGTGAATCCTCATCCCTCCCCCTACTTCGTGGTCACCCTTGTGGCCTGTCTCGCCCATCGGGCCATCGTGAACCCTTCCCCTAAGATCCAAAACGACAATGCCAGCCACCGCCGTCTGTATTTTTACGAAACTTGTATCACGTACTCCCCTACCCCCTCACCCGAGAAAAACCTCACAATGGCACTTGTATCTTCGACCCTATTTTCCCCTTTGCCTTGTGTTCCATTGCTCTCCTACGGTCTCATGTCCTTTCGTTTAGATTTAGATGTTTAGTCCTTTTCTAATCCAACCCTTACCCGTCAGTGTATCTTTTAGAGTCTCGCGTTCTCGATACCCGCCATTACTTCGGGAGATTCGGATTGCTTCGTAATGAAGGACGAGCGTTGTTCGGGACAGACCTTCCCCCGGGCATGAGATCTGATAGCTTCATTTTCGCCGTGCACAAGAGTTGGGATGTGGAAAAGCTGAAAACTGAGGAACCGTTTTATCATGTTGTCTGTGTTATACACCGCTACTTATACATGTAGTTAGTTTGTACGAGACGTTGCTCAGAACTCTTCCAATACCTGGGACACTGATCCAAGATCTGCGATAGCAGCGGCAAACCACTCCATTCCGTTAGACAATCCCCAAGCTTCGTGGAGGTTTCCGATGACATTCGGATCTCCGCTTCCGGTCCGATCATCTCCTCGCACAGCCTCGGACATCGTAGAAGTCGACTCTGTCATCGGGAACTTTTTGGCGGTTGGACGGTCGAGTCCAAGGCTTGCAATCGCTTCGGGAGTTGAGGGGGCCCAACGGGAAGAAGCTGCCTCGAAGATAGACAAGACGTCCGCGATGTGTGGTCGAACGCTCGGGTCCCTATCCCAGCACTTCTCCGCCAGCGCCCAGACGTCATCCGAGAGACCAAGAATCTCCCGGTTCGGTGGCCGCGAGGGTCGCTCGCCAGATAAGACCAGCAAAGGTACAACGTAACGGTGGGCATGGGAGAACGGTCGTTCGTGGGCAAAAACCTGCAGGGGTGATTCTTTAGGATTGGCTCATCAGAAAATTTAACGGGATCAAACCTCATAGATGACCATCCCAAACGCGTAGATGTCCGACTCCTTTGATGGGCTTGATTTCTCGTTGAATAGCTCCGGTGCCATCCATTGAAGAGTACCTCCCAAGGCTGGCGCTGTCATAGATATGCTGATTGAGTGGTGACGCAATACACTCGTGAGCCCGAAGTCGGCGATGCGTGCAGATTTGTTGCTATCGATCAAAATGTTGCTCTTCGCATCGTTAGCTTACACCGAAACACTCAGAGTACCAAACCTACGCTTTTCAAGTCTGCGTGCACGGATGGCCACTCGTGAATGTATTTTAACCCACAGGCAATATCCACCAACTGTAGAAGTGGGTTTAGATCGACATTAACCTCGGATCTCGGAGAAGATGCTTACCAGTCTTGGCCGGTTTGTGTCAGGAAACGACGTGATAAACTCCATGACTGTACCGTGTTCCATCCACGGGGAAACCATCATCAAATTATACGAAGATTTGGCCGCCCCGATCAATGGCAATAGGTTCGGGTGTCTGAATTGCTTCCATAGCACCACTTCGCGGCAGAAGTTCTACCGCTCTCGTTAGTACGTGGTGACAGAATTGCGCGCTGTAGAAAAGGAGCAAGCAGGAGGTCGTACCCTTTCCATGCTTGGAAGGTCTACCCCGGAGGGGACACGCAAGACCTTGACCGCGACCTCGGAACCTCGGTGCACTCCTCGCCACACGTCCGCGTTGCCGCCTCTGCCGGATGGAGACTCTTCGATCCTCTTCACCTCGTCGGTTATAGCGTACGAGGACGGCAACAATTTGTGTTCACGACACATCTTCCTAAGCATCACGGAAAACCTTTCTCGATGGTAGGCACAGAGACCGGATTCCTCCCGCGAACCCTCGTTCACGTTAGCTGGTTATGATAGGAACAAACTGCCTTGCACTCACTCGTTCTAGGTCATCTATTATCTTGATAGCCGGTTCGATTGGCAGCGCATACAACGATCGTCGCCTGCTTTTGGAGGACAACGTATGTTTGAGAGACTCAAATGGGTGACTGAGGGGTCCCTGGATGACCAAAGGTGGGGTAGGCAATCCTGGAGCAGAATGAACGGTTGAGGGACGAATCTGGAGGATAAGGGTGGGTTCACATGCCTATCAGTGTTCGACCGAAAACCGCGATCGACGCGATTCGATTTCGAGATGTGCCTAGGTGGGTACCAGAGACATTGATCTGGTCCACCGTGGGTCTACACGATCTCCGGGACATATTTGGGGTGGTGCCGCGACTGCAACGATGTTTCTGGTGACCATCATTCTCGGGGATGTTCATGTTCGAGTCTGGGGAGAGAGGTTACGGGCGCGGATGTAGTAGGGGGACGCAGAAAAACCATCTTCTTATAAACGTCCAGGCTGGGTGGACGGAGTCTGGCAGTGTGGAATCGGTCTAGTAGCGCTCAGGATAGTAACTTAGGAAGGGTTGGAAGAGAACTGAACCTGTGCACTATTTGTCCATGTTTGGAACGGCGCCAGGTCATTGACCGGCGTGGCCAATCAGAGAGAGGGGAAACCTTGCGAGCGGAGGGTCCTCCCATTCTTTCGGGATCCAGGAGTCGCTCGTACTCGTCCAATGGGATATACGGCGGATTGGACGTAATCACATCAAAAGGGGGTTCCACCCGCAAGAGGACCTTCTGCATGAAGCCTTCTCGTATGATATCGGCATGCATCACGTCCAACGCAGATTTATGACCACCACCCGCTGCACTAGTGGGCTTTGGATTCGCTCTCCCACGGCCATGATTGGCTCAATCACCGAGTTTAACCCTTTCCACCACTTCCCTGCGTCGGCCTCGAGAAGGTGACCCACCGGCGACCGGTGATCGTCAACGGTATTACGTGTCTGCTCGGGAGGGATAGACCACGGACAACTGTCAACAGGCACCACCGTCCAACGGAGCCTGAGGAGAGGGGAGGCTGGGTAGCTTGATCATTGTCCCTCTTTGTCCTTGCATACCATCGACTCGCAACCGTTTCTCATTTCCCTAGCTATAGTCCTCATTTATTCATCTTTCTCTACACCTCTGTTCCAAGTTCCTATTATTCACGCCCGCGTACCCATGCCCAAAAACATTCATTCAACATGGCAACAAAATCGCGGACGTGAGGGCCGCCCTCCCGAGCGGCTCCTTCACACCGCGTTCAACCAAGCGGGCGCTTGGTACAACCCCACCACCAATAGTATGTAAATACCATCTCATTATAATAAGGGCGAAGATGACTCGATTGCTAACTGGTATATACGTATTTTGAGGCCGGAATGAGTAAGGCAGGAGGAAGGCATCTTTCATTGGCTGCTAAGGACATAGAATTCGTAGCTACGGGTGTACTTCCTAATAACTGCAAGCGCCGTCCACGAACTGCCGTGTAGGCCGTCTAAATCGCCCCAACCGACACATCCACTCCTCCACCCACCTTCTCGGCCCTCCCACGTCGTGCAGTTACAACAAGAGTTGATACAAGCACGCGAGCTGGCTCACCCGGGCCAGAGGCAGGTCACTAAAGGGTTCCTCCCCGAAAGTCGCCCCCGCACCTGCGTGACCCGAACAGGTAATCGAACATTATTCGTTCAACACCGGGGAGTCTGGCGGCAGTCACTGACGAGAGACGCGCACCAGCTGTGACAAAGTCTTCAGTCGTACCATTCCATGATGGAACGCGAGTTTTGCGTCCAATCAACTCCCAGGTATCATGGTTGATAGCAATCACAACACGAGTCCGACTTCAGCGGTGTTCAAATACTGAAGTTCTTCGAGGCGCTTGATCGCTACGGGCCGATGATCTTCACAGATGTGCAGTGATCGGTACTGGGGACGAAAACGAAAAGGCTCACGGAGATGAGGTGTTCAAGTCCGCGTCACATTCCCTCATGTACTCTCGATCAAACACATCGGATTCTCTGACGTATACGGCGAAGGGTCTGCGCATGGGTTGCTCGTTCTCGACAGCTCAGGCTAGGGGGGCTCCTCGCGGGCGGAACGGAGGCTGTAGCGCGAGGTCAGAATACTCCTGCTCCGGCAATCTCCGGATGAGGTACGCGTACCATTTTGATGATTGCAGGCCCCCGTGAGGTTTTGCTATCAGGGGGGCAATTGATAACTCTACAACCCCCGTCAAAGTTCGATCAACGAGGTTAGGGCCGCAGATCGACTTGCGTCACGAGTGTCGACGCGGGAACCATCAGCAAGACGAACGCTGGCCAGGACTGATAGTTACAAAGATAGTGTTTGCTCCTACGGCGCTGGCATGTGGTGGAGGTTGACACCCGGCTGTAATCTGTACTGAGCAGACGGTTGGTGAGTCTCCCGGGGGTGTTTATGAACGCACCCATCCTCGGCAGTCTTTCCCGGGTATTCTTTGTGGCTTCGCCCAGTCCCCCGTCCTTACAACAGCTCACTCAGCAACGTCCACCGTGTGGGGGAGTATAAACAGTGCGTGCCAAACCTTCAATGAGATGATTTGGGTACGTCACCGTGGCGCCCTGACACGCTCCGCTCAAATGAGCCTAGGCTCTGGATAGTCTCGATCTCCAGCACCGCTTTCCAGGGATGTCTACACGGACCGGGGGGCGCGTGTGGCACTTGGGCATTGTTCCCAACCTTGTACACCCTTTCATCAGGTAAGGAAACTGGCACTTGCGTCGGGGGAGAGGAAACAGTTCACGGTATGGATCAGGATCTGCATGTAGGCGGCGGTCATGTCGTTCGGATCCGGCTCGAGCTTTGGTTGGACGCAGATGATGAACGCTGGACTGACTGTAGAGAACAGACCGGCCTGAATACCTCCGGATTTGGTGTTCAGTACGAAGGGCGGAAATAAGATACAACTCACGAAGATTAGAGACGTGTTCAAGCCCTCGTCATACTTCCCGCATAATCCCGGTCGGACTCTCCAGATTTTCTGCGGTACGCAACGAAGAGGTCGGTCCGCGAGTCGTTAGTACTTAGTCCTCAGTGGATCGAAGAATTCTTTGAGGGCGGAATGGAGGTTATGATGCAAGGTCATTGGCGATTCTTCCACCATCATCAAATAAGGTGGGAGCATTCCTTTGAATTGAGCTGGATGGCTGTTGGCTCTTGGTTTCATTAAAGTTGAGACGGAGATTGTGCCATCTCTGACGATGACGGGGGTGAGAATCTGAAACGGACGAACGATGCGGGAGGGAGCAGAGAAGGCACGGGAAGAAACACAAGCGCTGGTACACATACAAATCCTCCCTTCGCTGTCGGACGTATTGTTGCGCCTGTCCCGCTTTCAAAACTGGTTACTCCGCCAGGAAACCCAACAACCAAGTCGCATTCAGTCACGGGAAAAGCCACCAGTTACTCGAGTACTCAAGCGCCCACCATGCGACAGTTGGGCCAGGAACTCGGCTAAGTGGGCTCACCATTGTCTCTCCCCCTTTCCCACTATCCTCTCGCTTGAACGATTAATCAAGTTCGTTTGTATGGTATACCGATACACGGACCATTCGTGAACGCGAGCCTCGGCCGGACGATCGCAATCTTGTACCGTCACGCACACTACCCCGGTTCCATCAACAACGAACCCTGATTGAAGGCTCCCCCCCTCCCGGAATGCCTACTATAACGAACGATGAAGAGTTATTTCGACGCGCCGCCCGGGCTCGTGGTCGCATCGTCTTGACAACCGGTCAGATTCACATGTGAAGTTCACGACCTTCAGTTCACTCTCCGTTCTCATACTATACACCTTCATAGGTGGTGGTGATGGACCAACTTGGCACGCAGCGTGGTCATTCGCAAAGAACGAGCTCGCACTTCTATACATTCAAGTTCCATTCGTCCATCACTAGGATCCGGTTCTCAAGCGCTTTCCGTGTTTCTCGTTCAGAGCGGACATCGCGACCGGGGTCATCTTTGTACAGGGTACTCAAGATATCGCGGATGCGACCAGTAGGCCATTACCTGGGAGCAGAAAGGGCCATTGGAAACGATAGGATGTCACCGGCTGGGAAGATCAAGTCGTCCTGTACGAGTTTGCGATGACGAGGTCTGAAGGTGTCGATATGGTGGTGAGTGCATAATCGCTACCCCCTGGGTTGCACATTGCCAGGTGATGTCGACGTCGGATATCCGCCCTCCCAGTGCGAATGGCAGATCGCTGGTGTGAGAGTCGGAGGAATCCAGAACTTTGGCCCGCCTAGAATATTGGAAATGGATGGGAAACTCATCTAGCCGCACCCCAAGACGCTCAATACGTACCTCGTCGGTACGATATACAGCAAGTCATTGCCACCTCCCCGATGTCTCCCATATTGACGCTCGTGCCTGTTGTAGTTACGCGGCTCGCATTGGATAACCTACCCAATAGAACCGCTCAAGTACATTGTCCTTCTTGGGTTTTGGGGCATATTAGACTATGCATCCTGGTTTCGCAACTCCTCAGCGTGGGTTTCTCGGCTTCGCGAGATTAGCACAGCCTGTTCTCACCCTCGATGGGATTCGCACCGCGACGGTCCAATATACACCTCCCCTAGGTAAGGTAACTCTCCTATACCCTTATCAGTTCACGGCAACGCGAGAGGTAGGGCATGTGCTACAAACCTGTTGTACGCTACAGGGCGCGGTGACACAGGCTTGATATTCAGGAGGGCTGCGGACGCCAGGTGCAGGAATGAGGGAGCCTTAGGGGGCTGCCCACATATACTAAGCTATGGACCGCAGGAGTGACTTGAGAAGGCATGAGAAAGCGGTTGGGATGTTCACGTGAACCAGCTGGCCACTGGCCAGATGGCGAATGGACTCATTATACCAGTAGACTGAACGGCACTCTATCCAAACTAGCAGATGTTGCGTAATACAATGCGTAGTGAATGAATGGGTGGTGGGAACACGGCTCGCAAGTCAGGAAGGTATCTACCCAAGCAAGTCCACAACGAGGGTTCGGGGATGAATAACTTACTCCCTCCAAACCACGGCATACATGAGTCAACATGATTAAATAAGGTTTCGTCCGTGTCCGTGTACCGACATTCCCGATAGCTGGGGGATGAGGGAAAGGACCGTCCCGGGGATCCGGCTGACCGGCGCAAAGTTTTTCATTGACCGGACTGAACTGAGTACCTCCAACTCGTATCTTTCTCAAGAAGATCGACCTACAAGAAACAGCACAAGCGCGTCAGCTAAATGTGCTCATCCTGGTCGTTCTTATTCAGTTTCGCTTCACCTCGACTCGGTTCATGGTTGTTGCAGGCCTACAGCATTCTACAAGTTTCAGTACTCCGTGACGAGCGACGGTTTGGGATTTCTGACACACGTTCCGCCAAATGTAGAGTCATATAGCTTCATCTTGGTCGCAAATAGGAGTTGAGACAGAAAAACAGCGACCGGAGTAGGACTCCCCACCGCCGACGGAGGTGGGCATTGAGAATCGGGATGGTGGGTATGGGCGCTCCGCGCTTGTGGTTATCGATTTCACGGGCGCCTACTTCGTCTGTCCACATGGCAGCTGCTATTTAAATCGAATCCTCCCCGCCCTTTCACATGCGCCTGCCCATACTCGGTCGATATTTTCTTCCCAAAGGCAGGGGTCCGTACTGGCAACCCACTCAGGGGGTAGTCGAACAAGGCAGAAGATTCTCGATAGAGAACTCAACACTTCAGCTCGAAATTCGCTTCGAAACCAGGTCGATAGCCTCCTTGCCGGACTACCGAGGGGATAGGGTTGTTGATGAATCGCCCGTCGAAAAAAGTTGTGTGGTCTTGTCGATGCTGTTCAGAGACAGAGGTCGGTTTTCACCAAAGGCGCGAAGGCCCGTGACATGTAGCATGTGACACCGTACGTACTGGTGCCCATTGAGTCAGCGCCCAGCACCCAAAGGCGATCTGATGTTTTCCTGATGCCATAACGACGAACAAAGTAATGCCCAAACATGTCAGTGAGTATACATTGACGGCCTTTTGTCTCCTCCCGTGGACTGTTATCCGTCCTCCCCCTCCTCTTCCCCACCTTCAGGTCGTGGCACACGTCCCTCGCTCGATCCCCAAGGCAGGTCTTCGACGTGTACATCAGGGCGGTTTGAAGCCTTCGTACCTTTCTCCTTGGGTGTTTCGATAACCGCGGCGGGCCGATATGACCGCCTCCAACACCACGTTCACAGTATTCTCCGGAATAGGGTTCATCATTTCACTCATTCCCCTGTCCTGGCATCTGGAGGCTCAAAATGCGGGGACTTGCCTGTACTTGATCTGGACGGCCCTTGCTTGTCTCGCCTACTTCATCAACTCCATCGTATGGAGCGGGAATGTTACAAATTGGGCGCCAGTGTGGTGTGATATCAGTATGTTCACCCACCCCCTCCCCCGTCGTTCGATATCGATCCTTATCCCTGAGGAACCTACTTTCTTCAGCTGTTCGGATTCAAGTCGGTGTTGCCGTCGCATGGCCCGCTTGCATTCTCCTTATCACTCGTCGCCTCTACTACATCGTTTCCGCTACCGTTGGGACCACTAGGAGTCGGAGTGAGGTGTGTTGTCGAATTAAATCGGGCGTTGCCAAAAAATGGTTTAACATACAATCTCTTTGACAGAGACGTCGTGAGATGATCGTTGGCTTGTCGATCGGAATCGGAATCCCAGTGTTGGAGATGCTTGTGGGTAAGCGCGATCTGTTCTTCGAACCCTCTTTTCCCCACTGACCCGGTCCCCCTTTGCGCCCCAGAGCTTGTGGCCTCTGGTCATCGGTTCAACATCATCGAGGACTTTGGTTGTGCCCCAGCCACCTATAACACCCCCCTTGCTTATGTTCTCGTCTGGTCTTGGCCTCTTATCATCAGCGTTGTCTCAGCTGGCTATGGTGGTAAGTTTCCGTCCGTTTTTCCGTCACTTGAAGCGCTAAACTGGACTCTCTTACTTCCAGTCCTCGCCATCCGCGCCTTCATGGGGAGACGACAGGAGTTCGGGGATCTCATCGCTGCCAATACAAACCTTACTTACAGCTGCTACCGGCGCCTCGTCGCTTTGGCTGCCGTCGACTTCTGTTTCACAATCCCTATGGCCCTTTGGGCCATAATCGCTAACGGTGCGATGCTGAAGGTTTATCCATGGATCTCTTGGGCCGATACCCACCGGGGGTACTCTAAAATCCGGCAGTTCCCAAGGATCTTAGCCCCCCCGGCTACCATATATTCGTTTGAGACCACCCGATGGAGTGCTGTTCTTTGCGCGTTTGTCTTCTTCGGTTTCTTCGGCTTCGCTGATGAAGCAAGGAAGAACTACCGTCTGTGGATGAGGTCTCTCAAATTCGCAAGTCCGTTTTCGACCCCGCGTCAGACGCCGACTGTCCCAGACGCTTCCAAGTCTGTTTCCCCGGATAGTCCCCCCAGCCGGGTTTAAAGTCTTGCAATCGATTTCTTCGTATGGATAGTTTATGGTTGTGTACCCTCACCCCTCCCCCCTCCTTCCCGGTTACCCTTGTGGTCTATCTGGCCCATCGGACTATCGCGAACCCTCCCCCGAAGATCCAAAACGGCGGTGGCTGGCACCGCCGACTGCATTTTTACGAAATTTGTATGATGTACCTCCCCCCCCTCACCCGAGAAAAAACTCACGACGGGACTTATCCCTTCGATTCCATTCCTCCCTTTGTCGTGTGTTCCGCTGCTCCTCTACGATTTCCTGTCCATTCGTTTAGACGTAGATATTCAGTCCCTTCCTAATCCAACCCTTACTCCTCAGTGTATCTTTTAGAGTCTCGCATTTTCAACCCCCGCCATTACTTTGGGAGGTTCGGATTGCTTCGCAATGACGGACGAGCGTTGATCGGGACAGATCTTCCCCAGGGCGCGGGATCTGATAGCTTTATTTGGCCACGTACAAGAGCTGGGGTGTGGAAAAATCGCAAGCTGAGGAACTATTTTCTCATGTCGCCTATGTTATACACCGCTACTTATACTTCTTGTAGTTACTTTGTCTGAGACGTCGTTCAAGTGTTTAATACAGCCTTATCCGTCATATCGAGGGTTAGTTTATCTGAGACGTTGTTCAGAGCTCTTCTGATACCTTGGCCACCGATCCAAGATCTGCGATAGCAAGAGAAAACAACTCCATTCCGTTGGACAATCCCCAAACTTCGTGGAGGTTTCCGATTACATTCGGATCTCCGCTTCCGGTCCGATCACCTCCTCCCACAACCTCGGACATCGTAAAAGTCGACTCTGTCGTCGAAGACCTTTTGGTGGTTGGGCGGTTGAGTCCAAGCCTCGCGATTTCTTCGGGAGTTAAGGGTGCCCAACGGGAAGAAGTGGCCTCGAAGAGAGACAAGATGTCCGCGACGTGTGGCCGAATGCTCGGGTCTCTATCCCAACACTTTTCCGCCAGCGTCCAGACGTCATCCGAGAGACCAAGGATCTCCCGGTTTGGTGGCCGCGAGGGCCGCTTGCCAGATAACACCAGATAAGGCACAATGTAACAGTTGAAATGTGTGAAAGGTCGTTCGTGAGCGAAAACCTGTGGGAATATACCTTTAGTACCTGTTTGCCGGAAGACTCAATGGGATCCAACCTCATAGGCGACCATCCCAAGCGCATAGATATCTGACTCCTTCGACGGGCTCGACTTTTCGTAAAGCTCCGGCGCCATCCATTGAATAGTGCCTCCCCAGGCTGGCGCAGTCATGGATATGCTGATGGAATGGTGACGCAATACACTCGTGAGCCCGAAGTCGGCGATGCGTGCAGATTTGTTACTGTCGATCAAAATATTGCTCTTCGCATCATTAGCTTAGACCGAAACGTTCAGAAGACCAAACCTACACTTTTCAAGTCTGCGTGCACGGATGGCCAACCGTGAATGTATTTCAGCCCACGGGCAATATCCGCCAACTGTAGAGGTGGGTTTAGATCAAGATTTACCTCGGATCTCGAGGAAGATGCTTACCAGTTTTGGCCGATTTGTGTTGGGAAACGACGTGATAAACTGCATGATTGTACCGTGTTCCATCCACGAGGAAACCATCATCCAGTTATGCGATGATTTGGTTGCTCCGATCAACGGCAATAGGTTCGGGTGTCTGAATTGCTTCCATAGCACCACTTCACGACAGAAGTTCTACCACTTTCGTCAGTACGTGTCAGGTTTCTGGGCTGTAGAAAAGGAGCAAGCATGAGGTCGCACCCTTTCCATGTTTGGAAGGTCTACCCCAGAGGGGACCCGCAAGACCTTGATCGCGACCTTGGAACCCCGGTACACTCCACGCCACACGTCTGCGTTGCCGCCTCTGCCAGAGGGAGACTCTCCGATCGTCTTCACCTCGTCGGTTATAGAGTATGAGGACGGTAACAATTTGTGTTCACGACACATCTTCCTGAGCATCACGGAAAACCTTTCTCGGTGGTAGGCACACAGACCAGATTCCTCCCGCGAACCCTCGTTCACGTTAGCTGGTTATGATGGGAACAGAACAAAACGCCTTGCACTCACTCGCTCTAAGTCATCTATCATCTTCATAGCTTTTCCAATCGACAGTACATACAACGATCCTCGCCTGGTTTTAGAAGACAGTATATGTTTGAGGGTTTCAAATGGGTGGCTGAGGCGCGATGAGGGTCCCTGAATGACCAAAGGCGGCGCGGGCAATTCTAGATCAGGATCAATGGTTGAGAGATGAATCCGGAGGGTAATTGTCGGTTCACGTACCTGCCGGTATTTGACAGAAGGTTGTGTTTGGTACGGCTTCGTATTCTTGAGGGAAGGTGCCTATCTCAGCGCTAGGGGCATTAATCTGGTCTACTGCAGGTTGCCATGATCTCTGGAGTATATTTGGGGTGGTTTCGCAACTGCAGCGGTGTTTCTGGCGGCCACCATTCTCGGGAATTTCCATGTTCAAGTCTGAGGAGAGAGGTTCGGGGTACGGCGACAAGGGGAGTGGACGTGAGCGGGGGGACACGGAAGAGCCAACTTATAAACATCCCTTGGGGGAGGGAGGAAAGTATCTGATCGACGCACGCGGCGTTAGTACATGCGATTTGCAACATGTCGACCCTGCACCTATACAATGGTAGGCGCGCAGCGGATGATTGATCGACCCCCCGATCCGTCCGGCGTCATGTATGCGACACGTCGACCCTGCACCGGCACAGTATGTGATGCGCGATGGTCAAACGTTATTGCTCGGCAAGCAATGACCATCCCGCCTACCGTAAGGTGGATCGGCTCGGTTCGGAGCCGACTTTGAGTCGAAGAGCTGAGTTCTCAATTCAAAATAGCGGCCATTCGCCGCGATTTGGCCGTTGTTTTCGCATTTCCCAGTCACAACTTTTCTCCCATACACTATCCATTCGGAGGGAAACCAGAGTGCGGGTCGCATGCGGACCCATATAGGTCTTCTTGGCCCGGCAACCTGGCAGTCGCCATCGGGTAACCATCAGCCCGACAGAAATTTCTGCAGAGTGTAAAAGTGAGAAAAGCCGAAAAAAGTAGCAACTTGCCAAGAAAGTGGGTGTACACACGATCCTAGATGAATATCAAAGGACTCATAAGGGAACTGTCAGGACCCCGTCCGTCGCGTCGGGTCACGGGCAGCGCGAATCTTGGCTACTGGGACCCTTCTACAATGTTTAGAGATATCTCTAGTCTTGTGGATAGTCACCAAGTGTCACCAAAGTCCCTACGAAGTGACAGAAAGTAACCCACCACCAACAAAGTGATACAGAGTGGTACGAAGTGGTCTCTACATTCAGGGGGCGGTGCATGTCTGAGGGATTCCTGAACGACTAAAGGTGGGGCAGGCGACCCTGAAGCAGAATGAACGGCTGAGGGACGAATCTGGAGGATAATCGATAGGGGTGGGTTTACGCGCCTATCGGTGTTTGGTCGGAGTCGCCACATGGGCTCCGGGTCATATTTGGGGTGGTGCTGTGACTGCGACGATGCTTCTGGTGACCATCATTCTCGGGGATGTCCATGTTCGAGTCTGGGGAGAGAGGTTATGGGCGTGGCGACAACGGGAGTGGATGTAGTAGGGGGACGTAGAAAAGTTGTCTTGTAAACGTCTGGGCTGCATGAAACCGGGCGTCTGGCAGTGTGTAGTCGGTTTGTAGCGCTTGGGGCAGCCCTACCAACAGGTGCGTATTTGGCCATACGCTAGGTCATTGACCGGTGTGGGACATGGCCAGCCAGAGAGGGGAAACAAACAGGAAGCCTGCCTCGGCGTCACGGGAAGGTGACCCACTGGCCGCTGGCGACCGATGATTACGAAACCCGAAGGGATTCGTACTTTTCCATTCAAGGTTCCCGGTTGGTAGCCTAGATACAAGACGATTAGGAGCAACATCCCTGCGGCTCTCCTCACTCACTGAGCGGAGGTGACCGGTTGGAGTCGAATTCTTTGATACCATCATCAAAGATCTTGGTTTTTGGATCTCATGTGGCACTGCAGGGATGCCTGGGATGTACTCCCAAACGTCCGGTCTGGGATCGATCAGTGCAGCCTCTGCTAGCATTTCAAACTCAGATCACCAGAACGTCTGGCTCGAGACTAGGCTCGAGACTACCCGGTTAGGGGTTATGACGAACCGGCAGTAGCAACCACAGGGTCGATCACAAAATATGCTAGTCCCACGGTGAAATATATTCAGGGAACAAACCTGCCCTAACATGATTACAAGGGTCAGAATTCCCCCACAAACGGGGGTTGCGGTGTCAGACGTAGGAAGTGGAGCCTAAACGGCGACGAACCCTCATAAATCCGTTGCGGTAGTCCACCATATAAGGCTCGCAAAGTGCGTCGGCTGCCTCAGCCTCTGCGCATGAGGGACCGTCTTCCCCATTCTTTTCTCGCAAGTGGCGGACTCGGGTCCCCGGATTATCAGAGGAACAATGATAGCCTCCAGCTCCAGTAGCTGTCTGTGTCAGTCCCAACCGCCTCGCAGTCTTTCCGTTCACGTGGTGACCCTGATTCACTCCAAATTTCTAATACACGGCTCTGGGGAGTAGATTGATAAGGCGAGGGCAGAAGTCCAGGCTTGCGGGGAGATCTTCGATAACAGGTGGCTTGTCACGTTGAGACACGGTATACGGTATAAAGGTTGTCGCGCGCTCCGCCTCCAGGGAGAGTTGCCACTCCAGCGACATGGAAGCTTGGGTCACTCAGCTGGTTGCAAGCAAGGAGGCGTTTGATGCTGGCTGATTTCTTTGAATGCAGCAGAGATATGCGGGGCGGAAGCTAGCTCTGTCGTATTGTACTGGGTGAGTTCTGAAGCGATGTCGGCGGGGAGGGCGGGGGGAGAAACACAGAAACCACATGCTCATTGGCAACTTGAGAGGAGGGACCAGTTGTGAGTGAGTTTTGGGGTCGAGGATGAGTGAAGACGCTGGGTGTCATGTTGGCTTTGGCGTGGACTTATAGGTCGTATGTTCCTTGAGGTTGGGCGGAATAGGGGTCGATAGCCTCCCCCGGACGACCGAGGGGATAGGGTTGCTGATGAGTCGCCCGTCGGAAAAAGTAGTGTGGTCTGGTCGATACTATTCAGAGACAGAGGTCGGTTTTCGTCAAAGGAGCGAAGGCCCGTGACATGTGACATGTGACACCATACGTATTGGTGCCCATCAGCGCCCAGCACCCAAAGGCGATCTCATGTTTTCTTGATGCTACAACCGACGAACAAAGCAATGCCTAGATATGCCAACGGGTATACATCAGCGGCCTCCTGTCTCCTCCCATGGACCGTTATGCCCCCTCTCCTTCTTCTCCTCCACCTTCGTGTCGTGGCACACGCCCCTCGCCCAATCCGCAAGGCAAGCCTCCGACGTGTGCATCAGAACAGCTTACAGTCTTCGTATCCACCTTCCCGGGGGGTCTCAATAAACGCGGCAGGCCGATATGACCGTCTCCAACACCGTGTTCACAGTATTCTCCGGAATAGGTTTCATCATTTCACTCATTCCCCTGTCCTGGCATCTGGAGGCTCAGAATGTGGGGGCTTGCCTGTACATGATTTGGACGGCACTCGCTTGTCTCACCCACTTCATAAATTCTATTATATGGAACGGGAATACTACGAATTGGGCGCCAGCGTGGTGTGATATCAGTACGTTTATGCATCTCCTTCGTCATTCAATCCTTAGCTCTGACCAACCTACTTTCTTCAGCCGTTCGCATTCAAGTCGGCCTTGCCGTCGCATGGCCCGCTTGCATTCTCCTTATCACTCGTCGCCTCTATCACGTCATTTCCGCCACCGTTGGGACTACTCAGAGCCGGAGTGAGGTGCGTCGTCGAATTAAATTTGGCGTCGCCATACATCGTTTAACATTCTTTCTCTTCGACAGAGACGTCGTGAGATGATTATTGGCTTGTCGATCGGAATCGGAATCCCAGTGTCGGAGATGCTTGCGGGTAAGCACGATCTGTTTTCCGTATTCTTTTTCCCGCTGACCTGGTCCCTTTTGCGCCTCAGAGTTTGTGGTCTCTGGTCATCGGTTCAACATCATCGAGGACTTCGGCTGTTCCTCAGCCACCTATAACACCCCCCCTACTTTCGTTCTCGTCTGGTCATGGCCTCTTATCATCAGCATTGTTTCGGCTGGCTATGGTGGTGAGTTTCCGTCTGTTTTCAGCCGCTCGGAGCACTAAATTTGACCCTCTTATTTCCAGCCCTCGCCATCCGCGCCTTCATGGGGAGGCGAAAGGAGTTCGGGGATCTCATTGCTGCCAACGCAAACCTTACTCACAGTTGCTACTGGCGTCTCGTCGCTTTGGCTTCCGCCGACTTCTGTTTCACCATCCCTTTGGCCCATAATTGTCAATGGTGTGATGCTGGATGTCCACCCATGGATTTCCTGGGCCGACACTCACTGGGGCTACTCTATTATTCAACAGTACCCAAGGATCTTGGTCAACCCGGCTACTATATACTTGCTTGAGACCACCCGATGGGGTGCCGTTCTTTGCGCATTCGTCTTCTTCGGTTTCTTTGGTTTCGCTGATGAGGCAAGGAAGAACTATCGCCTGTGGATGGGATCCCTCAAATTCCCAAGTCGATTCTCAACCCCGCGTCAGACGCCACCTACCCCAGACACTTTCAAGTCTGTTTCTCCGAACAGTTCCCTTAGCCAAGTGTAACATGTAAAGTCTCGCTGTGGGTTTCTTCGCATGGGTATGTATCGTAGGTTTTTTATTGTGGACCCTCGCCCCTCCCCCTACCTCGTGGTCACCCTTGTGGCCATCGCGAACCCTCCTTCGAAGATTCAAAACGACGATGTTAGCCACCACCGACTGTATTTCTACCAAACTTGTATGTTGCACCCCCCTCCCCCTCACCCGAGAACAAAACTCTCACAACGGCACTCATCTCTTCGACCCTATTCTCCCCTTTGCCTTGTGTTCCATTGCGCTTCTACGGTCTCTCGTTTTTTCGTGTAGATTTAGATATTTAGTCCCTTCCTAATCCAACCCTTACCCCTCAGTGTATCTTTTAAAGTCTAGCATTCTCGACACCCGCCATTACTTTGGGAGATTCAGATTGCTCTGCAATGACGGACGAGCGTTGTTCGGGTCAGACCCCCCTCCCCCGGGTGTGGGATCTGATCGCTTTCTTTTGGCCGTGTACAAGAGTTGGGATGTGGAAAGGTTGCAAACAGGGCAGGGTTCCCTAACGACCGGGATAGGCACTGTGATGTCTGAGGGTGAGGGGGCGGATTTATGGGCGATCTGCATATAATTACTGCACGGCTGTGTCGTGCGAGATTTCCCGCCCGCGGTATGTACTATGGAAACTAAATAACCTCGCATCCCTGGTTTCCCGCAAGCGCACGATGTCATAGTTGGTACGTAGGCGGGTATTACAACATGTGGTATAAGACGGGACAATATTAAATTCAATGGCCCCGCGGAATCGATATAGACCTAGGCGGGAGATCACTACGCCGGAGAACCTGTGTGAGCGTAGTTTGTTCGCTCTTGGAAACGGTTCCTACGGCGAAAAAGGTTGGCGCGTGAGTTGTTCGTTCTCAGCGGCTCGAAGAACCCCCCTGAGGGCGGAACGGAGGTTGTAGTGCGAGCTTAGGATATCATTCGGCAGTCATCGAATGAGGTGGACGCACGGTTTCGCATTGAGCTGGGCGACTGCGGGGACGATCTATAACTCGCAATCCTCCCCTGCGTTTGACTGGATGACTGGGATCGCGGTGGCGGATCCTAACACGGTAAAAAGTTAACGACACGAGCACTGACTGGTACTGATAGTTGCAAAAGATGGTGTCTACTTCTGCAGCGCTGGCAGGTGGTGAAAATTGGCCCCGGACTGCGATCTTTACTGAAGAACGACCAGCAGTTCACTCAGCCAGTCTCGCGGAAGTGTTCGTGGACACACTCACCCTCGTGCTCTTCCATGGGCATTCTTCGCGCCTTCATCCAATTCCCCGGCCTTGCAACAACTCCGTCGCCTCGACAGGTCTTCATCCGGGTTCTCGCGGGTCATTAGTCCTCAGCAGATCGAAGAATTCGTCGAGGGTGGAGTGGAGGCTATGATGCAAGGTCATTGTTGATTCTTCCGCCGTCATCAACCCCTCGTACAAACAGGGTCGGCGCACTACTTTGGGTCGAACCGGATGGTCACGGACTCTTGGTTCCCTCCTCGGGTCTTCGCTGATGAGTAGTGCAAACCGGAATCATGACTACGGGCCCATGGACATATGCAACTCGGTGTTGTACCGGTCGCTAGTACTGGACATTGTCGATCCGACCAGATCCTTGTGCTAGCCGCCATTTGGCAGCAGCTTTCTAGAATGGCGGATCGTGGGAGCCTAGCGTTGACAACGTTGAAAACCGACAATCGCGTCGCGAGCATCTCAACATCCGATCGTACCTTTACATCCGTTCTTATAGATGAACACATGCATACATTAGACGTCTTTTTGTTCGCTAGCGCTCTCCAGTCCCATCTGTCATACTGAGGAATTGTTTTCCCCCGTTGCCTATATTATAGCCGCTACCTATACTTATTGTAGTTAGTTTGTCTGAGACTTCGCTCGGGTGCTTGTACAGACTTATCCGTCATACCGATTAGTTTATCTGAGACGTTGCTCAGAACTCTTCCGATACCTGGGCCGCTGATCCAAGATCTGTGATAGCGGCGGCAAACAACTCCGCTCCGTTGGACAATCCCCGAGCTTCGTGGGGGTTTCTGATGTCATTCTGATCTCCACTTCCGGTCCGATCATCCCTCTGCTCAGCCTCGGACATCGTAGAAGTCGACTCTATCATCGGAGACTTTTTGGTGGTTGGACGGCCGAGTCCAAGACTCGCGATCGCTTCGGGAGTTGAGGGGGCCCAACGGAAAGACGCAGCCTCAAAGAGAGACAAAATGTCCGTGACGTATGGCCGAACGCTCGGGTCTCTATCCCAACACTTCTCCGCCAGCGTCCAGACGTCATCCGAGAGACCAAGGATCTCCCGGTTCGGTGGCCGCGAGGGACGCTTGCCAGATACCACCAGATAAGGCACGACGTAACAGTTGAAATGAGTGAATGGTCGTTCGTGAGCGAAAACCTACAGGAATATTCCTTTAGTACTGGTTCGCCGGAATATTCAATGGGATCCAACCTCATAGACGACCATCCCAAGCGCATAGATATCTGACTCCTTCGACGGGCTTGACTTCTCGTTGAATAGCTCCGGTGCCATCCATTGAAGTGTACCTCCCCAGGCTGGCGCAGTCATAGATATGCTGATGGAATGGTGACACAATACGCTCGTGAGCCCGAAGTCGGCGATGCGTGCAGATTTGTTGCTATCTATCAAAATGTTGCTCTTCGCATGGTTAGCTTGCATCGAAACGCTCGGAGAAGCAAACCTACGCTCTTCAAGTCTGCGTGCACGGATGGCCACTCGTGAAGGTACTTTAGCCCACGAGCAACATCTGCCAACTGTAAAAATGGGTTTAAATTGATATTTGCCTCGGGTCTCGGGGAAGATGTTTACCAGTTTTGGCCGATTTGTGTCGGGACGAGACGTGATAAACTGCATGATTGTACCGTGTTCCATCCACTGGGAAACCATCATCAAGTTATACGAAGATTTGGTTGCCCCGATCAACGGTAATAGGTTCGGGTGTCTGAGTTGCTTCCATACCACCACTTCGCAGCAGAAGTTCTATTACTCTCGTCAGTACGTGCCAGATTTTTGCGCTGTAGGAAAAGAGCAAGTAGAAGGTCGCACCCTTTCCATGTTTGTAAGGTCTACCCCGGAGGGGACCCGCAAGACCTTGACCGCGACCTTTGAACCTCGGTACACTCCACGCCACACGTCCGCGTTACCGCCTCTGCCGGATGGAGACTCTCCGATCCTCTTCACCTCGTCGGTTATAGCGTACGAGGACGGTAACAACTTGTGTTCGCGACACATCTTCCGAAGCATCACGGAAAACCTTTCTCGATGGTAGGCACACAAACCGGATCCCTCCCGCGAACCCTCGTTCACGTTAGCCGGTTATTGTGGGAACAAACACCCTTGTACTCACTTGTTCTAGGTCATCTATTATCTTGATGGCCTGTTCGATTGGCAGTGCATACAATGATCGCCGTCTACTTTTGGAGGACAGCGTATGCTTGAGAGACTCAAAGGGGTGACTGGGGGGTCCCTGAATGACCGAAGGTGGGGCGGGCGATTCTGAAGCGGAATGAACGGTTGAGCAACGAATCTGGAGAATAAGGGTTGGTACACATGCCTATCAATGTTTGATCGAAAGCTGTGATCGACACGACTCGGTTTCCTTGGGGGGAGGTGCCTGGGTCGGTGTCAGAGACATCGATCTGGTCTACCATAGGTTCCTCTGAGCTCTGTATTATATCCGGGGTGATGCCGCAACTGCAACGATGTTTCTGGTGATTGCCATTCTCGGAGATATCCATGTTCGAGTCTGGGAGTGAGGTTATAGGCGCGGTGACAATGGGAGTGGATGTGAGTAGGGGGACGCAGGAAAGCCATCTTCTTATAAACGTCCGGGTTGGGTGAGGGAGGAGGGGGGGGGAATGATTTGACCGTTGGCGAGGTTTGATTGATGATCGAAATGTCCGACGGTGGGCAGGGATGTCGGAATAGAGAATCAAGCACCCGGATCCCGGATTAGGATTCAATACGAATCTTGTCCATTGTCTGTCCACTTTCGGCACAGTATAAGGCCAACCAGTAGGCTATTCCCACCAATGATTGACCTGGCCAAACAAGCGGAAGACCTGCCTCGGATTAGGTCTCGGGATCCGGGTGCCTCATCGCAGTCATATGACGTAGTCTGCCAACTAAGGAGAGGTACTTAGATCGTTGTCCCTCTATCCTCACACGCTATCGCAGCAGTTTCCCATTTCGTGGTTCTCGTCTACTCACCTTTGTACCCACCTCTATTCCCAGCTCCTATTTTTCACACCTGCCCGCCATACCCATATGTATCCGTTTTTTAGCACGCGTGTTCACCCTGCCACATCCAACGTGGCACCAAAATCGAGGATATGATGCCCGCCCTCTCGAGCGGCTCCTTCACACCGTGTTCAACCAAGCGGGCACTCGGTCCCGCCCAACCACTAATAGTGTGATAGGTACCATCTCATTATAGTACGGGCGAAGACGGCTCGATCGTCAACCGGTACAGGTTTTAAGGTCGGAATGAGCAGGCAGGAGGGAGATATCTCTCATTGGCTGCTACGAATTTAGAGTTTGTAGCTACGAGTGTACTTCCTAATAACTGCAAGCACCGTCCACAAACTGTCGCGCGGGCGGTCTAGACCGTCCCAACCGACACATCCACTCCTTCATCCACGAGCTGATACAACTTCCTCAGCTGACACACCCAAGCCAGAGACAGATCGCTGAAGGGTTCCTCCCCGAAACTCGTCCCCCGCAACTCCATGATTCGAGCAAGCAATCGAATACTATTCGCTCGATACGGAGAGGCCTAGCGGCAGTCACTGACGAGAGCTGCACACCAGTTGTGACAAGATGTTCAGCAGTCCCACTCCATGATAGAACACGAGAGTGTTGTATTCAATCAGCTCCCAGGCACCGTGGTTGACGGCACCCACAGCGTGGGTCCGACTTTGGCGGTGTTCGAATGTTGAAGTTCTTCGAGACGCGACCACTACGGGCCGATGATCTTCGCAGACATACAGCGATCAGTACTGAGGGCATCAATGAGACGGCTCACAGAGATGAGGTATTCAAGCCCTCGTCGCGTTTCCTCATGTGCTCTCGATCAAACACAGCGGATTCCTTGCAATATACAGCGAAAAAGTCGGTGCGTGAATTGCTCGTCCTTAACGGCTCAAATTCGAAGAACTCCTTGCGGGCAGAGCGGGGGCTGTAGTACGAGGTTAGGATATCCTTGCTCCGTCAGTCATCAGATGAGGTAGACAGACAATTTTCGACGACTGCAGGCCCTTGATTCCCCATTCTATCCGGGGGACAATCGATAATTCTGCAACCCCGTCAAAGTTTGACCCAGCGAGGCTAAAGCACCAGATCGACTTTCGTCAACGAGTGTTGACGCGGGAGCCGTCGGTAAAACGAGCGCTGGCCAATGCTGATGGTCACAAAGATGTTGTTTGCTCCTATGGCACTGGTGAGTGATGGGGGTTGACCAGTGAACGCTGGACTGACTACAGAGAACAGACCGGCCTGAACACTCCGGATTTAGCGTTTAGTACGAAACACGGGAATAAGACGCAACTCACGAAGAGACGTGTTCGAGTTCTCGTCACACTCCCCTATATAATCCCGGTCGAACCCTCCAGATTCCCTGCGGTACATAGCGGAGAAGTCGGTTCACGAGTTGTTAGTCCTCAGTTAGTCCTCAGTGGGTCGAAGAATTGCGAAGGCGGAATGGAGGCTATGATGCAAGGCCGTTGTTGATTCTTTCACCATCATTAAACAACGTGAGCGCACAACTCCGGATCGAGCTGGGCGGTCGTGGGCTCTTGGTTCCATTGAAGTTGAGACGAAGGTTGTGCCGTCTCTGGCGATGATGGGGGTGAGAATACATCGCTCGGTGGCTGATCGACTCAACGCACGGACGATGCGGGAAGAAACGGCACGGGGAAAAACACAGCCGCTGGTACACATCCAAATCCTCCCTTCATTGTCGGACCTATCATTACGCCTGTGCTACTTTCAAATCTGGTTATCCCGTCAGGAGATCCAACAATGTAAGACGCATTCGACCACGGGAAAAACCACCAGCTGCTCAAGCGCCCACCATGGGACAAATAACCCAACTCATGAGGTTCACCGTCGCCTCTCCCCCTTTCCCGTCATTCTCTCGCCCGGATGATTGGTCAAGTCTGTTTGTACGGTGTTCCGATGCACGAATCCATTCCTGAACCTGAGCCTCAACCGGACGATCACCGTTGTCTTTTACCGCAAGGCTCACGACCCGACGCTCAGTCCCGGTTCCATCAACAACGAACCCTGATTGAAGATCCCCCCCGGAATGCCTACTATACCGAACGATGAGGAGCCATTTCGACGAGCCGCCCGGGCTCGTGGTCGCGTAGTCTTGATAACCGGTCAGATTCACATCCGAAACTCACGACCTTCAGTTCACTCTCCGTTCTCATACTTTACATCTTCATAGGTGGTGGTGATGGACCAGCTCGGCACGCAGCGTGGTCATTCGCAAAGAACGAGTTCGCGCCTCTTTACCTTCAAGTTCCATTCGTCCACCACTAGGATCCGTTTCTCAAGCATTTTCCGTGTTTCTCGCTCAGAGCGAACATCGCAACCGGGTCATCTTTGTACAGGGTACTCAAGATATCGCGGATGCGATCAATAGGCTACCACCGGGGGGCAGAAAGGGCCATTGGAAACGATAGGATGTGACCAGCTGGGAAGATCAAGTCGTCCTGTACGAGTTTGTGATGACGAGGTTTGAAGGCGTCGATATAGTGGTGAGTGCACCATCGCTACCCCCTGGGTTGCACATTGCCGGATGATGTTGACGTCGAATATCTGCCCTCCCGGTGTGAGTAGTCGGAGAAATCCAGAACTTTGGGACGCCCAGGTATTGGAAACGAATGGGAAACCCGTCTGGCCGCATCTCAAGATGCTCAATATGAACCTCGTCGGTATGATATACAGCAAGTCATTGCCACCTCCCCGATGTCTCCCATATTGACGCTCGTGTCCGTTGTAGCTATGCAGCTCGCGTTGAATCACCTGCCTAACAGAACCGCTCAAGTACGTCTTTCTTGGGCTTTTGGGCATGTTACACTGTGCATCCCGGTCTCGTTTGACTGATGATGTCGTATGAAAGCGTAGTGGATTGCACACCCGAATCAGGAGTTTTCGTAACTCCTCGGCATGGGTTACTCGGCTTCGCGAGATCAGCACAGCCGGTTCTCACCCTCAATGGGATTCGCACCGCGACGGTCCAACCTACATCTCCCCCAGGTAAAGTAACTCTCCTATGCCCTTCTCGTTTCGTAGCAATGCGAGAGGTGGGGCATGTACTAACGATCCATTGTACACTACAGGATGCGGTGACACAGACTTGACATCCGGGAGGACCGCGGATGCCAGGTGCAGGAATAATGGAGCCGTAGGCGGTTGCCCGCATATACTGAGCTATGGACCACGGCAGCGACTTGAGAAGGCATGAGAAAGGCGGTCGGGTCATTCACATGAGCTAGCTGGCCACTGGCCAGATGGCGAAGGGATTTATTATACCAGTAGACTGAAAGGTGTTCTATCCAAATTGACAGATGTCGCGTAATATAATGCGTAGTGAATGAATGGGCTGCCGAAACACAGCTCTCAACTCAAGAAGGTATCTACTAAACCATCCTCCTAACCAATCAGTTGGTGGTTTCGTTCCATCTGGGAGGCTTCTCCTCGAACCTATACTCCACGTGTGCGACATGCTCCCTCAGCTTGAATACTTCCTTGCCTGGTATGAGTTCACCTAGGCCAACGATTGTTATCGACCGGAGCCCCACACCCTCCGATGCCCGTTCCTTGGCCATGCTCATCAATTCTGGCATATTAAATGCGTTCTGCGTCTCGACGTAAAGGATGAGCTCCTCCAAGTTGGGACACGGAACAACCTTGGGGGAGGTGTGGGCAGGATTCAAGGCGATGATAAAGGGTAGATTGTTGCATCGAGTCAGTGTGAGAGTATGAAGGTCTGCCATGCGAAGAAGGATCTGGTAAGGGGTGGATTTTTTGATTCCGATGGGTCCCAGTGATTCGTACTTCGCGTACCCCGTGATCGCCAATCTCTGGGTTATATGAAGGGGGAAATAATCCAGGGACTGAAGAATCCGACGATCCAGACTGAGCGGGGGGGCTATCTTGACATCGTCTTCCCAGTGGCCATGCATGTAGAGACGTCCACTCGGCCCTATCAGTTGCACAAGCTTCTCTCTCGCGTCAAAGCAGAGATTAACTGTCGTGACACGGAAGGTGTTTTCGAGATTCTTGACTGTCTTTGGTAGGTGGTCTGGAAGCGGGGACTTGTCGCCACCAAACCTGAAGTCCAGGACGAGCGATGCCCTGGCTGGGATGCATAAGTGATTGAGGAAGATGGAATGCGCCCGGTCGGCCTGAATGGTAAGGTTTTGCAGGTGGGGTAGGTGTACAACTCGGGTAGAAGAAGCATTGGATGAGGTTGGGATTGAATCGTGGAGCGTGATATCCTTGAGGTGAGAGGCACTCTCGAGGAAGTTGAGGAGTTGCGTTACGGTGATTTCATTGCCCGGCATACAGCGAAGTTTGAACGTAGTCAGGTTCCACAGGTTCTTCCAGGGTAGGCGAGTTATCACCCCTCCGAGGCTCAATACGCGCAACGACGATAGGTCCTTGTTGAAAAGCACGTCGTTGAGGATGGGAGCAGGGTTGCAAGTGAAATCTATCACTAGTTCCTTGAGAAGAG
>Ga0307517_10000868_pt1 | contig 51556 bp, 60 predicted proteins | sample 23_EM_MG_FD_194515 | JGI IMG/M metagenome (GOLD analysis project Ga0307517, IMG submission 194515) | Populus trichocarpa ectomycorrhiza microbial communities from riparian zone in the Pacific Northwest, United States - 23_EM | ecosystem: Host-associated > Plants > Roots > Unclassified | place... | reverse complement strand
ATTTGATTATTTTCAAAGACATCTAAAGCAACCTAGAGAGTCAAAGTTGCTTTGGGAAAGTTGAAATTACCTAGGTTGCTTTAGGACCAAAGGTCATTTTCCTGATGTCGTTTCACCCTTTCCTCTCCGCTGACCACCTACCTCGAACACACTCAGTAACCTCACCACAAGCACCAAAAAAATGCCTCCAACCTACCTCAAACATCCTCAGTGCACCCACACAAGCCTAACAGCAATGCCATAGCCTTACTGTTATTCCTGGCATTCCTGATTTACTTGTGAGATGGATTATTTAATTAGTCAATAAGCGATGGGAGTTCAAGTTCAGTGTCATCACAAGCATCCAGATGATGATCCAACCCCAACTCATACTCGACAGCTGGCACCTCAATTAACACATGATGCAATTTGATTCGCTCCTGAAGACTATTGTCAAGGGACATGCAAGAGAGAGATATGTAGCTACTCACAATTACAATGGTATGAATCTGGCAGATGAAATAATATATCCTTGACTTCAGAAACTTGGTGGTCGGTGACAACCCGTTCACTCCATCCTGGACACTCTTCATTCTTGTGATGAATCTGGCATTCGAGGGAAGGGTCCAGGCATATGCGAGCTTGTACTTGAGGTTGTCATCGAGAAGGGCATAAAGATCACAATTCGAGCTCAAAAAGAACTATGATGGAGAAGTAAGAGAATGGCATAAACAATAGTGGCATCACTCATGCCTTTGGTCATAATTCCGTAGGTGTACCAACTTGGTAACAGTCTATACCAACCATTCAAATACAGTCCAGTTGCCATCTCCAAACTTCGACATTCCTTATCTGACAAGTCTGCTCAAGCTGCTACTGTTTTAGGCTCTTGGTCCAGTTTGGAAGGTGTCATTCCTAAAGCCCATATCATTCAGCTCTTTAAGGATAAGTCCAAATGGCCCAAGAAGAAGCAGAAGACTGTGAAGGCGACAGAGCCTGAGTCCAATGGTAGTGTAATACTCATGACTTAGAGTAGTGGTTCTTATTCCCTGCAGAATTTGTACGCGAAATATATATTTATTCCTACTTCTTAATGTGGATACCCATGGGTATACCTGCAAGTACTCGTGAAGATCCGTTGTTAAAAATACCTGTGGGTACCCATTGACCCATGGGTTTTTGACTCACGGCTTGGGGTGATCCATGAGAAAAAATCTTCATGGATCCAGGTGTGACATTTAGCGCCCAAAATACCTGTGGGTATGGATCTGGGTCACCCGCAAGTGCACTCATGCTCAGCCTTACCTAAGAGGGGGTATCTGAAGGAATCCTCTGCGGTTATTAGCAAATGGGGAAAGGATCAAGGATACTTTCTGAGATGACCCTCTGAGCAAGATATAGTGCACCAGACCATTAGTCACCACTACTTTTGTACAAAGAAATTACCGGGCTGAAAAAAGCACCTTTTTCTTATCCATCTGGTAAAAATGCTCCTTTCTGTCAGCAAGCTGATAAAAACTACCAGACCGATTTTTATTTACTTCAAAACTGGCGGAGATAAAATATTTCAGCATGGCCGATTTTGCCACCTTATGTAATATTACCTATATATGGAAGGTATACCCATATATGGACGTGATAAGATAAGATAATGGTCATCTAATCAAACAAATTGCCTTGCAAGAGCATGCAAGAGACTCTGGAACTTGTTGGTGAAACATGTATTTCCTCGAGCTGAATAATTTGACTTTGAATTGAGCATCATGATCTGATCAGTGATACCCCCCTCTGATAATCATCCATCCACCAATGTAATAGGTGCAAATTCAGTGTTCCCATTTCTGTGTTATAGAGCACTTTAAGGAGTATATATGAATAAAAAAGCTCAAAATGTTTTGATACTTCTAATCAGGTATTACACCTGCATTTTAACTTCTCTTTGACCAAAGTTGGAGGTCAAAAAAAAAAAAATTCTGCAGCCAATTTTGCCACTGTACAAAAGTAGTGGTGACTAAGTCTGGTGCACCATAGAGGATTCCTTCAAGAAGATTGATGATCCCTGCGCTCAGAGGATAGCACCCTCACCCTCGCAGAGATGTTTTCTGGATTTTCAATTGTGATATTAGGATCTTCATGTACAATTTTTAGTTTCTGAATGAGCGTCATTGTTCATTGCAGTGTTTACCATATAATTACATGCCAATGTTCACAACAAGATTGTATATCTGCAATTCAAGAAAAGAGATAATCATGTGATACAGCAAGCAACTGAAAAATGGGATGGATGAGAGAGCGATGATGGAATTTGGAACAATAAGAGCAGGCCACAGTGATGATGGGACAAGAATAGTGTATGAAACAGGAGTGTTGTTCCGGCAGGAGCTGGCGAGTGACCGAAAAGTTGTGACTCTGTATTAACTGGAACTGTGGGGTCGTTCAAATAGTCGTCATCGTGTTCTTCATCTGAATCCGAGTCAAGTTGGTGGGATTCTCAGGAAGGTGTGTTTGAACTTCAAACAACTAATAGGGTAAGTGGATTTGTTCCCAACACAGAAATGGTTCAACTTGTTCTTTCTTCCCAACATGGTACTCATAAGTTACCAGTGCCCATCTTACCTCACAACATTACTAACAGTTCAATACCAGACCCTAAATCTTGGAGGCTTGCCTCCCACATGGCCACCACAAGCACCATGGTCATGACTATGACAGCAACTGTGAACACAACCACAAGCACAGTCACCAAGGCCATAACAACGGCGGGTTCAGCCACACTGATACCCTCAGTGAGTACCCCACCCAACTGCGCCCACAGAACCCTGACCAGACAGCACCCAGCTGGACACCAGCACTGGCATTCACAAACAAAGTGGAGACCACTGATCCTGATGATGGCAGATAAGTTGCTGTCCCCCTCTCCCTTTACCCTTCCTGCAAACTGTTTGAGGTGCAACACACCCATGCTTTCCTCGAAGTTGCTGTGACCCCATCTCATGCACCCTGCTTAATCAGCATTATCATTGACAAGCCATCTCCCACACACCAGTACCACCCTTTCACATCTCCATTGCACAGTATGTCCACCTCCCCTCTCTCCTGTTATCATTAATCAAAATCTGTTTTTCTAACACCAAAACACGCTAGACAACACAATGTGCTATGTCAAAGGCAGGATTCTGCCCTTCCTGACGACATCCTCAGGTGACCAGTGAACAAAATGATGTAATGAATGCACTGGTAAACTGCCTCCCTCATCACACAGCCCACTGACAGGCCACCTTTTATAGACAGCCACTGCCCATCGATCTCTCAATGGCATAGTCCATTCGCCTGTTATAATGACTTACATACCCATTCACAGGATGAGGATGCAAGAGGCAGGCAGGTGGTGGATCTGACACATGTGGAAGCTCGACAGAGTGACTAGAAGAATGAAACATTTGACAAGGAAGGGTGAGGTGCTCAGTAGGTGCTCAAACACACCCAAGCATCTGTCACTGACATCTCGATGCTGCCAGCTCCAACTCAATGCCAAATGCCAGTTATGCCACTGCATGCAAAAGCCGCACACAAGCATGAGACGCTGCCATGTTGCATGAGAGGAGTGAAACACCACTGCCAAACCAACCACAAGTATGACGACTGTCTCCAAAGCACATGGGAAGGAGTTGTAAGGCCATCACTTAGCGGTGACAAAAGACTGTTTTAGCCTTGTTTTAGCCTATTAATTCGTTGATGTAACTACTGCATCAACATTTGTATCCACTCCTGCTTCAAATAATATATCTATACTTGCGTATTATTGCCTACTATTGCCTATCTGCCTAGTAACCTACAGTCCTAAGTTGGATATGATGATGACCTATATACAACACACTCTGTCCTATGGCAAGGTATATAGATAGGGAAATGCACAGGTTTTTCATACCCGCACGGGTCACGGATAAGGGCACCGGCGGGTATGGGTACGGGTAGCGATTCTCCTACCCGCGACCTTCAAAACAAGCCCAAGAACATGTTTTTTGGTGGAGAACTGAATGAGATACAGCCAATTTCGTGAAAATCATCGAAATTGGGTGTATCTCACCCATTTCTCCACTATTTTCCATGTTTTTGGGCTTGTTTTGGCGGGTAAACCCGTGCGGGTCACGGGTATGGGTCCCCACGAGTTCAGGTATGGGTAAGCACCGAGATACCCGAGGGTTACCCATGCATTTGCCTACATGATGTACACTCTTCCATAGGCCCCAGGAAGCTCCCAAGGGGTGGTGTCCACAAATTTGGGTATTTGAGGCCCAAAAATCATTGAATCTGTGTCCAGAAATTTGGGTATTTTTGGGCCAAATCAGGAAGAAGGACGAAGATTATTCATTCACTACATCCAAATCGTACATAAGGCTATAATGGAAGTTGCAACGGTGGCAGCTTGCTGTCATTGTTAGAAGAGTTGGATCCACAAAGTGCATGATGTCACGCAAAAGGAAACATGAGAAATTACAGCTGTTTGCAAAAGGTTCCTGTTTTTACCATGCCCCCAAAACTGTGCTAGAAAATCATTATGTAATCTTCAGACTTTGAAACTACATCGCATCGATTTCATGCAACAGCAACAGTTTTTGACCTTTTTTTTTGAGAAGAACTGTTTATCCATAGCTAATTAAATGTAGAAACTAAATTTCGAGGGGAGATGGCTGCTCCTTGTATGAGTATTATTGTTGATGGAAATAAGGCTAAAACCCATGCACATGATGCTTACTGATATTGACACCAATTTTCCTACTGCACCTGCATCCACCTCAAAGGTCCCAAATTCTCAATACAGTACACATTTGGACCCATTAAGAAAGTCTCTCTCTTAATAAATCCGAAAGGACCCTTTTATCTGTCTGTTCTATGGAGGCAAAGGTAATTTCAAAGTCTGAAGATTACATAAAGATTTTCTAGTGTGGTTTCTGGGGCATGGTAAATAACAGTAGGGCTGCACGCCGTGGCCGTTTTTACGGTTGATACGGCTACCGTATGGGTGTGCCGTATCCGTCCCGTCATGAGAAATATGTTCACAATGACGGGACGGCTGACGGTACGGAACGGTGGCATCAGAGCCGTATGATCACGGTGTCCATACGGCTATGACGGCTTATACGGCACAGCACAAAAAATCTGGGCTGACATCATTAAGGTCTGAAACTACACTTCGAATTGTCAATTCTCACTTCCATCATTTATGCGAGGTCCGGAGGTCAGTTGGAGATAAAGTCGTTGTCTCCAATGAGTTAGGCAGCACCGAAATGCTGTTGAGCGAAGTTCGGAGGCAAGTTGGAGATAAATCCATGCCTCCAATGAGTTTAGCGATGCAAAGTGCGAATGCATCGCGTTTTTTGGTGCAATCAAGGGACGCAGACTGGAGATAACTTGAAATTTGTGCCTCCCATGAGTTTCACAATGCAAAGTGCGAATGCATTGCGTTTCAAGCTTTTGGTGCACGCAGATGGTGGTGCCCACTTTAAGGAGAGTATCTATTTCCCGATCTGTTTCAAGCTTGAAGTGTGTCCAATTTCTCTCGCGATCGATAAGAGATTTAAAAAAATTTAGCTTCGATAGCCGATCGGACACGTATAAAGCGGAGCTGTTTTTTCGCAGAACATGCAAAGACTTGTTCTTCCTCACATCGACAAAATGAACCAGCCCGCTCTCAACGCACTTGGAAACCTGAAACCTGCAGAAGAAATTATATGGTATGAGTCAGAAAGTGATGAGAGGCCGATTCAATTACCACCATCGCTTCCTGAGACTGCGGGTAAGTAGATGAATTTCTGTTTTACTATCTGTGGTACTATGTAACTCACTGAAAATTTATACAGCTTTAGGACGTGGCCTTCGCTTGAAAAAGACTGGGAAGATGACCACTTCTCTGGCCGAAGAGATTCTCGACGAATTCGGAAGGCCAACTAAACAAGCGCCCATAAGATCGACCCACAGAAACTCTCGCAAGAAGCCAAGGGTCACTGTTGCCACCAATGATGTTCCATCCGACCCCGATGATGGCGACTTTAGTGGCACAGAGTCGGATTCTGAGTCGTCTGGGGATGAAAATGCGGGTAATCTCCCAACTAATGTCGAGGTAAATTTCCTCCCTCCAGATCAACAAGGGCTAACATCATCCTAAATTGGTAGTTAGCAGAGATGCTCCCCTTGAAAACTATTCCAACCACTGGGCGTGGTTCTGGGAAGCGCCCACGCCGACCTCACCAACAACCCACGGTTGAAGAGATAGAAGACGATGATAGCCCACGGCAACGTTCTCAGACTCTCCCATCTGATAGCTCATTCATCCTTGAGGAGATTGGATCATCGGCTTCAGGCAAGAAGAAAAAATCCAAAGATGTATGATTATATCCCTCCTGTCTACTTTATTCTATGTTTCCTGAAATTTTCACCCATCCGCAGTTACGACGAAATCCCATTTACCATTTCTATGAAATGGTCAAGCTTGGTAGTGACGGCAAAGTCGGAAACCCTGGGGACAGGCATTACAAATGCTACCACGGAAACCGGAAGGTCCTAACAATTACGAAGGCTATGAAGAGTAGCCTCAATGGTGAGTTTCAATTCTCCGGATGAATGCCGCATCTGACTTACTACTTCTTACAAGGGTTGATTGGCAATTTAAAATCTTGTTCGCCGCCAATGTACAGTTTTTATACCCTGCTTAAGGAGCGACCAGTCGACGATCCAATAACGCAAGAAGAGATCAGTGTTGCGTCTGGAAAGACAACATTGAATCCGGGTGCTACGGCAAACTACATCAAGAACTTAGAGGAAAAGTCGGAGAGCATTCGCCGTGCATTTGAGAAGCAAGAATCACAAGCACTAGTACGTTCTTGTCTCGGAAATTGTGGTTTTTTCTTGGCTGAGAACGGCGGTACACAGGGTGAATGGGACCAAGGCAAATTTGAAGAGCTGCTGCTTGAGTGGATCATCGCCTGCGACCAGCCGTTCGATGAAGTGGAGAAACCTGAGTTCAAGAAGCTCATGGAGTATACAAGCCACCGCGCCCAACCGTTAAATTTACCTGGACGGAATGGTATCAAGCGACGAGTAGTCGATATGGGAGACGATGGAATAAATGAGACAAAAATCATGTTTGCTGTATGCCCTCTTCCATTCACCGGAGCAATTTCCACTAACCGTGCTACATAGGCGCTCAAGAGCAAAATTAGCATTTCCTTGGATGCTTGGACCTCGAGCAACATGTATGCTTTTCTTGCAATTGTCGCACACTATACAAACGCCTCTGGCGAGCTTGGTGCGTTTGAATTTCATTACAACTCAAATATCTCAGCTAAGACATTTGAAATGTCCTCAGAGGAACTTTTAATCGATTTCCGAGAGCTTGTTGGTGAGCATACCGGTGAAAATATGGCCGAAGCCGTATGGGAGACACTGACAATGTATGGCATCCAAGATCGGGTAAGCTGCTTCTGAGGTCCACAGATATTTAATTGTACTGACACAAATTTCATTCTCCTGTGCATCCCGTCATGAAGATTCTCGCTTTCATGATGGACAATGCTTCGAATAATGACACTCTCATTGATGGGATTGAGAAGAGGTGCCGAAAAAATGGAATATTCTTCAATGCACTTTGGTCTCGTTTGAGATGTATGCCTCATACCATGCACCTTGCTGCGATCCAAGTAAATATTTTAAATCATTTAGACACTCTGCTAAACTTTCTACTAGCTTTTAGAAGGGGTCGGGGCAATTTCGAAATCTGACAGTAAAAAGGCTGTATCTCAGCCAGACTTCACTGCGGACGACATGGAAGACAACCCGGACCCGGACATGGATCTGGAAGACTCACATTCCAGTGATGATATTATTCCTGCCGTTGCCAAGGCAAGTTAACTGTTACCTCTACCCACAACCTTTAGGCTCAATAATTATTGATTCCCAGCTGAGAAGAATTATCCGTGCTGTCCGGTCGAGTCCACAACGGAGGCAGGCTTGGTTCCGACAAGTTACTTCCTCCATTCAAGAGAGAAATGCAGAGACAGACGAAACTGCATTGATGCTAATTCTGGACATGAAAACCCGTTGGTCGTCCACTCATGAAATGCTCCGTAAGTTCTCACTTCCTTGGACGTGAAGTTGGTACTGATCATTTTGCTGAATCTCTACATAAAGAACGTGCACTCCTTTTCAGGCAGGAATTGGACAATTTCGTTGCATGTAACCGAGAGCTACGTAACCTCGAACTCACAGAAAGCGAATGGGAAGCTATAACACACGTCGCAAACTGGCTCGAAGCATTTCGTTCAGCCACAACGCAAATGTCCGCAACAAACCATTCAATGTTGTCAACGACTTTCGCCATTTTCCGTGGGCTCCAGGAACATCTTCAGAACATTCTCGCTGAACTCCCGGACACCATCGACCAACGGGTGAAGGATGGATTACTGAAAGCACACACAAAGCTAAGTGATTATTACTATCGTTTTGATCAGACCCCATTCTACACCTGGGCTGCATGTAGGTTCTTTCCTTGAACAATTAGGTCGTTCTCTAATGCTCCTCTTCAATTTTGGCAGTGTTGGACCCCCGGATATCATATGAAGGGATGCTCACTGACTACGCTGATCATCCCGACCTCCTTCTGGACCTCGAAAAAGCGAAAACCGAGCTGTACAAGCACTACCAGCAACATTATGCCAGTCAAAGTTTCCAACCCACTTCAAATCGGGACATAGTCACAGACTTGGATGGTGCCAGCACTAACACTTCCAGTCCGAAGTCCTTTCAATTTGTCTCCAGATATGGGCGGAGGGATAGACAGACTATTAACGAGCTCGATGAATACTTCAAGGTCGTTCCCGAAGACTTTGACTCGTGTAACCCTATTGAATGGTGGTGGAACCGACGTGGGCAATTTCCTCATCTCTATCGGCTTGCATGCGATGTTCTTTCCATACCAGGTGTGTTTTTGAGCTTGAACTGCACATCGTCGAAGTCAACTGACATATACTTAAGGTTCTGCTGTTGCCGTGGAGCGCATCTTTTCAGGTGGCCGTGATACCATTTCCCTCCGTCGTGCAAGCCTCCAGCCCTCAACAATCCGTATACTTATGCTTCTGAAACATCGTCTTCGCCTAGCACGCCGGATCCATTAGCATCGTGGACTTCTCATTTTTTACCAGCCTTTCTATTTTTAGTCTACCGTACAGCCGTCTATTCCCGTATCACACCGTATTTTTTGCCGACCGTCCCGTTGAGAAATTTCAGAGTACTTGTACGGTGACGGTGACGGTAATCCCGTCACCGTCTCTTAACCGTCATTTTACGGCCGTACACCGTTTACGGTACGGCGTGCAGCCCTAAATAACAGACTTCATATATCGTGATCCCATGGGCACATCACATATATCGAAGTCTGTCTAGGAGAGACTATTGGCACTACCAGATTCGGAAATAAACAAAACACAGCAAAACCCAATCTTAGGGTTTGGCTCATCCTTGGCTCATCCCTTGGTAACTGGGCCATTTCTCATCATAAGAAGTGTCTAATGTTAGTCAAATATAGTATTTCTATAGTTTTAAGAGAGGTTTGAGCCTAAGTAGGCCTTGGAATATGTAGAAAATAACATCTGGCCCAATTAACCCCTAGATTCATTCTGCCACACAGCAAATGAGCTTCCAAGTGCAATTTGGGTCACAAAAATTTACCAAAGACTACGGAGTGGTCCTTTTTATGTTAAGAAGCATTTACATAATTAAATTTCTATGACCTTTCAATGCGCTAGAACGACGAAGTCCTAATCTAGGGTTTGCATTCCTTTGTTTACTTTCCGAATTTGGCAGTGCCAACCTTTTCGCAAACGGCTGTAAAAATCACCATTTGAGAACGTCACGTGGCAACCTATGTCCGAATTTGTGTATTTGAGGCCCAAAAATTTGTGCATTTGAGGGCGATTTTGGTCGATTTCCCGGACACCAATCATCAGGAACTTCCCGGGGCCTGGCCGCGCGCCAACTTCAAGTTCTTCTAACTATTGAAGGAACTGGATGCCGCATCTGTATTCTTTACAGCCTCCAGGTTCTCGGCTATCTTGAACCAAGCTTCGTTTTGAATAGGATCGCCGCATTGCCACTTTCAGGCAGCTGACTCCTTGGTAGTCTTCCTGACTCTGATGTCAATAACCGAAAGTGACTCATGCCCAAGGTTCCCTGCTGGAGACCTGAACCAATTTTTTTCATAACTGACATGAGTTCCTATGATATAAATACCCAGCTGACTCCCAGCGAGTCTTATCTTCCTGGACTTCCCCCAGGTTCTACATTTTACAGGTCGTTTTGGCGACGCCAAGGTTGGATGCCCATTTTGCCCACTGAATTGCCTATCGAATCTTGCACCAACGTTACCGTTGGAGACCTCAGAGCCTGTCAAGGCTTGCAACTAGAGGAACTTGAAGTCCTTGAGGTCGGTCTTGGGCTGTTGGTCGTCATATTTTGTACTTATCCAAACTCGTCTTCAGTCAATTTATCCAGAATGCATTTCCAGCCAGAAGTCGGATGGAACTCTCAAACTCGAAATTCCTATTGAGTTTGGGACCCCTAGATCAGTCAACGTGAAGGGCTCTGGCCCCAATGCTCTTCAGATGAACCTTCATGATGAACTGCTTTCGCTTGCTGTTCTACCTCCTATTCTTCTTGAGATACTTTTACCCCCGTCATATCCACTATACCTGCCACCCAAAATTGTTTCAATTCGCGCGACAAATAATTGGTTGGTCAACATCTTGGCTCTTCAGACAGCCCTCTCCCAGAAGTGGGAATCTGGTGAATCCGTTTTGTACCCTTGGGTCGAATACGTCCGCACTGGAGACTTCTTCGCGGACATTGATTTAATATCAAGTGACGATGTTACCCTCCAGTACGTTCATCTTCCTTTCATCTCTCGTTTACGGAAAACGCCATTGATTTATCGTTTGGCAGGATTCCTCATCCCACTCCACAACTGCTTTCCTCCGCGCTTCTGGAATTCGACTCTTCTTCCAAAACTGCTCAATTCTCCCAAAATTCTTACCCATGCTCCATTTGTTTAACTCACCTCAAAGGTCACAAGTGTCTCCAACTTTCGTGCACTCATGTCTTTTGCCGCTCCTGTCTGGAAGACTTCTGGCAAATGTGTATCGCGGAGGGTGATGTCGACCGTGTTGGGTGTCCAGACCCAGTTTGTGTCAAGGAAATAAAGTTGGCATCGGAAGAGGAAATAACTCGAGTTGTCTCTGAGGCTGAAGTGCAGCGTTGGAGGTGGCTCAAATCAAAACAAGAGCTTGAACGAGGTTAGCCGAGCCGCCAGGTTCACTCAACTTATCCCCTAACCCTCTTGACGTAGATCCAACGATTTTGCACTGCCCCGTGCCATTTTGCCAAGCTCTTGTTCAGAAGCCTGGCGGGACTGATCCAGAGTCCCGGTGGGATTCGTTCAGACAATGCCCTGCGTGTTCTTTTAGTTTTTGTGCATTCTGCAAGTACACTTGGTAAACAGCTCTCCCTTTCAAAAAATATGGAGCCGTCTGAATTATATCATAGGCATGGCCCCATTTCTCCCTGTCCGGTTGCCCATACAGAGCTCGTGATCCAGGAATATCTCAAAGCAGACTTAGCCGGACGAAACCTGCTTGAGCTCCGCTATGGCCGACATCACATCCATCGTCTCGTTGCCGAATACGAACGAGAACAAGCAAGTAAGCAGTGGATTCGCTCTTCAACCACTTCTTGTCCTGGATGCCAGAGCAACGTTGAGAAAGGCATGGGATGCAATCATGTTCGTAAATCGTTTCCTTTTCTGTACATTTAATTTTAATCTTACTTTCCATAAGATGATTTGCACAAGATGCAGGCATCATTTCTGCTATCGCTGTGGAGAGGAATTGGATCACAGCGATCCTTATGCTCATTTTTCGGTCACTGGCCAACGTTGCTACAACAAACTTTTTGATTGGGTACCTGAGTCGAACGAGGAAGAGTGGGCCACTTGACCTCGTAGTCGAGACTGCTACCAAGTTTTCCAGCACACCTTGGACTCAGTCATACCTCTAGGTTTCTCAATGCTTTACTAATAGTCGCTGTATCTATGCTGTACCAATAATATGTACACTATGATAGCCTTAACCCTAGTTTTAGGGTTTAGGATGGCAATCTTTTTTGTCCTACAGAGGAAGTGGCTGAAAGAAAAGCGAAATATCGAAAGAGGTAAATTACCCAACAGACCGTCGTTCACTGCCAAACTCGCCCACAATTGCTGAAGAGGAGTTCCAGAAGAATCCCTGGATCTCGGTTTCTCGATCGAGTCAACGAGGTCGTAGGTTCTCATAAACTCGGCTTGAAGCGTGCTATGATACGTTGTCAAATTGTCAAACTCTTGCTAAAGCCTGTGTTCACGGCCTTAGAAAAATTTGGGATATTTCCGTCAACGCATCTTATTATGTGGGGCTTCTCCATCATGATTCCATGCTCTTCAGTCTCATTTCCAAGATATTGAAGATATGACTGCTATAGATCTTTTCATCTCCTTGCCCCTTGTTCATGTTCAGGAAAGTCACCAGAATTCGAGTACGGTCGATGACGGACTTCCCCTCAGAATCCCCGGTGGGTTGATAAGGGCCACCCACTTGATACTGCTGCCAATTCTTCCCAAACTTGAAATATATGGCCTTCCGAAACTCAAGGACGGTGCGCTCAAGAGTAAATAATATTACTCATCCTCGTTTATCATGATATCTCTCTCACACGACACCATCCATGGGAAGCACTCAGTGCTGGCGAGCTGCAGAAGTGGCATAGCGGAAAATCTTTGGCTTGGGTTGCGCTTGTACTCAAGAAAATAGTATGTTACCAACTTACAAGACAAACTACATATATGTGGAAGTAGGTACAAAATTATCATTAGATTGCGTAAGAGAGGATAATAAAATGTGGAAGGGGGCATTAAGGGATGTGTACACACTAACTTGAAGGAGGTAGGAATGCAGAATTTATTAGGAAGTCAGTGATTCTGGTAGGCTTGCCTCATATAAAGAGTCCTTCGCCCACAGTTCTATGTCTTCCTCGAACAAGACATCAAACACAATGTCTCCCGATTGGTGTCGGTGGTACCCAGTTACCATCCATGGGCTCGACCCTGTAAGGGGTTGTAGTATGGAACAGTTGGGGTTGGGGGAAGCAGGTGGACGGCCAAAAGTCTCCAAAAGAGTTAAATTAGACTAATCAGTGAATTTAATCGAGTACGCACGGTGTAACAAGTGGTGGGGTAGGATGTGGTGCCATGTGACGAGAGCATAACCATTTGGTTCTATAGGATATTGAATGAACATGTTAACAATGGCACAAGCTCAACTAAGTAATACTCACAGGAGCTCATTTGCGCGGGGGAGAATTGACTGGTGAGTTGAAGGTGGTAGAGCACTGAGCTGCCAGTTGGAAATGACAAGGAGCGCAGCGTACGCATGCTGCCAAATAAAAAAGGTACTGCCAGAGTCCCATTAGATGCACGAAGATGAACATTCAGACTAAAAACTCAACTCGTCAACGTTCGCAGGAGTTGCCGAACAAACAACTTTACACCTAGCGATATACGCCTGTTCTTTGCCTGCTTCAGGCATCCAGTGTTCTCCAGGTCTGGAGACAATATTCAAAAGGCGGGCGTAAGCCGCTTCGACCAGTGCACGGTCCGCGAACCGCAAATACTTAGTCGTTCTGGGTCTGCGCCGACACGTTGAATTGGTAAATAACTTGGGCGATATCTTATACAAGTGTGTTCAGAGGCATCGCAAAGGCTAACAGTGTCCCGAGTTTAGAAAGGTGATTAGGACGGTGGCCTCAAGTTGGTTGGTGTAGTTTCAAATGGAGATCGTGCCAGTGGCTGGTGACTAATCGCACAGCCACAGATCATCCATCAAGTAAGCTCAATGTTACATAAGTAAGGGCCAAGTGCTCTTCGAAGAAAAAAAGTCGCTTCCCTACATACTCGAGTTCTGATTTCCTGGAAGGCCAAAGGGGAGAGGTAAAGTTATTTCAGAAAAGGCTGCTCATTCCTAGGAATGCCGGAACACTCAAATTTCGACATCACTGAGTCCTTCCAGGACCTTGTTTGCGCGCTGAGACGTGCATCAGACCAACCGCTGAGGACCTTTGAAGATCGAGATTGCCCAGTTGGCATGGAATAACGCGTCCTTTTATGTCCCGAGCAAGGCTGAACTCATTGCAGATTGGTTTTCGACAAAGCTGCAAAAGGAGAAGGGGAAGGATGCGTGCGTCGGGGCTTTATTTGCATTCATTCTCTCCGTTGATCGAGTTAGCTGCTTTTCTCAGACCAATACATCCCATCTTCGATGGGCGATACTGGTAACTCATCTCGAGTTTGAATCTGTCCCAAGATCCTGCATGGACCACGGCAGAGCGCCGTCCGGCGAAAACATGGCTAACTCCATTACTTCACCGCATCCCTCTTGGACTTGTACAAATGTTGGAGTCACTCACACCTCCAGGTTTCTCAATGCTTTACTAATAGTCGTGTACCAATAATATGTATACTATGTATCACCTAATTAAACTGAACAAAGAACGGCCCTAACCCTAGTTTTGGGGTTTAGGATCTAGGATGGCAACCTTTACCAAATCCGAGGCCCCTGTCCTGGGTGAGCTTACGCCAACACGATGTTGAGGTAACCCGATATCTCTTGTTTCCGCCATCTATGCTTTTGCTTTGCTGCTCTGGTCTATTTGTTGTTATCAACAAGCCACGCCGCCGTGAACTTGACCCTTGCTATAACATATTGGACATTAATTTGTGGGAATTCTGGGCTCCAGTGCTTTGCCTTGAATCAAATTATCCACTCGACTATGGCGACCGCAGATGATGATGCGCCCGATATTGAAGAATGCAGGTCCATGCAGAGAGAGGAATTCGAGGTGCTAGAGGTGTGTACTCTGAAGACTATCGTGTTCAGGTAGAATCGCAAAGCTGACTTCGTTTTACTATGCGAGTCTATTTTTCCTGAATACGTTTCAAGTCGGAGCCTTGATGGTACTCTCAAACTCGAAGTTCCAATCGAACTCCCGACTCCGATGTCTGTAATCATTTCAGAGCCAAGTTCATTAGCGGTGACTGCGACACCTCTGCCCGAGAGGAAACCCACGATTATGTCGATCTCGCTCTCTGCACTGCCTCCACTACTGCTTCATATTACTTTACCCCCATCCTATCCCATTCGTTCACCACCGGAGATCAGCTCATTTAGAGCCTCCCATCTGTGGCTGCCAGAGATCGAACGACTGCAGGCTGCACTACTGGAAATGTGGCAAGCAGGTGAACCTTTGCTTTACAATTGGGTTGAATACATCAGGACCGGAGACTTTCTCGAAAAGATGGACCTATTATCATCAACAAATAATGAGATTATCGTGTGAGTAAGTCGGCCTTTAGTCCGCTCTTGGGCTGCTGAATCGGCTTGACTTCAAGGTTATCACATCCAGCACCTCGTCTCATCGCACCATTATTATCAAGTTACGACAAATCGTCGCAATCTAGCCAATTCGCACAAAATTCATATCCGTGTTCTATCTGTCTTACCTGGCTCAAAGGATCGAAATGTTTACAGCTTATATGCCAACACATTTTCTGCCGATCGTGCTTGGAGGATTTTTGGAAGATGTGCATAGAAGAGGGTGATGTCAGCCGAGTTGGCTGTCCGGATCCGGAATGCGTTAAAAAAGGAAGTGAAGCTGGAGAAGAAGAGGTGGCCAGGGTGGTTACAGAGACTGAATTACAGAGATGGAAATGGCTGAAAGAGAAGCGAAATATCGAAAGAGGTGGATATGATTCTGGACTTGCGTTTTTGAAGATCAGCTGAAGTTAGCACACAGATCCGACTGTCGTTCACTGCCCCGTTGCTGTATGTCAAGCCCCGGTTTCTAGACCCACCGATGTCGATACGGATTCGAGTTGGAGCAGACTCCGGCAATGTCCCAAATGCGCTTTCACATTTTGCGCTTTTTGTAGAAGAACTTGGCGAGTAATCTCGGTTCACGCTTATTAAGGCTCATCCTTAGTTATTCATAGGCACGGGCCTCTGGACAAATGCCCCATTGCCCAATACGAGTACCTGGCTCTGGAGTACCTCAAGGCGGAGGAAGGATCAGAAGAAAGAGCGAAACTTGAGCGTCGTTTTGGGAAGGCGAACATACGGCGGCTAGTGGCGACGTACGAAGAAGAGAAGGCGAATCTACAGTGGCTCAAGGCTTCAACGATGATGTGCCCAGGCTGCCAGTGTTATGTGGAAAAGACATTGGGGTGCAATCATGTATGTATGAGGTCATTCTCAATTCCTGAACAAAATTAACGAAGAGACCAGATGACATGTTGGAAGTGTCGGCAGCATTTTTGCTACAAGTGCGGCCAAAGGCTGAATGCGGATCAGCCCTACAGCCACTTTTCGAACGCTCTACTTGCATGCTACAACCAACTTTTCGATGATGTTGATGTAGACGAGGCAGACTGGGAGGTGATGGATTGAGTATGTAGCTGTATTAATTTAGCTGAGTCGCCCTAGAAACTGGTTTCAGCGCGGTTATGTCATGGTCGATTTGAAAGCCCGCGGTATGTTTTTGAGCCGCGCCCTGAGACAGAGACTGGCGTAGGTGTGCTCGTAATCTTTTATATCTTGTCTCTGCTTTCTTTCCTCCTCTCTTCCTTCGTCTTCATCTCGACTGGGCTCGAAAACCTTGAACATTGATACCACTTTGTGTCAATACCCGCCTATCCAACATACCCGCCTACATCCACCTCTATAATGGACGTCTACACAACATCTTTTACTTATCCACGCAGGTCGCGTCATATTCATTCCCCTGCCTCCTCTCTCGACTTCCAGCCCTCCGACCTCAAGCCCTCCTCTGTCCTTGACCCGTTTCCACAAGCACAGCATCTTCAACATGCCAATTCAAATATTGCAGATGTCCCCGTCCCTGCAGATGCTGAGGCCGTCCAAAAGCTCGTCATGATGGCCATGTCCTTGCACGGTTGCCATGTCTCATACTACTTGGTCGATCAGGGCAGAGGGTGGAACTTTCACATCAGTGGAACGTATCAGCAGGTCATGATAACTCGTGGTCTCATCTTGAAGGAATGTCCTATCCAAGTCAGTTTGTTTCATACGTATTCACGAGCGACTCATCAATCTCACCCATACAGCATCGCGCAGCAATCAAGGTAGCGCGGTCCGAGATCCTCGACTCCCCATTCTCGAAGCCTACTCTTAAGCCTGAAGTTCGGCGCAGGCTAGATGACATTGCTTCCCAAACTTTGGCTCATATTGCCGTCGTCAACAGTCCCTTGGCACTATCAAACCGCACGCCTCCCGACGGAATTAGCAGCAGTGCCGGTTGGTCTGGCTTGGAGACGGAACGGGTATGCGAATTGGTTGTCACTGGAACGGAAGATGCTGTCGACCTCGCTCGTGTTCGCTTGTTGGTTATGCTCGATGAACTGGTGCGCCAGTGATCCTTGATCCAATTATTTTTCTTGCGTGTCTCATTTGGTTTTAGAGCGGTCTCCATTCCGAAGTCTGTGAAATTGACCATAAACTGCACGCTATTATTGCTGGTCGAAAACGGAATGTTTTGCAGTCAATCCAAGAAGAGACTGCTACGAACATCTATTACCCTTCACCCTTGCAGGATCTCATGGGCCCGGACCTCACCGCCACATCCTCCACCGGTGCCCGTAATAGCAACGTCATTTGGATTACGGGCGAATTCTTTGGGGTTCAGAGGGCTAGAGATATGCTTTTCCAGGTCTCTGTGAATAAGGTATGTCTCACGTGTTGGTCATATTCTTGCCGTAAGCTCATTAATTTTAGACCAAGTCAGTTATCTCAAGAGACACGGCTATTCTTCCCCGCAAGTTGGACTGGATGGTCACTGACCGAGCGGAAGACTTGAGGACCATCATGAGCGACAACGCGACCTTTATTCAATTCCCTCCTTTAGGCAGCTCTACGAGTCTGATCACGGTCTACGGTGATCACAGGGTCAACATCCAGCGTACCATTCGCTCGATCATGCAACTTGTGAGTTAAAAACTTTAATTTGACAGCGCGTTCCTTGACGTTGGTGGCTATATGTTTAGGCTTGCCAATACTACGTTGGTTCCTTCTGGTTGTTGCCAGTTCAGTTCAACGCACTCTTGCCGCCTGCAAACCTCAATCCTTCAACGATCACTGCTTTACTCAAGCAAATCTCGATAGCTACTGGTGCCGAAGTGGTTTTCAAGAGCATGTGCTTCGAAATGCACGGTCTTGAACACGAAGTACGTACCGCGGTAAACATGATCATGGAATTGGATGTCATCAAGGTAGCTTATTAAGTGTAGACAATTTTCATTTCTGTTGACTAATCTTGTTCTCCCCATCGCCTAGGCCTTTCACCACGAGATTCGCTTCCAGATCGAACTATCGAATGAACATAGAGATTTCATAAGCGGGAAGAAGAATGGGAAAATCAACAAAATTATGCAAACTACCAACGTCAAGATAAAGTTCGAGACATTTAACGACCACAATTTCCTCATCGACATTGCCGGTCCAGATACCTCTGTTCTGCAAGGTCTGACTCTGCTGCAGGAGGAACTTCCTGCCGAAATCTCCTTCCATGTCCCTGAAGGGTACCACAAGCGTATCATCGGCGTCGGTGGCCGGAGTATTCAGCGTATTATGAAAAAGTACGGTGTGTACGTCAAGTTCTCTAACGCTGAGGAGTTTGCCGCACTTGGCGGTTATAACGACAACGACGACAATGTTGTGGCACGAACACCGGCCAAGAACGCGATCAACTTGGATAACCTCAAGCAGTCCGTAATGGAGTTAGTTAATCCCAAGGTAACAGTGCCCTGTTCGTGATTTTTACTATGAATACAAACTAACTTGACTCAGGATAAGGACTTTGTAAACGAGACTGTGTCGATTCCCCGCCGGTATCACCGGACATTATTGGGCGAGAAGAGCATTTTCATTCGTGACATTGAGACGAAGACCAACTCTCGCGTCCGTTTCCCTGACAAGGAAACCGCTTCCGATGTTGTCACGGTATTTGGGCCTGAGAGCCAAGTCCAGATTGCAGCCACGATGCTTTTGGTAAGTAATTCATCCTAGATTCTTCCCCAACTAACGTTTCATCAGGATCATGTTCCGTTTGAAGCGGATATGGCTGTTCCACCTAGTACCGAGCTTCCTCGTGTCTGTGCTTCGCCCGAGTTCAACGCAGTGGTGGAACACATCAAGCGCGAGTTGCAAGTCTCGATCACGCCCAACTTCAAGTGGGCTGGACTTACCAATGGAAGCACCGGCACGGAGACTCCTACCGAATATTCTTTCAAATTCCGGTGCCAACGAAGCAACAGCGATTTCTTGATTACCGCTCGTGAAATGTTGGAACAATTCTTGCAAAATCACAACGTTCATGTCTATCCCTCTCCAACGGCTCACGCCCACAAGAAGAACGACTCCTTCGCGGAAGCGTTCCCCCACTTTGACAGCAAGGTTCTTTCGACGGCAAGGACACGTGGTCATGGCATGTCTAATTTTCTTTTGACCTCGCTGTGTGCTTATCTCTTTACAGAATCTATGGACATGGGTCGATCGGATCTCATGGCAGATCGCAGGCTCAGGCTTGCGAGCTCCTCTCCAGATGTCAAGGCCTTGTTTAACGCTCCAGCCTACATTTATGGCCATGAGACGCAAGAGGATGTTGAGACGAATTACATTCCTGCAGGCCCACCGGTGCCAGGCCTCGACTACTGGACCCCACTTCCGCCTATCGTAAGCTCTAAACTTTGTTTGTCACATTCTCGTTCTGATATAATTTTATAGGGAACTGGTATGCCCCATCGTTCGAGGCATTCTCAAGACGCAATCAAACGCGGCTCAGATTCGCTTCTTGAAGCTAAACTGAAGGAGCAGATCACCAAACTGCCCCGTTCCATGAACAATCGCGCCCAATCTCTAGATTTAACCTACTCGCTCTCTCGAATTACAGAGGCCGGATCCGGCTTTCAACCTCCCGACTCGCCTACGACCTCCACAGGTGGCACCGGCGGCAACTCGAGTCCCAACTCGGCCACTGCGCCCTCCTTCCCGAGCGTCTATGGGCCGCCGCTGTCAGCTCGTTCTTCTGCTGTCTTCGGATCAACAACGACTCAGTCGACGAGAGGAAGCGCTCTCGACGATGAGGCTGTTGATGAAGTATCCCGAGTAATATCCAATCTCGGCTTGTAGATAAGACTATTCCTTCTCCTCATCGAACAATTATTACAGGGGCGCGCTCATCGACAGCGGAAGAGCTGCGAAAAAAATGGATGTTATATCCCTTTTCGATGTAACAAAAGTATCTGCATATAGTCAGACCATTGTCGTGTTTTTTATATATACTGTTACTGCTATAGCTTCACTTTGTTTATCTATTGCCAACTCATTATTTTTACCTCCCATTTCTCTTTGCTGTCCCTCTCTCTCCTTCGTTGTTGTTGTCGTGGTCTGTACGAGGTCCTTCGCCTTCTATCACTGATCTCCATCACATACTTCCCTTGTCTGTACACATAGTATCTTATCCTACAGCAAGTGGGCTGGTCGTATCTTTATCCTTTTACTAATAGAACTGGTGAATAAAACAGTGGTCCATGGATAGAATTACAGCAATGTTTCTCCTTTTCTAAGCGAACTAGGGCTATGTAATGATCCAAGGTACCTCGTAAAGAACGAAATCGAAAAACTCTTGATCCATGAGCGTTTGGTATTCCCCAATGAAATCTTCGGCGCCAAGTTTCTTGCCATCTGCCGCACTGGATCTGGGCCGAAGGGAAGCGAACTGGGTTTGGAGAACGTTGAATAGCTTCTTGACATTCTTTGGGTCGGGCTGAAATAGATGGATTGGAGGTGTGAGCTGGGGGTGACGATATGAAGGAGACGACCTCTGTACCTTGATAACAACCCCAATGTATTCGGCTGGTAAACCATACCGTAGGACGCTCTCCACGAAAAGGCGGATGACCTTGAGGTGTACCAGTATTTGGAATGATTCTGAGAAATTTGTCCGAGAGAGTCTTAAAAGCTCCGTCTAGTGGGGATATGTATCAGTTTATGCCGAACGAGATTCTGAACTTGCCGTACCCATAGTTCCTTCTCTGTCGTTCTAGCCACCTCCAGATCTTGTTGTTCTTTAATAATCTCTTCTTCGTTATAAACAAATTCGCGGACAATAAACCTGGGAATCGAGTTGGTCAACCCGCAACAAACTGATAAATGCAACACACTTCTGTTCTCTACACTTCTGCACAAAATTGTCGTGCACACGACGGAAGGCAACCACACTGAACAGCGAGAACTCGTCGTCCGACGCTATCAGTCTACAGATAAGTAGAGAATCAGCTCGAGTTCCGAAGATAGTTTAGGTTGAAGATGCACTTGGATGTTCGTGGAACAACCATTGATGTCAACCTTTCGTATTTAGCATTCCAGTCTTTGACAAGGGATCTTGGGATTGATTAATACAATCGCGCAAAAATGGATGCTATCATCTCACTTTGGTACAGCTACCAGTAGGGTTTCCATGTACTCCGAGTCTTGAATGAAGTCGTTTTGCGATACAACATCGGCGAGCGACCGCGTGGACAGGTTGCCGCTATTGGTTTGGTCAGGTATATTAATACGAGATTCAAATGGACGCACAGCTTCCTCCGTTGCATTTGGGTCAATGAGCCTTTGACTAGGTTGTAGTTGTTCAACTTCGCCTTTAGGGCACTATCGATTGAGATCATTTCCTATGCACGGGTATTTCGATTGAGTACCTATCTCTAAGATATGAGTCGGATGACATGCCTTGTTCAGGATGTCCACCAAATCACGCAAACCCTTCTGGATATCATAACGCCCCTCCTTCCATTTCCAACCATCTAGTAGATAGCTGTCCACGCTCTTCTCATCGACTAAGATATGTTGCTCGAGTTTGGCAGGGTCATTATTGAGGAGATTGCGCAATGTATCCACCGCTTTTGCAACGGTCGTTGTAAAGAATCCTTCTAGCTTTGGCAGATCATCCGAGAGGGAAATCAGAGACTCCAACGTTCCTGCCTAGAAAACGCTTTGTTCAGAACTTGGACCGCGTCCAGATCGGCAGGCTTGACCCGACCTTGAATGACGGAATAACGAGCCGACCAATATTCCTGGGGACAAGGCGGGCTTGCTGCGTCACCTTTGTGAGCACGTCCTGGTAAGTTACATGTGGATCATGGCCCTGTGGAACGCATATGAGCCAGGTGCTTTGATCTGAAGGCATAGGGGCGCGATACACAGTACGGAGGTCGAGGACTCAGGAGTGCATTCTCGGATTCTGTTGGTTCCTGTTATCTTCAGGGGCTATTGCCTCTTTTTCCTTCCGAGTTCTCACCGTAAGTTATGGCCCTGTTCAGAACAAGCATTCGCCTCTTTCACAGCTCTGCTGCACGAAAAATGACCACCTCTGCTATTTCTAGGGCGCCATTCCTCCTGTCTCCTAGGCAAGTCAGCGAATTGACCAACTCGGGCGACGCGTCTTCCGTCTCTTTCCTGGACTCGACATGGTTCATGCCAAACTCACCAAGAAATGCCAAAGAGGAGTTCCATTCCAAAAGAATCCCTGGATCTCAGTTTCTCGATCTCGACGAGGTTGCAAGTTCTCATGAACTCGGTTTGAAGCATATGATGCCAGATAGTCAAACCTTTGCTAAAGCCTGTGGTACGGTGCTATTTTTGACCATTCGCACTTCCCTCGAGTATTTATGGTCTTAGAAAAACTTGGGATCTCTCCGTCGACCCATGTCATTATGTGAGGCCTCTTCATCATGATTCCATGGTTTTCGGGCTCATTTCCAAGATATTGAAGATATGATTCCCATGGTGTTTTCTCGTCTCCTCGAGCATTGTTCATGTTCAGGAGCTTTGGTCACGAGAATTCGAGTATCATCGACGGAGGGCTTCCCCGGTGGGTTGATGAGGGCCACCCACTTGATATCGGTGCACCAAGTCTTCCCAAACCTGGGACATATGACCTTCCGAAATTCAAGGAGGGTGCAGTCAAGAGTGATTTCCCACCCTCGCTTTATCATAATATTTCTCTCACACGACAGTTCTCTAGCTTACGATGATATAGTGGCCAATTCCCAATATGACCCCGCAACAAACGAGAGTGCCGAGCTCGTCCTGGATGCCCGGCCTAAGGGGAGGTTCGTAATTTCGTGACAGTCATCTCAATACTCAGATTTATCTGGTCTAGATATACTGGAACTGACCCGGAACCTCGACCCGGTCTTTCCTCCGGCCATATACCCCACTCGTACTCTTTGACGTTCAATCTCTTCTTGCAGAAACACAAAACTAAAACAGGGCAGGAATACTCGACATTCCTCTCACCCTCAGAGATTAAAGCCGCCTTAGATAACGCAGTTGGTGCTGCGGAAGCCGACCAAATCATCCAGGGGAAGCGCCCAGTGGTGGCGAGCTGCGGAAGTGGCATGACTGCGGGCGTCCTTTGGCTTGGATTGCAGCTCCTGGGTGTAAAACAAGTTGGACTGTATGACGAGGTATGGCAGGGAGTTCCCGATTGTTACCCTTTGAGTTGAATCTTTCTTTTTTCATCAGTCCTGGACCGGATATTCCATGCGTCCAACCAGCCAGATCGAAAAAACCGCCTAGGTTGGGATTCCCAAATGCATTTGAATGAGTATAGATCTAAGTTCTTACTGATTGTGAATATGTTACCACCGAAAAATTGAACTGTCTCACTGGAGATCTGTATGTCAGCCATATCATTCTCTCATCTTTCTACTTCCATGTTGGTCGATTTCAGCTCTAGCTCTTCACCCCGAAATATACTATCCCATGACATTCACCCGGAATCTCACCGTTACCCGATTGTGTGTGGATTGATCGGCACAACGAGCGCGTTCGATGATTGAGTGGCTACAGACTTCGTTGTCCTTCGTGAACTCATTGGCGATCGTGACGACCGCAATATCTGGTTATGCGGTACATCCACCCGCTTGGAAACTTTTCGCCTGCAGGACCCTGCCTGCGATAGAATAGTTTTCGACCCTCCACCTTTCGAGACTGTCTGCGTAAAACCTCCCGTTAGCCTGCGATTCAAGTACTTTTGAAGTTGCCAAGGTAGCATTGACACTATGCGAAGACGATGTTCTTGTCCTGGTTTTGGCCGGTCACGGAGAACTCGACGGTGTGTTCAAGATTGGCGATGAGGATGGCAACGATTGCGAACTGACGAAGGGCGAGTTGGAGGAGTCTTTGGGTAACACGAAAGCCACTGTCTGGCTTATCAGCACAGCCTGCTGGGGGACGCCTGCGACAGAATTGTTTTCAACCCTCCACCATTTGAGACAGTCTATGGAAACTCCCTTGCTGTCCTGCGATCCAAGTATTTGATCGAAGTTCTCAAGGCGGCAAACACGTTATCGGAAAAAGATACTCTTGTCCTGGTCTTGGCTGGTCATGGCAAACCTGGCGGTGTGTTCAAGATTGCCGAGGATAGCAATAAGGACCGCAACAATAAGGAGTGCAACAACGAGGAAGGTAAGGATGCCAACCTGATAAAGGCTGAGTTGGAGATGTCCTTTGGGCAATACAAAAGCCACTGCTTGGCTTATCAACACGGCGTGCTATTCTGGTGCATGGGAAAGCCCCAAGTGGACACTGCTTGCTGCTGCACAGGCTGATGAAGAGGCTCCGTCGTTAGCTGTTTCGGCATCCGATAAAGTCAGGAGGATTTTTTGCAAATGCAGTTGTGGTGTAACACACCAATGAATTTAACCTTGCTGCACCTTGTCCGGGATCAGTCGACGATAACGGACACTGTGGGTAACAACACTCACATGATTTTGGCCCAGGCAAGTCTATACGACCTTCTCGCTCGACTCCAACTCGACTCCCAGATGAGTCTGCATGATGTTTGTGGACGGATTCACAACTGGAGAAACCGCATTGGACTGGCACATCAGTGTGCTTTAGGCCTGTCCTGTACTAGTACAACAGTAGACCTGGTTATCGCCTGGATTATAATGACAGAGGACCTGGTGAACGAACCTATATACTAGGCCGGAGGGCATCAATATCTGCGACGGGACCGGGCCTCTTCAAGCAATTATACTAACGATTGCGAGGTGGTCTAGATTTTAAAAGGGATATTTATTTGCATTGAATCATTGATCTTGATTCGTTGTCAAATGAACAGTGGTTTTCGTGTAAGATCGGAACTATATAGTACATAGATTATGAGGCCCGGTACTGTAAAACGAATGCTAGGTGTCTTAAGTTGTGGTTGATGTGTACACTAGGAATACATAAATATGTTAACAATAAATATTGGTTATCTTCATTGGCCTCCGCCTATTGCAACGATTAATGACATGCTTGTAGCATTTCCATGAACGGTGGATGTCGCTTCTTCACTTTGTTCAGGGCAAGAGCAGCTGAAAGAGTAATTGAATGAGATGATCATTCCTGATAAGTTTTATGGAAGGCTTACGACGACCACTATATTCGACTTCAACTCGGTGTAATTTAGCCTTACGAAGTAGCGTTACACGCCAGCTAAGGAACCGAATAGAAGTCAGTGCTCGGGCTACTGGACCGGATTAAACGAGTCCTTACCTCTCTAGTAATAGAGCGTTATAGCCACTCTTCTTCATCTCCTTGAATAATTGTTCACGGGCAAATTCAACAGCATTGCGAAGGTCATTTTGTTGCCTCGCGTCGCGTTTAAATTCGAGAACATACGTTCTCCGGACGTTGGTGTCCTTAACCGAGATGAGATCAAGGTCTACCAAGGAAGAGGTCAGCGCAGGTCGTCCACAGATGTTTCTATCTCACCTTCATCTTCATAGTACATCGGAACGGGATCCACACTCCTACTATCGACGACCTCCCAAGGAATTTCTTTCCGACGGAACAGTAACATTATTAGGGGGTTGGAGTTGCACACTGAGGGCGAATGTCGACAAGGAACAGAGGTTGGACCAAGAAAGGAACGCGGGGTTGTTCACATTGCAGCAGCCTGTTCGATAATTCACTAACCTTTATAAGATTGCGGATTCCCGATTCGGTGGATTTGTCACTGCCACAGATGATTACTCGCAGCACAGGACTGCGTGTACATGATTCCAATATTTGACGTCCATCAACGCTAGAAGGAGATGCCATTGAAACCTATGTACTTCGGGTTCTGGAATCACGCAGAACCTTGGAAGGACCTCCGAAAGTAGAATCTAGATGCATCAGGCGGTATTAATCAGGTGTAGAGTATCCTGTTAAAATCATTTCCATCCGGTAGAGGTCGAGGTCGAGGTTCACGGGTTCAAATCGACTTGCGAATGTCATCGGCAGAGATAACCGTCATCGAGAGGTTGCTTGGACCGTCGACTTGAATGACTCATGTTTGCTAAAACGGCAATTGTCAGATGCCGCTGATAATTCCGCTTACTAAATATCTTGGACGAATCCAAGGATGACTCCGATAAGTAATCCCTCCGGTTCGGGCGCTCACCACAAAGGAGAACTCGCTGATCGGGGAAGAGCGGAGGATAAGGTATCATTATGGATTCGAATTTAGGACCGCAGAGCCGGCAATATTATCAATTGCGAACAAACACGCTGAAGAAAAATTAGATGAGTAGATGATACGTATATTCATCTGCCGACCACATCTGTCATGCCGATGACAAGAGTGAATTGGCAAGTGCGAAAGTGTGCGGCGGGTTTTGCTCAACGACACGACTGGTTTCGTAAATTTCGTTCCTCCCCGGGCCTAAGCTCCCTGGGCCGTACTCGCATTCTCTGACCTATAATAGTATGTACCCGCCAATCAGTATGTCGACGTTTCCAGCGATTGAACGAAAACGCGTCTGGGAAGGTAAGTATTACTGGTATACTGCCAAATGAGGTTTCCGCAAAGGCGGCCGTACATGGACGACGGTCGTCGGTAACATGACTTTTTTCTCCCTATGACACCTCACGCCCTCTACCTGGGTCTCTGGGGAGATACACCTTCTAATCAAAAGGTGGCGAAGCTCCCTGGAACACTACTAACTTTATAATAAATCAACTAAGTACCCAATGTCAGCCAGATGTAACTGCTTGCCTTGAACGTGTCACAGTGCTTAACCAAAGAACAGGGTCGTTGAGCCTCTCAAAAATTGCCACAGCGTTCATTTCCACTCAACATTTTTATATAAATCTCCTACATATGTATTAAATAGTAATGAAACTATTTTGCGAGACGCGTCTAAGACGCGTCCAATTGAGGTCATGGGACTTGGTGAAATTGGTCACGTTATTGGGGATTACCCACAGCGGCCACACTTGTCAATGACAAGCCTTACTATTTATAGGGTTTGGGACTATACGTACTAGTAGTGTCTACATATTTCTGGTGTACCAGACTTAACTTTTGTACAAAGAAATTTAATCTTGTCCGGTGGCGGCCCCTAGAATGGATAGGAAGGCACCCCTCCCTCGCCCACTGGCTGCCTGGCACATTCCTACCTCGCATGGATGGCTTGAAGCTTCTTGGAATTAAATTGGTCTTCAGCATCATTCATTTATATTTCCACACTGCTTATCTCAGGACACTAGTACCTACATTTACATAACAGCACAAGGCTTGCTATGGAAAGGTCAAAGCACAAGCCTAACTCGGGGACAATACATACTTCCATTCATATTTACCAAGCCGCTAGTCCAAGAACAGCTCCGATAAGCATGAAAGGTATAGTCAGGGTAGGTATGGAATGTTCTCGAACTCCAAGAGATGATGGTCTGGGGGTCGAAGCCGCTCCCGTTGAGGTGGAAGCGGAGCCGGCAGTAGTAGAGGTTGCGTTGGTACAAGAGACGCTGGTCGGTATGGTGAAGCTATTGCTCAGCGTCAAGTCGGCACACTAGAAAGCGATGGAGAGATCAGGAACGTCAATCATTCAGATATTTAATTGCAAAGAGAGCTCACTTGGTATAGTTGATCATCACCACCATCGAAGACAATCTGGAAGGTTGTTTACCGGTTCAATGAGGTTGTACCAGTAGCCTAGTAGAACAAAGCTTACTTGGATTGTGACATTCTGGCCAGTGCTGAGCGAAGTGACATTGGACTTGCTGAAATCGAGGGGGATACAGAACGCGCCTTCGCCTTGGACTTGGAAAAAGCTGTTAACCTGTGAGAAGTTATTGAAGGACTGCGGATCAGGCAGCGTCGAGATCAGGACTCCCGCTGAATTGAGAATGGGTGTAAATAACTTGCAGCGTCAAGGATAGAAACACAGGTTTACCAGTCCATTGGGGGTGCTCCGAATTCAAGCTGAAGAAACCTCCGCTCAGAGGAAACTGCGAACGATTGGTGGCTGCAGTCAGGTATCCATCTAGTGCGAGATAAACATGGTCGAAACTACAGTGAAGATGGGGGTGCGCGTACCGCAAAATGTTGGCTCATTGTCTTCATCAAACACCCCACGGGGAGGTGGGTACTGCAGCTGAAAGTGTCCATTCACAGAGGCTGCGAGAAGGGCAAAGAGGAAGACGAGAGTGGAGTACATATCACCAGTTCGCAAGTGCCCGAAGTTGTCCTACCTAAATTCTGAGAATTATTTAGCTTTATAAGTAACAGCGGTGATTACGGTGAAAAAGTTTTTTACTTCCAAAGGGTGATCTATTTTTACCCAGAAGGAAGCATGCCTGTGATCGATCATCGAACTTCGAAGCTGTTTGTGGTAAGTGCAATTGATGTGTCCACATTCGGTATAATTTAGCAGTTGTTTTTCAAGGTAACACTCGTGGGATTTTTTTAATAAAAACTCGCTAAGTTGCCTTACCAATTTTCAGACCAGGATATGTGCGTTTGGTACAACGAAAGAGCGGGAGGAAGGCATCACAGACTAATTGACAAGTTAACGTGTAGGATCCGTAATTTGCTTGGGCAACCTCCCCTGAATTTCCACTACGTGTCGTTTCGCTAGAGGGCAAGAGTTAAACATACAAAGATAGAATGGGGGGGGACACATTGTATTGTCGACTCAAGCGCCCGTAGTCACGTAATCCGTCCACCTGGGCGCTTGTGAAAATCAGAAGCCGAACCCAACAGAGAAGTTAAGGTGATAATTTTATCATGATATATTCAAATGTTGCAATGAAAAATGTAATGTGGGCGAATCGAACAATCAATACTGTCGTAGTTATAAAAGATCATTAGGGAGTCGAAATTTACCCCTTGTCATTAGCATAACTCCACTCTAAATTTTAGAGAGCAGCTGCAGCAATGCCCCCTAAACCGAAAAGAAGAGCCGTAACCGCCGAAAGCCCGTGAACAGAGCCCAGAGTTCCAGCGGTTGATCCTGTTGGTGTAGTCGCAGATGAGGTCGCGGTCGCACTGACGTTCGCGCAGGTGACGTCCGATGGTGGGCTCGTTAGGTTAGCAGAGAGCGTTAAATCCGCACACTAAGAGCGAGGGAATAATTAACAAACGGTGGAATGAAAATTGGAGAGAATTACCTGGTAGAGTTTGCCATCACCTCCCTCCAAAACGACCTGGATAGTAACATTGGCTCCATCGTTGACTCCATCAATTTCGGCAGCGGAGATGTTGAGGGGAATACAGAAGGTTCCAGCATCCGCCTGCTTCGCATATTGATGGACGAGCTGAGGAACCCCGTTGACCGAAAAGTTATCGAAGGAGTTGGGGTTTGCGACAGTTGAGATCAGAACGCCACCTGCAAGAACGGCTTCCTAGTAAACACTTTTTCGTCGAAATCGGAAAGAACGAACCTGTCCAGTTAGGATGGCCGGTTTTAATGCTGAAGAAACCACCCGATAGTGGGAAGGTAGTTCGGTTCGTCGTAACCTCCGTATAACCTCCTGAAAAAAAAATATTCAAGGTCAAAATCTTCAAGGTAGGGAACAAAACCACGAGCACGCACCACAGAAGTTGGGCTCTTGATCGGCAACAAAATTTCCACGGGGGAGAGGATACAAGAGTCGGAAATGGGCATTAGCGACGCCGAACAAGCATAGGAGGAATGTAAGAGTCGATAAGATCATTCTAGGCGGATTGGTCGTCGATGAACGGGGTGGACTCAGAGATCGAGAAATATTCTGAAATTCTGCATATTTTTCTTCCAGGTTTTATAGTCCAAGTTCGCTTGTAGATCAAAAGACGAAAGCTTGGTTTGTGGACAGTGAAAAAGTTTTTTGTTGATGTCACAGTCTTGGCCAGACGGCTTGCCAAGGTAAAGACGTCAGGCGCATTCATTCAAATTCATTGCATGCGATCAAAAAAGGTGCGTACCTCCAGATAGAAGTCCATGGTGGTCCTGCAGTGCCTGCAAAATATCGCGATATGTGAATGTTCGATTGGGTCAGTGGAGATCCACAGCGATTCTAGCGGTGAGACTGAAGCAACATGTCCAAGGCATCGGCAGTTTGACAACGGAACCTTCCCGAAAGAAAATCATCCAAGTTCAGTGTCAAATATAGTATGTACAGAACCCGTCCTCTGTAAAGCTAACGGGCAAAACCCAATCAGGAGTATCAGTGGCCTCCTTCTCCAGTCCCAACCCGACCAAAAATTGTCTCCCCGATACCCAGACCCAAAACGATCGATATAAAGTAAGCGGCTTGGAACGTCCTGCGTGATGAAAGATGATAAATATTATACCTCAAAGGCGAGTTTGAAAACTGACATGATTGCCAACATCAGAAGGTATGAAACAAGCATCTGGACCGCGTACAGAATGCCACGCGGGACATCATGGGCAACAACGAACGGAGGGATAGTTCGCCTTCGAGGTTTAACCGTCCTGGCTTGAGGACCGTTGGAGTCGGCGGGTGCCTTTGATTGCTGTTCGTTGATTTCTTGAATACCATCTCTCATCAGCTCTTTGGTTTCAGTTGAATCGATTTTTGAGCTCGGCGAGACCCTCTGGGAGGCAGCAGAGAGGTCATGGGATGTAGTCAGGTCCAAACCTCTGAGAAGGTGGGCTTTAAATAGAGAAATAGAGATAGGAAAAATCCTAATGACCTTTGACGCCATTGCTTATTAAAGACGTTCCTTGTAGCGGCGAGCCATCGTTCGAAAAGGCAGAGGACAATAAGTCCTATACAAGCTCCAGCAAGGGCTCCTGGAGATCTGGGTTGCCAGGTTTCGAAGTAGAGGGAATCTCCAACCGTGAAATGAAAATACGGAATCATCATGCCGGCATGGTTGGAGGACGAGGAAGCCGTCGTTGATGCTCCATGGTCAGAATGAGCCATCTTATCGAATTAGAAGGTGAAGGGGATAAGCTAGTGAAAGCTTGGCGTGGTAGCGTACCGGTCTTTCAAATTGAGTTTAAAATATATCGGGAGATGCCGCAACCTCTGCGAATACGTGAAATGCGAACTTGGTGTGGTGGCGAAAGGACAGGATAAAGGGTATTTTTGTGAACGATAGGTGAGCATCCAAAAAAGGCTCCTCCGCAGAAGGTAAAATATGCATTGGCTGCTTGAATCTTCCAAACCACTATCCTTCGTGGGGACTTATCTTGGGTTCAAAGTTGTTTGTTGCCTTGCCAGTAAGTGTAGTCCCAATTGCAAAAAATATCGATAGGAATGCATGCAAGTTCAAAAGCGCAAGTGCAGTTCCAGCTATTAGCAACCACATAGCGGGTGATTCTGGCTGCCGAGAAGCAGAACATTGAACGGCCAAAGGCAGATCGCTCGCTCTACCAGAGACTACATGTCAAAACATGTCAAAAGCACATTCACGAGCTAATCTCCAGCCGTTTAGCCGTTTCCTTTGAGACGGAAAAGACCAATGGTCCTTGCCACTGATGGGTTGGCACGGATGATGGTGGGTCTTGGAAAGAAGGAACGAAAGAAGGAACGAAAGAAGGAACGAAGTCATGAGGGAATATAATGGACGAGCTCTGGACTCTTTGTCAACGCAGGAAGGCAGAGAAAGAGAGATTGCATATTGGTAGATTTCTATGAGCAGTGGGGAGTTATTGCACCCCGGAAGCGAATTGGAAGCGAAGAGATGCTAAGGTGATGACATGCGCAAGGATTCTGCGAGAGGTTCGTAAGTTTGAGCTGAAACCAAGAGCTATCAAGTTACCGAAGAACAGAGTAGGAGAACAGAAATTGTCGATGGAGGTTCAAGTGAACGGAAATGTGTTGCGGCAATTTTGCGACATTTCTCTAGAACCCCGGACACCCTAAAATCACCCACGTGATCCATCCAGGATTCCCTAATCTCTTGGCAGTCTCTCTCAACTTCACCTGGACTTTGAACTCCTCTGGAAATCTCTCGGGTCGTCTCAGCTATAGAAATATGTCGCTTAACACCTTCCGGAGGTCAGCTATTCGTGTCACAAGGACCGTTTCCAGACCCACTCTTGCATCGACCGCCATCCGACCATCGGCCGTTTACGCGACTCGCCTGAATTCTACACAAACCTCGTCGACCAACCCTCCCAAAACTCCTGAACAGCTGGCAAAGAAAGCTGCCCTTGAAAAGCAGGATGACCTGCAGAGAGATTGGGATGCCAAAGTTCTACCCTACGAGGAATTCCTTCCCAAGACTCAAAACCCGTCTCCCGTGTGTTCCCGCTAAAATCTGCCATTGATCAGACGTCTTAAACTTACATGGACTTCGTTATACAGAACACCTATATTATCGATGTGCGGGAGCCCGACGAGGTTATTCAAGGCATGATTCCTTCCGCGGTGAACATTCCGCTATCAGTTCTAGGCGCCGCTCTGCACACACCACGCGTTGAATTTTTGGAGAAGTTTGGTTTTGAGAAGCCTCGTTGGGAGCAAGAAGTTATCTTCTACTGTCGCAGTGGTATGCGAAGCACCACTGCAAGTGATGTCGCGAAAAGAAATGGATACAAACAGTAAGGGATACTTTCCTCGTTTTGCTCAAGTGATTTGATATTTATATTACTTGCTTTTGTAGCATTCTCAACTACAAGGGTTCGTGGCTAGAGTGGACGGCAAAGCAGAATGAGAAACCCATCGCGTGATGACTGTCTGTATTTATCCTGTAGGTTTAAATATTACAACGTTTGAGAGAAGGTTGGGTACATTTACGCAAGGTCGGAACACATAACATGATGGCCCCCACCTAATCACCTTGCTCGCGAGCTTTATAAACTGAGCAGAAGGAGATTGCGTTCATCCCAACCAAAATTGTGTGAAACCTTAACCCTAAATCCATTCTCTCTTACCACCATGCTCTCACATACATTCCGCTCGCTAAGTCGTTGCTTTGCTGTCTCAATACGACGCGTCCCACGCCAAGCATGCGCGATTCGTCGAATACAGCGTGCTTCACTACTGCACCACGCCTCAGCTCAGAGTCGTATGATGAGCACACCGCCTCCGCAAGTGAACGAGAGGTCCGTTTAAATACCGCCCCGAAGACAGCGCACCGTGCTTATCTGGACTCGCATAGCCATCTATCTATGGATGAGTATCATACCAAAGCCGATAGAACTATGGAAGATCTATTGGAAACACTAGAAGAACTTCTTGACGCCGAAGCAGACACAGGATTCGAGGTGGACTATCACGTAAGTCGCGAATAGCTATCGCTGAACACTTCCAAGCGCTGACTTTTCTCCATTAAACACAGAGCGGAGTGCTCACGCTCAAACTTGGATCCCATGGAACCTATGTCATCAACAAGCAGCCCCCAAATAAACAAATATGGCTGTCCTCTCCTCTTAGGTTAGTCCTCTCGCCCTCTTGGCCTTTCCCACTCGCAATGACCTAAACCTTATAGCGGCCCCAAACGATACGATTTCCATGATGAAACCGGAGAATGGATATATTCAAGAGATGGACGCAGCTTCGATAATTTACTCTCGGACGAACTGAGCAAAGTGTTCTCGCAAAAAATCACGATCCGGCCATAACGGCATGGGAATATGCCAGTCACTGTGCTGTCCTTATCTGTATGTTGAAGTATTCTGAATAATTATAAATGATGATCATTGTTTTGCATTTGGATTGGGTGGGGCGTAAGAGGGTCACAAGGATAGACGTTGCGTAATATTACAGATGCTGTTTGAATGCGGGGAAAACGAGAAGACCATGAACGTATTCGTTATTCTAAGATTAGATGTTCGGAACGACGGAATATACGCAGCTGTCCATGATCGTCAGACAGGATATGGGAAGACCAAAGAAAGAAACGTACCGAGGAGTCAGGATCATGTGTTGGATATTTTGTCTGCAGAATAAAGTTCACGCCTTCGTGACAGGAATAACGAGCCTATGATTCTGCGTGAGGGGAGCGAGTTAGGACCCAAGGAAATGTTCAGAAAAGATTACGCACTTGTTGGTCCCTTCATATCGTTCTGTTACACGGTTGACTTCATCTGTGGCAACTCCATCATCTGAATATCCCTTTTCCATTGGCACAGACGGGAAGGCCGCGCGTAGCCGTTCCTGCTGCGGCGGGAGAAGCCCTTTGTCTGGATGACAATTCGAGATTGTGAGGTGGGGAAGGCTAGTGGAGAGAAACGTATTTTGCGCTGTAGAGGATGATGAAAAGCAGGTTCTATCCTGTTGTAGTGTGTGCAATTTCCGAAGCATCGTATTCGCAGATTTATATTCAGACTCTTGCTCTTGGCTGGGGTGAGACGGCACTAGGAGTTCAGCCTCATCATCCGAGATAAGGTCTTCTTCGTCTTCAGAAGGAGTTTCTTGTGGCCTTGCCCATCCACGAGAAGCACCATCGAGCACAGGCGGTTGCGTTCGTCTCCGCTTTGCTCTTCGTTCGAACAAGTCACCAGGTGCGTCACTAATGAACGGGACACTAGAGAGGGACAGAGGCGGCGAAGGCGCTCGCTGTCGCTTTAGCATGATGCTCTGAAGCGTAGAATTGTGGTCGTTAAGAAAGCTGGTGGTGGCAGTAGGTGTGCAAGGGGATGTGACCACCTTATCCTTATTATTAGGAGCCGATACCGATTCGGCCCCGTTTCCTAATTGGGCAGGCTTTGGTAAGGTTTCATGAGCACACGGAAATTGCAGTGCTGCATCCTCGAACACAACATGGACAACATGGACGTGTTTGCTGCCATGGGCATTGCTGGGTTCGGCAAAACTGTCCAGAAGAAGCAGCTTGACCCTTCTCGGTTTGACAAGAACAAGCGCGAAGACGTGAGTTATAACGAGATTTCTTCTAGCAGTTCACTGACCCACTTTCTTAACAAGGGAGTAAAGAAAGCCGCTGTAGGTCCCACAGCAGGCCCTTCCGCGCTTTTGAAAGAGACGGAGACATCCAGGAGCGAAGAAAATGAAAGTGACGATGACGAGCAGGGGCCGGCGCCGTCTTTAGCTCAAAACAACGACGCAGAAGACGCAGAAGAACCATTTGAACCAGAGTACGATCCCTCAGAGGACGAGAGCGACCTCCCTCAATTCCCAATAACACACGAAATTACTCTCAAAGATCATACGAAGGTTGTCTCAGCTCTTGCGCTCGACCCTTCTGGGGCTCGCATAATTTCTGGTTCACATGACTACGACTGTAAACTCTGGGACTTTGGTGGCATGGACATGAGGTGTAAGCCTTTCAAGAGCTGGGAGCCTGCGGGGACTTACTATGTGCGTTGTCTGGCATTTTCCTTCCTCGTATGAAATAACAATATCTATAGGTCCATGACTTGAAATTCTCGAATGATGGCACAAAATTCCTATGTTTGTCTGGAACGACGCAAGCCAAGATATTTGACAGAGATGGCGAAGAACAGTACGTATACTTTCGTTTGACTTGGAGCATGGTGCCAATCCCTGACTGCTAGGGCTACTTTTGTAAAGGGTGATCCATATATTCGTGATATGAAGAACACATCGTCAGTGCCCACCACGTCCAGTCTTCCATCACCATCACTGAACCAACCTTTCATTTATAGAGGGCATGTTGGCGAACTGACATCGTGTGCCTGGCATCCCAAGGATCCCAAGGTGTTTATCACAAGTTCCGCTGATTCCACGATCAGGTGTGTTATCTCTCCGCATTTGATCTTGGTATGAAATTGATAATTTCACAGAATATGGGATGTTGAGAATAAGCGAAAGCAGAAAACGGTCATTGTTGTCAAGTCCAAGGAGAGAGGAACTAGAACGAAAGTGACAGCTTGCAACTATTCACCTGATGGCAACCTCATCGGAGGAGGTGCGCTCCTATCGTTACTTTAAAAATATCCATATTCGCTCACATGTTTTTTGTTCTTCCCCCAGCTTGTCTCGATGGGGCTTTGCACATGTGGCGGACAAGCTCGAATTTTGTGAGGCCTAACATGACAATTGAGAATGCTCATGTCAAGGGGACAGAAACTGGGTCTGTTGTATTTTCAGTGGACAGGCAGACGGTGCTTACTCGGGGCGGTGATGATACGGTCAAATGTGCGTCATTATCTCACCATCCATCGATGGTTGACTAACGCCCAGACTGTAGTGTGGGATCTCCGGTCATTCAAGAAGCCCCTAGCTGTGCATTCTGGACTCAATACATTGTATCCAAATACGAACGCGGTGTTCAGCCCAGATGATAAGTATGTGATCACAGGGGCAGGGGCCACTGCGAAAGGGGGTCAAGGAAGGCTGGTGATTCTGAAGAAAGATGGACTAGAGGAGGTGAAGTCATTAGCTGTGGATGCGACGCCTGTGAAGGTGGCCTGGCATTCAAAAATCAATCAGGTGCGTTTGGTTCTTGCATTCGCACTGTTGAATGCTTATCTTTTCAATGGATCGATAGATTGTGACTGGGCTTTCAAATGGACAAATCGTGGTGCTTTATTCACCAGTGACGTCCTTAAATGGTGCGAAACTGCTACTGAGCAAGGGGCCACCAAGGAAGGTGACGATTGAGGATGTATCGGATGCAATGGCAGCGCCGACCATTCTTACGCCGCACGCGTTGCCCATGTTCCGTGACTTGGATCCTGGACGAGGGACAAAGAGGAAGCGCGACAAGGATAGGATGGACCCCAGGAAGAGCCGACGACCGGAATTGCCGGTCACTGGACCTGGAAAGGGAGGACGTGTTGGGGCGAGCGCAACACAGCACGTTGTACAGAATCTTGTGCGGGATACGACGCGAGACGTGGATGTGAGTGTGTTCTTTATCATGTTGTGTTGGCAAAAGGCCTTTTCGGATGATGGTAAAGCCCTTGGTGGCCGGCCATCGCTACGCATTAATTCTTTGATGGAAGATTGACGGGTTGCCTTTGGCGCCTTCCCACGTTTAAAAGTTATCATGATCGTGATGGGCTGATAGCTGACGTTGTGTCCCTCCAGCCTCGGGAAGCATTGCTCAAGTACGCGGACGACAAGGATCCGCAGTGGACTGCTGGTGGGTGCATTTTCCTTCTTTTGCGCTGCGCTGGAATCGTTCGCACGTGCCATAATTTTTTTTTTTGTATTTTGACATGTTTGTTTGATGACAACTGACGTGGCGGTCCATTCCGAAACCTTGTTTTTTTTTTCAGCTTGGAAGGTGAATCAGCCGACGCCGGTGTTTGCGACTGAGCAAGAGGAAAAGAGCAAGGAGGAGTGAGGACATGTGGTGGGCACTGCTAGGTAGACAGCGGGCAGGATATTAGGCGGAAGGGGCGGGAGGGAGGGGGGCGCGCTGAAGATGGCCCCTGCGCGGGAGATCTGAACCTTAAATTCTCTGAGCTATAAAGACCTAGCGAGCATGCGATCCCCCTAACTCCCCAAAAATCTTCCCTTTGCCCACTGTCACGGTGTGACTGTCACGCGTCCATAATGAACAACGCGCATCAAAACGGCGACGACACCTCTCTTGTCGCCGTCAGCCACGGTCTCAACGGTATATCGGCAAAAGTCTATATCTCTGCAAATGATAACCATCCCTCTCCGGCCACAGACTCTCCTGCCACCCCTCTCGACTCTTTCGCACCCCCCGATGTCACAATAGACTTTGACTACCAGGAGCAGGAGAGTGACGTGCGCCATGAGCCCCTCCCCGTCAAACACTTTGACCCCATCGACAAGCTCGACGACGCGTCCACCCTTGCGAACCCCCTCGCGCCTAGTATGGTTTCCTCTGTGCATGTATCCCGGCTTCTGTCTCATTTTTTTCTCTCCTCTTCCGTTCTAGGCACCATCCCCATTCATAGTGGTACGCCGCCTGGCGACGATGTCAAGATAGTTGTGACCAACGGCCTTGTTAATGGGCACTCGCAAGATGTCGTCATGGGTGACGGCGACTCCCAGACACCCGCTGCCACCCCAGGTATCTCCGCCGATTTTTCCATGGCCAGTCTCGAGGGCAGCACCCAGTCTGCCACAAGGTCGTACCCAGAAGACAGCGATGACCACGAGCCACCTACGAAGAGAGCGAGAAAGCATTCAGACGCTGATATGGCTTCATTGACACATGTGAGTCTCTTTTACATTAACTGTACGCCGTTCTGGGCGTGCTGATCTTGGCCTCTCTCGCTGCTCTTCTGAAAGTCCGCCACTCCACCTCCAGCGTCGGCCGTTATGTCTACAAGCCCGGCCCCGGCCCCACCACCATCCACCGTCCCTCCTACGACTTCGGGCTCGGCCACTTCCCCCCCTTCCGAGTCTACGATCAGTATCACCCAATATCGCTTCCTTCAGTCTACTGTTAGGACATTGAAAAAGCTAAAAGATGCCGCCCCATTTTTGCGCCCTGTTGATCCCATCGCGCTCAACATCCCACACTATCCATCAATCGTCAGGCATCCAATGGACTTGTCCACAGTTGAAAGGAAACTCAATTCTTCAAATCCTCAAAAGCCTGATCCTAATCCACATAACCCACGTTACTTCAAATCCGACGAGTTTATTGCCGATGTCCGCCTTATGGTCCAGAACGCTATCACTTTCAACGGGCCAGATCACGGCGTATCTCAGATGGGCAAGAACATGGAACTTGTATTCGACAAGCAACTCAAACACTTGCCCCTTCCAGAGGTGTGTTATTCGTATCTCGTTCTGTCCATATCCGGGTTTATCATAGTTTTTGGTAGAAACCAAAACCTCCCGTCGTGAAGAAGGTCGCTACCCCCCCAGCGCCACCCCCGCCCCCAAAGAAAGCCCAGCCCGCTCGCAGAGCTTCTACCTCCGTTCCTGTTATCAGACGCTCTGAAGCTGAAGTCACGACGCGTCCTAAACGTGAAATTCATCCCCCTCCACCAAAGGATCTGCCTTACGCCGATCTGCCAAAAAAGAACAGAAAAGGCAAGAGAAGCAAGGCCGACGGGTCCACGGAGCAGCTGAAGTATTGTAGTAAAATGCTTCAGGAACTGAATCGGAAGCAATACTACAATATTGCCTATCCTTTCTACAATCCTGTTGGTACGTGTTATTGTCTCATGTCTGTTGTTTCATGTCGCATGATTACGTGCTCAACATCCTCTTTAATAGATTGGCAGGAACTCGGGATCCCAACCTACCCCAAGTTGATCAAGAGACCGATGGATTTATCGACAATTCGCAAAAAGCTGGACGGCGGAGAGTACGACACTGCTCAAAATTTCTACGATGACTTCAAGTTGATGATTCGAAACTGTTTCATATTCAACCCCTCGGGCACCCCAGTCAACCATGCTGGGCAGGAGCTCCAAAAGCTCTTTGATGACAAGTGGAAGGGTCTGCCGCCGCTCCAAGCTCCAGAAGCAAGCGATGACGAGGAGGAGGAGGAGGAGGATTCAGACGAGGAGCGCCGAGGTATGCATACATACCCCTTTCCTGTTCTTTTCGTTGTGTTTAACATTATGTTTCTTCGCAGTTGCCATCGCGATGATGGAAAGTCAGATTGAAACAATGAAGAGCAACATCGAATCCCTCAAGACCTCCAAAGCTCCCAAGGAGAAAAAGAAGAAGGAAAAGAAGGAGAAAGCTCCCGTTGCTTCTACTTCGAAAGCTCCTCCCAAACAACCCAAGGCACCCGCCAAGAAGAAGTCGAAGAAGAACATCACCGACGACGACGTTTTGACTTTCGAGCAAAAGAAGGATTTAAGCGAGTCTATCGGCAAGCTCGATGGTGCCCGCTTGGAGAGGGTTATCCAAATCATCCACGAAGGCGTTCCGGAGATTAGAGACGTGAGTCTTGGCTTCTTTAATATCTCCTTTTCTATTTCCCCCCTGCTCTTGCACATACGCTGGCTCTGACCACACTATCACATAACAGAGCACCGAGGAAATCGAGCTGGAGATTGATCAATTACCTGCGGCGGTCCTCACGAAGCTCTACAACTACGTCCTGCGACCAATCCGTCAGTCAGCTCAACCGAAGCGCAACCGCACTGGGAAAGGCACTGGGACAGGTGGTCTCAAGCGCAAGAGCATGGACGAGGAGAAGGAAGCAGAGAAGATTCGTCAGCTGGAGCAACGCATGGCGCTGTTCGAGAACGGCGGTGGGGCTCCATCGATCCCGGTACGACGCGGTAACGACAGCGAGCACTCGTCAGACTCTAGCTCGGGATCGGACAGCTCTGGGAGCGATTCAGAGTAAAATCTTACGCTTCCGTTGTTGTGCGTACAACTTCGGACTTCCTTGCCCGTTTGTTTGCACTTCATATATCCCTTCGCTTCACTTTTGGCCTCGTGGTAGCGATGATGACCTTGCCCACCGTGCTCTTGCGAACGTTCGAGCGTCGTTCTGTATTATCCTCCCAGCTCTTGCTACCGATGTTGTCCATAAAGTCATATTTTTTTCTCGCTTTCAACATCGAATCATAATAAAACCTTTTTATTCTCAATCGCAAACCCCCAATGTAGCTTTTTAGTGTTTATGTTACCTTCGCTTCTTCGCGCGACTTTTTACCTCACCCAACCTAATTGAATCTTCGATTTTGTTATCTTGAGACAGTTGTTCAGGAAGCGAAAGCATATGTTCAGAACGGTATGTACATCAGACCAAGAAAAAAATCCACAAATCATCCAAACAATTATTTCTTTCTTCCTACGCCCTTCTGAAATTGTTGCCAATTTGAACGACCAGGCTTGCCTGCAGGAGGGACAGCTTTTGAATTTGACGGGGGAGGCAAAGGCGGTGGAGGTTGTGTCAGCACCGGGTCTGACGGGGGAGGGGGTGGTGGGGCTATATCCGCAAAGGAATTCTGCGGGTACCTGTACGTCTGACTGGAACCCGTTAGACCGCTCGAGGGAGGAGGCGGAGGAGGGGGTGTGTTGGGATTCGTTGAGGTAAACCCGGGAGACCAGCCTCCTTGCGGCGTATGTGAGGGACCTACCGAAGAAGGTAAAGGAGGCACGTTGCTTTGTACGTGGCCGTACGAAGGTGGGGATGGAGGTGCTGCGGAAGGTGGGGGTGGGGGTGAGGGAAGAGGCTGTGAGCTTCCGGTATCTAGAGATGTCCAGCCCGCATTACGGAAAGTGGGGATGTGACTTGGTATCTTATCCACGGGCAGCAGATAGGAAGGACCAGAAGGAGGCGGTGGAACTTGCCCAAATCGTTGGGGTGGTGGAATATTCGAGGAAGAGCCAACAGTAGCCCATCCTCCTGATTTGCGGGCGCCGTCATGAGAACCCGAATAATTGGTGTTGTTCCCTTGCTCGCTGGTAATTGAAGCCCACCCACCCTTCTTCGGTTCTACGGGTCTTGTATCGATCTCCATGTTCATGGATGCATTGTCGACGTCAGCTGGAGGTGCCAATCCTACAGATGAATGTGAAACGGCCGCTGGTTTGGGCATCTTGATCCCATTTGCTGCCGCGATCTTTCGGAGCTCTTTCTCTTCGCGTTTACGCTCTTTTTCCTTTCGCTTGTCTACCTCATCCTTAGGTTTCAGGCGGATACTAGCCTGCATGTCCTTGAAACGGGCTTTGTGATGGTGTGCATATGAGTTGGTATGCTCATCGAATTGGGCGACATTTTTGAATTGCTTGTCACATAGTTCGCAATAGAATGCACGTAAGGTCGATGATATCTCCGATTCGAGTGCAGTTTTGCGAGCGACTGACTCCTGACAAATGGAGGATTTGGATTAGATATCATCGGGGGTATGATAACATCATTGACGCACTTCTCTCAATTTTCGCTGCTCCTCGCTTTCCTTTTGTTGCCTTTCCGAGTCAAGGCCTCTTCGCTGAGAAACCGTGGTTTCGATCATCCTGACATCTTGGCTCGTTTTTCCAAGACCTGTCAAATCGGATTTAATGTGGAACGGAATTGGCTCAGTCCGACCTGTTAAGATCAAGGCAGCATGAGAACAATCGAGGGATTCTTCATGAATATGGCCGTACCATCGCCAGAGAGCCCCAATGGCTGTCCTTCGACCCAGCCAAGCTTCGCTAAGAGGGAGAACCCCTTGTTCGAAGGCTTGATCTTCGTCTCAACGGTTATGACTTCCCGAGCCGGGCCCCGGATATATTCGTCATATTTATGGAGGTGGCTTTCATCCACATCCATGGCATCAAGTGGAAGCGGGGAAGGAGATCGAGAAACCAACGAAATATCGTCGTCATCCCTGTCTTGTTCGTCCTCCGGTCTTCCGCGCTGGTGGATGAAGAAGGAAACGAGGGCAGTAATGGTGCACCGTTAAGCGAGCGAAGTTGGAGTGAGTACCTTCAGGGAAGTTGGGGCTGATTCATCAGGCCGTTCGAGAGGAATGGCGTTCCACCGGGCGATTGTACGCTCCGACATTAGTTGAGGAAGAATCCAAGTTGAGAATAGTTTTTCAAGACTCCTGCAAACGTGTTGTAGATATAGTCAAGTTATTCGTGTAACAAGTAGAAATATTCAGACCTTTCCTAGGTTAATTGGGTGACCCTTGAAGGCTGTTGCGGACAGGTGTTGATGTCAGAGACTCGGAGCAGCTATTCACGTGACCACGACGCGTGAATTATAGCAGGGCTAAACGCTGCCATCAATTTTGAACCTAATTTGTCTCTTCGGCCACCATGAGCTCGGACGGTTACTTTGACGGCGAAGACGATTTCGACGCCTCCGCTCTCCAGCAGCTCGATGCCATTGAAGCAGCTCACTTTTCGCCTCGGAAGCCATCTCCTCATCTTGCAACCTCCCCTATTATCCCTCCCACAACTGCAAGCAAGAGACCCCCACTAGGAAATGAAGCCTCTTTCGGTGACATATCTTTCGATTTCGACGAGACCAATCTTGCACAACTAGATAACTTTATCGAGGATGCTATCGTAGGGAAAGCACAACCTGTGGCAGGACCAAGCAAACCAACTCGGACTGCGTCCGGCAATATGTTACAAAGGACCCTTTTCGGAGATGTGTTGCCCCCTCCTCCAACCAATAAATCCACTGGCTCCAATAACCCGAGGTCTCAAATGGCCAAGACCAAGTCCGTTCAGAATAATCTCTTCGGACAACAAGCCCCCAAGACCAAATCTTGGGATCACACTGCATTTTCCAAGACTGGGGTACGGCAATCGAAGCAACGGGCCAATAAGAAGGGCAAGGGCAAGGCTTGCGAAGATGATGCAGAGGACTCTGAGGAGCAAGTCGAATTCGAGCAATTTCCGGCGCCATTTGTAAATAGTGAGTCACCTAACGCAATGGCACATATTCAAAATCACTAAAATGTCGTTCGTATCTAGTTGGGTAAGAAACCAATCAATTAGATGTATTGACAAGTCTCATTAGAACTTTTCCTCTTCTTGCAGGCCGGTACGCAAAACCACGTCGTTAATCATACGTTCCATTGACTGTTTTACAATTCTAGCCTCCTCCGATGAAACTAACTGCTGACCTTCTCGAAACGAAACATTGGATATATCCTATCAACTTTCCGAAACGAGACTATCAATTCAACATCGTCAAGAATTGCTTGTTTGATAATACTCTCGTTGCATTACCAACAGGTTTGGGAAAGACCTTCATCGCTGGTGTTGTCATGTTGAACTGTAAGGCGATAAAATATTTTCCTATTTATTTGACTCGACACTAACGCAATATTTTCAGTCTATCGCTGGTTTCCTGAGGGAAAGGTCGTCTTTGTCGCACCAACGAAACCTTTGGTGGCCCAACAAGTCTCTGCTTGCCATGAAACCTGCGGGATTCCCGGAAGAGATAGCATCGAGCTAACTGGCGAGGTTCCTAAACACATTCGGGCAAGATATGTGAGTTAGCCTGCCAACTTCAAGAATCATGATTTAATAATTAATCTTTCCTTAGTGGGCGGAAAAGAGGGTGTTCTTCATGACTCCGCAAACCCTCGTCAACGATTTGTTAAAAAGTAATTGTGACGTTCGTGATATAATACTCTTGGTCGTTGGTTCGTCTTTATATTGTATTTTCCCTGTCACTATTCTGACGTGTGTACAAAGACGAGGCCCATCGGGCAACTGGGGACTACGCATACAATCAGGCTATTCGTTTCTTGATGGCGAAGAACCCACATTTCCGTGTTCTAGCGCTGACAGCCACTCCTGGAAATAAGGGTGAAGCCGTTCAGCTTCTGGTAGATGGATTGCACATCAGTAGGATTGAGATTCGGGACGAACAGAGCCTTGATTTGAAGCCGTACATCCACAAGAAAGTGAGCAAGGCAGAAAGTTACTCTATTGTGTTACTTACTTCCTGGCTCAGATTTTTAAGCCGCATATCATTAAAGCTAACGAGGAACTTGCCAAAGTCAGAGACCTTTTGGTCAAAGTCATGGAGGTAAGCTGCGTTGGATCTGATTCGTTCGACTTTTATCTAAACACGATGCAGCCGTTCATGAAGCCTGTCCAAAGGGCCCAACTCCTCTTCCCGAGTGAAATGGCCACCTCGTTGCATCCTTATAGACCACAGATGATCATGACCAAACTTCTTCCCCACCAACGTGGGCTTTTCACGCCGCTTTCCATGCTGGGAAAGCTCGCGCGAGCAATGCTCTACCTCGTAAGTTTGAGCGTGTTATCATGGGGTATACAGCTAACAACGACCAAATAGCTCACTGGTTCCTTCACTGCTTGTTACACTTACCTCCAGGAAATATCGACCGAAACGCCCAGCGAAGACGATAATGGCAAGAAGAAAAAGGGACAGAGCCAGAAGTTTAAGGACGACCCAAATTTTCGAGCTCTCATGCAGGAACTCGAGATGCAGAGATCGGGCGGGTTCAAGCCACATCCAAAAATCGAGAAACTCAAAACCATTCTCATCCAGCACTTTGGATCCAAGATTTCAGACGAAGGCGGAGAGGATAACGATGATACTAAAGTCATGGTGTTCTCCTCGTACAGAGGCGTTGTGGACGAGATCGTTCAAGAATTGGATAAAGAACGCCCCCTTATACGTGCAGCGCGTTTTATTGGCCAAGGAGTAGATAAACAGGGAAATAAAGGACTTGCTCAGAAGGACCAACTCGAAGTACGTGTCAACCATCTCTTTGAACGTTTATGACTGAATCTCAGAATAGGTCATCAAAAAATTCAAGGCGGGAGAATACAATGTTTTGGTAGCGACATGTATTGGAGAGGAAGGCCTAGATATTGGCGCAATCGACATCACGGTCTGTTATGATTCAGATAAGGCGCCGACTCGTATGGTAAGTGAAATGCTCTGTTCTAGACCTCAGTCTTATGAACAAATATCCAATTTAGGTTCAACGATTTGGCCGGACGGGCCGTAAACGCGAAGGCACGATTCATGCATTGCTTGCCGAAGGACGCGAGGAAGAAAATATCAATAAAGCTGGTGCCACCTACAAGGAAGTGCAGAAAGTTGTCAACCAAGGCCAAATCTATGAATTGTACGGCGATGTCGAGCGACTCATCCCAGATCACATCAAACCTGAATGCGTAGAGAAAAAGGTCGAGATCGAGGAATATGTTCGAGAGGAGAAAAGCAAACAGAACTCGCCGCGTAAAGGACAGGGTGTGAAAAGAAAACGCAACGATGATGTTGCACGCAATATTCCTGAAGGCACGAGTACTGGCTTCGTGTCAGTACGTGATCTTGTCGTCAAAGGCGCCAAGAAACGAAAGAAAACACCGAAGGCGCCCAAGGACTTCGATGCGTGTGGGGAGGACGATGAAACGGATGAGGAAATTGCTTCCGGTCGTGTTCTTACTCTTCCTCGCCGAACCCAATCTGCCACTGCTGCTGAGCCCGCTTCAAAGCCGGCCTCGAAGAGCAAACTCAAGAAATCAGCGACCATTGGGAACAAAGCGCCACCCAAACCGCGGAAGAAGAAAGAGGCTCCAAAGGTTGCAGAACCAAGCTTAAGCCAATTCTCGAAGCAGGGGGCAGATGATTCGGATGACATGGATATCGAGCAGGGCACCGTCGTGCCCTCAGCTAAATCTCAACCACGACACACGCTCTCACCCACCGAGCCATCTCCGAAGATGGTAGATGATTCTATCATCGACCTGTCCGACTCTGACCACGGTCAGATCTCTCCTACCCGAAGTCACCGTTATCGCTCTCCATCTCGAGAAAGCCCACCTCCAGAGGCTGCAAGGAATATGGACGACGAGGAGAATATGGGATGGTTAGTTGACGACGATGACGATAATCTCAACTTTGAAATCGTCGACTCCTCGCCAGAGGTTCCGACGCGAACAGTCCCTTTCGAAAGAATGGAATTTGAAGATGATTCCATCGAGATATCTGCACCTGTTTCAAGCAAACGTAACTTCGATGCTGTTGATACCTCTGATCCATTTGAGACCTTGGTCGATTCAGTGGAGATCGTGGAGGCAGATGCGCGATTTGAAAAGTCAATTGGTGGAAGAACAGTTCATTCGAGTTGGAGTCCATCATCTACAACCCATATCCTCTCGCCACCCTTACTATCCTCGAGGAAATCGAACACCGCGGGTAAGACGAATCCTGCGATATGCCCACCCTCAACTTCTTCCAAACCCATCTCCTCACCTACTTGGAATTTACCAAGTAGTCCATTGTACCCAGAACAGGACAAATCTAGCCATTTGATGTTGCCCCCGGCTGCTCTTCCTAAAAGATTTATGGCATCCCCGAACAACTTTTCCAAGTACGACGCACCAGAACCATCACATCCTATTCGTCCTGTTGGATATCAACCACGGAGGCGCCGAATCCCTGTCGAGGAAGCAGAATCGCCCGCACTCGAGTTACCACCTCCATCCCAGCGCCGTTTACATCGAATGGAATCCACCCCAATCCGGCCAAAATCCAAGGACAAGAAAAAGGATAAATCTAAGCGCGCAAAACCTTCCCTTCTAGGCCGAAATGTAAATCCAATATTCGACGGCGAGGCCGCGCACTCGGGAGATGATGTGAGCGAGGGCTATTCAAACAGCGAAGATGATGTGGAGAGCGAGTCGGATCGCTTGTTCATAAAGGACTCACCTGCGACACAGGTGTCGCAGTCGTACGACCAAAGCATGATGTATCGCCGGGGCTTGCTTACCCAGGCCCCTGGCGATGGACCAGCTTTCGTAGCCGGGCCGTCGCGACCAAAGCCGTTTGGAAGAATCGATGGTCCAGAGAGGAGGAACCTACCATCAAGCTCTCCTCCTCCGCCAGATGAGGATCTGGATCACTATGAGTTTGGGACTTTTGTTGTCCCGGATGACGAAGAAATTTCCTACGAACAAGATATGTCTTCTTACTTATGATTGTTACATAAATTAACTAGGATAATTTTCGGGACTCAATGCATACTTTAGTATTCATGCCATTTACTATACATCATTAATCGTCTGAGGAGAGCTGCAGGGATGTCGCTTTCAACGTTCAACTGAGCTGGTGGACCGGGGTCAAAGGGAATAGTATAACAAAAACTAAATCTATTCTATGTTCCATTAGACGAGAGTTGGATTCCTGCGTGAAATCTACTTGGGGACGCGTCTAATGTACACATCTTTGATTACTCCGTTGGCTCCTTCCTCCGGCTTGACAAAGCCAGCCGCCTTTTTGTCTTCTGCGAGCGTGCGAACCACAGTCAAGAAGTCGTCAACAGCTGAATCAGAAGTTTGGATATGAACAACTAAGCGTGAGCCGCCGAGGACGAGGGGTTCTGGAAGCGCAGAAGCTCTCTCTGCGATCTCGTCAAAAGTAGTTCCAATGGGGGTTGGGTCGTAAAAGATCTGTCATCGCCAATCAAAAAACAAATTTTTTTGTGCATTACACAGGGAATGACTAACCATACAAGTCTCCGCCTTGCTCAAGATAGATGCGCCGATCTCTTCGAGACCCGCTTCCAGCCTTCTGGCGAGAGCATGTACACGGGGTAGTTGGGGGAAGTTGTGGGTGAGTGCGTACGCCGCAGAGGCAGCGAGGATACCGGTTTGGCGCATACCACCGCCAAAGAGCTTTCGGAGCCACCGCGCCTTCTTGATAAAGTCCTTTGGACCTACAAGCATAGATCCGATAGGCGCACCTAGACATCAAGTTAGATATTATCTCGATATTTTCTAGGGGAGAAATACGACCATACCTAAGCCCTTGCTGAAGCACAAACTGGCCGAGTCGAAAGGATCACACAGCTCCTTGATGGACATGTTTGTCTCAGCAGCTACATGCCAGATTCTAGCACCGTCGAGGTGCATCTTGATACCGACAGAACGAACGTAGTTCGAAATGGCAATAACTTCTGTTTGAGGGGAAATGGTCCCATTTAACGTATTCTCAAGGGCGACAACTTGAGTTGGGGCACTAGCATGATGCATTTTAAGTCAAATGAAACTTGTAAAGTTTACGAACGGACGTACAAGTGAATATCGTCTCCGAGGATGAGATTATCCTTGATATCTTGGAGGGTGAGATGGTGGGCTATAAAGCGCGTCAGTGGTGCAGAGAAGGCAAATTAACCAACAATCTCACTGTTTGACGGGATTATGGGAAGCAGAGCTGCACCCGAATGGAATGCAGTACCTCCAACTTCATATCTGATATTTATTTCAGAATACGAAGATAGTTAAAGTGACCAAACCCTTACTTATGAATGTGTGCACGGTGGTCGCACAGAACCGAGTACGGCGGTTGCGTGAGGTGAGCTCTCAAGGAGATTTGGTTTGAAGCGGTTCCCGAGGGCATGAAAAGTGCGGCCTCCTTCCCTGTCAATGCTACGATATGGGCCTCGAGGGCTCTGGAAAAAGAAGTCGTCGATTTAGAAAAGGATTAAGAGCACAAAAATAAAATATTAACGATGTAGATGGCTCATGATACACGTCGTCGCCGAGGGTGGCAAGAGTTGCATAAGCGTACATTTCCTCAGTTGGGGCTGAAATCTGTAGTCAGATAACCAATAATTCGCATAGGTCCTTGGATTTCACCTGTAAGCGTATCGGCTTTAGAAATCAAAGTAAGTGGCAAGATAAGACAAGGATTTTTTTTATCGGCTCACAGATGAAGGTCCTGGCAATCTCTTTCCGTTTGGCTGCATTGACCGTAGCGTAATCCTTTGGCAGAACATCCAGCTTGACCTGGTCAGCGATGGAAGCAAAATTTCCGGTAGCCATTGATCCCCTAGTCAAAAAGGTAATAGTCCGTGGTATGGGAGAGCGAAGGCAGGAGGGAAACGGGGGACCATGTGTGATTATTAGTCATTTATAGCCTCGGATACGGTGCTGTTTATAGCGAAGGGTGTGGAACACAATTGAATCCAGGGCGGCATGGACCTTTCGGGGAAGCTGTATCTGGTGATCTGTTCCGCCGCGCAATGTGGTTGGTTCGTAGGCTCCGGAAAATTGTGGGCCACTGGGACAACAGTGGGAGGGCGATTTGAAACCAAGTTCTTGTGATGGCGTTAGGTAAGCAGCTCATCTCTGACCTGCTGCTCGTCCGATTTTTGTTTCGCTTCGTCTTGCTTTCTACCTCGATACCCCTTCATACACTAATTCATCATGGGAAACGTCAGTCAATCTCAACCACTGCACCATGCTCACCAGGCTGATCCATTTTTCTAGGGTGCTAAAGCTGCCCAAAAACGTGAGCGCAATGCCGACAAGGGTGCAGCAAAAGGCAGCAAAAGCCAAGCAAAAGTAAACGAGGCTGCTAAATCAATCGTATGCGCGACGTGCAAACAGGCATTTGTGAGTGCATGCATCTTTTCATTCTCTTCTCTCTCTATTGATCAGTGACCTGGCAGTTAATTACTACCCGCGCACCTGCGTAAGTCCTGAGCGGTTTGACCTCAAAAGTCCTCAACTAACCTTGGTCTATGATAAATTTTCACACTGTAGGCTTGAGGAACACTCTGCAAACAAACACTCGAAGACGATGGCAGAATGTTTCCCAACTTTCGGAAAGTAGGCAGATACATTGTATGGAGGTGGGGTTCGATGGGTTGTTTCCTGGTCCTAGCTGTCGTATCGCATCTATTACGTCGCCTACTGCGAGGGTTGTACTTTTGTCGACAGAAATATTATAGAGGATTTTGATAAAACCGTCGCAGCATCGGCTGTATGTGTATGTGTTCTGGATGAGGGACACGGGTCAACCCTACAGCGGGGTGAATCCTCCAGTCGCGCCTGCAGCGACATTGGCGGCGCCTCGAGCCTGCAGCTTCTCTCCGACCTTCTTTTGTACGTCGTTGAATTTCGCGACACATCTGTCAATGCACACACTTTCTCCCTTGTGCAGGTCGGGTTCGGCGTATCGCGGGCTAATGCATTTGGCGTGACATGATCTATTCGCGTTGAGTCAGTGGAAGGAATAGAACGCGTCCGAGTCTACTGACTGAACCATTCGGTTGAAGAAATCCGTCACTGTGTCAAGCCTGAAAATGTGATGAGGATGCGAGACTGAAATTCGATGATGACAGACTCACTCAGTGACAGCCATGTCAATTTTATCAGTGTCGACCCCACTAGCCGCATTGCCTCTACTAAGGAACGACATGGTTGAAGAAGGGAGAGTTTTGACTTGAGACGTTCTTGAAGAAACAACGAAACGAGCCCCGGAATCGGTCACGTTTTCGATCAGGCACTCTGCCGAAAAAAAGTTTTGGACTCCAACCACGGTAACATGGATAGGAAACGAGAGACCACTACGCTCTCAGTTCATCGCTGCAGATTTGTCGACTATGCCCCATCTGCGATCACTGCACTTGCCTATCCACCCTTGCCCCTTCCATCAGTGAAGGGCAAGAAAAAGACCACTGCCGGAAAGCAGCCACTGAAGTTCGGTCTCCTGGCTGTTGGTCATGCCAATGGAAATATCGACATCTGCGAATGGATGGGAGCTGATAGGGAAACACAATGTTCGCAAGCCTGGGTGGTGCGAAAAGTATGTGCAATAAATTCTTTGACTTGAATTTCTTTCTGATCAAAACCATTTATTCTTCCATAGACACTACCGGGTCCTTATCCTTCAAAAGTAGACTCTTTGGCATTCGTTATACGCCACCCAGATGATTTAGGACCAGACGACGTCCCAACACAATCTGATCTCCGTCTATTTAGCTCGGGAGGAGGGAGCGAACTCATTGAATGGGATCTGGAAAGAGGGTGCATTAGGGTGCGATCTATATTCTTTGCCC